>Ga0265297_10010600_pt1 | contig 11537 bp, 9 predicted proteins | sample Munlanlwell13791_FD_192502 | JGI IMG/M metagenome (GOLD analysis project Ga0265297, IMG submission 192502) | Leachate microbial communities from a municipal landfill in Southern Ontario, Canada - Leachate well 137-91 | ecosystem: Engineered > Solid waste > Landfill > Unclassified | place...
ACATCTCCTTTTTTATCAATAGTATTACCGAAAACATTGAAAACCCTTCCCAGCAGTTCTTTTCCAACAGGAACTTCAAATGGTTTACCGGTATCAATAACCTTTGAACCTCTGGCCAAACCCTGAGTAGGAGTGAGAGCAACACCACGGATTGTATTGTTGTCAAGCTGAGTGAATACTTCAATTATAACGTCCTGCTTTTCTCCAGCCTTGAGAACATTACGAATTGCGGGCGCCTGAGGGAAATATACATCAACAACACTGCTGCGGACTGATAGAACTTTCCCCTGATTGATTTGTTCGCTTTCCACGTTAATCTCCTCTTTTCATAGAATTTATGTTTAAAAATTATTGATACATTTCTTCTACTTTTTTAATACCTTCCATTAACCAACCTATAACACTGCCTATCATAATAAACATGCCCGCCCGGATAACATCGGCTGAGATGTTCATTCCCCTCAGGAAGAGCAAATGACTAGTTAAAATCAAAATACTTAGGAAGATTGATATAATGATTCCTCTTTTACCCCACCATATCGATGCCAAAATGATTGGAATATAGAACAGGTGGGTAAAAAGCCCTTCAGATTTAAGCGTTGCATGATTATGATATGTGAGAATACAGGCGATAAGGAGAAAAATAGCCATCATTCCGAATTTATATATGTTCTTTTTAGTACCGATTGGCCCCTTCATCATCAGTGTTTTAATAGCGCCAATTCTTCTTTCCACACTACCAATGATTAAATCCTGATATTTTTCGACGACCTGATGAGACACGTAATCAAACAACAATATTGTTCTGTTCAGGCTTTCCACCGCTTGCGTTTTTTCCAGGACGGTAACAAACGTTCCCTGAAATTCCGCGTAAAGCCAGAGATTCCTTCTCATAAGCATCAGCGCGTAGATTGCTTCCTGCAGTGGTATTTTTTTTCTGTAAAGTTCCTCGGCGTATTTCCAGGAAAATGATTTCGCTTCTTCATAAGGATTTGCGGCTAAAGCCATACGACGGAAAAGTTTATAAAAAGCAGTTCCCTGTTCTACAACCATTTCTTTAGGCAGACGATGATAGGAAGGCGTTCTGTTATGTTTCATAACATCATCCGCCCATTGCTTGGCAATATTTTCGGCTTTGCTTTCTATCAGGTCAATAAGTTTTGCGGCATAAGCTTGCATTTTTCTATCTCTCTTTTAAAAACTGTCATGTTAAAAATTGACTCGCTTACATTCTCCCGCCAAATTACTGTTTATTCTTTGTCGTTAATCCCTCCAGTTTCATCATTTCCCAGAATTTTCTGGCAACAACATATATAATGTAATCGAACATGAGAATTGTCCGGCTAAGACTTCCCACTGCCTGCTGATGCTGTACTTCAGCGCTGAACATGGATTGAAATTCCGCGTATAGCCACATGTGTCTTCGCATCAAGATCAGGGCATACAACGCTTCGTGCAGAGGAATTCCCTCCTGGTATCTTTCTTCCGCATATTTCTCGAAAATTTCCCTGGCTTGTTCATATGGTGACTCATTAAAAAACATGAGTTGAAAATTCTTATAAAAATATTTTGCCTGATGCATGATTTCTTCTTCGGAAGTGTTATGGTAGCTATAGGTTTTAACGTTGGTTTTAACATCTTTTGCCCATTGCCGGGCAATTGTGTCCGCGTTCTTCTGGGTTAAATCGACAAGTTTTCCGGTAAAAGCTTTCATAGAGGCTCCTTCCCTTGGTTGAGGAAACAGAGCAATGGCCATGCCAGAAAAATTATTTTTGGTTTTTTAAGTTTTAGTCTGATGCTTAATAAAATCTATTTTGATCTTTTCAGTCATTCACACTCAGGCGTTAATCCAGTGATGACCAGTATTTACAAATTGGATGGAAAATCTGGAGTTGAAATAAAGAAATAAATCTTTGTGATTATATTTTGTCGTATTTTCAAAATTTTCAGATTCAGAAAAACGAAAGAAACGACGCAAGCGAAACATGAAAAAAGCGCCCGGTGGTAAAGAATGACGGCGTATCTAATTAAATTCAATGGTTTACCGATGAAGACATTTATGTCATCCCTGATGACCTAAATGTCGCGTAATATTTCTTCCCATTGAGGATTTTTTTTCATGGCAGCGATTTTACGTTGCAGCTGCCGGACAGTTATTCCAAGAATTTGCGCAGATCTTCCACGATCACCTTTCACATTTTTTAGAACATATACCAAATGTGCTTCATCATTTTCCTTTAATGTACATAACTGCCTAGATAAGGTAGAATGATTTATCGGCGTCATACCCAGATGGCTGGGCAAAATAATATTGGAGTCAGCTATGAGAACGGCATTTTCAATAATCTGAGCCAATTCACGAACATTGCCGGGATAATCTTTACTGTTTAATAAGCTTATGGCTTCCGGGTTGAAACCGGTGATCTTCTTCTTATGATTCTCGCAAAATTTACGCAGGAAATGGGACGCAAGCAAAGGAACGTCACCTAATCTTTCCCTAAGCGGCGGCAAATGTATATGAACTGATTTCAAGCGATAGAGCAGATCCAATCGGAATCCTCCTTCCTGACAGGCCCTTTCAATGTCCCTATTGGAAGCCGATATAACTCTCACGTCAACCCATACCGGTTTTGACGAACCCAGAGGATAAAAAGATTTTTCTTCAAGCACTCGCAGCAGCTTTGTCTGGAGAGCAAGAGGTAATTCCCCTATTTCGTCAAGAAACAATGTCCCTCCATCCGCCTGTTCAAAATAACCTAAATGCGGCGTCTCCGCACCGGTAAACGCTCCCCTGGAATGACCGAAAAACTGACTTTCAAACATGGTTGCCGGAATTGCGCTGACATTAACGGCAATGAATGGGCCATTGGGCATCGGCCCCGCTTTATGAATACCTTTAGCCACCAGTTCCTTTCCTGTCCCTGATTCCCCGGTGATCATTACAGGATTACCGCCTCCGGCCATCACCTGAGCATATGACAATATGGAGCACATTTGAGGACATTGAGTGACAATTTCAGAAAAAGGAGGAGGAACTTTGCTTTTATTATCGCCGGCTGTCGTCGATAAACCTATGAGCAGCCCCCTGTGTTCATAAGCTCTTTTTATAGCCACAAAAAGCAGGTCATTATCCACCGGTTTAACAAGATAATCATAAGCACCCATACGAATTGCCTTGACCGTAGTAGAAATATCATCAATCGCAGTTAGAATAATAAACTCCGTATGAGGACGAAAGGGTTTTGTTGATTCCAGAATCTGCAAGCCGTCAACTTCCGGCATAAGCAGATCCAGAAGCACTATATCAAAATCAGTTTCCTTGATTCTGGCAATGGCTTCCCGACCATTATTACATGTATCAACATTTCTAATTCCCCGCCATTTCAGCAAACGCTTTATTGAATTCAGGGCGACTTCTTCATCGTCAACAATCAGGATTCTCATAGTCTCTGCCTTCCGATTTCGCGAATTATATTTTGCAACTGTGACATGCTGAACGGTTTTTTAAGTAAATAATCAGGGTTACCGTTTGTTTTTCCTTCCGGTTTTACTGTCTGTATATCCGAGGAGTAAAGAATTATCGCAAGAAGCGGAAAACGTTCTCTGACTTTTTTCAGTAATTCCCAACCGTTTATCGATGGCAGATTTATTTCTGAAATAATAATGTCCACTTCGGGATGTGATTCAAGATAAGCTATAACATCATCGCAAGTGTCTTCAATACTGCACTGCCAATCAATAACATCAGCAAGGCTTATCTTGATCTCATTGAGATAAGAAACGTCACTGTCACAGCAAAGAATGGCCGGACGAATATTTATCGGTGTTTTAGCATCAAGGGGAAGATAAATAGAAAATCTGCTTCCTATATCGGGACGCGAAAGAACTCCGATTATTCCATGATGCTCTTTTATTAGTCCGTAAGAGATGGAAAGCCCAAGCCCCGTACCTTCCATGTCGCGGCGAGTCGTAAAAAAAGGTTCAAATAAATGATCAAGCACCTCTTTTTCCATACCTGCCCCGTTATCTTCAATTTCAATCAGAATGGCGTTTAGTCTTTCAATGCTTCTGACTGTAATAATTATTTTGCCCTTTCTGTCGGGTGGAATGGATTGATGCGCGTTGATAAGCAGATTGGCTATCACCTGTTCGATTTTCTGAAAATGACCCTGAATAGGCGGCAGATTACTATCTATGTATAGATCAATGAGTGAAACAGTTTTACGGACCTGGGCACCGACAATGATCAACACTCCATGAATTACTTCTTCAATTTTAACCGGTTTCTTCTGTACCGTTTCATCTGTACGTGCAAATTCTTTCAATCCTGCAATGACGCGCTTGATTCGCTGAGAAGCTATTTTAAACTCCTCAATAATTTCCTGCATGTTGGTACAAACTTCCACATAACCGATACCCTTGTCGCTCCAATCCGGGTGGGATGCGCCGTCGCTGGCCAGAATCGGTTCAACAGCATTCCACATTTCCTCCAGCATAGTAATGTTGTTGGCCATAAAACTGACCGGATTGTTTATTTCGTGAGCAACGCCCGCTACAACTTCACCCAGAGCTTTTAATTTATGTGATTGAATCATCTGTTGCAGACGAATTTCTCCCTCCTGACGGATTTTTTTGTCTTCCGTTATGTCCTGCCATGCTCCGACCATGTAATTTCTGGAACGACCCGGTTTTATCAGACGACGATGATCGGAAAACCAGCGATAAGATCCATCTGCTGTCTGGAAGCGATATTCAAATTGATGAGTTACTTTTTTCGAAACTGATTTTAACTTTTTAAGAACATGTATCTGATCTTCAGCATGAATGTGTTCCTGCCAGAAAAGAGAATTTTCCGTGAACTGGGCAGGCGTGTATCCGGTAATTTCTCTAACGCGTTTACTGACATAAGTAATAGTAAAGTTTTCATCAGCATTACAAGTGTAAGAAACAATAGGAAGGAACTCAAGAATAAGCGAAAGATGATCTGTCGTTTCTTTCAGGGCCTTATTGGCCTTCGCAAGCTTATGCGTGCGCTCCTTTACCTTAATTTCCAACTCTTCATGAGCTTTCAGCAAAGCTTCTTCAGCTCTTTTTGCCTGAGTTATATCTTCAAGAGTTTCCACCGCACCAACGACAGAACCCTTGGCATTGCGGATCACGGCGGCGGTAAAACGCAGCCACTTTCCCCTTTTGCCTAATTCCGGGAAAAAATCTGTTGCTTCATAGGCACCGGTGATTAATTTTGATTTGATGTATTTGCCGGGATACCATTGAGGAATCTTTTTCTGATATTTGTCGACAAGTAGATCGGCCATGCACGGTCTTGCCGTCTTGTAAAATGCCCGCCATTGCTGGCCGGTACCGACAACATCTTTGGCCTTGATTCCGCTTAACTCTTCCAGCGCCTTATTCCAGTAAATAATCAGATGATCCTTGCCGATAATAAAGGCAGGTATGGGAGAAGTACCGATGATACTTTGCAGAGACTGCTGACCGTTGCTGAAAACTTCTTTCGCCCAGACGCTTTCGCTGCGTCTGGAATTATTTTTGATTTTCTTTTGAGAGCTTTTCTCTTTCATCGTCTAATACCGAAAATTTAAATACAGCGTTGAATAAACAATGAGACTCTGAATTTTGTCATTTCGAGGAACAAAGCAATGAGAAATCTTAATTATTCTTTAAAGCTAAAAAGATTTCTCATCAATATTGCATGACTATAGCCTGCGGTTGAAATGACACCGCTTGAATATCCTGCATAGGTATTACAACAAATACTGTCTAAAGTAATTCCCCGCGTTGAAGATGATTAAATTGTAATGATTTTGCGAGTTGATTATATTGAACTTAACTATTTTGTGTCAAGAAATTTAAAATGTTTGTGTGCTTTTATTCGGCAAGCGATCTGACGCTTTCGATATCAACCTTGCCTGTTAGGGCCGCCATGATTTTATCTTTCAGATCACAATGAACCATCAGGCAAACACCGCAATCCGAGCTGATATGTTTGGGCACCGGAATCAGCTTGTGCGACAGGTTTTCCTTTTTGAGAATCTTTTCCGCTTTCAAAGCGTAGCTCACCGCTTTGAAGATAATGACATCGTATGATTTTTTATCTTTCATGGCATAAGTAATCGTCCCGCACTGCTCATGGTTTCCACAATGTCATACATATTGGAAACAACACCCGCGGCGAGTTTATCCTTGATTTCAAAATAATTAAGGCAGGTGCCGCAAACCAGAATCTGCACGCCTTCACTTTCCAACTGTTTCAAATCGTCCAGAACATCCGATCCCTGCACGGTCAGTTTGACGCCGGTGTTGTAGAAAATCATCACATCCGGTTTTTGAGCCTGCCCGGCGACGGTATGCATAAAAGCTTTTATTAAAACGGCGCCTAACTCATCATTGCCCCGTCCCATTTTATTTTCGGATATAACAATGACAAAAGAATCGGATTTAATTTTATCTGCCATATTATTTTCTCCTCTTGCTTATTTTTCTTAATGCTTCAATTGCTTTAGCCACTTGCTCCTGCGTATTGAAATAGCTGAAAGCAAAGCGCACAGCACCTTTGGGATAGGTGCCGATGGTTTTATGCGCGGACGGCGCGCAATGGATGCCAGAACGCGCCATGATTTTAAAGCGCTCATCAAGCTTCAGAGCAACGTCGGCAGGGTCCATTCCGTCAATGTTGAACGATACAACAGGCGTGCGCTTTTGTGCATCCGTTTTTCCGTAAAGTATCATCCCAGGCACATTGCGAATCCCTTCTATAAACATTTCTACTAGGCCTTCTTCCTTGTGCTTGATCTCGCTAACACCTGTCGAGAGAACAAAATCAAGGCCCGCCTGCAAACCGGCAATGCCGACCGTGTTAGGCGTGCCCGCTTCATAGCGGTCGGGCATGAAGTCCGGCTGCTCTTCTACTTCCGAACGGCTTCCCGTTCCACCGACACAAAGAGGTTCGATTCTTTTTTCCAGACCTTCGCGGATATAAAGCCCGCCTGTACCCGAAGGACCGAACAAAGATTTATGTCCGGTAAACGCTAGCAAATCAATGTTCATTGCTTTCACATCGATCGGGTAACATCCGGCGGTTTGCGCGGCATCCACACAAAATACCAACCCATGTTCCCGGGCAATCCGTCCGATATCGGCAACAGGCATAATTGTCCCTGTAACGTTTGAGGCATGAGTTATAAATATCCCCTTTGTATTATTTTTAATAGAAGCGGAAATTTGTGCAGGATTAATAATTCCTGATTTATCAGAGGAAATGACCGTCAAACCAATACCTCTGTGCTCCATTGCCCTGAGAGGTCTCATCACCGAATTGTGTTCCATGCTCGACGTAATCACATGGTCACCCGGCTTTAAAAAACCAAGAATCGCAATATTCAGAGCCTCTGTTGCGTTTTTGGTCAGCACTATCCTAAGAGGATCATAGACATTAAACAACTGCGCCAGTTTTTCCCGGACATCATAAATAATACGTGCCGCTTCTACAGACAAACGATGCCCGGAACGGCCGGGATTGGCGCCGATTTCCCGCATGTATTTTTGCATGGCCGCATTAACTTCCGGCGGTTTCGGCCAGGACGTGGCGGCATTGTCAAAATAAATTATTCCCATATTTTTTCTAATCATTTTAACAAAAAGATCTTATTAACGCGGTTAAGAATTATATTGTTTATGCGAATATATCCAATAAATAAAAGTTATAATAGACGAAGCATTATTTCTTTTATTTATCAATAAATCAGAACAGAAACGATGATTAATTATGATCTAACGATACAGGCGCGTAGCGTTTAATAAAATTGATGAAAGTTTTATGAAACGGACGGAAGTCGAACTGACACTTGTAAATTAAATAAAAATGTCTTTCCATCGAATATCCCTGAAGGGGGATTTCACAAAGCAGTCCCTGAGACAGCTCGCGCGAAACGGCATGGATGGAAATAACCGACACTCCCCATCTGGCGACAACCGCTTCCTTAACTGCTTCGGAACTTCCCAACTCGCCGCAAATATTGAGCTCATCAAGGCTGATTGATTTTTTCAGATATGATTCAAACAATTCCCTCGTTGCTGAACCTTTTTCCCTGATGACAAACGGTTCTTTCAATAATTCCCGTAAGGTAATCGATTTTTTTTTGTGCCAGGGATGATCTTTGGAAACAACCAGAACAAGGCGATCTTTCCACAGAGTTTCCGCCGCAAGTTTTTTATTGAGAGGTTTCTTGCCGATAAAGCCCATTTCTACTTCATTGTCCAGAACCATGTTCATTGCCTCTTCACTGTCCGCGGTTTTGATATAGATGTGAATATCGGCGTTTGTTTTGTTAAAATCACTCAAGGCTCGCGGGAGAATGTAGGTGGCGGGAATCGTGCTGGCGCTCAAATAAATATTACCGCCGGTCTTTTTATTCAGGGCAAGAACTTTTGCTTTTGCTTCATCACGAAGTCTGAGCATACGGCGCGCATAATCGTATAAAATCTTTCCTTCCGGCGTCAGCGAAATACCCGCGCTGCTGCGATTTACCATCCTTACACCGATACAATCCTCCGCATTCTTGATATTCTTGGTAAGCGCAGGCTGGGTCAAAAACATTCTCTTGGCGGCACGGCTGAAACTCCCCTCCTCTACCAAATAGATGATTGCTTCCATCTGCTGAATTGTAATGTTCTTGAAGCGATCAATAGACATGCGGAGCTTATAGCACAATATCATGATTTATTAAAAGGAAATTATAACTATTATAAATACATTATATTCCAAAAGCTTATAAGCAAACTGAAATTCTGTGCTCTATGTTCAACAACAGCCTTACAATGTTGTCATTTCGAATCCCGATTCAAAGCCGGGCGCATGTCCGGTAATCGGGATGAGAAATCTTAATGAATTCAATATAAAGTAAAGATATCTCCCGTTGGTCGATATGACAAAGTTTTACTGATCTGTAACACTGAAATGAATAATTGCCATCGAAATATTACTTTTATGAATTTGCTTTTTGGACTTTCTACTATTATTACTCTGACAACATAATATGAAAGGTGTCATTCCCGCGCAGGCGGGAATCCAGAAAATCAAGAAAATGAATGTATTTTGATTTCAAATCCTGACCGGTTATGTCGGATGGTTCCGGCCGCGGGCCTCAACCCCGCCGAGCAAACAATGAAATGTTTTCTTCAGTTCGATTCTGAAACCGGTCTCGAAATTATATTATTCGGAAAGCTGAAGCTTAATATGTTTGACCTGTCCTTGACAGAGAGTGTCCAATGAAGTCTTTTCTTGTATTGATAACACCTACAACTCCACAGTATTGGGCAGTCATTAGAGTTGAGGATTACTGATTAAAAGGTTCAACGTGCGGATCAGCGGCGGCTGTCAAGCCGTCCGCTGGATTTTCTTGTTGTGCTCTTTACCTTTTAAACTTGGGCCACTGGTTATAACCAATAGCTGGATCATTTGATTTGAGATTCTGTATAAACTCGATTTCTTTTTTGGTGACCTCAGCATCAGATGCTGTTTCTGACTCCCAAAGAATCTCTTTCCGTATTGAGAAGTCCTTTCGCTGATCTCTGGTGAAGTCTTTAGCAATGAGTTCACTACTTGCACTTCCAAAATAGTTGATACTATCTGTCAAATCTTGCCCCACGTAGATCTTACCGTTTGGGTATGTGATCTTGTAAATAATCTTCATCTTATTTCAATATCTGGGGAGCACAACAATTAATATACCAAATTGGTTTTTTCCAATTTTTCGTTATTAATCTATACGATCTGTTTCTGAAAGAAAAGAGAAAATATCTTTTAAAATCAATTATGATAAAATTTTGATACTTGGCTTTTGGTCTTTATTACCGGCAAATACCAAGTTGGCATATCAAAGGATATTTGTCCAAGGTAAAGAAAACCGACATTAATGAATACTGTTTGAAAGAGTGTATAAATTTGAAAATTATCTGACACTCAATTACAGGAAGTTATTGATCGTGTTGATACTCTCATCGTAAGTTCTATTTAAAGAATCTCATATAAAAATTCAACGACGCAAAATCGCGTCTATTATTAAAACGATGTTGCGGCGTCATTTGTTGAATTCATTATAACCAAACAGAATAAGTACCCGCTAATTATTTCTTTTATGAATTTGCTTTTACGATTCCCGGCTGTTAAAAACTGACAAAATTTTTCAAGGGGGTTTTATTAATGAAAAACATTTTTTTCTCGCGCGCGGGAATTATCATTGTCGGCGCAATCATCGGCGTTTTTGCCGCCCTTTTACAGTATTTCGGTAATCCGCCGAATATGGGCATTTGCGTTGCCTGTTTTGAACGGGACATTGCCGGGGCGATGGGGCTGCACCGGGCGGATGTCGTGCAATATCTGCGTCCGGAAATTATGGGATTTGTTCTGGGCGCGTTTCTCATGGCGGCTTTTGCCGGCGAGTTCAGACCACGCGGCGGTTCATCACCTTTAATTCGTTTCTTTTTGGGATTATTCGCCATGATCGGTGCTCTTGTTTTCCTGGGCTGTCCGTGGCGCGCGCTGCTTCGTTTGGCAGGTGGCGACGGAAACGCTATACTTGGTTTGTTGGGACTGACAACGGGAATTTTTGTCGGCATTTTATTTTTGAAGAAAGGTTTCAATCTTGGACGTTCCTATTCACAGGCAACAGGCAGCGGCTGGATTATGCCCGGTTTGATGCTGGGGCTTCTATTTTTACTGGCATTTCAGGTATCTTTCGCTCCCGGCGGACCGATATTTTTCAGCGCCAAAGGTCCCGGCTCCATGCATGCACCGCTTTTAATCAGCATTGCGACAGGTCTTATCATTGGCGCTCTGGCGCAGCGCAGCCGTTTCTGCACCATGGGAGCGATTCGGGATGTCATGCTAACCAGAGACTTTCATTTACTCGGCGGCGTGCTGGCTTTGGTGGTTTTCGCTTTTGCCACAAATGTTATTCTTGGACAATTCAAGCCCGGTTTCGAAGGACAGCCGATTGCCCATACGAATCATTTGTGGAACTTTTTGGGAATGTCTTTGGCGGGCCTTGCTTTTGCCCTGGCCGGCGGTTGCCCCGGCAGACAGCTTTTTCTTTCCGGTGAAGGCGACGCCGACGCGGGAGTATTTGTTCTGGGAATGATCACCGGAGCCGCTATTTCGCATAATTTTGCCATGGCCAGTTCTCCCAAGGGCGTTGCCGCTTTCGGACCGATTGCCGTCATTTTCGGAATCGCCTTTTGTCTGATTGTCGGATTCACCATGATAGAAAAATCAAAATAGTTATGTATGAATTTATGATATTAAAAAAGGATGGATATTATGATTGAAATTGACGCAAGAGGATTAAGCTGTCCAATCCCTGTTGCCAAAGCGAAACAGGCGATGGAAAAGAATCCCAAAGAAGAAATTACTGTCCTGGTGGATAGCAATGTGGCCAAGGAAAATGTCACGCGTCTGGCGGAATCAAAAAAGTATTCCGTTAACGCTCAAATAGTTAACAACGATGAATGTAAATTGATTT
>Ga0265297_10010601_pt1 | contig 11534 bp, 13 predicted proteins | sample Munlanlwell13791_FD_192502 | JGI IMG/M metagenome (GOLD analysis project Ga0265297, IMG submission 192502) | Leachate microbial communities from a municipal landfill in Southern Ontario, Canada - Leachate well 137-91 | ecosystem: Engineered > Solid waste > Landfill > Unclassified | place...
GCCTCGGTGCCTCCGGCTAACATAATATCGGCATCCCCGCGCTGCAGTATCCTGAAGGCGTCTCCGATGGAATGCGAACCCGAGGCGCAGGCGGTAGTCACGCAGGAATTATGCCCTCTGAGCCCAAAAATAATCCCTACCTGCCCCGCAGCTTCATTAACGATAAGCTTAGGTATAAGAAAGGGCGATAATCTGGAAGGGCCTTTGGCAAGCAGGATATTATGCTCATCCTCCATGGTCTGCAGGCTGCCGATACCTGAACCGATTATAACCCCTACCCTGGTAAGGTCCTCTTTAGCAAGGTCCAATCCTGAATCTTCGATTGCCTGCCTGGAGGCTGCAATGGCATACTGCACAAACCTAGCCATATGCTTGGCATCCTTGGAAGAAATCCCGTAGAGGCTGTGGTCAAAACCCTTAACCTCCCCTGCGATGCGGGAATTATACGCAGAGGCGTCGAACTGGGTAATCGGGCCTATACCCCCCCTGCCCTCCTTTAACGAATTCCAGAAGGAAGGGGTATCATTGCCAACAGGAGAAATGACCCCCAAACCAACAACCGCAACCCTTTTTTCTTTAGTCATGTTTCTAGCCTATACAAAATTTACCCCGCCAGAAACTCACGGGCGGGGTAAAGATTAAAAATCTATATCTATCTGCAATTATTTGTTTCCGGACTTTTCTTCGATATACTTAACGGCGTCACCGACGGTGGCAATCTTTTCGGCATCCTCATCGGATATCTCGATACCGAATTCCTCTTCCAGCGCCATCACAAGCTCTACCGTATCCAGGGAATCGGCACCCAGGTCATCCACGAAAGAAGCCTCCGGGGTTACCTCTTCGGGTTTCACTCCTAGCTGCTCTGCAATAATAGACTTTACTTTATCTTGAACCGGCATCCTTCTTTCCTCCTTTGTGTCAACATTTACCTCACGCCATTATCATGCCGCCGTCCACCACAATAGTCTGGCCGGTAATGTAACCTGCCTCTTCCGAGGCCAAAAACAGACACACCCTTGCCACATCAAGCGGCGCGCCGAACCTGGCAAGCGGTATCGCTGCCAGCATCTTCTGCTTCAGTTCCTCAGGGAGCTTTGCCGTCATATCGGTCTGAATGAATCCAGGCGCTACCGCATTTGCCGTAATGTTACGGCTGGCGAGCTCCTTGGCAGTTGTCTTGGTCAGGCCAATTATCCCAGCCTTGGAGGCTGAATAGTTTGCCTGCCCAGGGTTTCCTATAATGCCAATTATCGAGGCAATGTTGACAATCCTGCCGCTTCTCTGCTTAATCATGGGCCGGGATACTGCCTTGGTACAGTTAAAGGTACCCTTTAGATTAACCTGGATCACCGCATCCCAGTCCGTTTCGCTCATACGCAGCAAAAGATTGTCCTTGGTGATTCCAGCGTTGTTAATTAATATATCAATCTTTGCAAATTTGTCAAGGATTTTGTTTATGCCTTCCTCAACCTTGGAATAAGTCGTAACATCAAGCTCCACTGCCAGTGAGCGCCTTCCCAGGGCCTCGATTTCCTTCTGGGTTGCCTCGGCCTTGCCGAGGTTGACGTCTCCTATTACCACGTCAGCGCCTTCCGCGGCAAAAAGCAAAGCAATATCCCTGCCTATTCCTTGTGCACCTCCGGTAACCAAAGCCACCTTATCTTTAAGTCTCATCTTAACCCCTCTCCTTTTAGCCCCCCAACACATCCCAGGATATCATCTTTTTTCTCGACATTTACGACCCTGGCCCTACCGTCAATACGCCGCATCAGGCCTTTGAGGACCTTGCCTGGGCCGAATTCCAGGAAATCAGATGCTCCGCCCGAGAGGATAAAACGCATGGAGTCCTCCCAGAGGACGCTGGAGGCAACCTGCCTGACAAGATTCCCCTTGATCTCCTCGGGGGTAGTTGCCGGCCTGGCAGTAACATTGCTGATAACCGGTATCCTGGGTTTATGTATCTGGACATTATCCAGTTCACGGGCTAACCTATCCGAGGCTCCCTTCATAAAAGAAGAATGAAATGCGCCGCTTACCTCCAATAACAGCGCCATCTTAGCGCCTCTGTCTTTGGCCAGCCTCTCCGCTTCGCCGATCTCCTTTGCGCCTCCCGAAATGACTATCTGGCCGGGGCAGTTGAGATTGGCAATTTCGGTATTGGTATCGGCGCAAAGGTTCCTGACTGCCTCGCGCTCCATCCCTATAACGGAAAGCATCTTCCCGGGTTTCTTGCGCGCCTCTTCTTCCATAAATTCGCCGCGTTTACGCACCAGATAAACCGCATCCTCAAAAGACAATGCCCCTGCCGCTACCAGCGCCGAATACTCTCCCAGGCTTAACCCCGCAGTATAGCTAAACTCCTTGCACAACGCAGGGCACCTTGCTTCAAACGCGCGTAAAGCAGCGATGCTTACGGCGAGTATCGCCGGCTGGCAATTATCGGTCTTAACGAGCTCCTCAAGCGGACCCTCAAAACAAAGCCCGGAAAGGGGAAACCCCAGGACATGGTCTGCTTTTGCAAAAACCCCCCTGCTTTCCGCAAACTCTGCGGACAAATCCCTGCCCATGCCTACGTACTGCGCCCCTTGGCCGGCAAAAAGCAAGGCCTTTACCGCGCTCATCTGTCACTCCCTCGCCTGTTATCCAAAAGCCCCTTAAGCTTATCGGCGGCCTCTCTGGAACCGGGGTCAATATTAAGCGCCTCCTCAAATTCCCGCCTAGCATCCTTATGGCGCCCCATAAGGGAATAGACATCCCCGCTCTTGATGTAAGCCAATACGTAAGAAGGGGTTAACCTTTTGGCCGCATCCAACTCATTTAGAGCCCTGGCATAAAGCCCCTGTCTGGCGTAACAGACAGCCAGGGAAACATAAAAATAGGGCATGCCGGGCTCATTAGCGATTGCCTCCCGGTACTTCTCTTCTGCTTTTTTATAATTTCCGCGGGACATGTAAATCATGCCGGCATCCGAATATATCCTGGTAAAATCGAATATGCTCAATCTATTATGTGACCGGGAGACTGCGGCGTCAAATTCCCTGAGGGCCTCTGGATAATTGCCGCGCTTAAACCAGGCCTCTCCCAGGTCAACGTGGCCGGTAGGCGCATGGGGATATTTTTCAGCCACTGCCATACAAACCGAAAGCTCATCTTTCCAAAGAGGGTTGGTCGTCAGGGTAAAGATGGAAAAAAACACCACGCAGGCAAGCGGCAAAACCTTCTTTAGCAGCGGGAACCTCAAGCCGAAACCGTTTCCTTCGTTATCCGGCATGGTCAACAGCGCCGCGATAATGACGGCAAAACCCGCCAGCGGCAGATACATAAAGCGGTTGGCCAACAATATCCTGAAGTTATTGAGAGGGTTGTTCATCGGCAGCGACCAGATAAAAAACCAGAGCGCCCCGAAGGAGAGCGCAGCCGGAAACCTCCTTCTTTTAAGAATCACAAAAATGGAGCCGATTATAAAGACTGCGCCTAACGCAATATTAAGGTAGGAATTGCGCACCTGCATAGGAGGCACCATCACCAGGTCCCGCGGGAAAACCATATCCCTTAGGTATGCCCCGAAGACATCGCTCATGCGCAGGATATTCCCAGGCCCGGCGCCAAGGTCAAAGATGTGCTGCGTCGGCTGCCTCAGGAAAAAATAAACCCACAGGTATATCAACGCTACTGCCAGATAACAAAGATAACCCCTCCATCCTGCCAATGCCTTCTTAAGACTGCCTCCCTGCCGGTAATATTCAGAGACGAAAAGCGCCGCAGGCAGAAATACCGCTATTTCCTTGCAGAAAAGCGCCATAAAAAAACAAAATAACGAAAGCGAAAAATAAAAAAACCTCCCCGGGCGGATGTTATCCCGCGATTTAAAATAAGAAAGGATTGCGAGCAACGAGAATAGCATCGCCAGGATATTCGGCCTAAAACCCACACAGGCAATAACCTCGGAGCTTAACGGATGAACCCCGAACAGGAGGGCTCCCAGTGCCGAAAGCCGAGGATTGGCAAATAATCGCAAGAGGAGAATATATAATAAAACGGAGCTGGCAACATGCAACAAGACATTAACAAGGCGCCAACCCCACGGCCTAAGGCCGAAGAGGGCGTAATTGAGCATGTATGTAACGGTTGCGACCGGCCTATAGCTGGATTCCCCGCTGCCTAAATTGTATGTGCCGTTATAAAAATAATCTCTCACCGGACTGGCGATATAATTGCTGCTGAAGAGAAACGGGATATTACGGAATGATTTTATGAAGGCGTTATCTACAATGAGGGAAAAATCGTCGTAAACGAAATTGCCGGGGATGGCGCCTGCCCAGACAAGAAAAACCACCACCGCTATCAAAAGGATGAGCCTGCCGCTTCCTACCACTTTATTACGCATGCTCCCCAGACCAGGCCTGCGCCAAAGGCGTCAAGAAGCACGATATCGCCTTTCTTGATGCGGCCTTCTTTTGCCGCTTCGCAGAGGGCAACCACGGTAGACGCAGAGGACATATTGCCGTATTTGCCGATATTGAGGTAAACACTCTCCTCCTTAAATCCGAGCTTTTTGGCAACCGCCATAATAATACGGATATTGGCCTGGTGAGGTATGACAACGTCGATATCCTTACACTCCAACCCCGCCCGCTCCACGGCAATCCGGGCGGCATCGGCCATGTGCTTTACCGCGACCTTAAAGAGCTCGTTGCCGCGCATCTTGATGTAATGCAGGCCCCCTTCCAGGGTTTCCCTGCTCGCGGGGTTGCGTGAACCTCCGGCGGGCATCATCAGGAGTTCGGTCATATTACCGTCGCTTCCCAGGTAAGCCGAAAGTATCCCCCCTGATTTTACCTCCGATAGCACCACCGCACCTGCCCCGTCGCCGAATAAAACGCAGGTATTGCGGTCCTTCCAGTCCGTAACCGAAGATAAGACCTCGGCGCCCACTACTAGGGCATTCTGGTATACCCCTTGTTCAATGAACTGCTGAGCTATGTTCAAAGCGTAGACAAAGCCGGCGCAGGCAGCCGAGATATCAAAGCAGGCAGCAGCCCCTGCCCCCAGGCCTTTCTGCACAAAACAGGCGGTAGAGGGAAACTGCATATCAGGAGTAATGGTGGCGACAATAATGAGGTCGATGTCCTGCGGGGAGAGCCCGGCGTTGCTGATAGCCTCACGGCATGCGCCAAGGGCAAGGTCTGAAGCAGCCTGCCCCTTATCTACCAGCCTTCTTTCCTTTATGCCGGTGCGGGTAGTAATCCACTCGTCGCTGGTATCGACCATCTTTTCCAGGTCGGCGTTGGTGAGAATTCTCCTCGGCAAATAGTCCCCTACGCCGATAATCCCTGCTTTTTTCATATCCGTCCTATTCTATTGATTAGCCTGCTGGCTGATATTGACAGGACCGATGGCCTCGGAGATCCTCTCGTTGAACTTGCGCTCAACCTCCTCCTTGGCTACCCTGATGGCATTCTTTATGGCACGGGCATTGGAACGGCCGTGGCCTATGATAACTACTCCGTCAACTCCTAAAAGCGGCGCCCCGCCGTATTCGGAATAATCCAATTTTTTCTTAAAACGCGAGAGGCTTCGTTTTAAAAGTAGCGCTCCCATAATCCCCATCAGGCTGCTCTTGAGGTGCCTCTTGAGGAATTCTTGCACCGTCTCAGCCAGGCTTTCAGACACCTTCAGCGCTACGTTACCCACAAAACCGTCGCAGACAATGATGTCGCATTTGCCGGAAAAGATATCCTTGCCTTCGACGTTGCCGATAAAATTAACCTTGCTTTTCTCAAAAAGCTCATGGGTTTCCTTGACGAAATCAGTCCCCTTGCTCTCCTCTTCCCCGATATTCAGGAGCCCGACCTTAGGGGAAGGCTTATTAAGGATATAGCGGAAATAGGCATCCCCCATGATGCCGTATTGCAGAAGATGGATGGGCTTAGGGTCAATATTCGCTCCTCCGTCAATAACAAGAGATATGTCCTTAAGAGTCGGCAGGATAAGAGCGATACCCGGGCGCTCCACTCCTGCAAGAAGCCGAAGGCTTAAGGTCGCGGCACACACTACTGCGCCGGTATTACCGGCGCTGAAAAAAGCGTCCCCCTGCCCATCCTTGAGGAGATTCAACCCCACGACGATGGAGGAATCCCTCTTCTTGCGCACGCTGAACGCTGCCGGCTCCGACATCCCTATGACGTCCGCCGCCGCGTGGAACCCGATACTCCCGGGGTCGCCGTATCTCTTGATAAGAGGCAAAACGACATCCTCCCTGCCCACCAGGGTTACCTCGATGTCGTATTCCTTGACAGCGGCTAAGGCACCCTCTACCACTACTGCCGGCGCATAATCACCGCCCATAGCATCTACGATAATCTTAGTCATCTATCGCTTCTTTTTCTTCTCTTTTACTTCGATTTCAACTACCTGTCTTCCGTCGTAATAACCGCACACCTGGCATACCCGATGCACTAATTTAAGATGCTTGCACTGCGGGCATGGAATGAGATTGACTGCCTTTATCTTCCAGTGGGTACGGCGCTTTCTGCCGCGCGCGGCGGAATGTCTCCTTTTCGGTAACGGCACTTGAATACTCCTTTCCTTACGTTCGTGGCTTGCTGCAACTACAATCCCCGAGGTTCAAATCCTTACCGCAGGCCGGGCACAACCCCTTGCAATCCTTGCGGCAGAGAGGCTTTACAGGATAACCGAGGATAAGCTGGTCTCTAACCTCGGGGTCAAAATCAACCGCCAGATGCGAAGCATCAACCTCGGAATCAATCCTGATATCCCGCTTGAAATCGGCGGAAAAATCCTTCAGGCAACGGCTGCAGGTCAGGGTTACGCGGCCTTCTACCTTAATAAGGGCGGTAACCACATTTGTAACCTTTGAGATATTGGCCTTTGCCTTAAGGGGCTCTTTAAGCTTTATTAAATCCGTGTCCAATCCCCAGGTTACGGGATCAATATCCTCCTCTAACAGCGCCCCTTCGGGAGGAATCTGTCGGACATCTATTTTCATAAAATATCAGTGCCTCTTGCTTAATTTCTCCCTTAAGGGCTCTTCTACGAAATCTGGAACGAAGCTTGAAAGATCCGCCCCCAGCGAGGAGGCCTCCTTTAAGAGCTTCGATGATAAATAACTGTATGATTCCTGCGGCATCAGGAAAATTGTCTCTATATCGGGCGAGAGCTTGCGGTTGGTCAGGGCCATCTGGAATTCGTATTCAAAATCCGAGAGCATCCGAAGGCCCCGGATAAGCACCTTGGCTTTTTTGCGGTGCGCGTAATCAACAACCAACCCCTTGAAATCATCAACCGTAACGCCGTGCATGCCGCGCGTAGCCCTCTTAAGCATCGCTACCCTCTCCTTGACGCTAAAAAGCGGCTTCTTGTGGTAATTATGGGCTACCGCTACCACCACCTCTGAGAATATCTCCTGCGCCCTTTTGATGAGGTCAATATGACCGTAGGTAACAGGGTCAAAACTACCGGCATAAATAGCCACTTGGCACATACTTAAGTTAACCCCTTTTTACTAAAAATGATAACTCGGTATCCCCGTAGCGCTTCTGCCTGGTAAGGGCTAATCTTCTGAGGTCGTGCGGTAGAATATCTTTGCGGAAATGCTGCACTATTATAATACCATTGGGCGCTAATATATCATAAGCATCAAGGATTTGCAAGGTTTTTTTTGCCAGTCCGCGGTAGTAAGGGGGATCCAGGAATATAATATCGAATTCCTTCTTCCTGCGGCTGAATTCCTTAACGGCATCCAAAGCAGGCACCGGATATAAACGGCAGGATTTAAAGTTAAGGGATTTAATGTTCCTGTCAATGGCGCTGATACAGCCCGGCTCGTCTTCTACCAAGGCCAACTCCCCTGCTCCCCGCGAGGCAGCTTCCAACCCCACTGCCCCTGACCCCGCAAACAGCTCCAGGAACGACAACCCCCCGATATCCCCCAGGATATCAAAAAGAGCCTTCCTGACCTTATTCTGCGTCGGCCGGATACCCCGCGGCATACGCAGCAGCTTGCCCTTATTTTTCCCCGTAATAATGCGCATCATTATCCCACTACCACTAATTCCTGGTATTCAGGAAAACGCTCCAAGAGTCTTTCCTTTATCGCCATATTCTGTTTATTTTCCAGATTGGGGTCAACCCCAACCAGCCTTATCGCCTCTTCACGCGCCTTTTTTAAAAGCTGCGTCTGGCTCAAGGGATTGCCGATGCGCAGCTCCGATAGCCCGTGCTGGCGCCTTCCAAAAAACTCCCCCGGTCCGCGGAGCTTCAGGTCCTCCTCGGATAGCCGGAAACCGTCGCTATGGCGCACCATTGCCTCAAGGCGCTGGCGGGATTCGGTAGTAGGAGAATCCGAAACCAGGACGCAAAGGGACTTGGCGCTGCCCCTGCCCACCCTTCCGCGCAGCTGGTGCAACTGGCTCAGGCCGAAGCGCTCTGCGTGCTCCACTATCATGCAGGTGGCATTCGCTACGTCAATGCCAACCTCCAAGACAGTGGTCGAGACCAGCACATCAATCTGACGGTTCTGGAAACCCTTCATAATCTCCTCCTGCTCCTTCTGCTTGAGCCTGCCGTGGATAAGCCCCAGCCGGAACTCCTTGAATTCGCCTGCCTTGAGCTCTTCATACATCTTCCTGGCTCCGGCAATATCCAAGGCATAGGATTCCTCGATTACCGGATAAATAATATATACCTGATAACCGCATTTGAGCTGCTCCCTGGCCAATTCATAAGCGCGCCGCACCTCACCTTGAGCAAACAATAATGTCTCTACCGGCAGGCGGCCCGAAGGAAGCTCATTGATTACCGATATATCAAGGTCGCCGTATAAGGTAATGGCGAGTGTGCGCGGGATAGGGGTAGCAGTCATAATCAGGACGTCCGGCGCAGCGCCCTTGGCAGGCAAGAGCGCTCTCTGGCCTATCCCGAATTTGTGCTGCTCATCGATAACCACCATTCCAAGCCGTGAAAACCTAAGTTTTTCTTCAAGGATGGCATGCGTGCCGATGACTAAATCTATCTTGCCTCCTCCGATATCGCGGTAGGTTCTCTCCTTTGCCTTTTTATCCATACCGCTGACCAAAATGGCTATTTTTATTTTTTTCTCACGGACCTTGAGCTCCGAGACCTGGCTGCTGATTTTTTCATAGTGCTGCCTGGCGAGTATTTCGGTAGGGACCATCATCGCTGCCTGGTAACCCCCCTGGACAGCAATAAGCGCGGCAGCCGTCGCTACCACGGTCTTGCCTGAGCCGACATCCCCCTGCAGGAGCCGCTGCATTGGCTTAGGGCTTGCCATGTCTGCCTTAATCTCTTCCATCACGCTCTTCTGGGCTGTCGTCAGCTCAAAGGGTAAACCGGCAATAAAATCGCGGCTTAGGATGCCTTCCGCCAGATGCGCGATACCCTGTTTTTCTTTCCGGCGGGACTTCCTTAAGGCCAGAGGTAGCTGAAAAATAAAAAACTCTTCAAATGCCAATCTCCGGTAAGCCTCTCTCTGCAGGCCGGCGCCCTGAGGAAAATGTATATTAACGATGCTCTTGGCGAGGTTAAGAAGGTTGTGGCGCGACCTGATATCGTAAGTTAAAAAATCGTGCATCCCGGGCAGGTATTCATCAATGGCCAGCTTTACTGTCTGGCGCCAATTCCTCTGCGTTATCCCGGGCGGCAGCGAATATACCGGCACAATCCTGCCGGTGTTAAGGGCATCGTCCGCCTCGCTCTCAAGGATTTCAAATTCCGGGGAATTCATCTGCAGCCTGCCGGCGTAACCCTCAACCCTGCCGTGAAGTATAAGGTTTGTCCCCGGCTTAAAATAACCTGCAAGGTATGGTTGGTTGAACCAGACGCAGAAAATCCTTCCGCTCTCATCCCCTACCATTATCTCCAGAATGCTGAAACCGCGACGCCTTAAGGACTGGCGTTCGTTTTTAGTCAGGACCCTGGCCCTAACGGTCTGGGCCTCTCCCTGTTTCAGTCCTGCTATGGCGCTTAGGCTGGTGCGGTCTTCGTAGCGGCGTGGAAAGTAATAAAGCAGGTCTTCAATGTCGTTAATGCCTAACGACGATATGACCCTGGCCTTTTTTGGTCCGATACCCTTAAGATATCTTATCGCTGTTGCCAGTGGCTTACTCATCACTAAAGGGTGACTTGCGGATAGTTCCCGGGTAACGGGGATCCCCCGTCACCGTGCGCCTCTTCATTTTTATTGTCCGGGGAGGCATTCTTGGGAGCGGGTTTCGGCGTGAGGCCCGGCTTAACGCCGGAAGGCTTAACCTTTATCTTAAATTCCGCGCTGGAATAGGTTTTATCGCCGATTTTCAACTCTGCAGGCTTGATGGTGAAAATGCCGGCCGCAGTAGGCCTAAGCATAAAGATATACCCCAGGCAGACGCTTTTGGTGCCACGGGATACAGATACCTTAGAGGTAATGGCCCGGGAGAACACATTAAACCCTGAAAAATCCGGAAACATCGGCTCAGGAATATTATTAAGCGTTGAGCTGATGGTAAGTTTATAGGTGAGCATTTCGTCGGCAGACAGCTCTGCCTTATCAACCTCTGCCTTAAAGGTCAGCTCTTCGGTAAAGCCGCTCTGCAGGAATAAAAATATCGCCGACACTGCCAGGCATAAGGCTACTTTTCTTTTTATCGCCAAGCCTATCCCCCGATCATCTGCATTTCCTTGCCACAACAAACAAGCGTTCCTCCTCCGACCTTGGTAACTACCACTTCATTCCCGCAGACGCTGCAGCTGTATTTTTCGCCGGTTTTTTTGACTGCCATGGCATCTTCTCCTTTTTTTATTTATCGTAACATAAGGCCGCTGCCAAGACAATATTTTTTGTCTTGCGGAAAGCGCTTTCTTGCTTTTACTTCTAGCCCTTGATTTCTGACGGAAAATATGGCATATTTAAAATAAGCGAACAAACCACACACAATCAGGAGGACGCCTGATAGCGAAAAGCCGCCAGGCCTATCACCTACAATGAATCCCCGGAAGTTCGGGGATTTTTTGTTTAATTTAATGAGGCCACAACTTACGGAGCGGAGCGAACGTAAGCTGTTGGCCGAATTAACTCCTTGCCCGCGGAGACGTTTTATCACGCAAGGATGGACAAAAGCGTACGAGTTGATTTTCAAAGAAAATCAACGAGTGTATACGCAAGGAGAAACAAACCATAACTTAGCGAGCGCAAGCGAATCTAAGTTATAAGTCCGAATTAAGGCCGCGGATCTCTGCCCTCAGCCCTGAATTCCTCGATTACCTTAAGCATATCCTGCCTACCCTTACTGCGGTAGGCCTTTTCCTTAAGCCTTCTTATGTTGCGCCTTCCGCGCGCATACCAGCCGAAGAACTTATGAAAAATCTTGACGCCGTTTCTCTCGCCATGGTAAGCGATAGAAGAATCAAGGTGTTCAATCATAACATCGGCTATCCCGGATGCATCAACCGCTAAAGGCAGCTTATTACTGCGCAACAGGCCGCGGATCTGCCGGAATATCCAGGGATTGCCC
>Ga0265297_10010602_pt1 | contig 11534 bp, 15 predicted proteins | sample Munlanlwell13791_FD_192502 | JGI IMG/M metagenome (GOLD analysis project Ga0265297, IMG submission 192502) | Leachate microbial communities from a municipal landfill in Southern Ontario, Canada - Leachate well 137-91 | ecosystem: Engineered > Solid waste > Landfill > Unclassified | place...
AGGCAGCTAAGTTGCTTGTAAAAACAGAGGCCCATCACCATTCGGTTGGCCATTGCTACAAGTGCGGCAATGCAATCCAGCCGCTCATCCGCGACCAGTGGTTTGTTGACATGAAGCCGTTAGCTGCCCAAGCAATAAAAGTATTAAGAGAGGATAAAATCAAATTTTATCCGGCCAGCAAAAAAAAGCAGCTTATTGAATACCTAAAAAACCTCCGCGACTGGAACATCAGTCGCCAGATTGCCTGGGGTATCCCAATACCTGCCTTCCAAAATGTTGACGACCCAGATGACTGGATTTTTGACACTAGGGTAGGGGAAGAAACAATCACCATAGGCGCCAAAATCTACCACCGCGATCCAGACGTTTTTGATACCTGGTTTAGCAGCGGGCAGTGGCCTTTTATCACCTTAAACTATCCTGACGGCGAAGATTTTAAGCGCTTTTATCCGCTCAATCTTATGGAAACCGGCGGCGAAATTCTTTACCCTTGGGTCTCGCGCATGATAATGATGGGTCTTTATATCACCGGCGAAATACCCTTTAAAGAGGTCTATATCCACGGTTATGTGATGGCCGAAGACGGCTCCAAGATGAGCAAAAGTGTTGGCAATACCATCAATCCCATGAAAATTATTGAGGAATACGGCTCTGATGCCCTGCGCATGGGGATAATAAACGGTAGAGGCGCCGGTGTTAACCAGCCGTTTGATAACACCAAGTTTGTATCAGCTCGTAACTTCTGCAACAAATTATGGAACATCGCCCGCTTTACCGAGGGTGTTTTGGGCGAAGACTATAAGGAGTTAAAAGCCCCTAAGCCGCAGTCTTTAGCCGATCACTGGATGTTGAGTAAATTACAACAAAGCAGCGATGATATAGCCAAAGACTTAGATAACTATCGGTTTAGCGAAGCCTATAACAGGCTGTATCACTTTATCTGGGATGATGTCGCCGATTGGTATATAGAGGCCAGCAAAGTGCAGCCCAACCACGACCTGCTTGCTTATGTTTTAGATAGCATTTTAAGGCTAGCTCACCCCTTTGCACCGTTCGTTACAGAGACAATCTGGCAGACCTTGAGCTGGTCTGGAGATCAGTTATTGATAAACCAATCCTGGCCAAAAGATAGCCATTTTGATAAAAACGCAGCCCAAGATTTTAGTGAAATCCAGACTATTGTTAGTGAAATCCGCTATATTACCACCGCTTTAGAGGTCAAGTTCCCTAGCCTTTACTACAAAAAGCAGCCGTTTTTAGCGCATAATGCTGATTTACTTAAAAAGCTAGCCCATCTTAACCACTGCAAAGAGGTGGAGGCAGGGCGGGGCATGCATCTGACAAAAACCAAGCTCAATTGCTGGCTAGATATCGACCTAGACACTGCCCACAAATACGTCACTAAATTACGCGTAAACAAGCTGGCCAAAGAGGCGGTAATCGAGCGCTTGCAAGCGCGCCTAGACAATAAAGCCTACACCAGCAAAGCTCCAGCCCATGTTATAGGGCAGACTAAAGACCAGTTGGCAGAAGAGCAGGCACTGCTTGCAAAACTAAGCCAAGAACTTAGTAATTTTGAATCTGCTACGCAGGAGATGTAACTTTTTTTATTACTTTTTGGTAAAAAGTTTACAAAAACTTCTTTTACAACCTTTTGAATCGGCAAAAGGTTGCGTCAAAACCGACAAGCGACCGCCACTAGCCTAGCAACAAATAGCTCCATCTATCCGGCACTTGCAGAACTCCCTTTGGTCGGCCTGTTCTATATTTTTTGATTCGAACAGGCTTGGCTGCAAGTGCATTATTCGGCTATTCAAAGCTATTTATCTTAGGTAGTAGCAGAGCTTGGATTAACAAGCAGATAACTTTTAACCTGTTAAAAGTTGACTTAATAAAAACTTAGTGTGCCCTCAGGGTCTGGGCATCGGCTAAAACAGATGAAAATTGAGGTTTTTGGTGGTGGTTCCTGCCTTCGGTTGTTTGAGCCGTTCATCCTAAGTAATTAAGAACGGTGAGTTCTGAAGGCAAGCTAGTAAATTGCTCAATTTTCTATCTCGTTTTAACGCAGCCCAGTCGGTTTGCCTAACTTTGCCGAAACAAAGTTGGATAAAAGTTGTTAGATTCAAGATAAGCCTGGTCTCACAGCACTGGCAACCAGATAGCAATCTTAGCAAAATATACTTGCTATTATTCACTAATTATGTTATTAATTGCTTAACCTAATAACTCTGGTGGAGCAGTTGGGTTGCCCCTTAAGACAGTTAGCCAAATCCCAATCCGAGAGGATGGGCGTAATGGAGATTTACCTCGTCAACAATTCGATCATGGAGAGAGATGCAACACCGATATGTTTCGTAAACCCTATCTCCGAAAGGAACGCAACACCTGTTGAGATAGTCGACAGATTCACCCACCACAACGCCCGTGCCTGCTATATCGCAGACCCTCTGACACACAATGCCATGAAGGTCTATGTCGACACCACAGTGCTTAGTGGTGGTAGGGGGTATGTCAATCCAGTCCCCGAGTGGGTTGGCTGGGTATTTACCCTCGCCGCAATACCTGCATTCATCGGTAGCATTCTGTTTTTCTGCCTGCTCCTTACGGCACATGGTGCAATAATGGCTATTGTTTGGCTTTTGCTGGATATCATTTGTTGGGCGTTGCTCGTCTTGAATATAGCGCATGGCAAACTTTGATACCCAGTAGTGCATCTAGCACTCGCCTGTCTTATCAACTGAGGTGGGCGCCGTAAATGCGCCCCCTCCAAACCTGTAATTATTTAATTTTTATGTTAGTTAATAGTAAATACTTGAGGTAACTTATGGATAAATCACCCTTCCAACGAGCATTACAGCAATCTGAAAGGCAAAAAGCTGAGGCTGCTCAAAAAGAGCAAGAAGCTTTGCGACTCACGGCTGCACAAGAACGTCAAAAGAGAGAAGGCGAAGCATGGTTTAGAAATAACATTAATCAGCCCGTGTCAGAGTACTACCGTGAACTCCAAAAAAGAAAAATAGCCCCAGCACACATTGTGCACGTCGAGGGAGAAAAGGGTATATTTTTTAGGCAGCCAGACGAAGACGAATATGGCTGGTACATACTTAACACATTTACAACAGAACCACAGAAGAGGCGATGCTGGGGTCGCCCTATGCCTGGTAAAATGATTTTTTTAACCCAAAACAGACGCTTAATGACTTTTTGTTATGATTTTAAAGATAGCTGGATGTACAACAGCTGCAGCTGGGATATAGATTTTAAAGAAAGTTCTTGGCGACGTGGATCACAGATTTTTACCTCTTCCGTAGAAGACTCTCAAGCAAAACTTGATAACGCTGTTGTGAATATGGCCGACACGATTGCACAAGGCAGGGTAATATTGCCGTCAGATATAGGTTTTGTATACCCAATATCCGTTCCCTTACCATTACCCCAAAAAAGCAGATAAAGCAGTTTACTTGGGGTCTGGGCATCTGGCCGTTCCTGGGCAAGCACGCCAATCATACAACGATTAATCCCTCGGAGTAATCAGTGTTGGACATTGGGGGTGATTGAAGGTGGCGTTATTGACGCTCTACCGTCTACCGTCCACCATCTATCGTCTAATATTAAAATTCGAGGGCTTGGCGGATGCGTTCCGCACCCTCGTCGGGGCGATAATCATCAAACCACAACACATGCCAGCCTAAGCGCTCGGCTGCCATTAAATTGGTACGGCTATCATCGATCAATAATATTTCGGTCGGGTCTACAGCCGCTAACTGGGCTGCCTGCTCATATATGGCTTGCTCGGGCTTTATAACCCCTACCTCTGATGAATCAATAATGGCCTCGTATCTTATCTTGGGCAGTAAATCGCGCTGTATCATCGGCTTAACTAGCCCTGGCATCATATTTGTCATTAGGCCAACCCCGTAATGCTCGGAGGCCCATTCTACAATTTCGTGCGTGCCCTGTACCGGGTCGACATTGTTTAAGTAATAGTCTGACCAAGAGATTGATTCTATACCAACCCTTTTGGCAAGGATAGAATCGAATTCTTCTAGGCTCATCTCGCCACGGCAGATAGTGTCGTTGTAATGCCAAAAAATGGCTTCTATGGCATCGGCCGAAACGCCAGTATCAGCGGCGATTGTCGTGAAAGCTCGTTGAAAATAGCGCACCAACACGCCATTTACGTCGAAGTAGACGAATTTAATACCCGTTTTAGACGTTTTATAGGCCTTTTGGGGCGTTATTGGGGCTTGAGCTGTCTCGATGCCTGCTAAAGCTTCAACACTAGTACCTGTGGCCTCTGCTATGGCCGCCACAGTAAAAACGCTAGGCGTCTTAATGGCCCCACGTTCGATTTTAGCAAGCGTCGAATAAGATAAGCTTGCCTTAGCACAAAGCTCTTGTTGGGTCATGCCAGCCTTGCGCCTAGCAGCAGCAATGGCCTGGCCCAGAGCCAATTCTTGTCTAGCGATACCCACCCCAGTCATATCATGTATTCTAGCATGATAAGGCTAGCAGGCGGGTATTATTTTTGAATTTTGTAGCCAAAAAGGGCCACTTTAGATATAAAAAGCTAGTTGCTAAAAATGAAACCAAGGATAACCAGCATCAAAGCAAATAGCAGCACGCCAGCGATTCCGGCCGCTATGAGGCTGCTCTTGGTATTATTGCCAGTTTTACGTTGCAGGACAGTATAAAGCCATGTAGCGGCCGCTATGGACGCCAAAAGGGCAATAATCCAGTTACTCATAGTCATTTATCTCCAAATCTTAATTTTTTTGCCATTTCTTCTAAAGCCTCATGGTCTGGGTCAGCATTCATGTCTGCTAAATTAGTCAGTTCTGCCGTTTTATCAAAAGGGATAAGATGCACATGAGCATGCGGCACACCAGTGCCATCAACAATAACGCCTATGCGCGCCCGGCCAAGCATTTTTAGGCGGTCAGAGACCTTTTTAACGCTAAGCCACAGGGCTACGTAAGCGTCCTCCGGCAAATCCTCGAAGTGATCAACCTGCATTTTGGGCACCACTAAGGTGTGGCCCGGCTGTACGGGGTGAATGTCTAAAAAGGCGATGGTGTTTTCATCCTCATATATTTTTTGGCAGGGGATCTTGCCGTTAATGATGCGTGTAAAAATAGACGGTTCCATATGCTACTAAAGATAGCAGTTAAACCGAGTACAATAAAGCCATGGTATTTCTGCGTCGCTTGGCGGTTTGGCTTGCAAATTTTGTATTAGGGATTAATCTTTATCTGTTAGCGCTGGTGGTTGCGCTGCTTTTTACAATAGGCAGTGCGGCATATATCAAAGATGTGCTAACTGGTAGCGGGTTTTATAATAGTTTTACAGCCAGTACGCTTAAGTTAGCCTCTGTACAGCCCCTAGACCAGCCGAATAGCAGCACCAACCAAAAAGTGATTGGTGAGTTGTCGCCAATTATCCAAAAAGTCGTCACCCCAACGTTTTTAAAAACAAATATAGAGTTGATGATAGATGGCTTTAACGGTTGGCTGGGCAAAAAGTCTGCATCGCCCAGTCTTACGATTGATTTGAGACAGATTAAAAGTGATCTAAATAATCAGGTGGCCGCATATCTTAAGGCTAAAGTTGCCTCGCTGCCAGTTTGCCAGAATTATACTGATTATCAGGCCTATGACCCCATGAATGCTACATGCCGGCCACCGGTGAATCTAAACCAAGCCGATTATCAGCAGGCAGCCACCGACTTCTTGTCGGGTTTGCCGCTGCTAGAAAAACAAACAATTAGTTTTAAATCTTTAGAGGCCAAAGCTACAACCCCAAAAACTGCTTGGCAAAGTCTGCCTACTTACAACAAAATATTTAGGTTTTCGCCCTGGATTTTTGGGTTAATCAGCGCCGTTGGCATAACTTGTATTATTGTGTTTAGCCGCAGCAAGATACGAGCCATAAAATTAGTGGGGCACACTTTTTTGTGGTCTGGTGGGATGTTGCTTGTTTCGGGGGCGTTAGCTCTGTTGTTTTTGGGTAAAGATAGTAATAATTTTGTCGGTAACGGGTCGTCTGCCCAGATTACTTTTGCCAAGGAACTATTCATCCCGATAGCCCATCGTTTGGTGCAATCATTTGGCAACTGGGCCCTTTATTTTGGGGCCAGTTACGCCCTGGTGGGTGCAGTTTGTTACTTCGTCGCTCACCGCTTAAAACTAAAAGACTTGCACAACCAACCAGAACAAGTACCATTAACTAATGGATAAGGAGTTTTTATGAAAAAAATATTAATAATTTCGGCAACGGCCATAGTGTTTTGCGCCGCCTCGGTGGGATTATTTTTTACGGTCAACGGCGACAAACAGCCGCCTGTTAACCCCCAAGCCTCTACCGTAGTCAAAGGAGCTAAAACAATTAACGGGCAATTAATTGATGTACGCACGCCAGAAGAGTTCGCAGCCAGCCATGCCCAAGACGCAATAAATATCCCGCTAGCAAGTATCCAAGCCGGAGATTTTTCGAAAATAGACAAAGGCAAGTCGCTATATTTGTACTGCCGCACCGGCAACAGAGCAGGGCAGGCAAAAATCATACTCGAAAAAGCTGGCTACAAAAACATCACCAACATCGGTGGATTGTTGGACTGGCAAAAACAGGGCGGAGCCGTAGTCTCTGGCTAGCAATCAATTGTCTTAGATAATTTGGCCGATGATAACGGTGTGATTGTGACCGTATTTTTTGGCACATTTAGGGCAAGTGGTGTACCACATATACCATTTTTTAACTTCTTTACCTTTTGATTTAGCATACTCCTCAAAATCTTTGCACCATTTGCCAGTGTCTTTAAATGGCCCGTCGTAAACTTTACTCAAAAACTTACCAGATATGGTAGTGTTCACGGCTCCTTCTACTTCTTTATCTACCGCCAGATATGCGTACATGTGCCATTTTGAAGTATGGTCGCTTAAACAAAGGTAATTTGGCATTGTCGCGTCTGCTTTTTCAACTTTGGCTTGCATGCGTTTCATCACCGCGCCAAAGTTAAGCGGCATGTACATAAATGTACGTATGCTATCTCTTATAAATTTTTTATTTTGCCACTCAAATTCTTTGCTGTCCCACGGTTTTGGGTCAAACCTAGGGCAACAAATTGCCTCTTCGCTATTATTGTTACTCATAATTTTATTCTAAATTAAACTGTCTTGCATTGAATATTGACTTTTACGCAAGTTTATGTTAATATAGCATCATCTTCGTAGGTGGAGTTACACTTATCGAAGCGTACTGACAGAACAGGGATATTCTCGAGTCTTGACAGGGCCTACCACAGGGAGGAGCCACCATGCACAAGCAGGAGACCAAAGAGGAGCGGTTCGAGAGACTGCTCCAGGAACAGGTCGCCGAAGTCGCCCAGCACGATCGTGACGAGGTCATGGGGCTCATCGAGTTCCTCATGAACCAGCGTATCGCACCGGAGAAGAAGGGCAATCGCATCGCTCAGTTCACGGGGCTCATCAAGTTCCTGAGGAACGCCGGCCAGCGCTACGACGCCACCGTCTCCGACGGTGACAACGAGCACGACATGCGTTTCGCTCAGCGGACGCTCTGCGGCCTCCTGATCCAGGCCGAGGCCATTCACAACGATGTGGGCGGCTTCGTCTGGCAAGATCGCCAGACGTGGGCCAACACGGTCCACAAGCTGCGCAATATCGGGCGGCCTAAGCCCAAGCAGCTGACGCACGACGAGCGCATCGCCAAACAGGCCGAGGCAGCTCACCGTCGGCAGGCGCGTTCGGTCGGCCCCAAGGGTGTCAACCCCGGACCCGCCACCTACAGCAGCGGCAAGACCAAGAACGCGCGCAAGCGCGCCAAGGTCACGGCCTAGAACTCTAGGGCGAGGTGTGTACAGCAATGTGCGCACCTCGCCCGCCGGGCCAAACCTGTTCTGTCATTATCACTTAAGTAAATGTGTATTTACTCTGATGAGGCCAAAAGGCCGAAAAGTGACTAGTCTTTCCAATGCCACCACTTTAATTTTTTAGTGTTTCTGCCGCCCTCGGCATAATAAACTGCTTCTCTAAGAACATACAACAAACACCTGTCTTGGATTACCCCAACTACCTTGTTGGATAGCTCGTATAACTTGTCGGGATTTTTGCCTTTTAGGTCTGATACTTTGCTTATGCCGATAACCCGTAGATCTTCGGCAATGGATTTACCAATGCCCGGGATACTGGTCAACAGGTTGGTTCGAGTCTTCATAAATCAATGATACAACGACCCCAATAGGTACATAGGCCCAAATTTTAGTGTGCAGCGGTTTTAGAAAAGAGGTTGAGGATTAGTACACCCAAAACAATCAAACCAATGCCGATTGCGGCTGGCAAATCTAGTGATTGTCCAAATATTAACCAGCCGATACAAGTGATTAAAACTATGCCGACCCCAGCCCATATTGCGTAAGAAACACCTATCGGGATAGATTTTAGGGTTAGTGATAAAAAGAAAAATGCCAAACCATAGCCTATCACCACGACCATAGAAGGCAATAATTTGCTAAACCCTTCGGACGGCTTGAGCATGCTCGAGGCAATAACTTCCGAAACTATTGCAATAGCTAGATATATCCATTTCATATTTGTACTGACATTTACGAATTAAATTATACGCTTTGCGATAAAAGGGGCGGTTTTGCTCGATCATCCATGTTCACAGTGTTTGCCCGGTAACAAATACTGCTGCGGCTGCGGCAATCATTGTCAGCCCAACGAGGCTATCGACAAAAGCGTGCTTTTGGCCGCTGCGGGATGAAATCGGTTTGGCTAGATAAAAGTAGGTTGCCATCGCCAGTAGATAAGCCGAAAAGCCATATATAAAAGCTTTAGCCACCACAAAGTCCATTTTGGCGGCATATTTGGTGCAAAAAACACCAATAAAACCGATGGCTAAGCCCAAAATCGGGTAAAAAAGCGGGTGATCAAAATTAATTGGCTCGCGTACTTCTTTAACCTCGACGTTTTTACCAGTTTTGCTGAGCAGAGTTTTTATTAGGCGCTCAAAATGTTCCTCTTGGGCAGTGATTGACAGGTTTTTGCGGCCCTTAAAGTAAAGATATATTTCTCTAATTCCACCGCTTGAGCGACGTTTAATTTTGATTCTACTCACATCCGATAACGGGTAGCTTTCTGACGATTTGGGGGTAATTCTTTGTATGTGTGCACCAGAGACGCGGATTTTTAGGTGTGAAATGTTGCCCAGAAATTTAAAAGATAATACCCCAATAATAAAAAGTGCTAAAACCGGTACTAGGTAGCCAGCTGACGATACTGTGTAATTAAGCGCAAACGAGGCGATGAATACTCCGGCGATCATGCTGATTGACAATACCAAAAAAGCGATTTTTCTACGCTTCAGCTCAATTTTAGATGTAATAAAATCCATAATTTCGTGGCGGAGGGGGAGAGATGACGCTTCGCTATTCCGTCGCTCCAGTGCTCGAAGCTAGCTTCTGCGCACTTCACTCCTTGCGAACTTTCCGCTGCGCGGTACGAGTTCAAATCTACCGTCCGCCATCCTCCATAGCAACCCAGAAAGGGTTGCGACGGAGGATGGCGGAGGGGGAGAGATTCGAACTCTCGATAGAGTTGCCCCTATACTGCATTTCGAGTGCAGCGCACTAGACCAACTATGCGACCCCTCCAACAGGGGTAATTATAACACTATTATATCCAGTGTTAAGATAAGAACATGTTTTTTATGCGGTTTATCTTTGGGGGCCTAATAATTGCACTGGTACCAGTTATTGCCAATCGTTTTAATGGAAAAATAGCTGGCCTCGTTACACTTTTGCCAATAATTATGTTTATAAGTTTTATCGCGATATTTGCATCCGAAGGTAGCAAAACCACGACCCAAGCCGCTCAGGCTTACTTGATCGGACTGCCATCTGTGGCAATTGCTGTGGCTATTATCTTAGTATTTTTAAAGCAGGGTATAAGTATCTATCTGGCGGTTTTAGCTGCTTTAGTGATTTGGTTTATATCTGTTGCAGTTATTTATAAACTAACAGTTTAAATGGAGTTATGGTCACAAATATGGAAGAAATAGAAGTAAAGTTTTTAGATGTAGACCCCAAGGCTATGGAGACTAAGTTCGTCAAAATCGGTGCCAAAAAAGCATTTGACCGAGTATTCAAAAGCAGGGTATTCGACTATCCCGATTTAAGATTAAATTCAGATGCCGCCTGGATAAGATTAAGAGACGAGAGCGATAAAATAACCCTGTCTTTTAAAAAGCGGCTCGGTAGGGGCGGAGACGGCGGTAAAACCAACGACAAGGGCATGATTGAGCACGAAGTAATCGTTAATGACTTCGACAAAACGTCTGATATCTTTTTGGCAGCCGGATTTATCCAAAAATTTTACGAAGAAAAACGCCGCATTAGGTACATGCTGGGCGATATAGAATTTGATATAGATTTTGTGCCGATGTTAAAACCATATCTCGAGATAGAATCTGACGATTGGGCAAAAATCGATAAAGCCATCAAATTATTGGGCCTAGACCCCAAAGACAAAAAAATCTTTTCGACATTCCAGATATACCAGCTAGAGGGCATAAATATGCTCGATTACACTGAGCTGACACTGAACAGACAGACTAAAAGAGATAGGTAACAAGGGAAGCTATTTATTTTTAAGATTACAAAAAGAGGCCGCTGTACACGGCCCCTTAGCTGCTATCTATCTTTATTTATTGCCAATCGTCGGTTTCTGCATCGTCCTCAGCAGATTCGTCTGTGCTACCACTGGCTTCAAGAGCCTGCTGGTACGCTAGATTTCCACTTTTTCGGATAGCTTCTTCTCGTCGAACATTTCTAACAAAATCTGGGCTAAGATCTCTTAAATCGCCCACCAAAAGTTCTTGGTCGGGGCGTTTTGGTGTTTGCGGGATGCCTATCTTAGCTTCCCACTCTCGCCGCTCAGTCACTGATAGAAAACGTCTTGTTTCGTAGTTGTTTGGCATTTTCGAATTCCTAAATTAAGCGTCGGGGGCTTCGCCACCAGCAGCACGCCAGGCGTTATCACCAATTTGTTCTGCTGCAGCACGAGCTTCTCGCTCGGCAGCTGTAACTGGATCATTGACTTGCAAAGCATCGCCAGCTGCGATTACGCGTTCGTCTTCTGACAGCTCGGCAGGCATACCTTCGGCAGCCAATAGGGCCTCGTAATCTATTGGGGTTTGTTCGGACATGTATTAACTCCTTAAACTTACTATTTTTAATCTGTTAAATAATTTAGCATGTTTTTTACTATTTGTCAATATTGTGTAGATTATCTTGGTACCCCCATTAAGTATTTATCTAGTACTAAACAACTCTGCCCACGGCCACCAGGCGTGTACAAAACGGGGTGATAAGATTTATCGCTTGGTAATACTAACGAGCGGCTAAAACCACCTTTTGCCGTAGCCCTGGCCCAAAACTGACCAACGGTTATCTCTGCAAGGTTGGTGGCGCTGTTTATACTCTTGTCATCAACTGGTTCTGCATTTAGGGCGTAATG
>Ga0265297_10010603_pt1 | contig 11533 bp, 11 predicted proteins | sample Munlanlwell13791_FD_192502 | JGI IMG/M metagenome (GOLD analysis project Ga0265297, IMG submission 192502) | Leachate microbial communities from a municipal landfill in Southern Ontario, Canada - Leachate well 137-91 | ecosystem: Engineered > Solid waste > Landfill > Unclassified | place...
CCGGAAGGAGCCCAGTCGCTGCCGACTTTGATCAGGGTTCATGCGGATAATTCGCTGCCGGATAATGCCTTCGCGTCGGTAAAATATCGCGACTATTGGTATTGGATCGACGACCGCGACTTCAGGTCAAAGGGCGTCTTTTCGTTTCTCATGATCATTATGACGCTGGCGGAGAAAGGGGAGAAAGTTCCACTGCCGGTTGTTACGATCCAGGGGAATTGAGTAATAATCCAACGAATGCCCGGAATTGTCGGATTGCCACACGAGTGGCAATCCGACAGCGCTGTTGTTAATCAGAAATGTCCTAAGGAGTCGATACCTTCATGAGCGCAGTGCATCAGCCTTCCTGTCCGGGTATCCATAGTTGGATTCCCAAAGTCGTTCTGCTACTCGCCTTGGCCGTGGGTGTGAGCGGTTGCAATTTGCTTAAAAGTACTCTGGAATTGCCTGAAAAGGGCATCCGCTCCATGTTGTTGCTCGACCAGGAAAGCGGCGTGCCGGATCCCGTCGAACTGCAATCCCAGTTGCTCCGGTTTGCAGACAATTCTATCGAATCGCTCAATCTCGCCATCGGCAAGTTGCAGCGAGAAGATGACAAGTTCACCCGAAGCCGTACTCTGCTGATCCGCCGCATCACTATTACTAACGATATATTGGCCGTCGCCACCGGAGCCAACACTTATGCCAACCTCCTCGATATGGTTATCCTCGCCAGCTTGAACAGGATGAATGTCGAGGATTATTGGATACCAAAATACTATGGCGAATCGGCTAGACCTTATCTGCTTGCCTCTCAACATGTAGAGAAAGAGATTTGGCAGATCGCCGCGACGACGTTAAAAAAAGAACAGCTCTCTGAACTGCGCGCCGCAATCAAAACTTGGCACGAACAACGCCCGAATGTGCGGACGCCCGGTGATCTCGGATCGCTTAGCTTCGCGTCTGACGTCGCAGAGGTAACCCGCAGTTCACGCCCGGGGATAACCACTAGTGTTTTCAATCTGCTCTCCATCGACCCCTTGGCGGGGCTGGACCCTGCCACTCGCGAACTGGCCAACACCCGGCTGTTCGCGGAACGCGGCTTGTTCATGACCAGACACATGCCGACCCTGATCCGCTGGGAAACCGAGTTGCTGGCCATAAATACGGCGGATATGCCGCAGATGGAAAAACTGCTGGCCAATACCACCCAATTGTCCGAATCGGCAGACCGGTTCAGCCAGACGGTGGAGCGCCTGCCCGGATTTATCAGCGCCGAGCGCCAACAGATCGTCCAAGCCCTGGACGCCCACCAGCCGGGACTCACCAGCCTTGCCGCACAGACAGAGAAAGCACTAGACGCAGGCACACAGATGTCCAATGCGTCCACCGCAACTCTAAAGTACTTTCAAGATGTGGTTCGGCAACTTCAAGCCAGCCCATCGAACCCGAACGCCGAACCTTTCCGTATCAACGACTACACTGCCGCCGCAGCGCAGATCAATGCCACTGCGCAAGACTTGGTGAAATTGCTGCAAGCTTTCGACCAGACTCTGGCTCCCGGTAAGCTTGACGGACTGCCAGCCCGATTGGACGCGGTGCTCAGTCAAACCCAGGCCGGCGGCAAAGAATTGGTGGATTATACGTTCAGGCAAACCTTGTTTCTGGGTTTGATACTGATTGCTTCCGCATGCGCGATGGTGCTGGCTTCCGCTGTTGTTTTTTGGAGGTTGAAGAAGAAATTTGCTTAAGCCATATGGATCAATAGCTGCAAAGCATAAGCCCTAGAACCCAAACATGGTTTCGCGCTACGGTTCTTGTAAATTTAAGTTTTTGATGCCGTCAGATCGAATCTATCCGGAGTTTTACAGACAATGCATTTCTATAAATTACCAACGCTCGTATTCCCCATGGCTCTTACCCTGATCACGGCATGCGGCAGTACCTCCGGTGGCAATGTAACCGATATACCAGGTCACAGCAGTGCAAGCCGGGCATTGACGGAGAAAGACCTTGCCAATGCAACTTACTGGATCAATGAATTGGGCACGTTTCATCTCGACAACGGCGAGTTTAACAGTCAGTACGGAGAAGGTGTGACGCAGAGGCATAAGGTCACTCTGGATAAGATCGCTTTCGGCGATCTGGATCATGACGGACTTACTGATGCGGCAGTCATTTTAGCATGGCAAAGCGGAGGTTCAGGTACGTTCAAGTCTCTGATGGCGATGCGGAATACCGGCAGTGCACCCCAACAGCAGGATGACATTTTACTGGGCGACCGTGTTCAGATCAGCGCATTATCGATTACCGCCAGTCAAGTCCACCTGGAAACGGTATCAAGCGGTCCACGTGATCCGGCGTGCTGTCCGAGTCAGCAGGTGAAACAAGTCTATATCCTCCATGACGGCAAGTGGACGCAAAGTGCGGATAAGATCACCGATTCGACTGTATCTACCGCTTCGAACGCGACATTTACCGGCATCGTCCGGAAATGGGAGCGTTTTGAGGACACATCGGAGTTGCAGCATTTCGTTATTGACGATCTCAACAAATACACGCTGATTTTTCTTCCGGACGGTACCTATCGGGTCAAAGCCGATTGTAACCGTATGCAATGGAAAACGGCTTTCAATATTTGCCACTAATCAGCGTTGAATTTTCCAGTCAAAAATGGCGTACGTAATAATATCAACATGATAGTGGGTAGGTACTGGTGTTGTAAAACTGGCAAAATTTAGACGCCGTTTTCCATAGTGGGCGTCCATTCCATTACAAAACTTCTTACACCCTCCAGGAATGGTGTTTTATAATCATCGCTGGTAAATGTCAGCTTGTAGGTTTTCGTGATTGATCAAAACAATCCTTTAGTATTGAACGAGCTGGAACATCACTTGCGATTTCAGTCTCTATTGGCTGAGCTTTCAGCCGATTTCATGCGTATTTCCAGCGATACGGTCGATGACGTCATTCAAGAAAGTCTGCGCCGGATTGCGGAAAACCTGGATTTGGACCACATTGCCTTGGGTTTGTTAACCGAGGATGGGCAAGACTTTTACTCGAAGTATCAATACGCCAACAAATCCTGCGTAAAACCTTGGTTGAGTTCTTCCTTGATGTCGGAAGGACCCTACGTCACCAAGACTCTGCTGGCCGGTCAGCCTTTTATCATGCATGACGTCGAGAAATTGCCGCCCGAAGCCGCCATGGATAGAGAAGGATTTCTTCGCTACGGCATCAGAGCGGACTTGGTATTTCCCATTATTGTCGGCGGTCATTTACGCGGTGGCATCGGCTTCGCCTCCTCGCGTCCGCGGCAATGGCACGACAACGTCGTGCGCGGACTTGGTTTGATGTCCGATGTGTTTGCCAATGCGTTGGAGCGTAAACACAATTTGCAAGCGCTGCAAAGTCGGGAAGAACAAATGCGACTGGCATCCGAGGCGGCCGATGTGGGGCTTTGGGTTTGGAATATTGCATCGGATACCATCTGGGCTACCGATAGGGCTCGGAAACTCTATGGCGTATCGCCCGACGATGTACTGAATATGCAACGCTTTCTGGCCTGTCTGCATTCCGAAGATTGTGAACGTGTTAAAAACGTGGTGGAACAGGCGTTTCGAAACGGCGGCGACTTTAAGGAAGAATATCGGGTAGTGCATCCCGATGGTAGCGAACATTGGATCCGTGCTACCGGCAAATGCCGATTCAGTGACGCTGGTCAGCCTGAGCGCATGATGGGGGCTAGTTTAAATATAACTGAAAAGCGGCGCGCCAACGATGAACTCAAGGCTGCGCTGGCAGAAATTCAGAACCTGCAAGAAAGGATTCAGCAGGAAAATGTTTATTTGCGTGATGAAATAGCCGATCGCAAGGGCTCAAAAATCGTCAATGGTAGCGAGGTAATACGGCGTATCCTGGAGCAGGTGCCGCAGGTAGCGGCAACGCCGGCTTCGGTGCTGATCAGCGGGGAAACCGGCACCGGGAAAGAGTTGTTGGCGCGGGCCATACACGAAGCCAGTCCGCGAAAAAACCGCTCCATGATTCAAGTCAACTGTGCGGCCATCCCCGCCGCATTGATCGAAAGCGAACTGTTCGGCCGTGAAAAAGGCGCTTTCACCGGTGCGCTATCCAAGCAAATCGGGCGCTTCGAACTGGCCAACGGCTCGACCTTGTTTCTCGATGAGGTCGGCGAATTGCCCATGGAAGCCCAAGCCAAGCTGTTGCGGGTGTTACAGGAAAAGCAATTCGAGCGCCTTGGCAACCCAAAACCAATCAAGGTAGATGTTCGGATCATCGCTGCTACCAACCGCAACTTGTCTCAAGAAGTCGCCGAAGGCCGTTTTCGCGAAGATCTTTACTATCGCTTGAATGTTTTCCCTATGCAGATGCCGCCGTTGCGTGAGAGACGGGAAGACATACCCAAGCTGGTCGAGGCTTTCGTCCAGGAGTTTGCCGCCGGCATGGATAAAAATATCGATGCGGTGGATAAAAATAGTTTGCAGAGCTTGTGCCGTTATGACTGGCCCGGCAATATTCGTGAATTACGGAATGTCATCGAACGTGCCGTTATTCTGGCCAAAGGACCTGTTCTTAAAATTGCTTTGCCCGTCGATGGCTTGGGCACTGTAGCAATGTCCTCCACACCCAGTCTGGTTTCCCTGGAAGAAGTCGAACGCGAGCATATTTTGTATGTACTGGATGCTTGCGGCTGGCGAGTGCGCGGCCAAGGTGGCGCGGCCGCTATTCTGGGACTCAATCCCAACACGCTGGAGAGCCGTATGGCTAGGCTGGGCATACGGCGACCAAGTTCCGTTTAGTATTATTTCGGATAAACCACGATATTTCGTGGGTTTATAGGCGCGTAATACCCTGTCAATTTTCTTGGTATTTCTTGTAACAGACTGTTACTTCAATAGTTTTTCTGTCTTGTTTTGTTTGGTCTTAAAGTGGCTCATATTCTGCTTTGAATTAAGTCATGATCGAACTACACCTCTTACTCAGGGCGCCGCCCAATCAAACCCGCAACTTGACCGCCGCTTTGCAAGCGTTGGCAAAAAGCGCGCGCACTTTGCAGGGGTGTATGAATGTCGAAGTTTACAAAAGCGTGGCTCGGCCTCGTTGCCTTTGTTATGACGAAGTTTGGGAATCAGAACAAGAATTGCGTCGTATGATTGCATCTCATCATTTCAGTCAGTTGGCTGCCTTGATGGAATTATCCAGCGAACCGCCGTCCTGCGAATTTCGCTTCATCAGTCAAACCTATGGACTCGGTTTTGCCGAGCAGGTTCGAGGTGATGACAATGTCTGAAAGGCCACATCCTTTAGTGAATGTATATCGTATTTCCCCAATTATTGCTGCGGCGATATTGAGCCTGACGCTATCGCCACACGGAATCGACGGGACCAGTGGCGAGGAAGTCTCCATTTTTTCGGCCGTTTTATGTGGCTAAAAACCTGTATGCAGGAAACCCTTCGTCTCCGTCGGGAATGCCGTCGACATAACCTAAGAGTGACAAGATGAAAGCGATTACCGTTGAGTCCGAGCAAACAAATACTGATTTCCATAGGCATAATGGCGTTCTGTTGCGAGCCATGTTGATAGCCTTGGCTATGTTGCCGGCTGCGTGCAACAAGGAAGAGCAGCAAGCCAACAAAGTGCCGCCGCCTAGCCAAACGCCGGTTGTGCAGAGCGAACCCGCGCCGGCGGCAGTCGTCGCGCCGCCCACCAAACCTCTGAGCGATCTGGAATCGCTGGTGGCGCCGATTGCTTTGTATCCCGATCCGTTGCTGGCGGAGCTATTGGTGGCCTCGACCTATCCGTTCGAGGTGGTACAGGCGGCCAGGTGGCTGGAGACCAAACCCGATCTGGCAACTCTCAATAGCAAGGATTGGGATGCCAGCATCATGCGACTGGCCAGCGTGCCGCTAGTGATCAAGATGATGAACGATCATCTGGACTGGACCACGCAGCTGGGCGATGCCTTTCTGGCCAAACCCGGCGATGTCATGGTATCGATACAAGCCTTGCGCAAGCGTGCCAAGGATGCCGGATTTTTGAAAGATAGCCCGGAACAGAAAGTCAGCGCCGAGAGGGTTGCCAAAAACAACGTGTCCACGGAAAAGATCAGCATCAAACCGGCGAAAGCCGATACGGTCTACGTGCCGCAATATAAACCGGAGGTGGTTTACCAGGCACCGCTGGCACCGCCGCCTGCAACGGTCGTTAATGTCAATGCCGCTGTACCCGCGCCGAGCTATTACCCTAGCTATTATCCGCCGACCACGACCACTACCAGCTCTAGTAATGACAGCTGGATGAACTTCGCGACCGGCGCCGTGGTAGGCGGGTTGTTGACCTGGGGCATCATGGAATGGGCCGACGACGATGATTATTACGTCGGTCATTACTATGGGAATAGCGTCTGCCATAGCGGTAATTGTTGGTATGGCGGTGGTGGCTATTACGGCGATCGCGGTAACGTCAACTACAACAAAAATATCAATATCTCCGGCAACGAAATCAATATCGACCGCGGCGGTAATTTTAGCCAGAACGATTTGCGGCCTTCCCAGCAGCCGGCCGGTTGGCGATCCGACCCTCGGCATAGACGGGGACAGCCCTATCCGCAGGCGGCACAGCAACGGTTGGGTCGAGTCCAACAGCCGGCTTTAGCCGGGCAACGGCTTGGCGCGACGCAAACCTTGCCGGTTTCAGCCCGCGGCTTTACGGAGACCGGGCAGCGTGCCTCGGCAACTAATTTACCCGCTGAGCGACGACCTTCCAGCGCAGACATTCAAAGGCAGCTGGCGCAAAAACCGGTCGCCCAGTCCCGGCCTAAGGCGGTGCAAAACAAACCTACAGCGATGACAAGGCGATCTGCTGGCGAAAGTGCCTTGCAAGGATTAAAAACCTCGGGCCAAACATCACAGCTGCAGAGTCAGCGCGGTGCCAACAGCCGTGGCTTAACTGCGGGCAGCGGATTCACCAAACCGGCGCAAACCCAGCTGCCACGCGCCCAGCAAACCATTCAAACGCCTAGGCCGAATGCGTTTGACGCTTCGCGTAACACGCGTGCCACTCAGAACTTTAGTCAGCGTGGTGCCGCCAGCATGCAACGCTCGGCGAATGCCGGAAATCTGCGGTCTGCCGGTGGTTTTCAAGGCGGAGGCGGCAGACGTCGATGATGAATCCGTTCGCAAGTATTTTTAATGGGTTGGATAAATGCAGGCGTCATTCGTTATGTACTCCTAGGTCAATATCCGCCGATTTCACTCAAGCTTTTCAGACAGAGGTTTTCTCCATGAATCGCAAAACGACACACATTTTGCTGGCGACCCTTATTTCAGCATCTTTAACGGCTCAGGCGGAAACACAGCCGCTTGCAGTGGCCGCGCCTGCCGTGGCAAATATTGTCGCGGCAAAAAAATTTTCCAATCCTGATGAAGCTGTCAAGGCATTGCTGGAAGTCCTCGTCAGCAAGGATAACGGACAATTGATTGCGTTGTTCGGCAACCAGGAGACCGAGTTGTTATCGTCCGGTGATACAGTCGAAGATAACAACAACCGAGCGGAATTTGTCGCCTTGGCCCAGAAAAAAATGCGGATAGAAGCGTCGGGCGAAGACAAAGCCATTCTGCATGTCGGCAGCAACGATTGGCCCTTTCCGATTCCGATCGTGAAAAAAGGCGATAACTGGCAGTTCGATGCCGAGCAAGGCAGCCAGGAAATTTTGAATCGACGTATCGGCCGTAACGAGCTCAGTGTGGTAGCAGCGATGCGTGGCTATGTTGAAGCCCAATTCGAGTATGCCAATGTGGATAGGGACGGTGACGGTGTGTCCGAGTACGCCCAAAAGTTGCAGAGCGAACCGGGCAAGTTTGATGGCCTGTTCTGGGAAGTCGAGGAAGGGCAGTCGCAAAGTCCGCTCGGGCTGCTGTTTGCGCAAGCCAAAGCCGAAGGCTACAAAACCCGGGAGGCAAGCGAAGAGCCTTCGCCCTATCACGGCTATTTCTACCGCATACTGACCCGGCAAGGTGCCGCTGTGCCTGGCGGCAAGTACGACTACATCATCAACGGCAATATGATTGCCGGCTTCGGCTTGGTCGCCTTTCCCGCCCAATACGGTTCATCCGGCATCATGACCTTCGCAGTCAATCATCAGGGTAAGGTTTTTCAAAAAGATTTGGGTCAAAAAACCGCGGAAGCCGTCGAGAAGTTGGAAGAGTACAACCCGGATTCGACTTGGGAACCATTCCAGGCACCCGAATAAACGGGCTCATTAATGCATTCTTGGCAAGGTCGCGAAGCTTGTCGTTTCGAGACTCAGCCATGAGATTCAAGCTTAAATTTATCAGGAGATCAATAATGTTAAGTACAAATTACATGCGTTTAAGCGTCGGTGTCTGCACTATCGTTTTCGCCGGTCTAGCGCAGGCGGAGATTAGCTTTGACCAAGCCAAAGCCGAGTGTCAAAGCATCGCTCAACAGCAATCCAGTGCATCGGTCCCAGCTCAGCAACCGCAAACTGGCGGTCGTGCCAAAGGAGCTGCTGCCGGTGCCTTGGCCGGTGCCGCCAAGGGCAAAAGTAAGGCCAACCAGTATGGCAATGTGCCTGATGAGGTCGCCGAGGAATATACCCGCAACCAAATGCAGGACGCCGCCAAGATGGGGGCTGCCGCAGGCGCAGCAAAACAGCGTAAGCAACAAGCACAAGCCCAGCAACAACAAAGTGCGTCGGCCGATGCCTATACTCAAGCGTATAACGCCTGTATGGCAGCCAAGGGATTTGCGTGGTAATTGTTTCGATCCTCAACATAGACGCCATTCCCTATAACTGAATAAACAAACAGTGACGAGATTTTTTAACAATAAACGATAGGATGGAAAAATGGTAAGCAGAATAATGTTGTTAGCTGGTTGTTTTGTTTTGTCTTCAGCCGCATTCGCTAATGCCGATTGTGTGAGGACGGCCACTGGCAAAGTGGTTTGTGGTAATGGCGAGAATGCCGGCAGCTACAACCCAAACACTAGAACTGTCAAGAAGACTGAAACTAACGACCTCGGCGTTAAAACCACTGAAACCAGTCGGGGTGGCGAAGCCAAAACCAAAAACGGTGTGGGCGTTGTCCAGACACCGGGCGGCACAACCTGTGTTAAGACCCGTAATAATCAAGGCTGTAAATAACAGCTATTTAATTTTTTTATGTAGTTGAAACTCATACCCAAAATTAGGAATGAAGAAATGAAATATAAACACCTAGCCATGCTTGTCGCTTTCGCAACTGCTAGTCTTCCAGCGATTAATAATGTCGCCTATGCTGAAGGAGAGACGCCGCCATCCGCTGCTCCATCTGCCGATGTAGCAGCAGAGAGCAACGAAATCAAGATGTTTCGTTTTGCCACTCGCATGGATAAGCTGGAATTCGTCAAGCAGGCGATGCACTTAAATGCGGACCAAGAAAAAAAGTTTTTGGAGCAATATGATCGTTATGACATCGAATTAGCGTCGTTAAACGACGAACGATTGTCGATCATTAAGGACTATGCGGCTAACTTTGAAAAAATCACCGATAAGGATGCCGATAAACTGGTCAAACGTTCACTCAATTTCCGCAAACAGCGCACCGCGCTGCTTGAAAAATATTATGCCAAAGTGGCAAAAGCCACTTCGAAAGTAATCGCAGCACGTTTTCTGCAAGTAGAGGCTGTTTTACAAGGTGCCGGCGATGTGGTTATTGGCTCGTCAATTCCTTTGATGGAAAAGTAGTCCTCATTCTTCAGCCTGAGGCAAACCATTAACGGGATTGCCGATTAGCTGAAGAGTGACTAAGCAAGAAAAGCTAAATCCCCTAATGTTAGCTTGCAACAGTAACCCCATACTTTCCAAGCTCATTTTATATCCATGTTTTACCGGAGAACCTATGAATTTGAATAAACTAAATTATCTTACTATCGCAATATCCATGGCTTTAGCCGGCTGTAGCATGGTTCGAAGCGGTACTAATGATATTAAGGCTGAAGCCGTGGAACCCGCGCCCGATGCAGGTTTCATCGAACACCCTGAGCTACAAAGCAAGCGTGCCGATTTACCGTTTCAAAAAGTCTGGATTAAACCCGGTTTTGACAAATCGAACTATCGCGAGCTGATCGTTGCCCCGGTCAACACCGAATACATGCAAAAAATGGATTGGCTGCATAGCATCAGTAGCGCCAATATCATTGGCGATGTCAAAAAAGATACTGAAGAACTGGCGGTGTATTTTCGCCAACAAGTCATCAAAAAATTCAGGGAAGACCCTAACCATCGCTTTACTTTGAACGACTATGCGAACCAGCACAGGCAACCGGCCTTGCAGTTGGAGATTGCATTGATCGAAGTCATGCCTTCCCAATCCATGCTGCACGCACTGAGTTGGGCGGGTCCTCTCGGTACTGGAACAGCGGCAGGCGCGATTAACCAACGCCGGGCAGCCTTCGAAGCACGCTTACGCGATGTTCAAACAGGCGAAGTAGTAGCCACTTTTGCCGACCGCGACATGCAAGATGCCGGGCCAATAGATTTGACTCGTCTCACTTGGTATGGGCCCGCCAAAGGCATCATGGATCGTTGGGCCGATCAATTCGTCCAGATCGCCAATCGCAAACCGGGTGAAATGGTGACCGATCCGACACCGTTTACGCTAAGACCGCTTTGATAACCTATAGCCATCGCTGCTGCCATGCAGTGGATGGCTGTGTGTTGGCTAACCTTGATAGTAACGATGATGGCAATCGACAGCTAGGCTTATTGATTGCTGTCGCGTTGAGGCCTAACGTAATACCTGTGCAACAAAGACCAGGCATACTGTTAGCCATAAACAAGGTATTTATTTGAGCTGTTTACGGGGTGGAAGTTGGCAAAATCGATGAAGAATACCCACGATAAATATAAAAATTTTTTTATCCGATTAATTATTAGCCGTAAATATTCATGATTAAAACAAGTGTCCAACCCTCGATCGCGCATTTGCCGACTAGGTTTTTAAGATTTCCCGCATTGGCTTTAGTCGTTTTGTTAATTCAGGGTTGCGCCACGCCGGTGGGTATCGAACCGGTAGATATTCAGACCGGTTATCGGTTGAATACAGAGAACGCTTTATCATCGGGAAGTCCTTCCGAAGCTTCAAAAACGGTGCTCAGACGCAATGGACTGATGGATAGGTTCGAAAATGAGCCTGAAAAAGTGCTGGCCGAACTCCACGCCGAACTTAAACCAAGTGGCGATGAGGACAAATTGTTCGCATTGGCGGAGTTGTCGTTGCTGCATGGTCAAAAAACAGAAGATCATGCCTATTTCCTGGCGGCCGCGGTTTATGCCTGGTCGCTGCTGTTTCCGGGAGATAGTCAAACGATTCAGTTTAAGCCTTCCGATTCACGCTACCGGTTAACCTATGATCTCTATAATCAAGCACTTGCGCAAGGCTTGGCAAATCCAGATGGAGATGATGGAGTTGAAGTTGAAATCAAACCGGGACGTTATCAACTGCCTTTCGGCACATTGGATTTATCCCA
>Ga0265297_10010604_pt1 | contig 11532 bp, 9 predicted proteins | sample Munlanlwell13791_FD_192502 | JGI IMG/M metagenome (GOLD analysis project Ga0265297, IMG submission 192502) | Leachate microbial communities from a municipal landfill in Southern Ontario, Canada - Leachate well 137-91 | ecosystem: Engineered > Solid waste > Landfill > Unclassified | place...
GATTCGAAACTATGGCCCCGGGGGGTTTGATGAGGCTATCGCCAGGCTGGAAGCCGGGCTAAAACGGATCGGCGACAATCCAGAGGTTATGGCAGGCCTGGCTTTCATCTACTGGCATGCCGGGATGTTTGGTTCAGGGGGACAGGATGCTTTTGACCGGGCCGTCGATTGGGCCACCCGGGCCTTGGCGCTGGACGATACCCTTGCCCATGCCCATCTAGCTCTGGGAAACATATACATCATACGCGGCAAGCCTAAAGAAGCTTTGGCTGCCCTCAAGGCGGCCAATGCTTCGGAACCCGGAGATTGGGAAACGCGCTTATGGTTGGCATATCTCTATGCTGGCGTTGGGCGTCACTCTGAGGCTCTAATTCACGCCAAGGCCTTATTAGCCATCGATCCGAACGAACCCATGAGCAGAATATGGCTGTGTTGGGTATTGCTCTATGATGGCCGGGTTCAAGAAGCCCGACAGCTATTGGAAGGTGCCGAGTTTGATCTGAACCTACCGCATCGACGATTCTCGCTGGCGCAGTTCCGCGCCTGGCTGGGCCAGCGGGAGCTTGCTTTGGAAATCCTCGCCCCGGTCGAAGCCTCGAAAACTTATGACTATATGATGCAGCTCTCCCTGTTGTTCAGGGATGCCCTCCGGGGTGACCGCGAGTCCTTCAGGAGGGATCTGACTCCTGACCTGGTTCAGAGCGTGCTGGCCGATGCCTGGGGAGCCTGTACAGTCGCCGAATGCTGCAGCCTCCTTGGGGATGCAGAGTCCGCCCTGCACTGGCTGGATCGAGCCGCCAATTGGGGTTGGTTCAATTATCCCCTATATGCGCGGACGGACCCCTTTTTCAAGCCGTTGCGCGGCGATCCGAGGTTCCAGGCCTTTCTGGAGAGGGTAAAAGTTCAATGGGAGACATTTGAGGTGTAACATCGTCCCATGGTCGGCAAAAAGCTCGTCGAGGTCCGAGAAGAGTCCGATGTGGTCGGGTGGCTGCAGCAGCTCGGCATGGAGCTGAAGCCGAAGGCACCGGCCAAGTAGGAGCCGCGGATATCAGCGTTCAAGGAATTTTTGCCGATAACGGATCCTTCTGAGTTAACAACGATCCTCATCCCGCGACTGCTTCTGCCCAGGCTCTGAGCATTTCAAAGCCAAGGAGTTATATATAAAGTCACTGGAAAGGAAATCTATATATTTACGAGAGCATGTTATGAATATGTGTATTATTCTGACGTCATTCTTAGTATGCAGGGCTATACTGGAGATGTTCTGAGACAACAGTTGTTGTCTCCTCATCCTTAGGCAGGTCAACTTCTGTTTCCTCTTCGCAGGAGAGAGGCTGGGTCTCCTGCGGCATCTTCTAGGCGCACATGGCCGTCAAGCGTGCTTTGGGCGAGCTGGTCTATTTCTTGATGCATCGCTCCTGTTGTGTCAGGAGTCTATCGCCCTCGACATCCGGAGCGGACGGTCCTCTACCGGGTGTTGTTTCATTACTTCGATCGCTTCCTGGCGGAGTATGAGAGTCGTTTCGAGAAAGAGTACGGGTTCTTCCGGCCGATTATCAAGGAGGTCGTCGAGCGCTACCTGGACTGCGGCAACCCTCGCTGCGGGTTCGCCCGCATCCGTTGTCCCGACTGCGGAACGGAGCACCTCCTGATGTTCTCCTGCCACGCCAAGAGGTTGGAGGAGTGGGGCGAGTGGATGAGGGAGACGCTTCTCCTGGATGTGCCCCATCGCCGGGTCGTTTTCACTATCCCCAGGATGCTGCGGATCTTCTTCAAGTACAACCGCCGACTTCTGGGGGAACTCTGCCGCTGCGCCCTCCGCTCACTCATCCGTTATTTCGAAATGGTCGCCGCGAGCGATATCATGCCCCGGGTCATCGCGGCCATTCAGACCTTTGGCGACCGGATCAATTTCCACCCCCACCTCCATTTCCTGGTGACCGAGGGCGGAGTAGACGAAGCGGGCCACTTCCACACAATCCCCCGGATCGACGACTCGCGGCTGGCCGAGATCTTCGCCCGGGAAGTGCTCAGGCTGCTGGTCGCCAAGGGGCTGCTCAGCCCGGAGTGGGCGGAGCGCATTCTCTCCTGGCGTCACACCGGCTTCAACGTCCACAGCCGGGTCCGGGCCCGGACCAAGACCGAGGCCAAGCGGATCAGCAAGTACATGGTCCGGCCCCTCCTGACCCTGGATCGACTGTCCTTTCTGGAAAGCGAGGGCCGGGTCGGCTACCGGCACGGCCACGACGGCGCCGAGCTCGAGCGGATGGACTACCTGGAGCTCATCGCCCGGGTCGTTTCGCACATTCCCGACAAAGGCCAGGTCATGGTCCGTTATTACGGGTTGTATGCCAATACCCACCGGGGAAAGGCTAGGAAGGCGGGGATTACGAATAACAGCGCCTCGGAGAGGGGAGCGGACTGTCCCCGCTTGGCCGAACTCCCAGGCGTCCCGCCCAATCAGCCGCCCGCCGGAACGTCGACGGGTATTGGCGCTGGTTCTTGACTCCCGGCCACAGCCGGCATATCCTTAATTTACTATGGGAAAGGGTCGATGGGCGCCCTAGATGAGGCGATTATGAACCGGGCCCAAAAAGGAAATTCCTATAAAATAAATTTTGATGCAATATCTCGTAATTATTTTTTAGGCTGTAATTTGACTGGCGTTATTACATTTGATTCGTGAGTATAGATTACTTTCCAGACTCCGTCCATCTTTATAAAAACCAAAGTAACGACATACGGGTCAATATTTAGTTTCTGTCCGTCTTTTAAGTTCGCTAATCCCAAATATCCAATATTCGTGGCAATTCAAACATTTTATCATCCCAACGCAGTTGACGCTTCCAACACTCTTTAAATCCTGACAGTTTACCCTCATGTTCCTGTTCTGGAGTGGCTTGAAATTCACATATTTTACAGTCTTTATGGATTGGGACAATAATCTTTTCATCCCTTTCATAATTATCTGCCAGATAGTGGATATAATCGGAAAAACTCTGTTCTGGTGGATTTGGGGTATCAGTGCCATTATATATCCTGTCAATCAAGTCATCAACACAAACCCGTATTAAAACCTCTTCCCCAATTGCTTCTATTGATACATCTCCAACAATCTCAACAATTGTTCTTTCGTCTTCAACCGTTTTTAACAGGAATTTCTGGTTCAATCCATCAACAGTAGACACAGAGTTTTTATCTGCAAGCATCAGGTAAGCATGAACATTCCAATTGGGATAGGCTTCTGTTATAACATATTTTTGGAAAGCAACATCATAGATATAGTCACTCCAATCAGAGTTCAGAAATCCCTTCTTGGATAACATGTCTTTGTAATCACTACCGCTAAACGATTTTGATTTGACCTCAAACAAGTTGATGTTTTCCCCCTTTTTTTCAATGATATCTGCACGTATAAAAAGATTTTTGTATTGGAATGCCCCCTCAAAGATTACCACATTACTCTTGGTCAGTAATTCTCTGGTTTTATTAAGAGGTATATCATACCCACGTTCTTTAATTTCAATACCTTCAGGATAATAGCACTTTGCCAATGCTCCAACCTGATATCCACCTTCTGCAAGTGCTTCCAGAAATGCATCGTCTTCGGATGTGTCAGGGTATTGGGATTTTCCGGTGTAGAAGAGTTTTGCCGGACAATCTAAACCTAATTTGAATCTTGATTTGGTGAGGTATCTGGGCATTGAAATATTAGTTAGAAGCACTAATCGTCAAATCCTTCCTTCTTATAATAAAGTAAATGGCAAATACAATCCATATAATGGTTAATATACTCATTTCATCATGTAAAAACAAAGGATTCTCCGGATTATATTCAGTTAATGGTGTGAATATTTGCTGATTATATAAATTCATAGTTCCATGTAATATAACAGCAGGAAACACACTCTTACTCTTGATTGTGAGCCAAGTAAAAACAAAACAAAAAGCAATAACCTGAATTGTATAGTTTGTCTGAAATGCTCCCCGAAAACTGGACAAGGCAATAAGGTGCGAAATGGCCTGCCATAACTCTCAATAGGAGGTATGGTAAAATGGCCAGTATGAAAAGACGACAGTATGAAGCGGCCTTTAAGGCCAGGGTGGCCCTGGAGGCGGTCAAAGGTGAGAAGACCGTAGCCCAGGTGGCCAGTGAGTATGGGGTACATCCTAACCAGGTACGTCAGTGGAAGGAACATTTGCTGAATGTATTACCCGGGTTATTTTCAGACCGGAGGAAGAGGACCGATGAGGAGCGGGACCAGGTAGAAGCGGAGCTGTATCGGCAGATAGGGCAGCTCAAGGTAGAGAACGATTGGCTTAAAAAAAAATTTCAGCAGCTTCAGTAGAGGAGAAGAGGCAATTAGTGGAAAAGGATAATGGGGAGATAGCGGTGACTCGGCAGTGTGAGCTATTAAACCTCCCGAGGTCTTCATACTATTACAGCACAACGGGCAATGATGACTTTAATCTTGAGCTGATGAGGCTTATAGATGAACAGTTTACCAGAGCGCCGTTTTATGGGGTAAGGAGGATGGCAGCCTGGCTGAGGGCTCAGGGCTATGAGGTAAATCCCAAGCGAGTCAGAAGGCTTTTCCAGCGGATGGGATTTCAGGCCATCTATCCCCGTAGGAGAATAAGTTTTTCCTCTCCTGGTCATAAGCTTTACCCCTATCTACTTGAGGGGGTAAAGGTAGAGCGACCGGACCAGGTCTGGGGAGCAGATATAACCTACATTCGTTTAGCCCATGGTTTTGTCTACTTAGTGGCGGTGATGGACTGGTATAGCCGTTACATTCTGTCCTGGGAGCTCTCCAACACGTTGGATTCCAGGTTCTGTGCGGAGGCTCTCGGGAAAGCCCTCTGGACCTCCAGACCTGAGATCTTCAACACCGATCAGGGGGTGCAGTTTAGCAGCCAGGAATTTACAGGTCTTCTGCAGGACTCCGAGATAAAGATAAGCATGGATGGTCGTGGTCGAGTTTATGATAATATCCTTGTCGAGCGGTTGTGGCGGACAGTCAAGTATGAAGAGGTCTATCTTCATGAATACCGGACGGTCAGTGAAGCCAGGCAGGGCCTGCGGAATTATTTCCTCTTTTACAACATGGAGAGACTGCATCAGAGCTTAAGCTATCGAACACCGTCTGAGGTCTATTTTACAGGTTTTAAAGCCTCACATCAGGTTGAGGCAGGATCGTGAAATGGTTAAGATAAGTCGAAACAGGCAGGTCAAAAGTGCACCTTATATAAGCCCTTTTTCTGTCCAAACTATGGGGAGCACCTCAATCTTTAAAAAATTGAAGCCGCCGGTCGCCAGTACTAAATACATAAATCAAATCTTTATAGAAACCAACCTTCATCGGAAAAGAAAACTCTCCAGGTCCCTGTCCCCTTCGCCCAAAAGACGAAATCAGTTTTCCGCTTGGGGAGAACAGATAAACCCGACATTCACCCATATCTAATAGGGCTACGCGGCCGTCGATATCAGAAGCGATAGAACTCAATTGACGAAATATCAAACCATCTTTTTCTGGGTCTGAAGAAGGGAAATATCCCTTTAGCTTAAGGTTGACCTCGATTAATTCATTATCGGCCAAATTCTCGGCATAACCAGGTAAAGGACAAATGTAAAATAAGAAAATCAGACTGAAAAATATTAAGATAGCTGATCCGGCTTGCCCAAGGTAATGACTCATCTTTATATTCATTATCTGACCCCCTTAATTAGATAATCAAAATGCCGGTCTTAAATTCTTCCCAAGCTCCGCCTTGATTACAAAAGTTTCTGATAATATTCCCATCTTTGTCGGCCAAAAACATTGCAAAATACCTATTATTGCTATCAACGATAATGAAAGAGCTCTTTCTATTATTATATTAAACTTTCCCATAAACGGTCCTTTTTTATCCTTCTTACTTAAAGATAAAAAAAACAGCTTGTCAAGTCTTTGTATCAGTTCAGGACATTGGTGACACATTAGCTTTCTGAATTTTCTTCCATGGAGATAATACTGAAAAGGGGTTTGGGGTTCCAGGGCCCAGTGGGGCCGGATGTAGTTATGGTCATATTCATACCTGGCCAGTTGCTGGTTATGTTCTTCAAGGTTGAGCGATACGTCCTGGACTTCGTAGAACTCTTCCCGATGGGTCCGGTTGTTCCGCTCTACTCCTCCATTGAGCTCTGGTTGAGCGGGAGGGTTCTGAAACAGCAGGATGCCAACTCTCTGGCAAGCCGCTTCAAACTGATCCATGGACTCTGAGCCGCCATCGATCTGGATGGCTTTGCGCGGGAAAGGAAACTTGGTTTTAAGGTGATATAAGAAGTCAGTGGCAGCAATACTGGTCTGTCTCTTATAGGCCTTCATGCCAACTAACCTGGTGAACCTGTCCCAGGCACTAAAATGGAACCGCTTCTCAGCGCGGAGGAGACTGACCCGGAGAGTGTCAACCTCGACCAGATCTCCGGGGGCCTCCACCCGGTATCCCCTGGGCATCCTGGTGGCATAGCGGGGTTTACGCCTCCTCTTTCTGGCTAGCTTAGCTCTCCTGACGTTCTCCGGTTCAAGCAGTAAGCCCCGGGCCTTGTCAGGATGAAGGGATGCTTGTCGGGTTAGTAAATGGGGTCGGGCCAGCGCATTTCGTATATTATCAATAAGATAGAGGCTTAAGGGAAGCTGAGGTGGCGCAGCAGCTAACTTAAGCTCTAAGCTGGAGGCCGCTTCTCCCAATCGCTCACCTCAGGGAATTGCCAGCCAGGTAGTCGAGCTGGCTGTCCGGGTAGTAGATGCCGGGGAAATCAGGACAGCCAAAGGGCTGACTTATTTTTATCTTTTTGAAGATGAGAGTGGGCAGGTTGAGGGTGTGGGCCAGAGGAAGGCTCTGGCTTTTGGCTCACCTCCGGTGTGCTTTCTTCGGGCTGAAGTGCGGCTTCAGTCTGATGGCTACCCCCGCCTTATAAACTGCGCCTTCTTCCATAGCTTTTGAGCCAGGGAAGAGAAACTCAGGGGGATCCTGGGAAGATGATATGAGTCGATAAAGATAACAGAAGCTTCTTCTCCTTCGCATTTAGTTAGCAATTTAAATGGCTAATCCGCCCTCTTTTTTCAAAGTCATTTTACAGTAAGAATTTTCGCCCAGGTCATGGCTATTATTCCTGCCGGTCTTGCCTCTAATCCGGCTTGTCGAAACCAAGTCTCCCTACTCCCTCATCTACCCTGGATACTATGTCTTTATATGTTAAGGGTATTAATAGATCTATGGCTTATAATATGCAGCCGGGTAGAGTTAAGATGAAGAAGGGTGGAGAAGACCTACTATGTCCTGCCTTCAGGCCTAGGTTAAACTGTCTCTCCACCCCTGGTTTGAAAATCCATAGCAAGATGTCTCTTTTCTCCTACAAGGAAAGGAAGACCCATATAAAGCGATTTTCTAACCGCCTATTTTATTCTACCACACCTAATAAGGATGGAAATTATGATTTATGGAGGAATCGACTGGGCAGACCAGAGCTTTCAGATTTGTTTTATTGATGAAGAAGGGCAGATACAGCAGGAATTATCTATCCGGAAAACAAGGAAAGGATTTGGGGAGCTTCTTGAGCGAGCTCGCTGCTACCAGGAAATTGAGTTTGCCATTGAGACCCGTCATTCATCTTTGGTTGATTTTCTTTTAAGCCACGGCTACCAGGTTTACTGGCTTAATCCCAACCGTGTTTCTTCCTTCAGGGGCAGGTATAAAACCAGTCGGGTCAAGGATGACCGTTTTGATGCCTATGTACTGGCCCAAGTGCTGCGTGGGGATAGGGCTTCGCTCCCTTTAATTAAGCCAAAACCTGAAAAGGTGGAACTTCTGGAGCTTTTATGGAGAGACCTGGAAGTTCTTCTGAAGGAGCAGGCCAGGTTAAAGAACAGGCTTTCCTTAATTGCTTTGAGGACCCTTTCTGCCCAGCAGCTCTGAGTTTTCTTGAGATGTACCCTACCTCTGTGGAGGCCAGAAAGCTAACTCTTCGAGAGCTCCAAGCTTTTTTTAAGGGCCTGCATGTTCATAGCGATTCTTATTCGATACGGGTATATAAAGGCTTGCGCTCCTCTCTTGAGGCTAGAGCTCTCCTGGTAGAGACCAGAAGCCATCTGGCTCAAATTATAGCCTGTCAGCTTCTGCAGATTAAGGGATTTATCAAGAGCTACGAGAAGCGATTAGAGGAAGCCAGTCGGCAGGTAGAAGAGCTGCGACTACTGGAAGGGATAAAGGGTATAGGTCTTAGAAGTCGGGTTGGGATATTGATTTATTTTTATCACTACCAGTGGAAGGATTTTCGGGAAGCTCAAGCAGCTGCTGGTCTGAGTCCGGCAACTCTACAGAGCGGTAAATATAAGTTTGTTCATTTCCGGAAGGGGTGTATTAAGTGGGCCAGAGATTTGTTCACTGAACTGGCCTATTCAACTCTCTTATATCAACCCTGGGCCCGGCTTTATTATGATCGCAAAAGGAAAGAAGGCAAGAAACACTATCATGCTCTCCGCTGCGTTGCCAACATATGGGTCAAGATATTGTTTAAACTATGGAAAGAAGGCACAACTTATAACCATGAAAAGCATTTCGTAGCTATGACTCAACAGCTGGTTATGAGATTAGTCCACTAAGTAAGGAAAAAAATGATAAACCAGCAACAATTTATATACCCTTGACATAGCAAGTTTAACCTGAATGAGAGAGGCGCTTGACATTTTGGCTTTGCGTATTTAAATTAAAATTGTAATGGAAAGAATAAGGCGACAGGAGGGAGACAGTAAAAACTATCCCCAAAGACCGGGGGGAGATCGACGTGTATCAAGCTTAGCATGAGGAGGGAAGATGGGAAAAACAGACACAGAGGATAATTTTGTCAGAGTTACAAACGAGTTCAGAAGGTTGAAGGAAACATGGCAAGGGAAAAAACCTCTGATAAAATTGTTCAAGACAAACAAAAATTACTACGTTTATGATGCTGGTACAAATCGTATTTTTTCTTGTGGCCTGTTTGAGTATGAATTCCTAAATAATCTATTAAAATTGCCTGTTCAAGAGGCGCTCGATATAAAGCTATATTCGTGTAACCAAGATGATTTTGCCAGAAATTTACAATACATAAGCGACTTAATACGAGAAACCAAAATCTTGACCACCACTCAAATTGACCTCGGCATCCCTAAGAATATAGACAGAATCATCCATAATTCATTGGGGCAAATTATTTTGGAGGTGACTGAGAGATGCAATCTTCGATGCCGCTACTGCATTTACGAACCGTCCTTTAGACAAGCTAGAAATCATGGCGATAAAGATATGTCTTGGGATATCGCTTTCCGTGCGATTGACTATCTTTCGAACTGTAGCAGCTCAAAAGAAAAAGTAGCTGTGTCTTTCTATGGAGGAGAGCCATTGCTCCGATTTCCATTCATTAAAGAGTGCGTAAAATATGCAAAGGCTCGGATACCAAATAACAAACTCTTATTTTCTATGACTACAAATGGTACGTTGATAAACTCCGAAATAGCTAACTTTTTATCTGAAAATGGCTTTGCTGTTCATGTGAGCCTTGATGGGCCTGAAGTCATTCACAATGAAAACCGAATTTATCCCAATGGAAAAGGTTCTTTCTTAGATGTAAAGACGGGCATGGAATGTCTTTTTGATGCTTATGATGAACAAAACAAAAAGAGAATTAGCATAAGCATGGTTTATTCGGCACCATATTCAGAGGAAAAGTTAGATAAGATCGCAACTTTATGGGAAGAGCAATGGCTGCCGAAGGATATCCTTTTTTCGTTTTCATATGCCAAACGCGATATTTCTCCACAACAGATGATTCTAAGCAGAATCGATTACAGCGTTTTGAACTGGGCGATTAAAAGATATATGAAAGCATATGAAATGGGCATAAAACCACATCCCCTTGCTGCGCAATATCTCGAAAGGAAGCTAGCGGCCATCCATCAAAGGTTTATATTTGATAATCCGGCAGAAGAATGTGGATTAAATGGTTGTTGCTATCCTGGAGCCAGAAAAATATACATCTCAGCAGGCGGGACAATTTATTTATGTGAACGTATAGGCACCTCTCCTTCAATAGGAGATGTATCTTGAGGAATAGACGTTGAAAAGCTAAATCAGATTTATCTGGTCAACTATAGGGATCAGAGTGAACCTGAGTGTTGTTATTGTTGGCTAGCACGTCTGTGCGATATTTGTTATTCGCACGCGTTTTATGATGGGGCACTTAACATGAGTTATAAAAAATTCAATTGCGAAGTGCAGAAAGCTATTTTTGACATATTTTTGCAACTATATTGTCGACTGTACGAAATAAATCCAGAGGGATTAGATTATCTTTTGAAGATGGAGATAAGCTGAAGAAAGGAGGTGATGTAAATTGCTTGTACTCCAACTAGGTGTTTCGATTAATCTTTAAAAAGAGGAGGTTTATGATGACCGAAATTAAAACTGGAAAACAAATTAATGCAAATCCACCATACTGCCGGTGTAGGTGTGAATATGATGACCATACCTGGTTACCTTTAGAGATGTACGCAGAAAGCACTACCTTTGATGAAGGGGGTTGCGGGTGTGGGTGTGGCTTCACGAATCAATTCAGTGTCGACGTCTTTGCTATTTATTAAGGCATTACGCTGTACCGCCTGCTTACGCTAATTAAAACTTAAGTTGGTATCTTTATAGAGAGTTGAGGATGACGCTAATCATGTGTAAACCAAGATAAAGAGGAGGCATATTAAAAATCAATGGAAGAAGTTAAAACCTATCTTTCCCCCCTTATTTAAAAGTCGGAAATAAAGTAGAGGGAAGGGAAACGTCAGATAAAGATACAGTGTTGCACGTTAATTGATTATTATATTTGCCTGACAACCTAAGCGTCCCACTAATTTGATTGGGGATGAGAATTAAAAGAGGAATGGGTAAAAATGAAAAACTTAAGTTTACGGTCTGGTTGCTCTTTTTTATTTATTATTTCCTTGGAAGGAAAGCGGAAAAGCAGGTCTAAAAGATTTCTGTTGCCGCACAATCTAACGTAAAAGATCCATAGAAGGGCGGATGTCTCTTAACATGAACAGGAGACGCAAGATGAGCCAGGAGAAATGCGGGAGACAGGCTTGGCACAAAGGTTGCTTGTATTTGAGGAGAAGTTTTATCGTAAGCCTCGGGAGTAATAAAAATGAAGCCTGAGGTCTTCAGGGCTTTATCAAGAGGGAGAGTGTCGGCCAGGAATAGGCGTTCAAGCTCCCTGATCGTAATTATCCTTGTGGCCTTCCTGGTTGTTGGCGTTTTTGTCATTCTGCTCCCAAACATGGGACAAGGGCAGGAGAAGGTCAGGGACAGCCAGCAATACCAGGTCAGTGTCATCAGAAAGCTCATCTATGTGATGGTGACTGATGATAGAGGCCAGCCGGTAACTGACCTGAGCAAAGAAGACTTTATTCTTTATGATAATGGTAAGGAAAAGCTGCTGACCGAGTTTGAGAATCACACCAT
>Ga0265297_10010605_pt1 | contig 11532 bp, 6 predicted proteins | sample Munlanlwell13791_FD_192502 | JGI IMG/M metagenome (GOLD analysis project Ga0265297, IMG submission 192502) | Leachate microbial communities from a municipal landfill in Southern Ontario, Canada - Leachate well 137-91 | ecosystem: Engineered > Solid waste > Landfill > Unclassified | place...
TGGAAGGGCGAAAGCCTGAAGGGCAAAAAACTTCTGATTATCGCCGAACAGGGTTTTGGCGACGTCATCCATTTCTGCCGTTACCAGAAATTTTTGCCCAAGGGCGATTTGGTCTGGGCAGTTCCGAAAAATCTGGTTCGGCTTTTATCGGGCGTTTTGCGCGGCGTTGTCGTGGATGAAAAGGGTTCTATTCCTCCGTGCGACTATTACCTGCCGATGCTTTCCCTGCCCTTTGCGACAGGCAAAGGCTTCGTTTCCGCCGCAAAGCCTTATCTTAAGGCGCCCAAAAAACCCGCGCTGCCCAAAGGAAAACACGGGCTTAAGATCGGGCTTGTGTGGTCGGGATCGGCCACCCATTTGCGCGATCATGAGCGTTCGATACCTTTCAAGCGTTTCGAACCCCTGTTGAAGGAAATCGTCGCCGATTTTTACGCGCCCTTCACGGGGTCGGCTTTAGAAGATATTGACGGCGCTCCGGTCTTGCGGCTCGACACTCTTATATCGGATTTTGCCGATACCGCCGCCCTTTTGAAGCAACTGGATTGCCTTGTCACCGTCGATACCGCCGCCGCGCATTTGGCGGGCGCTTTGGGCGTCAAGACGTTCCTGCTTCTGCCGGTTTGTCCCGATTGGCGCTGGGGCGTCAAAGGAGAAACCACGGACGTATATCCGTCGCTTACGCTTTTGCGGCAGGAAGCCTATGGCGACTGGAGCGGCGTCATAAACCGGCTGATTAAGAAAATCAGTCGCGGATGACGGGTTTGACCTTGCGGCGGGATTTTTCGGTTTTAAAGCAACGTTCCAAATCCTTTGCAATTTCATCGCTGACGAACGGCCTGACATCGCCGCCCAGGCTTGCAATTTCTTTGACCATGCTTGAGGAAATAAATTGCGTGCCTTCGGTCGCCGACATGTAAATGGTTTCGATATCGGGGTTAATGCGGTAGTTCATCGCCGACATCTGGATTTCGTATTCGAAATCCGACACGGCGCGCAAACCGCGCACAATGACCGAAGCGCCGATTTTCGTCGCAAAGTTCATGAGCAGGCAATCGAAGGGCATCACGACGATATTTTTGCCGTTCTTGAGAGCATCGGTTTCGCGCTTAACCATCTTCACGCGCGTTTCCGTGTCGAAAAGAGGGCCTTTGCCGGAATTCCGCGCCACGCCGATCACAAGATAATCAACGAGACGAACCGCGCGCTGGATGATTTCCAAGTGTCCGCGCGTGATAGGATCGAAAGTTCCGGGATAAAGACCGATGCGTTCTTTTATTTTTTTGGCCATGAAAAACCTGCGCGGAAGCGGGGTTGGGGAATCGCGGGTTTTATATCATGTTTTGCGGATTTTAACTCTGTTTTATTGGCTTATACACTCTCGCTTATGCCTCCTCGACTGAGGGCAGCACAAACGGTGCCACTTCGCATTGCTAACGAGTCCTATGTTTCAAAAAGAGCCGCGTTTTACGCAGAGAGTATTCGAAACACCCCGTTAACCAGACATCTTCTCCGTCTCTTCAGTTCTTCGTCAGGTCATTTCTTATCCCTTTCTCTCCCCGCCTCCTCACGCCCACCATGGGCGTAACGAAAACCTATATAATCCTGGAGATACGGATTGTCAAGGGATTTTTCTTGTTTATTTTGTTTGAGAAAGGTATTCTCCCAATGAATGGGATAGAAAAGCCTTGCGGCACAAGATGTTATATCTTCTGCGCAGATTTTTCCGTTAAATGTGGTTAATGGGGCGGAGGAGCTATTTTTTACTGGCCCCCAACCGACAAAAGATGCGCGGTTGCGCTAGTCACGCCGGAGGAATAAAGTCATTTCACATTATTCGAGGACGTTTTTTTAAAGACTTTTGAAAGGGTGCCCCATGCGTGAACATGGCAGCGAGCTTGTCGATCCATATTACAACAGCCAATACAGAAGGATTCACGAGAAGCGCAAGTATGGCGATTCAGGCATCGAGTTTTTGCCCGAAGCCGTTTTGTACTTTTTGAACGGCGTCGCGACAGGCCATATCCGCATCGAGAAAGATCGCCCCGTAACAATTATTGATTACGGATGCGGCCAAAGCGCCATGGGAAAAGGGCTTGAGGTCGTTTTATCCCCTGTCGTCGCCGCCGTGCAGTCCGGCGAAGTCGTGGAAGCGGACATATACGGACTATACAGCCTTACGGCAAATAATCTGTGCGACGTGATGAAAAATACATATTTCCTCTCGCACATGCCGCCTTCGTGCTTCGGCACGATTGAGGTCACCCGTTACGATCCGGCCATTCAGAAATATAGCGCAACGCCGGAAGGTCCCTATGATTATGTCGTTTGCACGGACGTTGTCGAACATCTGCCGGAAAAGAAACGCGATGAGTATAAAAAAACTGTTTTGCGGGCGAATATTGAAAAAATAGACGCTCTGTCGAACGCGCTTTACATCAACGCGTCGTGCAGGGACGCCGTGAATGCTCTGCCGAACGGTTCGAGCGCGCACTGCACGATAAAATCCGCGTTAGAATGGAAGACCTGTTTTTCGAATAATTTTGTTGCTTCTCTGTCGCCCGTTTTGAGCCGCGATTTGACGTCGTGTTCGTTCACCAAGGGAAAAGTGCTGCCCCTTACGAAAGATCTTGCTTACAAGTTTATTGATCTTTTCGGCGCGATTGATTTGATCCCCTATCCGCCGCAGGAAGACATGCCGTCCATCGAGAAGCTTCAGAGGCTGTCGTTTTTGCAAAACAGCAAGCAACAAGTTATTGCGGATAACATTTTGTATTGGAAGCAGTGCGACCCCACGGCCTCAACGCGGCCTGAGTTTGGCCGGTTGGTAGAGGCGTTGCAGAAGACGATGTAAATAATAAAGGACGCTAATCCCCGCCGAAGCCTGCCCTCGCGAAGGCGGGGGCGGGGATGCAGCCAAAAGGATAGAAGAAACCAAATGGGATGCCCGCCTTCGCGGGCATGACGGTGGGATTTGAGTTGAAAGATGCTCCCTCACCGGCAAAAACCTAGGGTTCGCTTTCTCTTCCCCAAGGAAAGAGGGAAAGAAAGAAACCAAATTGGATGCCCGCCGAAGCCTGCCCTCGCGAAGGCGGGGGCGGGCATGACGGTGGCAAGGAAGGCGCGCGGCTTCCGGAATGACTGTGGTTTATTTTGGTACGACCTCCTCTCCCCCATAAATGGCGGAGAGGGAAAATAGAAATCAAAGGGGTGCGGGAGAGGTATTTCCGTTATTGAGGGAAGGATTTCTTGGAGCGCGAAGATCGAACTTGTCGGCATAGGGAGAGGCGAGAAGTTTTTCTCTCATTTCTTCAGCTGTCTTGATAAGATATTGGCAATTTGGATTGTTTGCATAAAGCGGATTGTTTTCAGCCAAATAACGTTCGCGGCGAAGGATCCAATGAACGGCCGCGTTGACGGCCTGAAAGGCCGGAATTTTTAGATCGTTTTCGGCAGGCAAATCGGAAGCAATAGCAACAAAGAGCTTCATAAGACGGGCCATGCGCGGTTTTGTATCGAGTATCTTTTGCGCAACGTCCGTGTATACCTTTTCTAAGTGCCTGCCTTCTTCGTTATCTTCGTATTGAAACCTGATAAACTTTGCCTTTCCTTCGTCCCATCCGCCCACAATCGCATCCTTCATATAAAGAAAAAATTCGTCTTTTGTAACGGCATACACTGATTGGCAGCATTCGACGCAATCCAGTAAATCGCCGTTCATAAACTGATTTCCCCAATATGAAAGCTGTCCGCTTGGCACGGCGTAACCTAGCTCCCAATCCTTCGCCATATAATACGGCGGCGCAAAGTGGCCTTTGTACTTTTCAAATATGGGCGTGCCATTAAACGGCGAGAGGGAATACCCTTGGAATTCTCGCCGAAACCCGTAGGCATTTTCGTTTAACAAGCTTGTGTATTTGAGTTTATAAACATCGGCCGTCATGCCCGGATGATGTATCTGGTTTATGCCTATCGCAAGACGCTTAGCCCAATCCTTTCCAGAAATTCTTTCGAGAAAGAGATGATAGTTTTTCAATATTGCGTCGTATTCGCCCTGCGTGACAAGGCGTCCTGCGATGCGCCTGCCCATAAAATCGCCGTCATTTTCGGCCCCTAGAGCGTCCATGGATACGCCAATAAAAATATCAAGCTTCGGATTCTTTGTGAGCAACTTCTCGACATAAGCCAGATGACGTTCCATGTTTTCGGCTGTCCGGAACGAAAGCGCGTCGAAGAAATGAATCATTTTCAACGATTTTGTCAGATCAATCATGGACAGGAATTCTTCCAGACGTACTATCCCCTGCCCCTGCGTAGGATTGGGATTTAGGATATGCAAGTAAGGAGGATTTTCGTCTGGATCCCAGCCTATCCTCGCGTACATTTTTCTGACATCTCTTGCCATATCATTGACTTGTTTTGCGATCTCAGCAGGACTTTCCGCATCGCGCGTTCGGGGACAAACCAAGGAATTCGCAACCGCGCAAAAATCGCACCCGTTAACGCAACCGCTGTGCGGAAGAATAACGTTAATTGTGCTGGTGGACACATCATAAAAAACCGGTACGGGAAGATCGCCGCCTGTTTTGACGTGATCGTTTTTTGACGATGACAGGAAAAATGGCGCGTTCTCGGGAACGGAAGCGATCAGATTCCCCTTCGCATCGCGTTGGAACACGTCGTTTTTCGTCAAGTGCCCTAACCATTCGGCAAGTTCTCTTCCGCCGCCGAGATTGATGATATCGGCTCCGGCCGCAAATAAGTCCGCCTCCTCTTCAGGCGAATGAACGGATAATCCAGGACCGCCTACTATGCAAACGACGCGGCCGTCGGAAATTTTCCGCGTAAAGTCCAAATATTCCATAACGTCGAGAGATTGCTGTCCCCCCCACGCGGAAAAACTTAGAATAAGACCTCGTCCTTCTTGTTGCGCTTTAACGACTTGTTCGCGGATTTTTTCCTTCGTTCGCGCAACAATATAGCTGTGCGTCCCGCGAACGATATCAGGAGGAAAAGGATCAACTTCGACGAAACGATCAGCCTCAGGAAGGGATTGCGTTGATTGGAATACCCCTTCTTCGAGAGTACGTGAGCCCAAATACACCGTGTTCGATCTTAAGCGGCCATGAAAGGATTCGTCCTCATGCTCCGGCGTTACGGAAAGAGCCATGAAGCGCCAGCGTTTTTCGGGCATGATGTTTGACGGCAATGCACTGATCATAAAAAGCCTTTAAACAATCGCTTTAACTATGACCGGCATTATGGGCGGCTTAAATAGTTGCAACAAGCGCGGCGCACAGGATTGGGCGGTTTTTGGCTCCCCGGTTAACCATATGAGATGGGTTTAGTGAGGAAATTCAAATGACCCCTCACCCACGTTACGTTCTTGCCGATCTCCCCCTCCCTCGCGTTATCACTACTGTCATTTTTGTAACAAACGCTGTTTCGCGCCCCGCGAATGGAGAGGAAAAAGGAGGAGGAAAACAAATGGGATTCCGGATAAAATCGCATTTTGCATATTTGCAAAAAGCGATTTTTCCGGAATGACAAAACAATAAAAAATTATTCGCTGACTGGGGTTGGCGTTTCGGGTTCTGCGCCGTCATCCGCCGTTTCGCCGTTGCCGTTATCGCCGGATTGGTCGTCTACGGCCGCGACCGAGACTACTTTTTCGGTTTCTTCGACACGGAAGACCGTCACGCCCTGCGTGCGGCGACCCGCGATACGGATGTCCTTGACCGGCGAGCGGATAATCTGCCCGCCGTCCGAGACCAGCATAATTTCTTGCCCTTCCTTGACAGGGAAAGTCGCCACGATCAGCCCGTTGCGTTCGGACATGAACATGTTCCATATCCCCTGCCCGCCGCGTCCCGAAATGCGGTATTCGTAAGCCGACGTGCGTTTGCCGAAGCCGCGTTCGGAAACGGTAAGAAGGAATTCTTCCTGCCTTTCCATATCGGCATAGCGTTCGGGCGAGAGCGTCAGGGTCGTCGTCGTTTCTTCGTCGTCTCCGCCTGAAGGAACGGCATCTTCAGCTTCGTCAGCCGTCCGCCGCGCCGCGTTGGCCTGGCGCAGATAGGCCGCGCGTTCGTCTGCCGTCGCTTCGACATGCCGCAAAATTGACATCGAAATCAAGCTGTCGCCTTCGGCCAATTTGATGCCGCGCACGCCCACCGAATTGCGTCCCGTGAAAACGCGGACCTGATCAACCGCAAAACGTATCGCCTTGCCCATTTTGGTCGCAAGCAGGATGTCATCGGCTTCCGTGCAGGTGTTGACGGAAATCATGTGGTCGCCTTCTTCGAGCTTCATCGCGATGATGCCCGACGGGCGCACGTTGCAGAAATCCGACAACTGATTGCGGCGCACCGTTCCGCTGGTCGTCGCAAAGACGACGTTGAGCTTGTCCCACGTCGTTTCGTCTTCGGGCAAATGAAGGACGGTCGTGATATTTTCGCCTTGCTCCAGCGGGAGCAAATTAACAAGCGCTTTGCCGCGCGATTGGGGATTGCCAAGCGGCAGTTTATACACTTTGAGCTTGTAGACCCGGCCTAGCGTCGAGAAAAACAGCATTGGTGTGTGCGTGCTCGCTATAAAGATGTCGTAAACGAAATCTTCGTCCTTCGTCGCCATGCCCACGCGCCCTTTGCCGCCGCGCCGTTGCGCGCGATACGTCGAGAGAGGCACGCGCTTGACGTAGCCTTCGCGGCTGACCGTCACCACCATTTCTTCGCGCTGGATGAGGTCTTCGATGTCGGCTTCGAATTCCACAGGCTCGATGCTCGTCTTGCGCGGCGTGGAGAATTTCAGCTTAATCGCCGCAAGTTCGTCCGACATGATTTGGAATATGCGCTCGCGCTTCGCCAGAATATCGAGAAAATCGGCTATCTGCGCCACAACTTCGCGCAGGTCGTTGCCGATCTTGTCGCGCTCCAGCCCCGTCAGGCGGTGCAGACGTAAATCCAGAATGGCTTTGGCCTGAATCTCGCTCAGTTTGTAGGTTGGATTGGAGGCATTGGCGTCGAACGCTTCGTCTACAAGCGAGATTAACGGCGCGACATCGCCCACAGGCCAAGCCTTGGCCATGAGTTCCGCCTTGGCAACAGCCGGATCGTTCGCTTTACGGATGAGCGCGATAATTTCGTCAATATTCGCAACCGCCACGGCAAGGCCGAGCAATATGTGGGCATGGGCGCGCGCTTGCTTGAGTTCATATTCGGTGCGGCGCGTGATGACCTTTTCGCGGAAGTCTATGAACGCCTTCAAAACATCCCTGAGGTTCATCAGCAGAGGACGCCCGTTGTTGAGCGCCAGCATGTTGACCGCAAAGTTCGATTGCAGCGGCGTGTGCGCGAAAAGCTGGTTCAAGACCACCTCGGCCATCGCGTCGCGCTTAAGCTCAACCACCACGCGGACGCCGTCGCGGTCGGATTCGTCGCGAAGCTCGGAAATGCCTTCGATGATTTTCTCATGCACGCATTCGGCGATGCGCTTGATGAGGGCTTCTTTGTTCAGCTGGAACGGAATTTCCGTAAAGACTATCGCCTGGCGGTCTTTCCTGATCTCTTCGATCAGGTGGCGCGCGCGCATAACGATGCTGCCGCGTCCCGTGTGCATCGCGGCGCGGCATCCGGACGCGCCGAGGATAATCGCACCCGTCGGAAAATCGGGGCCAGGGATGATTTCGAGCAGTTCGTCTACGGAGATGTCGGGATTTTTGATCATCGCCATCGTCGCGTCGCAGACTTCGCCCAAGTTGTGCGGCGGGATATTCGTCGCCATGCCGACTGCGATGCCGCCGCCGCCGTTCACCAGCAGATTGGGAAAACGCGAGGGAAGAACGTCCGGTTCTTGCAGAGATTCATCGTAGTTGGGGTGGAAATCCACCGTTTCCTTGTCAATATCGTCGAGCATCGTCTCGGCAGCTTTATCGAGCCTCGCTTCGGTGTAACGCATCGCCGCCGCGCTGTCGCCGTCCATCGAGCCGAAGTTGCCTTGCCCGTCTATCAACGGCAGGCGCATCGAAAAATCCTGCGCCATCCGAACCATCGCGTCATAAATCGCGGCGTCGCCGTGCGGGTGATATTTACCCATCACGTCGCCCACGATACGCGCCGATTTGCGGTAAGGCTTGGTGCTGTCGTAGCCGCCTTCCTTCATCGCAAAGAGGATGCGGCGGTGCACCGGCTTCAGCCCGTCGCGCACATCGGGCAGCGCGCGCGACACGATCACGCTCATCGCATAGGCGAGATACGATTGCCTCATCTCATCTTCGACGGTGATCACCTTGATGTCGGAAGGAGGCGCAGGAGGCAATGGGGCGGCGTCATCAGTCACTGGAATACCTGTAAATTTTGGAGAATCATGGGGTCAAAAATTGACTGTTATTTCTAGCATTTAGCCCGTCCGCGACCAAGCGAAAAATTGGCGAAAAGGCTATGATTTTCATGGGGTTATGAGGTGTTTTTTATGAAAAGCGCGCTTTGCAGCCCGACCTTATGCGGAGAGAAGACGGCCGGCGCGGATTTCGACCGTGCGGCTCATGCGACGGGCGAGGTCGTAGTTATGCGTTGCCATCAAAAGTGCGAGCTTTTGCGAGGCTACAAGCTCTTGCAGCATGGCGAACACATTGTCTGCTGTATCGGGATCGAGGTTGCCCGTTGGTTCGTCGGCGATAAGAAGCTGGGGTTTATTTGCCAATGCGCGGGCGATGGCGACGCGCTGCTGTTCTCCGCCAGACAATTTGCCGGGGCGGTTTTGGGCGCGATCGGCGAGGCCTACCGCATCGAGCAGCTCGCGCGCGCGGATTTCAGCTTTTTTACGGGAAACGCCTGCGATCATTTGCGGCAGGACGATGTTTTCGAGCGCTGAAAATTCCGGCAGCAGATGATGGAACTGGTAGACGAAACCTATCGCGCGGCGACGCAAGGCCGTGCGGCCTTTGTCGTCGAGCAAGGTGGCGTCATGCCCACCGATAATGATTTGGCCGTCATCGGGTTTTTCAAGAAGCCCTGCGCTGTGAAGCAGCGTTGATTTACCGGAACCTGAGGGGCCGATGAGGGCGACCGTTTCTCCGGCATTTATAGCAAGCGAGCAGCCGCGAAGGACGTGCAGGGGTTCTCCGGCTTGCTCGAAGGTGCGCGTGACGTTGCGAAGCTCAAGGATAGGTTCATTCATAGCGCAGAGCCTCTACCGGATCGAGTTTCGCCGCGCGCCACGCCGGATACAGCGTCGCAAGGAAAGAAAGAGCCAGAGCCATGACAACGATGCGGATAACGTCCCCGCCGTCTACAACCGAGGGCATATGGGTCAGGAAATAAACGTCCGGCGCGAACGGGTCGGTGCGCGTGAGAACTTGGACAAGCTGGCGTAAGCCCTCGATATGGCTCGCGATAAAGAGGCCAAGACCTAAGCCCGCTGACGTTCCGACGATGCCGATAAACGAGCCGTTGAGAAAGAAAATCTTCATAATCATGCTGCGCGAGGCTCCCATCGTGCGCAGGATGGCGATGTCCCTGCCCTTATCCTTCACAAGCATGATGAGGCTCGAAATAATATTGAAGGCCGCGACAAGGATGATCAGAGTCAAAATCAGGAACATCACGTTGCGTTCGACCTGAAGCGCGGTAAAGAAGCTTGCGTTGCTTTGCTGCCAGTCCAGAAGGCGCAAAGGCTGCTGCTGGGTCGGCCCTATCGCCGCGACGACATCGGCGCGCGCGGACTTAATGTTTTGCGGGTCTTCGACGAACATTTCGATGGCCGTCACACCTTCGCCGGTACTGAAGAATATTTGCGCGGCTTCGATGGGCATAAAGACGAAGCTGTTGTCGTATTCAAACATGCCGACGTCGAAAATAGCGCCTATTGTGTAGCCTCTAAGGCGCGGGGCGGCGCCGAATAGCGTACTTTTGCTGACGGGGGAAATCAGCGTCAATGTGTCGCCGACGCTCAGATCGAGCCTTTGCGCCATGCGAACGCCTATCGCTATCGTATTGCCGCCAAAGGAGTCCAGCGATCCCGCCTTGATATGATCGGCGATGGTGGGGCGGCTGCGGATAGCCTGTGCCGACAGGCCGCGCACGTAAGCGCCCGACGCCGCGCCGTCGTGCGTGATGAGGGCTTGCGCTTCGACCGTGGGCGTTGCGTCTTTGACGGATGGAACTGTGGCGATGCGGTCAAGAAGCGGCTTATAGTCGCTGATAGGCCCTTGCATGGCATAAACGTTCATATGCCCGTTGAGGCCGATGACGCGCTGAAATAGCTCTTGCCGGAAACCGTTCATCACCGACATGACCACGATCAGCGTTGCCACGCCAAGAGCGATGCCGATGAGCGAAAACCACGTAATGACGGAAATGAATCCTTCCTGCCGTTTTGACCGAAGGTAGCGCATCGCCACGAAGCATTCGAAGGGAGAGAACATCAGCGATCCTTTTGCATGATAGGCAAAAACCAAATGGGATGCCCGCCTTCGCGGGCATGACGATGGTTATTGCGGCAACGCTGCCACCTCACCCGCCGCCGCAAAGCGGCGGCACCTTCTCCCACTAAAGGCGGAGAGGGAAAAAGACAGGAATGACGAGGCGTTTTAAACATCAGTACGCCCGTGCGAAGATTACGTCTTGGGTAGCCGGAGCGCCGGTGAGGACGCATGTGCCGGATTTTCCGTCCTGATCGAGAGGGATGCAGCGGATGGTGACGCCTAGCTCTTCGAGCGAGGCGAGCGATTTTAGATCGCCCGACCATTTGGCGCGGACAAAGCCTGCGGTACTTGTAAAAGTATTATCGGCTTTAAAATACGCGTCGAATTCGGCGCGGGTTTTGATGTTCGTGACGGTGCGCGACTTCATGAACGCGCTGGCGCGGTCGAACATGCCTTGCTGGATGTCTTTGAGTTCCTGGGCGACGCCGCCGATAAATTCGGCGCGCGCGGCAAAGCGTTTGCCTTTATCCAACTGGTCGCGGCGCATGATGCAGACTTTGCCGCCTTCGACATCGCGGGGGCCGATTTCGAGAATGAGAGGCGCGCCTTTTTTGACCCAGTCCCATTTTTTGTCGGCTCCGGAAATATCGCGGGCATCTATTTTGACGCGGACGCTTTCGCCTGCATATGTTTGCGCCGCCAGTTCCGCTTTTAAGCTTTCGCAATACGCAAGGACGGAATCCTTATCGCTGTCGGAACGCAGCACGGGAAGGATGACGACGTGCCACGGCGCAATGCGCGGCGGCGTGCAAAGGCCGTTATCGTCGCCGTGCGCCATGACCAAAGCGCCAAGAAGGCGCGTCGAGACGCCCCACGATGTCGTGTGCGCGAATTCGAGATTGCCTTCGCGGTTTTGGAACTGGATGTTGAGCGATTTGGAGAAATTTTGCCCTAAATAATGCGATGTGCCCGCCTGTAACGCGCGGCCATCCTGCATCATCGCTTCGATTGTGAACGTGTTGACGGCTCCGGGGAAACGCTCGTTTTCGGTCTTTTCGCCCATAATGACGGGAAGCGCCAAGACTTCTTCCGCAAATTGGCGATAGACATCG
>Ga0265297_10010606_pt1 | contig 11532 bp, 7 predicted proteins | sample Munlanlwell13791_FD_192502 | JGI IMG/M metagenome (GOLD analysis project Ga0265297, IMG submission 192502) | Leachate microbial communities from a municipal landfill in Southern Ontario, Canada - Leachate well 137-91 | ecosystem: Engineered > Solid waste > Landfill > Unclassified | place...
CAGCTGCTTCACCGCTTCGGTAAGTTCCCCCTTGGCGTCGAGTTCCGCAACCAGGGCCGGTTGATGGCTGGACAAATAGGCAAAGAAATTATTTTTAAAATATTTGACCTGTTCGGCGCCGACGGCCTCCAGGATCTTCTGGTGAAACGCGTAAAAAAGAACGATCTCTTCCGCCTGCGACAAAGGAGCGCCGTTCTCCTGGATCAAAAGCTCATAAAGGGTCTTGCCGCGCTGTAATTGTTCGGCTGCTTCCGGGCTGAGTTTGGTGCGCAGCCGCGTCAGCCGCAGGAGCGAGCGAAAACGCACGTATTCATAACGCAGGCCGGCGCTTAAAGTACGGATCGCGGGGCACTGCACCTTGCTCCCGATACGCGAGACGGAAAGCTCCAGGTCGATCGCGGGCTTGAACCCCTCCTGGAATAAGCCGGTATTCAGGTAGATCTGGCCGTCGGTCATCGAGACGATGTTGGAGCAGATGTAACCGGTAATATCCCCCTGCAGGGTCTCGGCCAAAGGTAAAAAGGTCATTGTCCCGCCGCCAAATTCCTGTTTCAGCCGGCCCGCCCGCTCCATAAGCTGCGAATGCAGGAAGAATATATCCCCCGGATACGCCTCCCTGCCCGGCGCCCGCTCCAGGAGCAGGGACATCTGCCGGTAGACCCAGCTGTGCTTGGTCAGGTCGTCGAAGATCACCAGCACGTCTTTGCCGTTGTGCATAAAGTATTCGCCGAGGGCGGCGGCGGTATAAGGGCAGATATATTGTTCGCTTGTCGAGGCGCTTGCCGGCGCGCACACGCCCAGGAAATAATCCATCGCACCGTGCTGGCGCAGGGTCTGGATGATCTTGTTAAAAGCGGCGGTGCTCCCCCCTATCCAGCAGTAGATGCAAATGACATTCTTGCCTTTTTGATTGATGATCGTGTCCAGCCCGATCGAGGTCTTGCCGATCTGGCGGTCGCCGACGATAAGCTCGCGCTGCCCCTTTCCCAGCGGTATCAGGAGATCGATGATCTTTAAGCCCGTGTGCAGTGTCTGGCTTATCGGTTCTCTTTCCATGACCCCGGCCGCCTCGCGAAAAACCGGATAGAAATCCGCCTGCTCGATCGAGCCCTTGCCATCCAGGGGATTAGCCAGGCCATCCACCACTCTGCCCACAAAGGCGTCTCCCACCGGGACATTGAGCAGCCCGCCGCGGCTGGAGACATTATCGCCGACCTTGACCTTGCGCTCGTCGCCGAAAACAATGCCAAAGGCGTACTCGGGATTGAATTCGATGATCATCCCTTTGAGCCCGCTCTCGAATTCGATCACCTCGCCGTAGGAACAGTTGGGAAGCCCGCTGATCTTCACGATCCCCTGCTTAAGCTCCTCGATCCTGCCGACTTCTCTGATGTCTAACGCATTGATCTTCATCTTTGATTGGGAAACAGTTTCCGATCCGTGAAGGAAACTGTTTCCAAGGTGATCTTACTTAAGGTAAGGGATGATCCTCTGCAGCTTGTTCTTCAATGTCCCGTCGATGACCATGCCGCCGATCTCAAGGATGAGCCCGCCGATCAGCTTGGGGTCGATCTCTTCCTTGACCTCGGGCTCGCTCCCCAGTTTCTCAGCCAGGACCTTTTTTAAATCCACCCTCTGCCTTTCCAGCAGCGGAAAGCTCGAGGTGATCTTGATATCCTTGGATTTGGTATTGAACTGCTCCTTGGGCAGGCGCGAGATCTCTTCGATGATCTCGTTGGCGAATTGGTATTGCAGGGCGATCTTGTCGGCCTCGATCAGCAGCTGGGAGATCATCCGGGAAGCCAGTTCCACGCTCTGGCCCTGGATATCCTTGGACATCTTCTCCTTCAGCTTCTCGGCGTCCAGTTTCCCCTGCTCGACGATCTTGCCCGCCTGCGCCTTGGACTCTTCTTCAAGGGCCAGCCGCTGCCGCGTTGCTTCTTTCTTGGCCTCCTCGATGATCAGCTCTGCCTCCTGCTTCCCGCGCTCGATCTCCGCCTGGCTTTCTTCCTTGGCGCGCTTGAGTTCTTCATTAAGCTCTTCTTCCTTGGCGAGGTTTTCTTCATGGAGCGTATTCAGCCGGTCAAGGGCGGTCTTTAAGTGGCGGGCAAAGAGGAAGCGCATCAGCAGGATGATGCCGATAAAGGTAATTACCTGGATGATCAGGAGCTGAACTAGCATATACGCCGATCCCTGTTGTAGTAACCTACTTAGCGAAAAGGTTATATAAAATCAGCAGCGCCAGAATAGCGATCGCTTCTGAAAAAATAAAAGCCAGGATCATGACGATGAATATTTTCGAGGAGGCGGAAGGATTGCGCGCTATTGATTTGACGGCCGAGAAGCCCACGAAGGCAATGACCGCGGCAGGCCCGGCAGTGCTTAAGATCATCACCAGCGCTAATGCGAATGTGGACATATATTTTTTATGTCTGCGCGAAAACAGTCAAATTATTCGAGCGCATAAAAGCGATACCGTCCTTGATCGGGACGCGCGAACTGCCGAAAACAATATTCCCTCTGGCTAACCTGATCACAAAGGCCTGGTGGAAATCAAGGATACAGAGCTCTCCGTCGGGTGACGGCAACCTGACCTCCTTGCTCATCCCTTCCCAGATCACCTTCTTCGGCTCGAGTATGGAAAATCTCATTTAAGCCACGCACCACTTATTCTTCCCGGACTGCTTGGCCTGATACATGGCGTCGTCGGCTTTTTGCAGAAGGTCCTGGGCGTTTTGCGCGTCTTGCGGAAGCGTGGCAATGCCGATACTGATCGTCGTCGGAAGATACAGCCCGAATTGCACGCGCAGGCGTTCGGCGATCCTGGAAGCGACATCCTTATCCGTCTGGGGGAGCATGATCACGAATTCTTCGCCCCCGTAACGGCAGATGATATCCACGGAACGCACGGAATTCTTAAATACCTTGGCAGCGCCCTTGAGCAGTTCGTCTCCGGCCGGATGCCCTTGCGTATCATTATAGTTTTTAAAATTATCGATGTCAAGCATTAGTAGGGTAAGCGGGCCGGGCGTCCTCTTCAGGCGGTTGATCTCCACATTGATTAACTCATTGAAATAACGGCGGTTAAACAGCCCGGTCAGCCCGTCGCGTACCGCCAGGTCCACGAAGTAGTCCTTTTCATCGCTGGTTGAAAGCAATAAATACCTCTCTGCCGCCCTCTCCACCATGATGCGGATCTCCGAGGTATTCAGGGGCTTGGTGATGTAGCCGTAGGCCCCTGCCTCCATCGCCTCGATCGCCGAACTGATAAAGGAATAGAGCGTAATCACTAATACGTTCGTCCCGGGGGAAACCTTGTGCGCCTCGCGGGTAAACTGCACGCCGTTCATCCTGGAAGAACGCAGTTCGGTGACCGCGACCGCGAACGGGTTGGAACGCAATAAATCAAGCGCCTCGGCCGCGTTGCTTACCGGCCAGACGCGGTAGTTTACCGTTTTCAGAGCCGAGACGATCGCGGCTGAAGCGGCTGCGTCTTCCTCAAAAACAAGCACATTTACTTCCTGCATTACTTCCTCCTTACTTCTGTTGCAGCATAAACACCTTCCACTCCTCTTCCATTGCCTCGAGATTTGCGAAGCGGTAAACCTTTAACAAGGCCCTCTGCCAGTCTGTTCCGTCGCGCAGCGCCCGGCTGAATTCCAGGAAACGCTCCTTCCCCTTCTCCCGGATAAGGAAAACGATCAGCGAGGCCGCCTCCGAATAAAAAAGACGGGCTGTGGCCTTATCATCCACCTGGTTTATGCCGGAAAGCCGGTCCAGCTTAATATAGGTCCCATTGACGACCGACTCCCTGGCTGCCTGCAGGCGCGCCTGGAGGTTGCTTTTTTCCTGGGAGCAAGCCACCCCCTCGTCGATCCAAAGGGGAAGCCGGATATTTTTCCCGATAAATTCCCGGAAGATGATGTGAGTCATTTCATGGGGAAGGAGGGAATCGAAAAAACCCGCCTGGCCGATATAGGTCTGAATGGTGCGGTTATGCACGTAAACCACCCCGCCCGACCATTCAGAGCGGCCCGTATCGCGATGAAAATCCGCGGCGTCTTTATAGAGGTAGATCCTGGCGCGGTTATCCCAGCTCCAGAAATCGAACCTGCGGAATCCCAGCTCCTCCACTATGCCGTTATAATACTTTTCAGCCCTGTCGATCAGTTCATCCACGGCGCCGTCCGGCGCGCCTTGCGAATAAACAATGAAATGCTGGGATTTATCCGTCTTCCAATAAGAAGCATCCACCTGGGCCAAGGCCGGCGCATAAAAAAACAACATCACCGCCACCGCCGCCGAAACTGTTTCCAACCCAAAGCGGAAACTGTTTCCAACCCAAAGCGGTAACTGTTTCCATTTCCAGGGTAGATTTGTCATTAATAATACGGGACGGTCCTATGCGCCATCGCGTTCATTAGGAACCGTCCCTCTCTTATTTATTCCTGCGCCTGCGGCGGTACCTGCGGCGGCTGCTGTTGAGTCTGCTGCTGCTCGGCCTCGATCTTCATCTGGCGCTGCCAGACAATAAAGAAACCTACCCCGAGTATAGCCAGGAAAACGATAATAAAAAGAATGATCTTCCAGGTAAGCCCGGTCAGCCCCTTGGGCGCGACTTCCGATAAGAGGGTCTTGGCCGCCAACAGGTCAGCCTTCGCGGAATTGAGCAAACTCAAGCCATTGCGATAATTGGATATTTTATAACTGGGGCTGGCGTTGGAGAGGTCCTGCATCTGCTCTACTTCTTTGAGCTTTTTGTCTATCCCGGCGTAAAGCAGGTTTGCCCGTTCCACAAACTGCGTCTTCTGGAATCCATCCAGGACGTCCTTTGCCTCCTGCCGGATGAGCGCTATCTGCGTCGGGTCGATCAACCAGACATCCTTGATCTCGATCTCCTTCTCCAGCGTCTCCTTCGGCCCAAGCTGGTATTCCCCGAAGACATAATAATTCCCCTGCTGGGCGTCATAAGCCACGCTCAGGTCGGCCTTATAAACGATATCTTCCGGTTTTACTTCCAGGGGAAGGTAGACTTTAACGGGAACGGTCTGTTCCGAATCCGCGGGGTTCACCGCCATCAGGCGCAGAGTGATCGTGCCGGCGGCAGTTACAGAAGACGGAAGACAGAAAACGGAAAACAGAAAAAAAAGCACGAATAGGGAATAGAAATAAGTCCTCATCAGAACTTCCTCCAATTTCTAATCAACCTATACAACATCGCGCTTATTGTATCATATTTTTTGGATAATTCATTATATTTTTTCTCATCTAGGTATTCACTTTTAAAAGAAAAATCCAACCATGCCCTTGTTTCTTCACAAGAGCCCAATGCATCAATTAAATGTCTAACAAAAACGTCTTTATATTCTCTCTTAGCAAAACCTTCCCTTATATTAACCGGGACAGATCTTGTAGATCTCCTTACCTGGTCAACTAAAGAATATAATTCTTCTTTGGGAAATTTCTTGGTTAATCGGAATACTTCCATCGCTAATTCAAATGACGATTTATAAACTATCAAATCATTTATGCTTTTAATCACTTATCCGATTTCCGTCTTCTGACTTCTGTCTTCTATCTTTATTTAAACTCGAACCAGGTCTGCACCACCGGCTTCTTGGCCACGTTCTCGATCATCTTCTGGTTAATTTCCATCGCGGCCTTGAGTTCTTCACTCTTATTCTTGATGTAAGTTATATCTTCCTTCTTATCCTTGGATACCTCATAGAGTTTCTCCAGGTTGATCCCGGTTGTCCCGCCAAGCTGCTTGATCTGCTTGCTTAAGCTTTCCAGCTGCGTGAAGGCGTTGCCCAGCTCGGCAACCGCGCCCTTGGCCTCTCCCAGTTTGCCGGCGATATCCTTGCTGATCTTGGCCAACACCCTATCCATCTCGTTGAATTGCGAACCAATCTGAGTAGTGACATTCTTTAAGCCGGTGATCCCGCCGGTGCTTCCTAATACCGCTGCCACGTTGCTGGAGACGGTCTCGATATCGGTCTGGGTGACGTTAATGACTATGGCATCCACTGTCCCCTTGCTGGATTCAGAGCAGACAACTGTAAAGGCCCCGGTCCCCCAGGCAGTCGAGAAAGTTACCGGGTATTCATAAATACCGCTGCCGCTTACTTCATTCATCGCCCTGCCGGTCAGCAAGAGCGCTTCTTTAGGGCTGTAGACGCTTATGACCGGAGTAAGTCCGGTTTCCGAGCGGTAACGGATGGTAAGCTTCCCGCCCTGCTTGACTGAAGTGTCGCTGTTGAGTATACCGGACTTCACATGCGGCTGTACCTGTTCCACCACCTGGGTCTTGACGTCGCTGATCTTGGTCGCTAACGACTCTGTGCCTGTAGCAGTCAGGATCTTGGTTGTTTCAGCCTTAACGATCTCGGTCTCGGCTTCCACTGCCTGCTTGATCGCGGCACTCTGGGTCTCCACTGCGGTCCGGGTAGCCGATGCTTCCTCGGATACCTTGCTCTGCACCCCTAATACCTGCGTGAGTATTTCGCTGGTCCAGGTCTTCAGCCGCGCGGCTATGCCGATATTAAAGGTGTTGACCGACGTGTAGGTAACGTCTGTGCTTGCCAACGCCTCGCCCAGGCCGTAACGTATGGCCATCTTGGCGAAATAGCTCTTGCCGCCGACGAATTTTCCGGAGGCAACCGCCTGGGTGACATTAAAGACATAGTTGCCGTTGGCGTCGGCGCCGGCTAATGAGCCGTCATAGAGAGGCGTTGAGTCGTCGGTGCTGTCGTAGATCTTCAGGGTGCAGGTCTTCAGGGTGTTGATATCATCACTCAAGATCTGTTTACCCTTCTTTTCCAGGCGGATAATACTGCCTACGGTATCGGTATCCTCGTCATAGACAAAATCGCTTAATACCCTGAAGTCCGCCATGGATTCGGCGACGGACATAACATACATCGTCCAGTTGATCACATTGTCATTGGTGCCGTCGGCCAGGTCAGCGGTCTGATCAGTGGTCTTTTGCACCACGGTTTCAACATAGGCGTCTTTGGTAAAATTAAAATCATATGTTCCGTAAGGGATATACAGGTTATTGAACGGGCTGTTCCCCGTCATCGGGTTAGTGAGCCCGGCGCTGTTTAAAACCGTGCCGTCAGCCGCTTTCAGGATTTTCAGGGTCAAACTAGTAAGAGCGGTCCCCAGGGTGGAATCGAGCGCTTTCACATTGATCGTGTATTTTTCCGCGATGGTAACCCCGTCTGAAGGGCTGCTGGCGTCAACTCCGGCAGCGCTGGCAGTCAGCGTAACCAGGCTGGGATACGCATCGCAGTAAGCCGCAAAAGTATTGAAGGTGGCAATGCCTCCCTGGGCAATTGCCTCATACCCGGCTCCCTCGGTTATATGGCCGCCGGTTATGGAAAGCGTGATCGTAGCGGCTGAAGAAGTAAGGTTCTTGTAGGCGTCGCCGACCTGTATGCTGAACTGGCTCCAGGGCGTATTCGCGGTCACGTTTGCCAGCGGTTGCTGGATCCAGGTGAGCGTTGCCGGATCGCCTCCTCTGGTGATCACCTCCAGGTCATCGATGTCGGCAGTATCGATTACGAGAGCGTAGGTCGCCTCGTCTTCCTTCACCTTTATCTGCGCGCTTTGCGCTTTATAAAGGGTCATAATGACCGGCGAGCTGCTTACACCGTCGGCAAAACTAACCGGCGTGGCCGTGCCGAAAGGAACCGGCTGTCCGCCGTAATCCGTGCAGGTCGGATGCGTGACCGGATCGGTAGCCGCGTCGCTGGCTCCCCTGAAGACCAAATTTTTATCTCCGGTATAATCCAGATCGATATTGTATTTTCCGTCATAGGCAACGATGGCGATCTCGTTTGCCGCCCCGGCCAATACGCTGGCAGGGCCGGTGATCTTGAATTTAGTGGCGATAACATCCACCCTTAAAGAAGAGGTCAGGGTCGCCTGCAAAGCCGCGATAGCCGAACCAGGCGTATCGAGCACGATATCGCTGTTAGGAATAAAGTTAAAGGCGATGATCTTGCCGTCCGCCGCCGCCGGCAGCTGCTCTTTAAGGTATATCTTTACCGTATAGGTCTTTTCCAACCCGTTAGCGATTTCCGAGATCGTGCTGGCGCCGCTGCCAAAGGTTATCTTGTCATCGGCTATTGTCCCGGAGGAAACCAGGGTGGCGCCCTGGAAGAGCCTGGCAGCGGCGATATAATCCGTCCATCCTCCGGTCGTATCAGTGCCTACCTTCAATCCCAACGTCACCTGTTTGACCTTGAGCGGATAACCGTCTGTTCCCGCGTCGGCGATCTTGAAGTCAAAGATGGGCAGCATATTAAGGAGCTCGTTATAGACAGAAGAGATCACTACCGGCTCCTGCAATGCCCCGGCAGTAACTGAGCCCTCCAGGGCAGTGCTGTAGGCCGTCTTGAATGAGTATACATCGAGTTCCGGCCGGTTGGCAGAGACAGCCCTTATGTAGATATCCTCCGGATAGCTGTATTTTACCCCGCTGAAAGTAGCGATACCATTGACGGTGTTGACCGTGAGAGCGGAGGCGCTTAAAGCGCCGTTGGTTGCCGCGGTATAACTTCCCGAGGTGGTTGACGGAGTAATGGTGATCTGGTCAGTGGCAGACTTAACCGGGTTTTCATATTCGTCAGCGATGGCAACCTTGGGCTGCTGCGCCAGGATAACATTAGTGATAGCCGTATCCGAGGGCTGGGTATAGAATGTCAGGGAGTTGATTATGCCGGTATCAGCCAGGGTAATGGAATTAGACGCGAATCCCGTGCCCGGCAGATCCGAGGCCCCCGGAGTGACTGTGGTGGCCTGCGCGCAATAAAGCGTGGCATCTAAAGTCGTGGTTGATACGCCATCCGTAAAGTCCACTACATTGACCCACTGGTCATGCGCTACTCCGTAAGAGGAATTAGCCAAGAGGGTATAGCTGACTGACTTGCTGCCGCTGTAAACAACCCCTTCATTAAGGCCGTTACAGAGATTATCATAAGGGTCAACTGCCCGCAGAGTGGGTAACGCGAAGGCAACGCCCGCCTTGAACCCGGCTCCCGGCGTTTCAATATTACTGGCAAATTTCAGATGATCGGCTGCTGCATGCTTTACGGTCAATTCCAGGTCATGGTCGTCCGAGGTTGTAATGGCGCCTGCGGCGGCCTTGATAGCTACCAGGTCCTCTGCCTTGTATAACTTCAGGGTAGTAGCGGCCTGGCTGGAGGCATTAAAGGTAAGGGTAGTGGCTGTGCCGAAATTCACTGCCGCGCCGTCTTTGTCAGCGCAGGTCGGAGGCGCGCTTGACGGGGCCGCTGAAATACCGGCGCCGGAGAAGATAAGCGCCTTATCTCCGGTATAGGTATCGGTAGCGGTGTTATTATAAGAATCGTAAGCAGTAACCGTGATAGGCTTAGCTTCGCCTGCGCTAACCGTGGTTGCTCCGCTGGCGGTAACGATAAAGTAGCCAGCCGCAGCGGACTTCACTGCTATGGAAGATTGGGCGTTGCCCAATGCCATTCCGGAAGTGCGGGTAAGCGTGATTGTGGGCGTCCCTTTAAACGTATCTTTGTAATAGAAGGTAGCAGTGCTTGCAGAACTGCTAATGGCTTTGCTGGTAATGGCCTGCGTTCCACCGCTATCGCTATAAAAAGTAGCTGTCGCGCCCGCTGAAGAGGCCAATGAGAAAATGGTATTTTCTGAAACCGGAGTAATATTGTCGAATTCATCCTTGCTGGTAATGGTAAAGGCACCTGAAACTACTCCCGCAGTCACATTGGCCGGGCTAGGCGCGGTAATGACGACTTTGGTGGCAGCCAAAGCGCTGATCGTCTGCTGCTGGGAAGCCGCGGCCATGATCTGGTTGGTATCGGTCACTGTGATCGTCGGGGTCCCGGCTGTGGTCTGGTAATAATCAAAGGTCCCGGTCGCTGTGCCGTCGGCAATGGTGATCTGCTGGATCTCGGTTTGCGTGCCGGTGGCATAGAATTTGTATTTCCCCGCCTCGGCATCGCTGCTTAAATTCACCGTTAAAGCGGAACCGCGGTCCGGGCTGTTATTGTCAAATTCATCCTGCACCGCCACAGTTACCGCGCCCTTGACGCCGACATTCTGGTTCAAGGCGCTGCTGGTAATGGCTAATTTAGAGGCCGTGGCAGGAGTTACAGTGATGCCGGATTGCATGCCTGTTTTATCGATCTCGCCCATGGCTGTAACCGTGACTGACTGCTCGCCTACTGTCCCCATTTTTACCCCGTCCTCAAAGGTCCAGACTCCGTTAGCTCCGCGGATACAGTTATACAGCACAGTCACATCCTTAAGAATGGGGGTCTTCAGCGCGTCAGTAGTGGAGAAGAATGCCTTTAGCTGAAGATATTTTTTGCCGCTCAAGACAGAAGGGATATTGGTGCCGGAACTGGTAAAATAACTGCTGGCAGTGCCGTCAGGCCCGACAAAGGTCCAGGTATAATTATCATTGTTGGCGGCAAGCTGGAATTTAACCGTAGCTCCTACAACCGGATCCACAGTCCAGTTCAATTTGCTTAAAACCGTGCCCAGGTCAGTGCCCAGGTTCTTGGTCTTGGATAGATATTCACCGGAGCTGACATAGGCATCCGCGGTAAAATAATCCAGCGTTATATCGGAAATCCGCGGCGCCTTGCTCGTATCAGTAGTAGCTAATACCGCCTTCCATCTTAAGTCGCTGCCGGTAGTGGTGAAAATATGGCTCTCGTTATTGGAAGCCAGCAGCTCCCAAACCGGAGCGCCAAGGCCATCCACGGAATTACTCAGATAATAGGTGATCGAGGTCCCCGTAGGTACATCCTGCGTAGCGCTCAGACGGCAGATCCTGATATTCTGGTCGGTATCATCCACGGTTAAGGACTGGATAAATTCCGAGGCCTGATATTTGACTGCCGTAGCCAATCCGTACTGATAAGCATTATAGGCCTCAAGAGCGGTAAGCGCACGGTTAAACACCGCCACCTCATCGATCAGGCCGTCAAAATACTCTGCCGGCACTGCGCCCAATCTTTGGCCGATGGTAAACTTAGAGGTGTCCGCGGCCTGCCATGGATAGATCCCCGCGGAATAAGTAAGCGGGCAGCTTACGCCGTTGGCGTCAAGCGCGCCGTTGACATAGAGCCGGATGTCCGTATCGTCATAGACGGCGACGATATTGTACCAGGTGCCGGCGCTTAAAGTGGTGGCACCCACGCATTCGTTAAAGTTGGTAGTCCCGTCGCCGGAAATGGCAAATACCGCTTTATTACTGGCGTTGACATAAAGCATCCAGTAAGAATTTTTATTTGCCTCCCCCAGGCTTACTATGGCCTGCTTTACGCCTACTGTCTCCGGCCTTACCCAGCAGGAAACCGTGATTGGCTGATCAGCGCCAGTGACCTTCAGCGCATCGGTAGGCGTGGCATACAGGTATTGCGTATAATCCTTTTCCAGGTCTGCGCTGCGTTCGCCCTGCCTGTGCTCAGTAGAGCTTCCTGCGGCTCCGGAGCTGGTCATGGTATTGTTGTTGCCGGAGGCGTCAAT
>Ga0265297_10010607_pt1 | contig 11531 bp, 6 predicted proteins | sample Munlanlwell13791_FD_192502 | JGI IMG/M metagenome (GOLD analysis project Ga0265297, IMG submission 192502) | Leachate microbial communities from a municipal landfill in Southern Ontario, Canada - Leachate well 137-91 | ecosystem: Engineered > Solid waste > Landfill > Unclassified | place...
AGGGGGCCATGACCGGTTCGTGCGGTTGCCCAGTCGCAACGCCGTATGAACCAGCGCAGGTGCGTCGGGACGGTCCAGCATCACGACGTGCGCGAGTCGCTCGCACGGCACGTCTTCGGAGAACAGGGTCGTTATCTTGCCGCTGATCTCCGCCGCCTCCCAAGCCGGTTCGCCAGGCTTGAGCACGAATCGCGCGGGCGCGCCGCGCAACATCGTGAAGTCGCCTTCCAAGCGCGCCTGCAACGTCAGGCGTGCCGTCGTCGCGGAGTTGGTGGCCAGCTCATACATCGGCGACCAGCGCACGCCGGGCAGCGTGTAGGATAGCCGTATGCTCGATGCGGCGTTGGTGCGAACGCATGTCGCCAACAGCGCCGGGATCGGTTCGGTGGTATCGCGTTGGGTCCGTAACGTCCCGTCGAGCCGGCGCAGAACCGAGATGGCTGAGACGGCGACGGCGACGGTGCGGTTGGTTGCTTCTTCGATCAATGCCAGTTCGCCGGAGAGTCTCAACCGGCCTTTGAAGAACTCATTCGTTCCCGCCCGCACCTCAACGAACGCACCGGTATTTGCCGCCAGCAGCCCGGTCATGTCCGTCGCAAAGGCGTTGCGAGATCGCGCGGTCGTGCCGAAACGCGCCGGCCCGTTGAACAACGTTACCGGAGACAGTTCGATCTGCGGGTCATGTCCCGGCGCACGCAGCGATCCCAAAGGGATATTCAGCCAGCAGACTTCGCCGGTTGCGGGCGGCAATGCGCTTTCGGTTTCCACGCGTGCGCCGCCGTTGGCGAAAAGTGTAACGCTGACGACGCGCGAGGTCAGTTCGATCTGCCCGAAGGCGGATGCGGCGGCGAGAAAAACAGTGGCGATGAACAGCGTTCCTTGCATCGAATTGAAATGCGCTTATAATCATCGCACCGATGAGAATCCAGACTAAAACCACTCCCGCAGCCATTCAACCTGTCGCCGCCGTCGTGTTTTTCCTCCACGCCGAGCAAAAACCATCCGCGCTCGGCGCGGCGTTTCGCGACATCAATGCCGAAGAATTCTCCGGCAAGTTGGGCCAGATTTGCGTGGTCCATACCCAGGGCAAACTCGCCGCACCGCGCGCCTTGTTGGTTGGACTCGGCCAGCGCAAAGAGTTGACGATGCCGAAACTCCGCCGCGCGGCCGTCATGGCCACGCGCCGCCTTCGCGAGATCGGTGTTGGCCGCGTTGCGTTCGACGCCGGCGATGCGGGGCGGGCCGGCGTCATTGCCGAGGCGGCGGTGGCGGCACACTACGATTTCGACGCCTTCAAGCCCTCCAAAGCGCCGCCCAGAACCAAGCTTTCTCTTGCCACCATTCATGTCAGTCCAGGTGAAGTCCGCGCCGCCACGACGGCGGTTCAGCGTGGTTGCGTGATCGGTGAGACGGTGAACTGGACCAAATCCGTCGCCAACCTGCCCGGCAACGTGATCTATCCGGCCGAGTTGGCGCGGCGCGCTGTGGCGCTGGCGCGCGAGCTTCGTGGCCGGCTGCGTTGCCGCGTTTTCGACAAGCGCGCGCTGGAACGCGGCGGCTTCGGCGGCATTCTCGCTGTCGGCAGCGGCAGCATCCGCGAGCCGCGTCTCATCGTGCTTGAATATCGCGGCGGTTCGCGCTCTCCGAAGGCGAAGCCGTTCGCGCTCGTCGGCAAGGCGGTCACTTTTGACAGCGGCGGCATTTGCATCAAGCCCGGCGACAAGATGGACGAGATGAAGTGGGACAAGTGCGGCGGCTGCGCCGTGCTCGGCATCATGCGCGCCGCGGCGTTGCTCCGGCTGCCGGTGAACCTCATCGGCGTCATCGCCGCCGCCGAGAACATGCCCAGCGCCACGAGCTACCGGCCCGGCGACATCGTCACCACGCGCAGCGGCAATACCATCGAGGTCATCAACACCGACGCCGAGGGCCGCGTCATCCTCTCCGACGCGCTCGCCTACGCCTGCGAGCAAAAGCCGGAAGCCATCGTGGACTTCGCCACACTCACCGGCGCCTGCGTCGTAGCGCTCGGACACAACATCGGCGGACTCATGGGCAACGACGCCGCGCTGCGCAAACGCATCCAGCGCGCTTCCGAAGCCACCGGCGAACGCGTCTGGGAACTGCCGCTGGAGGACGAGTTCCGTGATATGGTCAAGAGCGACGTCGCCACGGTGAAGAATTCCACCGGCCGCTATGCCGGCACGCTCAGCGGTGCGGCTTTCCTCCAGGCGTTTGTGGATAAAGACGTGCCGTGGGCGCATCTCGACATCGCCGGTCCCGCGTGGGTCTCCGACGCGAAGCCGCATCATGAGAGAGGCGCAACCGCATTCGGCGTCAGGCTGATGATCGAGCTGCTATCGCGCGGGGCGTAGGCAGTGCCCTTGAAAGTCGGTTTCCGCGTGACGAACGAGGAATGAGAGTGGTCGGCGCGTGACGATGGAAGCTGCCAGGAATCAAGCTGTTTGCAGCAAGACGACGATTATATCACCTGCAAGATCGCGCCCTTGAGATACTCGGTCTCCGGGACGGCGGGGAGGATGGGATGATCCGGGGATTGGCTCAGGCGTTCCAGCAGCCGGACGGGACGGTGCGCGTCGGCGGAGGCTTCGGCGATAATCTGCTCGAACATCTCGCGCGTGACGTGGTGGGAACAGCAGAAAGTGGCAAGCAGGCCGCCGGGCCGGTCGGCGTCGGGCGCAGCCAACATACGCAGGGCGCGGAGATGGATCTCTTTGTAGCCGCGCGAGGCTTCGGGGACGTTGGCGCGGGTGCGCGTGAATGACGGCGGGTCGAGGATGATGAGGTCGTAGGTATCGCCTGCCTTCTGTGCGGTGGAAAGGAAGTCGAAGGCGTTCTGGGCATGGAACTGGACGCGGTCGGCGAGGGCGTTGGCTTGCGCGTTGGCTTGGGCAGCGGCGACGTTGTCGGCGTCAATCTCCACGGCGGTGACACTGGCCGCGCCTGCGCGCGCACAGGAGAGGGCGAAGGCTCCCATGTAGCTGAAGGCGTCGAGAACCTTTTTGCCGGCGGCGAAGGCCGCGACCCGGGCGTAGTTGACCTGCTGGTCGAGGTAGAAGCCGGTCTTGTGGCCTTCGAGGAGATTGAGGGAGAATTTCAGGCCACCGAACCCGACGTTGACACGGTCGTCGGTCTGGCCGTGGAGGACGCCGCGCACAGGGTCGAGGCCCTCATAGCGGCGGACGGGTGCGTCGTTGCGCTCGATGATGGCGGCAGGTTTGAGCAGGTCGGCCAGAAGCCCGACCAGCTCGGCTTTGCGCTGGTCCATGCCGAGCGTCAGGGTTTGGAGGACGAGGTGGTCGCCGTATTTATCCACGATGAGGCCGGGCAGGGAGTCGGCTTCGCTGGCTACGACGCGGCAGCAGTCGGTGCTGGGGGCGTAACGCTGGCGGTGTTCCCACGCGGTGCGGAGGCGGTAGTGGAAGAAGCCTGTCGTGATCTCGTCGTTGTGACGCGAGAGGAGGCGGACACGAATCTGGGACTTGCCGTTGTAGAGTCCGAGTCCGAGGAATCGTCCGCGCTCGTCGAGGAGCTTGACGATGGAGCCGTCCGGCGGCACGGCGGCGTCCTTGGCGATTTCGCTTTCATAGACCCAGCAATGGCCGGAGAGGACACGATGGTTGACGCCGCGGTTGAGTTGGATTGTAAACATGGATTTGATCCTTTGCTGTGTTTGGTTGGAAGTAGATTAGCCACGCAGAAGCACAAAAGACACAAAAGAATCTTTACGGGACCCGAATGTGTGATCGCGCCTCTTGTGCTTCTCGGCGGCAACATTCCCGCGCTGTCGCGAACACCGGCGGGCGTCAGTGGCCAAGCTTTCGCAGTGCGAACGCATACGCGCCGACACCCACTGCCTCGCTTGTGCCGAGCCGCGACATGCCGACACCGAGCCGCTGGAGCGGATCGTAGCAGATTTTGCGCGTGCCGCCGGGGACGGTAACCTCGCGCGCTTCGCCTTTGAGGAAAATCTGGAGTTGTCCCGGGTCTTCGAGGTTGAACACCACCGACGTAACGCGACGATAAGTTTCGCCGGCGGGGTTGGTGTAAGTGCTGTTCAGCTCCGCGATGAGCGCCGGCAGGAACAACGGCGCCGCGCCGCTGAGGCCGCCGCCGATCACACCAAGGCCGTCAACCAACGTCAGCGCGTTGCCCATCGCATCGCCGACAACCACGCCGAGCTGGCGGAACGCCTCGCGCGCGGCGGTTGCGTTGCCGGCAGCTTTGCCCATGCCGATGTCGAAGATCACCTTCGGCTCCGGCGTCTGCTCAAATGGCACGCCAGCCGCCTGCGCGTACACGCGGCGCACAGCGCGGATGCTGGCGCCTTCCTCGGCGTTCATCGAAGGCGCGAGTCGGTTGCGCAGCAGCCAAACTTCGCCGCCCATCGAGTTGTCACCAATGAACAACTCGCCGTCGCGCACGATGCCGCCGCCGAAGCCGGTGCCGAGCGTGACGCCGAAGAGGTTCCTATAACGCTTCGGGCTGCCGGCTTTTTCGAGCAGGCTGTTGACATGGGGCAGAAAACCCGCGATGGCCTCGCCATAAACGAAGAGGTCGCCGTCGTTGTTGATGAATGCCGGGATGCCGAATTTCTCCTCAAGCAGGGGTGCGAGCGCCACGCCGCCACGGAAACCCGGCAGGTTGTAAAGGTCGCCGATGATGCCGTTTGGATAATCCGCCGGCGCTGGAAACGCGAAACTGATGGCGACGGGCGGCTCCGGGCATTGTTGCTTCACGCGCGTGAAGCCCTCGACGATGTTGGCGAGACAGCGCGGGAGATCGTCGCCGTTGGAGGGCATGGCGACGGTTTGCGTGACAGGCTTGCCACCGCGGATGGCTGAGAAGCGGAAGTTCGTGCCGCCCGCGTCGAGTGTCATGACAATGCGTGAGTCGTGGGTCAGATTCATGATCAGTTCTTGTGAGTATTCAGATTCCTGCCGCTTTGCGCCCATCGCGCAGCGAGATCAACAGCAGGTAGGCGAAGCACGCCGCCGGCACGACGAACGCGAATGACTTCATGCCCGCGTCCAGCAGCGCGCCCATCACCAGCGGCACGATTGCGCCGCCGGAGATGGCCATGCACATCAGGCCGCTGAGTTCATTGGCGCGCTCCGGTTTCTTCTCGACGGTGATGGAGAAGAGCATCGGCCAGATGTTGGCAAAGCCGAAGCCGGCTGCGAACACGCCGACGATGGCCAGCGACTCGGCACCGGTCATGATGATGCCCGCGCCGATCATTCCCAATAGCGCCGATAGGCGGAAGCAGGTGCGCGGCGTCATTACCATCAGCACCGCGCTGCCGAGCAACCGGCCGATGGTGAGCAGCAGGAAGAAGAGCGCGGGGCCGAAATTTTGCGCAGTTTTCTCGTCCACACCCATGTCTTTCAGACCGGGAAACAGGAACCGTCCCATCGAAGCCTCCGCGCCGACGTACAGGAAGATACCGAACACCGCGAGGAAGAACGTCGGGTCTTTCAGCAAACCGAGACTGGAGCCAATGCTTGGCGGAACATCGGGTTTCGTTTCCTCGATCTTCAGCATTGCGACCGACACGAATGCGACCGCCATCAGCACGAAGAACACCGGAAACGCGCCGCGCCAGCCCATGCCTTGGAAGATGGCGATGGCCGTTACAGCGGTCACGAGATACGTGGAGGCGGCGCTGCCAAGGCCCTTGATGCCTTGCGCGAAGGCGAGGTTGCGGCTGTAGGTGCCCTTGGCGCTTACATCGCGCATGATCGGGTTGCCGGAGACCTGGAGGAATGTTGTGCCGACGCCGAGCAGAAAGATGCAGCCGAGCAGCACCGCGAAACTCGGCGCCTGGAGCGACGGGATGAGCAGCGCGATGGCGTTCAAGCCGAGGCCGAGGAGCAGCAGCTTCTTCTTGCCGATGCGTGCCGCCAGCAGGCCGCCTGGCACGCTGAACACGGCAAACGCGATGAACACGAAGAACGGCAGCAGCGTGCTCATGACGTTGCTGATGTGATACTGCTTCTGCACCGCGTCGGACATCGGCCCCATCGCGTCGGCCAAGCCCATCAGGAAGAAGGTCAGGAGTATCGGGATGATGCGCATGTGATCTTTATGGCTTCGTGTCGAATCGCTGAGAATGGCGGACGCGGACGCTATCAGGCGAAGTTGGAAAAGTAAATGGCGCAGCTTCCGTCGCCAACAACGCCGGCCGGCGCGGCTCCTCCTTGTGGGTCTCACACACCCGCCAACGTCCTGCTTGGAGAACTCTGTGGCGTCCGAAGTGGACTGGTGACGGAACATCAACACTTACGGCACGTCGCGTCGCTCCTGCTGAAACGAGATTGTTTGAACTCGAGTCGCAAGGTGTCAGGAGTCGGTAATGATCTTCTTGTGGCGGTATCCCTGAATGTGGGTGGTGTTGTTGTAAATGTAGATCTTTTGCACTTCCGGAATCTTCATGATGACCCATGGCGACAACGCATTGCGCCCGTTCTTGGTGAACACCATGTCGTCGGCGAGATAGACGCAAGAGTGAAAGGCGGCGCCGCCATCCATGAAAAACAGGATGTCGCCGTAACGGTAAGGCGGTTTCACAGTCTCAAACTTCTCGAGCACCAGATTGGTAGCCAGGCGCGAGTCCAGCAGATACTCATGCGGCTCGTAGTTGAAGAAGTTCAGCGATGTCCAGTGGCAGTCGGGGAGAATGCCGTGACGGGAAAATTCCGGGCCTGGATAAGTATAAAGGAGTTTGCGCGCCAACGCCGGCAGCACGTGTGACAATCCCAGCCGATCCACGCCGTCAGTGTTGATGATGGCTTGCATGATCGGCTCGATATCTTTCCGCCGGATACCGATGCCAAGGGTCCAATAGTCCAGCAACGGTTCGAGTTTTGTCTTATCGTTTAGCTCCATCTGAACCATGAGCGACCTCGTTCGAGTGCAGGCTTTATAGATTCTTCGAGCTTCCGAGTCGGAGGTTGCATGGTTCATCATGACCGCGAGGTCGCTGAAGACCAGGCAGTTTAACTTGCGATAACTCAGCTGGCGAATCCTGGCGATCAGTTCAGGGCGCAGATTGGCGGATTGGAACCACTCATCCGCCGTGTCCGTTAAGATCCGGACAGGATGGCAGTAGAACTCGTTGGCTGGGTATTTTGCGAGTTGCGGATAGATTACGTCGCGCATCATGGGGGTCATGGCCTCCACGTCGGCCACGGACGGGAAGAGATGCAGCAGCCCGTCTTCTGCGGCGCAGTTTCGCGGATCCAGAAGAGACGCAACAAACTTTTCCGGCAACCCGGCGTTCTTGAAAAGGTCGGGCAGTTTCGGAAGCTCTGATTCAGGAAAGCTCCAGCGGGGTTTTGAAGAAGGCAGCGGGAAGGTTTCCACCATCTCCATGGGCGCTTCCAGGAAGATGTAAAAGCACCTCAGTTTTCCCCACGGGCCTGGATTCGCATAGAAAACAGAAGGTCGCTTGATGGTGGCTGTGGTTGCAGACAACGGGTCGGTGACGGGCAAGATGCCCATCTGGCAGAGGCCGTGAAGGGAGGCTGCCAGAAACAACGATACCGCGATGAATACGGTGGCAGCACGGACGCCGGATAGAGGCCGCAGCGTTGACCAGGCAATCAATCGCTTGGTGCGGCGCTCAGTTTCTGTTCGCAATTTTGTAAGCACGTTAAACTTGATGAAAAAGTTAAAATCAAAACGCTAACAGAGCGGAACCATTTCGCAAGCGCGAAGTGACCAAACACGGGTTACGCGTGACGAAAAGACATCCTCACTTTGCACCCACGCAGTAGAGCGCGCGGTTCGAGCGGAGATAAATCCGGCCGCTGATAGGGACGGGTGAGGCACGGAACAGTTCCTTGCCGAGGTCGCCAAGGGAGTTGCGAGCGACGACGTCGAGTTTGGGGCCGGGCCGGATGACGAGGGTTTCGCCGGCCTCGTTATTGATGTAGATGAGGCCGCCGGCCTCGACGGGCGACGCGCTGAAGGCGCCGGGAATACGCTCTGACCAAAGGACCTTTCCAGAACGGCAGTCATAGGTTGTGGCGCTGCCCTTCATGTCTATGGCGAACAGATAATCGCCGACGACGATGGGCGAGGAGATATCCCGGACCTTGGTGCGGGGAGTGTGCCAGACGCGGTGGGTGTCGCTTACATCACCTGATCCGCCCGGGCGGACTGCGTAAACATCGCCGACTTTGCCGTTGACGACGAAAAGCAACCCTTGGGCGAATTCCGGCATGGGTTCTCCGCGGCCGTTGAATCCCAGGCAGTTCCAGAGTTGCTTGCCGGTGACAGGGTCGTAGGCGTCGAGACCTTGTTCGCTGTTAATGACCACCTCGGAGCGCGCGCTCGTGCGGATCTCGATGGGCGTGCTCCAACCTCCCATCGGTTTCTCGCCGCGTGAAGTGCGCCAGAGGATCTTGCCTGTTCTTTTGTCGAGTGCCACGAGGCAAGAGGCGCCCTTTGTGTCGCAGTTCTGGATCACGCGGTCGCCGGCGAAGATTGGAGAAGCGGCGATGCCCCACGGTCCGGGAAATTCGCCGAGTGATTGTGACCAGAGTGGTTTGCCGTCGAGGTCAAAGCAGTGGATGCCGGCCCGATCGAAAAAAGCGACAACGCGTTCACCGTCAGTGGCACAGGTGGGTGTGGCGAAGCTGTTCATGCCGTGCGTTTTTTCGGGTGAATCGCATGAGATGGCTTTCTCCCAGAGGAGCCGTCCGTCGCGTGCGTCGAAGGCAAACACAAAGCGGGTGCGCCCCTGGTCGGCGGCGGCAGTGAGGAAGATGCGGTGTCCCCAGTTGACGACGGAAGAGTGTCCCTCGCCTTTCAACGCCACGCGCCACAGAATGTCTTTGGAGCCCCACTGGGTTGGCAGGGCCGTTCCGACGTAATGGCCGGTGCCGGTCGGACCGCGGAAACGAGGCCAGTTTTCGGCGGCGGCGCCCGCATTCAGATAGGGCGCGAAGCAAAGAAGGAGAATGGCTGCGATTTGTTTCATGGTGTGCCGTTGATCATGACGGTATTCGATCTTCAACTGCATCGTAGCCGCGCGGACAGCCGACACCAGCACAAACGCTCATGTATTGCGCGGCGGTCGCGGCCATCGTCGGCCAAGCGGCTCATGGGGCAGGGTAGACTGCTGCGCCCCAGTTGCGGTTTGGCTCCGGTCCCAGCACGATCTCCAACGTGCCGCCAGCGGCCAGCGCGGCGTGGTCGAACCAACACTTCGCCAGCGCCCGACCGTTGAGATTCGCCGACTGGATGTAGATATTCTTTGGAGAATTGTTGCGCGCGATGATCTCGAAAGTCTTGCCAGGGAAATAAGCGCGATTGAGGTGGATCGTCACGCGGTCAAACAGCGGGCTGGTGATCTGGTAGGTCGGTTTGACCGACGCGCCGCCTTCCACGTCAAAGAGACCGATGGCCATCAACGCGCCGAGCGCGCCCATCTGGCCTTGGTCCTCGTCGCCGTTGTAGCCGCCCATGGGCGTGACGTCGCCGAAGGTTTTCTCTTTCACCTCGCGCACCCACTTCTGGCTCAGCCACGGTGCGCCGGCCATGTTGAACATGTGCGCCATCGCCGTCGCGGGCTGATTGTCGTAGTCCACCCACATCATCTCATGCTTGCCGTGTTCGGCGAGAAAATGGGTTGGCGTTGATTGCTCGAACTGGCGGTTCAGAGCGGCACAGTATTTTTCCGGCCCGCCGAAGAGCCGCACCAGGCCCGGCACGTCGTGCGGGACGAAGTGCGTGTAGATCGCTGAGTTCGCCTCGCAGAAGCCGCGCGCGGCTTTCTTGCCGACCGGCTCGAAATCCGGCAGCCACGAGCCGTCTTTCTGGCGCGGTCGCATAAACTGCACACTGGCGTCCCAGACGTTGGTGTAATTCTGAGAGCGGTTGAGCAGCCACGCCACGTCGTTGTGGCGACCCAGTGCCTTCGCGAACTGCGCGAGACACCAGTCCTGATGGGCGTATTCGAGCGTCATCGCACAGCCGTCTTTGTGGATGCCCTTGCCTTCGATCTTTTCCGGCACGTATCCGCGCTCGACGTAGTATTTCATGCCGCCACCGCACGCATCATGATTGTGCTCGTAGCCGGCGTGATCGCGGATGCCACCGGGCAACGCGTTCTTCCGGAGACCCTCGTAGGCGGCTGCGGCATCGTAGTTGCGGATGCCTTTGTTATAGGCGGCGGCGAAGAACGGCGCGGCCGGGTCTCCGATCATGACGAAAGTGTAGTTGCCGCCGCTCGGTCCGCGCGGAATGAGGCCGCCGTTGCAATACATGTCCACCATGGTGTTGCAGAAGCCATCCATCACGTCGGGATACGCGAACGACCAGAGGATGTTGAGCGACCAATAAGTGCCCCAGAGTGCGTCGAAGTTGTAGTGCGGAAACTTCGGGTTGCTCGCGCGCCGGATGACGGGGGCCCCGCCGGTCATGTCGCAGTAGCTGCCGTCGGCATCGCTGACAATGCGCCGGCCCAGCAACGCGTGCCAGAGGTCGGTGTAGAACTTTGTCTTTTGCGCCTCGGTGCCACCGGCCACCTCGATGCGGCCAAGCCAGTGGTTCCAATCCTCGCGCGATTCGCCCACGACGCGGTCGAAATCCCAATGCGGCAACTCGGCGTCGAGATTGCGGCGGGCATTTCCGATGCTCGTATAGGAAAGGGCGACCTTCAGCAACACCGGCCCCTTCGATGGTGTGGCGAAGCTGACAAACGCGCCCGCGTTCCTGCCCGAGACGATCTCGCTCGCCGGCAGCAGTGTCTTGTCCCGCCAGCCGCCGAATTTTACAAACGGTTCGCTGAACTGCGCGACGAAATAAACCGTGAACGGTTTTGGCCGCCGGAGTGTCGGTTCCATCACCGCGGAGCCAGCCAACTCACGATCGCTGATGCGGCGGATTTCGCTCGTCGTGATCGGCGCCAGTAACGTTGCGCCGGTGTCGAAGAGAACATGCGCTTCCTTCCCGGCCGGGAACGTGTAGCGGTGGAAGCCGACGCGCGTCGTGGAGGTCAGTTCCGCTGTCACGCCGTAATTCCTGAGCACAACCTTGTGGTAGCCGGCGCGCACGATTTCGTCGTCATGCGAGAACTCCGCCTGATATGCGTCCATGCCGAGATGGCCGCGCATCGTGCCGGTGATGGGCAGCACAGCAATGCCATAGATCTGCCAGCCGTGGATGTGGCTGAAACAACGGATCGTGTTCGTGACGTGGATGTAGCCGTTCATCCAGTCGCCGCCCGTGCGCGTGTCGGGACTGAGATTGACCATGCCGAACGGCCGGCACGCCGAGGAGAAGTAGAACCAGCGGGACTTGTGGGTGTCTATGAGCGGGTTGACGTAATCGAATGGCGTCTTGTCACCGGCCCACGAGGAGAGAGACGCCAACAGCAGCGTCGCGAGCAGAGGGCGGAGAATGAATGATTTCATGGTGGCGCTAGTGTTGTGTAACAGCCGCGGCTTTACAATGGCGGACTTTCTCCAAGATCTCGTCAACTCGTTTTGTCCAAAGGAAGG
>Ga0265297_10010608_pt1 | contig 11530 bp, 6 predicted proteins | sample Munlanlwell13791_FD_192502 | JGI IMG/M metagenome (GOLD analysis project Ga0265297, IMG submission 192502) | Leachate microbial communities from a municipal landfill in Southern Ontario, Canada - Leachate well 137-91 | ecosystem: Engineered > Solid waste > Landfill > Unclassified | place...
CCTATTTCCGCCCCGTCCCGCTGGGACGGGAAAGCCGCAATCGTTGATTTCCGCCAACCCCCAAGGGGGCTGTCAAAGGCCGGCTCGGGCCAGGGCGGCATGGGCCTCCGCCGTCACTTCAAGGCGTCTTCCGGTTTCAAAATCCGGGCCAGGACGGTGCGCAGTTCGCCGGGGGTGTAGGGCTTGGCGGCGATGCCTTTGAAGCCATAGTCGGCATAGTTGGCCATCACCGGGTCATCGGCATAGCCACTGGACACAATGGCGTTGACGTGGGGGTCAACTGCCAGAAGGTCTTTGATCGCCTCCTTGCCGCCCATGCCGCCGGGAACGGTCAGATCCATGATGACGGCGTCAAACGGCGTTCCGGCCGCCATCGCCTCCTGGTACAGGGCGACGGCCTCACGGCCGTCGGGGGCGGTGGCAACGGAGAATCCGCAACGGGTCAGCATCTTGACGACAAAGCGGCAGACGGTTTCCTCGTCATCCATCACCAGGATCTTGGCGGGACGCGGCGGCGGTGCCGTGGCGGCCGGCGGCGCGGCGGCCGCCGGCAGCGAGTCGGAGGCGGGCAGGTAAAAGGTAAAGGTAGTGCCGTGGCCCAACTCGGAGGCAACGCTGATGTGGCCGCCGTGGCGGTGGATGATGGAATACACACTGGCCAATCCCAGGCCGCTGCCGGTTTGCTTGGTGGTGAAATAGGGGTCAAAAATCCGTTCCAAGTACTTGGGGTCAATGCCGGTGCCGGTGTCCCGCAGGGTGATTTTGACGTAGTTCCCCTGGGGAAGCCCGTGAACGGCATCCGCCGGCACGGGCGCATTTTCCAGGGCGATGGACAGGATGCCGCCATCCGGCATGGCTTGCCGGGCGTTGAGGGTGAGGTTGGAGACGACCTGCTGGATTTGTCCCTTGTCCACTTTTACCGGCCACAGTCCCGTGTGGTGATGGCAGACGAGCTTGACCTGGCTGCCGGAAAGGTCAAACTGCGCCACCTCGGTGACTAGCGTCCCCAGGACGACATCCTCCTTGACCGGCTCTCCGCCTTTGGCAAAGGTCAGCAACTGCTTGGTCAGCCGCACGGCGCGGTTCATGGATTGTTCGGCGTCCTCAAGGGACTTGTAGCCTGGATGCTCCCTGGCAAGCTCATCCTTGGCCAGGGAAATGTTTCCAAACACCCCCATCAGGATGTTGTTGAAGTCATGGGCGATCCCGCCTGCCAGGGTGCCGACGCTTTGCAGTTTCTGCATTTTCTGCAATTCGGCTTCCGCCTGTTTGCGTTCGGTGATGTCGGCGAAAATACAGGCAAACTGCCCGGGAGCGGGCCGAAAGGCCTTCACCTCAAAGTGCTTGTTCAGCGCGACCGAGTAGTTTTCGAAAACGGTTGGTTCGCCGGTGAGGGCGACGTTGCCGTAAGTCTCAATCCAATGCGGTTCGGTTTGGGGCAGCAGCTCCCGGACCGTCCGGCCGACACAGTCGGCCGCCTTCAGGCCGGTCATGCGTTCGAAGGCCGGGTTGACGGCCAGGAAACGATAATCCTCCGGGGTTCCATCCCGGTTGCAGATGATTTCGTGCAGGGCAAAACCGTCCAGCATCTCGCGGAACAGCGTCCGGTAGTTCTCCTCGGCCCGTCGGCGTTCCGTCAGGTCAAGCAGGGTGACCAGGGTGCTGTCGCCGATGATGATGCCGGAAATCTCCACCACCCGTACCGAGCCGTTCTTGCAGGTCACCTCGTATTCCATCGGTTCGATGGTCGCCGCATTCCGCGTGGCCTGGGCCATTTTTTCTTCCCACGCTCGGATCACCTGGCGGCGGTACGGCTCATCGGGATAGGCTTGGGGCCACCACGCCTCAAGGGTCGGAATATCGGCGAGGGTGTAGCCAAAAAGTTTGGAGAAGTGGTCGTTGACATAAGTGACTCTCCCCTGGCGGGTTGCCAGGGCCAGCGGAATGGGCACCCGTTTGAACAGGGAACGGACGCGCGCCTCGCTCTCTTTTCGCGCCGCGTTTTCCGCCTTCAAGTTATCCAGCATGCCCATCAGGTCGCGCTGGCTCTGTTGAAGGGCTTGCGTGCGTTCCGCGACCAGGTCGGCCAGCCGCTGATTCTCATCCCGTTGCATGAGTGCGGCGGCCTTGATCTTGATCATGGTTCGAATTTGGACCGCCAGCTCAATGGCGTCGAACGGTTTGGAAAGAAACCCTTCCGCCCCCGCCTCCAAGGCCTTGAGGCGGCAGTCCCGGTCCGTTTTGAGGGCGGTCAGGAAGAGCACCGGGATCGTTCTCAGGGCGGCATCGTCCTTGAGGATCCGGCAAACCGCATAGCTGTCCAGGCCCGGCATGACGATGTTGAGCAGGATCACGTCCGGATCCTCGTTCCGAGCCAGTTCCAAGCCTGCGGGAGCGTTCGTGGCCGTCAGGAGCCTGGCCTCGGGCAGTTGGTCCGACAGCACCACCTTCAGCGTGGTCAGGTTGTCTGAATGGTCATCGATGGCGAGGATTTTCATTGGGCCTCTCCGTGTTTTCCTGACACTTGAGTCCCCGTTTCTCTCGTGCTTCTGCCAGCGCCTCGCGGATTTTGGCGGCCAGTTCCGCCGTGGTAAATGGTTTTTGGATGAACCGGATGTTTTTGTCCAAAATACCCTGGCGGGCAATGATGTCCGCGGTAAAGCCGGACATGAACAGGCACTTGAGCTGCGGGTGGCGTGCCGTCAGTTGCGTGGCCAGTTCGCGGCCGTTCATGCCGGGCATGATGACGTCGGTCACCAGCAGGTGAAGGTTGCCGGTATGTTGCTCCGCCAGCCGCAGGGCTTCGGCCGGGGTGTTGGCGGCCAGCGCGCAATAGCCCAGGCTTTGCAGCATGCGGACGCCCAGCTGGAGCAGGGGGAGGTCGTCCTCCACCAGCAGCACCGTTTCGTCTCCCCGGCGGGGGGCGGCGGGCGGCGGGGCAATCGCCTCCAGGTCTGCGTCGACATGGCGGGGCAGGTGGATGCGGAAGGTGGTACCCTGGCCCGGCTCGCTGTAAACGCTGATTTGTCCCAGGTTCTGCCGGACGATGCCGTAGACGGTGGCCAGCCCCAGTCCGGTACCCTGGCCGGCGCTCTTGGTGGTATAGAACGGTTCGAAGATCCGGTTTTGGGCTGCCGCATCCATGCCGCAACCGTTGTCGGTGACCGTCAACAAGACATAATCGCCGGGCAGGAATCCGTCACGCCGGGCCGCCATGAGTTCATCCACATGGGTGTTTTGGGTGGTGATCTGCACGGTGCCGACACCGGCAATGGCATCCCGGGCATTGACGCACAGGTTGGTCAGCATTTGGCCGATTTGGCCGGCGTCCATCTTGACCGGCCACAGCGCCGTCCCCGGCGTCCAAACCAGTTCAATGTTTTCGCCGATGAGGCGGTGCACCATTTTGAGCACACCCTCCACGGTTGCGTTCAAATCCAGTATCCGGGGGGCGATGGCCTGCTTGCGGGCGAAAGCGAGCAGCTGCCGGGTGAGGTCCGCGGCATGCTGGCTGGCATGCTGGATCTCCTCCAGGTCGCGGTGGACCGGATGGGTCGGAGCGATCTGGTCAAGGGCCAGTTCCGTGTTGCCGAGGATGGCTTGCAGGATGTTGTTGAAGTCGTGGGCCACACCGCCGGCCAGTTGCCCCACCGCTTCCATCTTTTGCGCCTGGGCCAATTGTGCGGTCAAGTCCAGCTCGGCCGTGATGTCGCGCTTGACGGCGACATAGTTGATGATGGCTCCTGCCGCATCGCGCACGGGGGAGATACAGGCTTCTTCGGTATAGAGTTCGCCGTTTTTTTTGCGATTGACGAACCGCCCCTGCCAGACCTTGCCGCTGGACAGGGTGGACCACAGGTCGCGGTAGAATGCCGCATCCTGCTGGCCGCTCTTGAGAATCCTCATGTTTTGGCCGATGGCTTCCGCACGCGCGTGGCCGGTCACACTCTCGAAGGTCGGATTGACGTATTGAATCGTCCCCTGGACATCCGTGATGACAATGATTTCAGCGGCCTGCTCAATGGCCACCGAGAGTCGTTCGCGCTCCGCTTCCATCCGTTTGCGCTCGGTGATGTCCTCCAGCAGCGCAATGAGGTGATTGACCCGGCCATCGGCTTCCCGGACGCACCCGACGGCGAGGCTGGTCCAGATGGCCGTGCCATCCTTGCGGACAAACCGTTTTTCCAGTTGGTACCGTTCGATCTGACCGGCGAGCAGCTGCTCAAACTGTTCGGCATCGGCGGCAAGGTCGTCGGGGTGGGTCAGTTCCGACCAGGTCAAGCGGAGCAGTTCCTCGCGGCTGTAGCCCAGGATGGCGCAGGCGCGGTCGTTGACATCAAGCCAGCCCTTGCCGGGGGAGGTGATGGCAATGCCGTGCAGGGGCAGGTCAAAATAGCTGCGGAAGCGGGCCTCGCTTTTTCGCAAAACATCTTCCGCCTGTTTGCGCTCGGTGACATCCTGGATGATCGAATGGACAACGAACCGGCCGCCAAACCAAATCAGGCTGGCAAAAACGTCCACCTCCCGTATCGAACCGTCTGCCAGGCGGTGGCGGAACTGGAAACACCGCCCCTGTTCGGGGCTGATGGAGGCCATGGCTTGGCGGACCTCGCCAGCGGGCAGGGTGTTGATGTCGGTGATCGACAGGGCCAGCAGCCGTTCCCGCGGATGGCCGTAGAAGCGCACGGCGGCGGCATTGGCGTCCAGGATCGCGCCGGTGCCGGGGTCGAACATCATCATCACGGCTGAATTATGGGCGAATTGGTTGCGGTAGGATTGCTCGTTTTCCCGCAGCTCCCTCTGCTGGTTCTGAATGCCCGTGTCGGTGCGGCGGAGCAGGACATAGACGCCCCCCAGCAGCAACGCCAGCAGCACGGCGGCACCGGCGCCAGCCACGCTGGATAGGCGGGTGAAGGCGGCCTGTTCGGCGGAGATGTCACGCAGAACCAACAGGTTGCCGACGGTCTGTCCCGAGGCGTCGGACAGGGGGGCGGTGGAGATGCGCCAGAGCCTGCCCGCGTCGGCGACCTCATGGCTCGCCTCATCGGGGGCGGGGCCGCCCGCCGCCGGGGCGGACCAGGGGACAAAGGCGTCCGGCAGGCGGCCCAGGGTGGAGTAGATGACCACATGGTGGGGCAGGCGGCCCCATTCCGCCGGCTCTCCCAGCTGGGCCATGCCCGCTTCCCAAGCCTGGCGGTCCAGTCGTTCCTTGGCGATCACGACGGCCAGTTCAAGGTCGTTGTGCTGGCGCAGCGCCTGCAAGACTTCCTTGATCTCCTTGCCGAGTTCCACATAACCGACACAGTGTCCGGCGGCGCTGACCGGCTGCACTACGCGCAGGGTGAAAACGCCGATGCGGCCCGGTTCCAGGCCAGAAGCGGCCTGGCCGGTGCGTTCGGCCTCAAGCAGCGTGAAAGGGGCCAGGAGATCCCCGTGCCGTTCCGGCTGGTGCACGCGCAGCAGAACGCGGCGGTCGGCGGAGATGAAGTTGAAATGCGTGAGCCGGTGTTGGTTCCGCAACGTTTCAAACATCGGCCGCCAGGCCGGCAACAGGTCGGTGGTCTGGCCGGTGCGCAACGCCTGCTGTACCCTGGCGTTGGCGGCAATGAACTGGGCGGCGGCGGCCAGGGTGGCGGTCTGCTGCTCCAAGACCAGACGCAGGCTGTTGGCGGTATCGGTGGTTTGAGTGGCGATTTCCTGGGCCAGATGCTGTTGGTGGTGTAGCCGCAGAAGGATGCCGGCGCCGCCCAACAACAGGAGCATCATGGCGGCCAGGGGCGGCAGGAGGCGCCGCAGGACTGGTTTGGGGGCGACGTGCTGGCGACGGGTGGCGGCGAAAAGGCTCGCCGCGCCGACCAGCAACACCAGCATGATGGCCATGGGCGGGGCCACCCGAGCGGCGACATCCCACTTCCAGGCGCGGGCGTCGACATCCATGCCCAGTACCGCCACCACGGCGCCGGTTTGCGGATCGGTCAGTGGCACCAATGCCGAAATCCACACCCCCCAGCGGTCGGTCACCGGACCGGTGACGGCGGCGGTTTTGGTGTCGAACACGCGGCGGTCGGCGGCTGGCGCCTCCTCAAAGAGCTGCCCGGGCGGGGAATAGTCGGGTGAACCGGGCGGTTCGCTGTCCGCGACAAAAAACAAGGCGCCGTCGGACCGGCGGCCCAGAAGATAGGCAAAGCGGCATTTCCGGTTGGCTTCACGGGTGTCGGCCAGCAACGTCTTGAGCTGCTGGTAACGGGGGGACGCCAGGTCTGCCGCGGTTCCCGAGAGCGCCCGGATATGGGCGATTTTGGCCTGAAGTGGCTGCGCCGCCAGTTGAGCCTGCACAATCAGGTCGGCCCGCCGTTCGCTGTCGGCCCGTACCGCGGTCCACCACGCGAACAGCGCCCCGGCGGCCAGGACAACTAGGAACAGGGCCGCCGCCACTGGCGGCGGTTTGTTCAGGAAGCGAACCGGTGCTTGTCCGTTCGCCAAAAGGTCACCCCCGGGTGGCATGCATCATGAAAATGGCATCATTCACCGCAAAACAGTTCGGTTTTACTATATCCCGAAAATCGGCGGGCCGGCCAATTCACACACGGATTGCCGGCACGATTTTCTCACGACACGTCTCGGTTGCCGGCAATACTTCATTTAGGCTGAGACTTGTCGGGCTGTAAGGTAATAAAAATCTCATCCTAAATGCAGTATATATTGCCGACATCCCAATGCCTTCCCCTATGACTATTACGGCGATGCCCCTGCCCATGACCCGGGCGGAAATGACGGTGCGCGGATGGGACGCCTTGGATGTGCTGCTGGTCACGGGCGACGCTTATGTGGACCATCCCAGCTTCGGCATCGCGGTGATCGGCCGGGTGCTGGAGGCGGACGGCTGGCGGGTGGGCGTGGTGGCCCAGCCTGACTGGCGCGATCCGGCGGCGCTGGCCGGCATGGGCGTGCCGAAGCTGTTCTGCGGGGTTGCCGCCGGCAACCTGGATTCCATGCTGGCCAACCACACAGCGGCCCGGCACCGGCGGCACGAGGACGATTTTTCACCGGGCGGCCGGGCGGGATTGCGGCCGGACCACGCCTGCATGGTGTACGCGCAGCTGGCGCGGCGCGCCTTTCCGGGCGTGCCGGTGATCTTGGGTGGGGTCGAGGCCAGTCTGCGCCGAGTGGCGCATTACGACTACTGGGAGGACAAGGCGCGGCCGTCCATCCTGGCCGACGCCAAGGCGGACCTGCTGGTCTACGGCATGGGCGAGGCGGCCATCCGGGAAACGGCCCGGCGTTTGTACGGGCGACCGGCCGGTCGCCCCTACGCGGCGGGCACCGCCCTGGCCGGCATTCCCGGCACCGCCCGGCTGCTCGGCGCCGCCGAATCCGGCCCGCGAAACGTTCCAACTGAGGTGACGGACGATGTTGGGAACCCCCTTTTGAGGAAAGGCGGTTCCCAAACCCTCCGTCAAACCTGTTTGCTGCCTTTTGCGGATTCCGCAGGCCGCCCTACGGTCTCGCTCATGGTCGGTTGCTCAAAGCGGCCTGCGGAATCCGCAAATGGAAACAAACGTTTTGGGAAGGGGCTTGGGGAGCACCCTTTTCCAAAAGGGTGGCCCCAACAGTCAGACTTCCCGCCGGCGGGGGGGGATGAGGTGCTGTTGCCCGACTGGGAGGCCGTGCGCGCCCGGCCGGAGTTGTTGCTGGAACAGACGCGGCTGGTCGAGGCGGAGCAGAGTCCGTTCTGCGGCCGGCGGCTACGCCAGTGGCACGGCGCCCGCGCCCTGATCGTGGAACCGCCCGCACCGCCGCTGCCGCCCGCGGAGCTGGATTGGATTTACGCGCTGCCGTTCTCCCGTCGGCCGCATCCGTCCTACCGGGAGCGGATTCCGGCGTTTGACATGATCCGTGATTCCGTGACGGTGGTCCGGGGCTGTCCTGGCGGCTGCAGCTTTTGCGGGCTTGGCCTGCATCAGGGGCGTTTTCTGGCGTCACGCTCGCCGGAATCCGTGCAGGCGGAGATCGCCCGGCTGGCGGGCGACCCCGAGTTCCACGGCACCGTGACGGACGTGGGCGGGCCGACCGCCAACCTCTACGGTTCGGCCAACGGCGTGGCGGCGGCCTGCCGGAGCTGCCGGCGGCCGAGCTGCCTGTTTCCCGAGATCTGCCCGCACTTCAAAATTGCCGATGCGGAGGCGGCGAACCTGTTGCGCCGGGCGGCGGCGGTGCCGGGGGTGAAGCATGTGTTTGTGCAGTCGGGGGTGCGCATGGATGTGGCGTTGCGGCAGCCCGAGTATGTCCGGGAACTGGTGCGGCACCACGTGTCGGGGCATCTCAAGGTGGCGCCCGAGCACCGGCATCCGGCGGTGCTGCGGCGGATGCGCAAGCCGGGGCCGGAGGTGTTCGACCGTTTCCAGGAGGCGTTCAGCCGGGAAAGCCGCGCCGCTGGCAAGGAACAATACCTGGTGCCCTATTTCATCTCGAGTTTTCCGGGCTGCACCCAGGTGGAAATGCGCGTGGTCGAGGAGTTCCTGCGGCAATCGAACTGGAACCTGCAACAGGCCCAGGATTTCATCCCCCTGCCGATGACCCCGGCGGCGGCCATGTACGTCAGCGGCCGCGACTATCTGAGCGGGGCGCCGATCCCCGTTGCCCGCGGCGCCGGCGAGCGGCTGCGCCAGTTTGCCGGCTTCCGGCCGGGGCGCGGTCCCCGGCCAAACGGAAAAACGGAAAAAAGGGAAAAAGAAAGGCGGTAGACCGGCGGAAATCAAGGGGGGGCGAGGTGGGAAATCACCGCCTTGAACTTGCCGGCCTTGGTGCGGGGAATCTGGTCGACGGTTTCCACGGCCACCCGGACCTCGGGGCCGAGACGTTGCCGGATGCGGGCTTGGATGTCGGCCACGTCGGCGGGACCGAACCCGGCGGTTGGCACCACCCGTGCACGGATGTCATGCAGCGTTTCCTGGATGATCTGCCCCTCCGCCACGTGCGGTTGGGCGACGAAAATGCCGTGGAAGCGCACCATCTGCCGTCCGTCGGGGCCGGTGACCACGTCCTCGACCCGGCCGAGCACCTCCTTGAGAACCGGGAACGGCCGGCCGCAGGGGCACGGCTCCGTATCCCAGGCAGCAACATCGCCAAGGCGGTAGCGGACCAGTGGCTGCACGCGCCGCATGAGGGCGGTGGCAATGACTTCTCCAGGTTCGCCGGGAGCGCAGGGCGTGCCGTCTGGGCGCAGAATTTCAACGATGCCCCAATCGGTGCTGACATGAAGGCGGCCGTGCTCGCAGGCACTGGCAAACAACGCGTTTTCCACCGTGCCATATTCCTCGAACACCCGGCAGCCGTAGGCCTGTTCCATGACCGTGCGCATTTCCGGTGTCACTTTTTCACTGGTGGTGACCACCGCCCGTAGGGTGGGGGGAGGGGGCAAATGGCGCTCCAGCATATACTTGGCCAGCAAATAATAGGAGACGGCGTAACCGGTCAGCCAGCATACCCGGTGCCGATTCAGCGCCGCCACGTATTGCGCCGCGGTGTCCGGCTTGAGATGAAACGGCGACAGATAAACTTGGTGCTCGCACAGATTGAAGCGATAGAATGGTCCGCGGCTTTCCGGATCCGGCTCGACCAGACGTCCTGAAAAGGTGGCCCGCGGCTCGCGGAACGAAACGCCGGCCCAGCCGGCCGAACGAACCTCGCGTAGCGCCATGGAGGCGCGGTATTCGTGGGGCGACCAATAGGTGGTGATCGGAGTGCCGGTGGAGCCGCTGGTGAGGAAAGCCTGGGGATTGCGGATGCCGGCAGCCGGGTTGAGGAAAGCACGGGGCTCGGCGCGCAACGGCGCCTTGTCCAACAACGGCAGGTCCGCCAGCCGTCCTGCGGCGGCGGCTTGTTTTTGGGCGGTGTTCCAAGTGTCATGGTAATGAGGCACCCGAAGGGCGGCGGCAAGAAATTCGCGCAACCGTACGGCTTGCCAGGCCTCAAGTTTGGCCCGGTCCCACTGCTGGCGTTCGCGGAAGCCGGCGGCGGCGGCCTGGAAGCCAGGCCCAAAACGGTATAGCCACCATTTGGCGCCAAACGCCGTCACCGCCGTGTGCTGTGCCCAAAGCGGAAGGCACGCATAAATTTTGTCCAGCGTGCCCATGGGTCAGGATCTCGGTTTGAAGGCGAACTTGGGGGATTGGCCGAGGAAACGGCAGGGGTTGTCGTAGAAGATGCCTTCGACCGTGTCGTCGGCGTGGCCGCGGCGACGCATCTCGAAGATGGCGTTGTGCAGGGTGGCGGGGTCGGAGGGGCCCCAGTCGCCGGAGGCGTCCACCAGCAGATGGTCGCCGCCGAAGCGCTCCAGGCAATCGACCACCCGTGGCGCGGAGTTCTTGGTCACCGGGTAAATGGTCATGGCCGCCCAGTAGCCGGCGTCGCGGATCAGCGGCAGGGTGTGCTCCTCGGTGTGGTCGAAGCAGACGCGCTCGGGATTGAGGTTTGGCCACTGGCGCAGGCTGTCCAGCAGCATCCGGGTGCCCTTGAGCTTGTCGTCCAGGTGCGGGGTGTGGATCCAGATGAGCTGGCCGTGCTGGAGCGCCAGCTCCACCTGCCACTCGAACACGGCGAGTTCGTTGCGGGTGTTCTTGTTGAGGCCGATTTCGCCGATGCCGAGCACGTTGGGTTTGCCGAGAAACTCCGGGATGAAGGCCAGCACCTCGCGGGCCAGTTCCAAGTTGTCCGCCTCCTTGGGGTTGAGGCAGATCCAGGCGTAATGCTTGATCAGGTACTGGGCGGCGCGCTTGGGCTCGAATTCGGTGAGGTGCGTGAAGTAGTCGTGGAAGGCCTGGGCCGAGGTACGGTCATAGCCGGCCCAAAACGCCGGTTCACAGCAGGCCACCGTGTGCATGAGCGCCATCCGCTCATAGTCCGCCGTGGTGCGGGCGATCATGTGGACGTGGGGCTCAATGACGCGCATGGTAGTTGGACTTAGTTAGGCTGTAGGTATTTAGGCTGTAGGCTGAAGGTATCAACGTCTCATTTTGCCATTGAAACGCTTCGCTCGAACTGCGTGTCTTCGTGGTGAAGATTTAACCTGCATGATTCACGAGAACGGATCGGTGTGTGCTGAGGTTTTTCTCCGTTCTCTTCGGATTGCTCCTGTTCAAATTCGTGAATAATCCGGGTTAAGCGTTACGGGATAATTGGGAGGCGGGATTGGGTTTTGCGGTGCATCAGGGGTCAGACGGAAAACTGTTCCAGAAAGCGGCGGGCGCGCTCGGGCTGTGTGTCCAGCAGGAGTTTGGCGCCGGCCTGGAGTTTGGCCAGGCGCGGATCGGCATCAGCGCCACCGGCGGCCTCAATGCGGTCCAGTGCCGCCGCCGCCTCCAGCAGATGCATGCGCAGGTCGAGGTAATAGAGATCCAGCAGTTCACGGCCGCTTTGCGGGGACGATGGAACGCGCTTCATGAAAGGCCCTCGGAAATAGCAGCAAGATACATGCGTTTTCCGGCGGGAAAAGCCCGGGAAGTAACCACTCGCTGGTTTGGGGGTGGGG
>Ga0265297_10010609_pt1 | contig 11529 bp, 11 predicted proteins | sample Munlanlwell13791_FD_192502 | JGI IMG/M metagenome (GOLD analysis project Ga0265297, IMG submission 192502) | Leachate microbial communities from a municipal landfill in Southern Ontario, Canada - Leachate well 137-91 | ecosystem: Engineered > Solid waste > Landfill > Unclassified | place...
GGATCATTCCTGCATTTGTTCTTTGGGCAAGTGCCATTTCATTTTCGCAAATATATGTAGGTGTGCATTATCCGCTAGATGTATTGGGCGGCCTGCTGATAGGTTTATCGGTTGGTTTGGCCATGGCTGCTGCTACTTACAGGATAACAGAAATTTAATTCATTTTTGAGCCACCGGCTTTGAGTCGTTCAGCATTTTCAGCCACCTGAAGCGCTTCGATCATATTAAAAATATTCCCGTTCATAAAATCAGGGAGGTTAAAAATGGAGAATCCTATCCGATGATCGGTAATGCGTCCCTGGGGGTAATTGTAGGTGCGGATTTTGGCTGAGCGGTCACCGGTAGAAACCATGGTTTTTCTTTTGGAGGCCACGTCATCCAGATATTTCTGGTATTCCAGTTCATAAATTCTGGCTTTCAGCACCTTCATTGCTTTTTCATAGTTTTTAATCTGGGATTTCTGATCCTGACAGGTAGCTACAATTCCTGTTGGGATATGCGTCAAACGGATGGCAGAGTATGTGGTATTGACAGATTGCCCTCCAGGCCCGGAAGAGCAGTAGGTGTCTTTACGAATATCCGATTCTTTTACCTCGACATCGAAATCATCTGCCTCAGGAAGAACAACCACCGATGCAGCAGACGTATGAATTCGTCCCTGAGTTTCAGTGATGGGTACGCGTTGTACCCGGTGCACACCGGATTCATATTTCATTAGCCCATATACTTTCTTTCCGGTCAGGTTAAAAATGATTTCTTTATAGCCACCTGTAGTTCCCGGATTAAAATCAATTAATTCAACTTTCCAGTTCATTACGGCAGCAAATTTCTCATACATTTTAAAGAGGTCGCCAGCAAAAATGCTTGCTTCATCACCTCCGGTTCCGGCACGTATTTCAAGGATAGCATTTTTATTATCGGCAGGATCAGGTGGAATAAGCAACAGTTTAATCTTTTCTTCCATCGGATCTTTGCGCTCCCACAAAACATCAAGTTCTGCTTTGGCCATTTCCCTCATTTCCGGGTCCTTATCGTTGTGAATAATATCTTTGTTTGTTTCAATATTGCTGATCAGGTTTTTATATTCTAAATACACTTCAACAATTTCAGTCAGATCGCTGTATTCCTTATTCAGGCTGATATATCTCTTTTGGTCCGCTATATTCTCAGATTTTGTCAATTCCTCCGCTATCTCATCATATCGGTCTTTAATATCGGAAAGCTTCTCAAGCAAGTTCATTTCTTAAATTTCTTCATTTTTTTGAAGGTGCAATATTAGGAAGATTTCAAGGAAATAACGAAGGTGAACAACTATAAAACCAGAATGCTCAAAATTACATTTAAAGTAAAAGAGAAAAGCGACTGAATTTCAACTTTACGATTCATTTGTATCGGGTAGTTTTTTAAGTATGATTTCATCAATACGGTTACTGGAGGCATTCAGGATTTTAAACATAAATTTTCCGTATGTGATGATCTCATTTTTTACAGGAATGCTTTGATATAATTCGAGGATAAGTCCTCCAAGAGTTTCATAATCGCCTTCAGGAAGTCCGAGGTCATATTTTTCATTCAGATAGTCAATTTCAAGCCGGGTACTGAAAATAAATTCCTGATCATTGACGATTACTTCTTTCAGATCTTCGCTGTCGAATTCATCTTCAATTTCGCCAAAAATTTCCTCAAGGACATCTTCTATGGAAATGATGCCTGCGGTTCCGCCATATTCGTCAACTACCAGTCCTATACTCTTATTGGATGAAGTAAATTCTTTCAGGAGTTTGTTTGCAGGCATAGCTTCGGCAACAAAGAAAACAGGACGCAAAATGGATTCAATGGATTCCGGATTATTAAATAAATCAGTGACATGCACATAGCCAACGATTTGTTCACTGTTTTCCCTGAATACAATGATTTTTGAATGACCGGATTCGATAAACAATCTTTTCAGTTCATCAATGCTATCCTCAATATCAATGGATACAATTTCAGGTCTGGGAACCATGCATTCCCTAACTTTTACACGCGGAAGCTCAATCACATTCCTTAGAATCTGTGTATCCAGTTCGAGGCTGTTTTCTTCTTTTTTACCTTTATCGTCATCTGTTACAAAATGAAAAAGATCATAATAGTCGAAACTGGGTTTTTCCTCGCTTAGTTTCACCCCAACAGATAAAAGTAACAATTTGGAAATGGACATGATTAAGAGGTTTATCGGATAAAGGAGGTAATAAATGATCATGAAAGGAATAACCAGGATAGAAAAAATGAGATTGGGATTTACAATAAAAAGAGCTTTTGGCAGAAATTCAGCAAGAATAAGTATGATAACAGAAGAAAATAAAGTTAGGACGACATAGGCTAAAAAAGGATTTTGAATTCCAAAAATACCGGAATCCGGATAAAGATACCCAAACCAACGAGTAAAGATCAAACTGAAAATTACTATGGCTATGTTGTTGCCAATAAGGGTATTGGTTATAAAACGCGTAGGGTGCCGGAGGAAATAGGAGGAAAAATGAGCCGAACGCAAACCTCTGCTTCTTTCGAGTTCAACCTGCAAAGGGTTCATCTGGTAAAAAGCGATCTCGATGCCTGAAAAGAATGCTGAAAAAATCAAGCTGATGATGATAATTGTAATAAATCCACCTTCCATAGAGGTATAAATGTGGGGACAAAATTAAACTTTTTTGAATTACCTGAATGGCTTATCTTAGAGCTTTTGTCAAAAGTGCATTTTTAGGAATACAATTGAAAAATGAAACTAATTAATCGTCAGCAAATCAGGGAAGCGGATAAATACACCATAGCGCATGAACCTGTGGCTTCCAAAGACTTGATGGAAAGAGCGGCTTCATGTTTTACGGAATCATTAATCCCTAAAATTAAGAAGGGACAGAAAATTAATGTTTTTTGCGGAAAAGGAAACAACGGAGGTGACGGACTTGCCGTGGGCAGATTGCTGCACCAAAAAGGCTTTGATGCCCGGATTTTCATACTTGAATATAGTCCTGAAGCATCTGAAGATTTCTCTGTTAATTATGACCGCATCCTTGCACTAAAAAAGGTACCGGTAACACATCTGTATTCTGAAAATGATTTTCCTGAAATAGGATCAGAGGAAATGATCATTGACGCACTTTGGGGAACTGGTTTAGACAGACCGATTGAAGGCTTTTCAAAAGAAATCATAAGGCGGATAAATTCATCAGGAGCATTAATCATAGCTATTGATATTGCATCAGGAACTTTTTGCGACAGCTATAATCACGATCCTGCTAAAATAAGGGCATCGCATACCCTGAGTTTTCAATTGCCCAAGCTTGCTTTTTTAATGCCTGAAAACCATGAATATGTTGGGGAATGGGAGATACTGGATATAGGGCTTCATGAAGATTTTATCAATGGACTTGACAGCCCGTATCAGATGACTTGTGAGGCTGATGCTGCTTCACTGCTAAAGACGAGAAATGCATTTGATCACAAAGGAATGTTTGGTCATGCTTTATTTATAGGTGGTTCATTCGGGAAAATAGGAGCAGCAGTGCTTGGAACAAAAGCATGTGTAAAATCGGGTGCCGGACTTGTAACAGCTTTTATTCCCCGTTGCGGGTACGATGTCATGCAAATTGCTGTTCCTGAAGCTATGGTTATTTCGGACCATTCTCAGGAATGCATTACGTTTGTTCCCGAATTGAGTGCATTTAATGCCATTGCTTTCGGGCCGGGTGCCGGACAAAGCAAGCAAACAGAACTCGCTTTTCGTGAATTGCTGGTCAGTTGCAAAGTACCCCTTGTTATTGATGCAGACGGGATCAATTTGCTGGCATCCCATAAGGAATTGTTGGAAATCTTTCCTGCCGGATGTATTCTCACCCCTCATATCGGTGAATTTGACCGGTTTGCAGGGAAATCTTCAGATCATTTTCAAAGAATAGAAAAAGCCTTGGATCTGGCCTTGCTGTACCAGGCGATCATCGTGATCAAAGGGCGATATACAGCAATTGTATGTCCTGATGGTTCTGTATTGTTCAATTCAAGCGGAAACCCGGGAATGGCAACAGGAGGAAGCGGAGATGTTCTGACCGGTATTATTTTGTCCTTACTGGCGCAGCATTATACACCCAAGGATGCAGCTATTCTTGGCGTTTATCTTCATGGTTTGGCTGGCGACCTTGCTGCAGAAAGCATGTCAGCGTATTGTGTAACGGCAGGGGATATCATTGAAAAACTTCCTGCTGCATTTTTACAATTAATGTCCTATATTTGAACACCTCAAGCAGTGCATTATGATGATGAGAAGTAATGAATTAAGAATCGCTTCACTATTTTCATTTCTTTATGCTGCCTTGACTTTGTTTTACAGCTACAAGTTAATATACGGGGAACATTCGAGGGCTTTTATCGTCTTTTGCCTCGTGGTGCTGACTATTTTACTGATCATTGTTTTTCTTTATTTTAAGCGCTTTCTGAAGTATTATTATAATTATAAAGACAAGGAAAATTTCATCATTTACATTATTGTTTTTGAAGTTCTTCACAATGTATTTATGATGGTGTTCCTTGACCGCCTGAACCATGATGATGATCTGTATTTTGTATATTCAACGGTGGTTGCCTTATTATCAGCCATTCTGATCACTTTTTACATTCTTTTTTCAGTTCGCCTATTCCGATTAGGTGCAAAATATACCCGCCTGATGCAGGTGTTTTCCTTTCTTTTTATACTCATCCCGATACTGACCATCATTTCCTTTCTTTTTTCTCTTTTTATAGGAAAAGACCTGTTTACTTCCCTTGAGTACAACAACAGCTCTTTTCTTTTTGCTTTTCTGAAGCTTTTCCCAATCATTGTTTTACCTGCATTGTATTACAGGTCCTATTTGCGAAAAAAATACAAATACAGGTATTAATAAACGCTCTTTTCCTGTAACAATGACCTCTCATTGCCTCTTGGTTAATATCTTTGCAGCAAAATGAATAAGTGAATAATGACAGGAAAATACTGGTTACCAACGATGATGGTATTAATGCTCCCGGACTTGCTGCTCTGGTTGAATGCATGAGCGTATATGGCGAACTTACGGTAGTCGCACCGAAAACGGGGATGTCGGGAGTAGGGCATGCCATTACAATGAGAAGCCCTATAATTGTGGCAGAAAGCAATCATTTCAAAAACATCAGTTCTTTTGAAGTTACAGGCACTCCTGCAGACTGCGTAAAATTTGCTTTGGGGAATATTTATGAGGAAATGCCCGACATGATTGTTTCCGGCATTAATCATGGATCAAATGCATCTGTGAATATGCTTTATTCGGGTACAGTAGCAGCCGCTATTGAAGGCGCGTTGTATGGACGAAAATCCATTGCTTTTTCAAGTATTAATTATGATGAACAGGCCGATTTAAGCGTTTCTAAAATGGTTGTACACAAGGTTGTCAGGGATTTCCTGAATTTCGATTTTCCACCATTCACTTTATTAAATGTTAATATTCCTGCCTTGTCACCAGCTGAATTCAAAGGCATTCGGTTTTGCAGGCAGTCGTTGGCTCAGTGGAAGGAATCCTTCCGGGAAGTAGAGAGAAATAACGGGACTTCCACCTTCTGGCTGACCGGGCAGTTTATTTGTAACGACAAGGACGAAACAACCGATATTTGGGCATTGGAAAATGGATTTGCCTCCCTGGTACCTGTTTCTTTGGATCTTACCTCCTATGATTTTCTTAATAAAATTAAAAAAAACATCTATGAAAAGAAATGACAATAAAATATGGATTGGTATCGTCATCGGTCTTTTTACCGCAGTGTTGAGTATTTTCATACTCTACTTGGTGCGCTATACGAATATGAATTTGGGTGATTATTTTGTTCTTTTATACAGGAGCAAAAGACTTCTGTCGCCCATTGTGAGTATTGCAGGTGTTCCTAATCTGATTATTTTTTTTCTTTTTTTAAACAGGCATAAATACAAAACCGCACGCGGTATCATCATGGCTACTTTCATTTTGGCTCTCATGGTGGTTTTTATTAAAATTCTTCTTACATGAGCAGGTATTACCTTATTGCCGGTGAGGCCTCAGGCGACCTTCACGCATCTAATCTGGTCAAGGAGATTAATCTTCTTGATAAAGATGCTGTTTTCCGGGGTTTTGGTGGTGATAAAATGATACATGAGGGTGTCGAAATTGTTCAGCATTACAAGGATATTGCCTTTATGGGATTCAAGGAAGTGATCCTGCACCTGAGTACCATTAGAAAAGCAATGAATTTATGTAAAACCGATATTCTGAAGTTTAAACCGGACGTGCTTATTCTTGTGGATTATCCCGGATTTAATAGCAGGATGGCGAAATTTGCAAAGGGAAAAGGATTACGTGTAATGTATTACATTTCCCCTCAGTTTTGGGCATGGAAGGAAAACAGGGTAAAAAGATTTAAAGATCGTGTGGACGGCATTTTTCTGATCCTTCCTTTTGAAAAGGATTTTTATCAAAAACATCAAATTGATGCCTTCTTTTGTGGCCATCCATTACCTGAAGTCGTTGATTCTTTTAGGAAAGATCCTGAATTTGAGCAAACCATCAATCCGGAAGGAAAGGATATAATAGCGATACTTCCCGGCAGCAGGAAGCAGGAAATTGTGAAGCTGATGCCATTGATCTATGAATTGGCGGGTGAATTTAAGGAGTGCTTGTTTGTAATAGCAGCATCTGCCCATATTCCGATGCAATTATATGGCAGTACTTTGGATTTGCCATCAGTAAAAATTATCATCGGCAAAACTTACGATCTTTTATCCATAGCAAAAGCAGGCATCGTAAAATCCGGGACAGCCGCACTTGAAGCAGCTCTGTTCAGTTTACCCATTGTAGTATGTTACAGGACAACCTGGTTAAATTATTATATTACCAAAAGGATGATCAAAGTGAACTATATTTCGTTGGTTAATTTAATTCTGAACAGAGGGGTAGTTAAAGAGTTAATTCAAAACAGTTACAATAAACAGAATCTTTCGCAAGAATTGAATAAATTACTCCACGACTCACCTTATCGGGAATACATGATTGCGGAATACGGTAATCTGCGTCAACATCTGTATGGTGAAGGAGCATCGAGACGAGCTGCTGTTGCGATTCTGAAAAAAATGTCGAATTGATTTTGCCGGAAAAATAAAATGTCAGACTTTTGCACCCTCAAAAGGGGCATTAGCTCAGCTGGCTAGAGCGTTAGACTGGCAGTCTAAAGGTCAGGGGTTCGACTCCCCTATGCTCCACCAAGAAAATCAATGGCTTACAACTTCGGGTTGTAGTTTAAAAATTTACTGTTATGATTTATTCTTCTTACAGCGGCAAGTTTTTACCAATTTACTCATCAGTAGTAAGATTTATTTTTCTTATTCTATCTGTCAATTCCAGTATTCGGTTTATTAATTCCTGGAATGATTTTTTTGATTGGTCATAGATAAATCCCTGCTGTAACTTAATATAGTCATCTTCCCAACTGTCCAATAATCCTTTAGGTGGACAAACTTGTATTGTTAATGGATGATGTGATCTGTAATCCATTCCTTGAATATTATTAAATTTTGTTCGGTGATTGATAATGGTTTTGTACAATTCTGTGTTTTGTAGAGCTGATTCAGCTATTGAGCTATCCATCATTTTTACAATATCATACAAATGTCTCGACATTCTTTCTATGCGTGGATTGTTTTTTTGATATTCTTCATGCAATAAAAATATTTTTTCCAAAAAAGTACGTTCTGGCAGTACAGATTTAAAATTACACTTAATTTCGTTATCTACTTCTATGAATCGAGAGTGAATGAGGGTTGTAATCTCTTTCACTGAGATTGGTTCATCAAGTGACATTGCACTAAACTCAATTTTTACAGCAGGTAAAATATATTCAATCACAGCTGAGAGAATACTTCTATATTTTACTTCAACAGTTGTGACCATTTCACTGCTGTTTTTTGTGACGAGTTCTATTTCATAATCCTTTATTCCATTTGTTATAAAAATGTTATTCAATTCTTCAATCAGTGTTTCTTCAATATAATGATAAGATTTTCTACGAATAGCTGTTCGTTGTTGAGGGGTTTCATCAGATAAATCGAAAAATGAACGGCTTATTGCCAGGTCAATATCTTCACTAAAACGATTGATTATTCCCCAGGCTTTACTCAAAGAAGTTCCACCTTTGAATTGTAAAAATTCAGCACATGACGTTTTTGACAATGCCATTAATATGGTGCTTACCCACCAATCTTTCTCAATAGCCTGTTCTACAACATTTTTTGCTTCGGCAGTTTGTTGAAGCATTACAAGCTTTTCGTCCTCATTATAATTTAACCATATACCCATTATATGACAGCTTTAATAATTGGTAAGATTAATTCCTTTATCCATACTGGAGCAAGATATAAATCCTGCATCATTGTAGTCCTTTCATCAGAGCTACTCTCAGATAGATGCTTAACGATCTTATTTTTGATTTCGTCACTGACATTACTTTCGCCAAGTTCTTTTAAAGCTATAATTATCATAGGTAAAAGTTTCCCTTTAAACTGAAAGTTTTTTTGAATAACATTTTTAAAAATAATGTTTCTGTTGCCAACTTTCACTTTTCGTTTAGCACCATTGGTAATATAGACTGCATTCATAGGTACTTGAGTCGAAAAACCTAAAATATTCATTGCTGTATCACCAGTTGGCATAATTTGAGCTTTGTCCCGTTCAGCAATTTTTTTTGCAATTTGGTCAATTGTTGGATATAATATGCCAAACTTAGTTTTCTTTGGATTCATATATATACCTGTAGCAATTCTGATAATGATACCTTCATTTTGCATTCTGGACAATATCCTTGTAACAAGATTATCATTATTTATGTCTTCAAAATCGCTGATTGTGAACAGTTCACCAGCCTCAATGTTATTTATTCGATCTCTAATTGTTTTGGATATGCTATTTGCCATTTGTTTCAATATTTTGTCTGAAATATTCGGTAAATTTCGGACAAATATACAATATTTCAGTCATTAACTAAACTGTTCATATAATTGTTTCAGCACAAATAGAATTTTGTTGTTCAAAATCACAAAGGTCACATGGGAAGGCAAATCAAAAAGCGGTTAATCCCTCATGCTACCCTACATGCCACGCTACAAGCTACCCGACAAGCTACCCGACAAGTTGCCGTAATGAAAACTGCTAAGAAAACTACTAAGAAAACTACCAAGAAAACTACCAAGAAAACTGAAGAACATATTTATTATTTTTAAGTTGAGATAAGAATATTTGTTGCTGGAAAATGAAAAGTACATTTTTCATAAATAATTTGAACTAAAATATGGGGTCGGAAAGTGGAGTCGGATTTTATTAATGGCACCCTAAAATAACTTTAATACAAGTTCATCTATTTATAATTCAGGCAGATGCAGAGTCAACGGTTGACACTGGCAGTCTAAAGGTCAGGGGTTCGACTCCCCTATGCTCCACCAAGAAAATCAATGGCTTACAAATTTGGGTTGTAAGCCATTTTTGTTTGGAAATTCTGAAAATAATTTTGCCGAACATTTTCAGGTACTTATAATATCAACGGGAATTATTCATTAATCCAATAAATGCAGTATAATGCAGATATCCCATCGGTATAAGCCCGATCTGCAAGTATTTTACCCCATCATTTTTTCGGTAATGAGCTTCTTTTCTATTCTTCATTATCTCTGCACTGAAGCATTCGTATTGCCACTAAGTTAGAACCTAAAGGCTTCTGGGTATTTTAGACTGATGAAAATAAAGAGAAAATGTACAATATGAAAGAATTGAGCAATGCGAGCGTGTGTGCAACCCTCGCCCCAATCTTTTATGACTATCTTAGCTGAAAATTGCCTCCCGATTGTTCATTCATGTATTAAGTCGGGCGGTTCAGTTTCATATATGCACCATACGGGAAATAAAGTCCATTTTTCAAAAACCACTGATTTTTGTAATTATTTTGTATATTATCTTTGAACCGTAATTACTCTTCTCTTTTTTTTAAGATTATGCTCTTCACAAAAATTGTTTAAAAAGTTGACAGCTATGAAAGTCATTAAATTTACTCTCGCTCTATTGTTCCTGTTTCACTCACTTGCTTATGCCCAGTCCCCTTTTTGGGAGTGGGAAAAAACGTCAGGTTCGAACCTGTCTGAAATAATTAGTCATGTTGAAATTTCCGACTACAACCTTTTTGTTGCCGGTTCGTACAAACATAAAATTATGATTGAAAAAACTAACCTGTCATCTGTTTCAGAACATCAATCCCTGTTTTTATCCAAATACCATATTAATGGTAATATATTCTGGAGTAAAGAAATTGGTAAGGAAGGTGGCGTAAAGGTCATTCAGGATTTAAAGGTGGAATCTTCAGGACAAATTTTGATTTTAATGACTCATACTGAATCATTTACTATTTCAAATGACTATTATGATGCCGGAAATGCTTACAATACTCTATTAATAGTATTAGATTCAAACGGGACTTACTTACACTCAACATCAATTTGCCTGACAAAAGCAGCCGTTCCGAAAATCAAACTGAAAAGTTTCGATATGGATAACCGATTTGCCCTGATTACTTTTAACGATAGCCTATTTATCCAACAAAACTCTTACATCTCAAAGTGCAGCTCTGATGCCTTGCTGATAAAAATAGATGATCATGATTCTGTAATCTGGGCAGTTCAATTACAGGGTACCGAAGAGGATAACTTCATGCTCTTGATTGTGATCCTTTGGGAAATGTTTTTGTGTGCGGCACTTTTAAGGATAGACTCTATTACAATTCAAATCAATATATTAATGCCATTCAAACGGGATTAAACGGACTACTAATGGGTTTTGACTCAAACGGAGTGTATATCCCCCAATCGGAATACCTCTTTCATTTGACTGAAGGCGAAATAACCTCCATTTTCTTTGACTCTGCATTTTATATCACAGGTTATTTCAAAGATCAATTAAAATTTTCTTCAGGACAGCAGATAAGCAGCATAGTGTCCACCAGTACTTCTAAAGGCAAAAATGATATATTCCTTGCAAAAATCAATGAAAATACAAGTTTTGCCTGGAGCAAGATAATAGGTGGACTATTTAATGACTACTCCAATAAAATCCTCGTTTCAAACAACGATATATATATATCGGGTAATCTAGAAAACGATATGGACATCGAAGGAAATAAAATTCAACTTCCTTCAAGGCACCCCAATTTTTGTATTGCCAAGGTGTCAAAAAAAGGCAACATAAACTGGACTAAATATGCCGGGCATCAGCAAACACTTTCTGCTTATGATCTGGCTTCTGATTACCTGAATAATATTTATATAGGCGGATATTTTTATGATAGTATAAATTTTGATGATGTTTGGTACAAATCCGAAGGACGTAAAGATGCCTTTGTAGCCAAACTGTCAGGCTGTGAGTTTGATTCATCCAATCAATTAAATTTAAAAACAGATTATTTTCTTTGCGATAATGATTC
>Ga0265297_10010610_pt1 | contig 11526 bp, 24 predicted proteins | sample Munlanlwell13791_FD_192502 | JGI IMG/M metagenome (GOLD analysis project Ga0265297, IMG submission 192502) | Leachate microbial communities from a municipal landfill in Southern Ontario, Canada - Leachate well 137-91 | ecosystem: Engineered > Solid waste > Landfill > Unclassified | place...
CGTCCAGTTCAGGCTACTACAGCTCGGCGTCCAGTTCAGGATACTACAGCTCGGCGTCCAGTTCAGGCAACTACAGCTCGGCGTCCAGTTCAGGCAACTACAGCTCGGCGTCCAGTTCAGGCGACTACAGCGTTGCTGTAACAATTGGGTGTAATACAAAAATCACCGTAGGCCCTAAAGCGCTCGGAGTTGCGACTGGCGGTCGCGTGCTATGGACAATTTGCAAAGGTGCAAAACTGACTGTCGGATGGATGGGTGGTGACGAAGTGTGGCAGGCAAAACTATTCGATTCAGCCCAGATGGATGTGTCGGACGGCGATAAGTTGCTGATCGACCAAGGCAAGGTATTGGAGCACATAAAACAATGAACAACTTAGGCCCGGCATCACGTTTTGACAGTGGATACGTATTGGAGCCAAGAAAACGCAGCAGGGTCATACCCATAGCGTTCTGGCTGGTCGTGATTATAGGGGCGCTGTTGCTGCTCTGTAGAGGGGTGAAAGGTGAGGGCTATGTTATCAAGCAGATCGATACACCGATTGCTGAGGTTGCTGATACTGGCAGCCGAACAGGTTACGCAAATGACAACTACGGGTTACAGGCCGATTATATGGCCGGTAGGAGGTGAATGATATGGACAGAACAAACGAAACAACTCTTTCTGTGACGTATTTTGACTATCGCGGCATACGGGTCAAAATTGTTCACCCGCACGGCCACTGTCAATGGTGCTATTACCTGTATTTGCACCTCAAGCAATTCAGCGATGAATCGCTACGGAAAACATTATGGGTTCCAGCAAGATCGAATGCTTGGATATCAGTTTGGGATTATTCAAAATGCACATTTTTTGATGGTCTTAGCTGGAACGGCGGTATGACATTTTACGACAAGCACATTGCCCCGAACAAAGACCGCGTGATTGAGGTCGGATGCGATTACGACCATCTTTGGGATCGCGAAAGAGGTTATCCGGCGACGTTACAGGGTGTATCCCGCGACGCCATGGCAACCATTGATGATATACACGAACAAACCGAGTATTTGATTCGCTGTTTGGGTGACGGTAGGCTAGTCCCTGAATCTGAGATGGCGGACGGGGGCGTATACAGTAAATCGTATATGGCTTCTAGGCAGCAACAAGGCCGACCACGGGAATGACCGGCCTTGCGAATAGAAAAGCAAACTACAGACGGGAGAGTATAGCAGAATGAACGACAATTTGCAAGAACTGGGCAAGTGGGCGTGCGGCAGATGCAAAGAGCGGTTCAATGAGCCGGACGGAAAGCGCGAAGTTTTGTGTAGCGATCCTGAATACAGCGAGACGTTCAACGCCTGCCCTGCGTGCGGCAGTGTTGATGTCGAGGAGGTGGAGTGATGGCAACTGTGATGAATCGTGTAGATAAAGCGACCCTGTGGACAGCCACCGCGCTTGCATTACTTCGGGAACTTGGCGTGCATAAACTGCTCATTAACGGCGACGGTGATTGCATCATCAAACGAAAGAATGGAACCCTGGAGCATGTCGAAATCCCGATGGTTGGCAAGATGAATGCGGAGGCGTTATTAAGGTGACCACCATGAGCATAGAACGCACGCCATTTGATGACGCCCTGGCCCAAATGAGGCAACGCGCTATTGACCCGGATCGTGCCGGACGTGCGGAGGAAGTCAGGGCAACATATAAGATCGAGGAGTTAACGCCAGGGCTTTACATGGTGCAACACCCGATCGAGGACGAGCGTTCGTATCTCGTGGATTCGTTGCAAGACACGTGCGAATGTCCTGATTTTGGATGTAGAGCAAACCATGAGGGCTTCGCCTGCAAGCACCTTATTGCCGTTTACGCATTGACTGGTAAGCCCATGTCGGTAGATCGAACTTACGCGGTCGATGCATGGATTGATCGGTCACGCAGGCTCAAAATCATATTGCGGATATCAACGAGTGCAAAAACTACTGCGGCAAAGCTGTTGTTGTCCCAATTCCGAGCATTGGGCGGGGCGTGGGATAAGCGCTGGAATGGGTGGGTGTTTGATGCATCTGACAGAATAGCGGCGTCAATAGTCCATCTTTGCCCAAGAGCCAAAACCGACAGAGATTTTTCCGCTATGGTCGCGCGATTTAGCGCCGCTGTTGACGCAGGCAAAACCGAACCAATAGGTGATATCGGCTACAAAGCAGGTTACAGGGAACGGGACATGAATGCCGGAGAACTGGAGCGACATTTTGGAATGCCCATAAGCGACATAAAGGATATTTTCGAGAGGAACCAACTATGACCACAAAATCTATAGTTTCTGCGCAACAAGCAGAATTGGCAAAACAGGAAGCGTCAAGGGCGCTGACACCCATGCAAAACATCGGGCAGGCGATTGCCATTATGTCCGACATAGACAAAGAGCATGAGTTTGCAATGCGAAAACTCGGCACAATCCACCTGGGGGTGAAGACTACAAACTCATTTACTCCAGTAGATTACTTTGTGTTGCCCGAAACTTTACGCACAGACGAGGAGTTTCGCGAAAAGCTGGAATCGATGGGCGAGAATCCAGACAAACCCCGGCGGCTGCCCATATGGGTTATGAGCGACAGGCTAGATGTCAATCACGTTCGGTGTCGAGAGTGTTGGGGCATGGGAAAGAAGCTCAAGTGCAGGGCTACGCCTTACAGAATGCCAGACGGAGAAGTGATTCTTCATTGCATTCGATTAAACCCCGCTACGCAGGATTACGAAACCGAAGAGTGCCAGGGCGACAATTGCCCTGCTGCCAAAAAGGGCGACTGCGCATGGGTTACGAAGTTTCGGTTCATGTTGCCCGATCAGAAAAGAATTGGCTACTGGGAGATCGACACCAAATCTCAAAACAACAAAGGCGCACTTGCTCGGGAGTTGTTCGACACCCAGGTTCAGCTGCATGGACGCATAGCCGGTGTTGACCTCGTGCTTGTGATGACAAACGAGCGCGTAATGCACCCCAAGATAACCAACAAGCAAGGGGCGGTATCAAGAATCGCCACACAACCATGGTTGCTTCATATCGAAGGGGAGCGGTCGGTGCGCAAATTGCTTGCAGATGGTGTAAAAGGACAGGCATACGAAGCCGACGACATTGAAGATTGCTATGAACTCGACGAGGAACCTATAGTTGACGAGATTGACTTCCCGGTCGGTGAGCCTCCCATAGAGGCCGATCCAGACACCGGTGAGGTTGTAGACGCAGAAATTGTCGATGATGAGCTTGCACGGTTGCGCTCACAGTGCGTGGACATGGCCAACAGCTTGGAGCTTACCCCCACCAGAATCAAAGTGCTCTGCACAATGGCGAGCAAGCCCAACAACAAGGGCACGATCATGGAGTTGACTGCCGAGGAGTGCGGTTATTTTGCTCAGTTGTGCAGCGATGCCGACAGCAAGCAGGCGAATCTGATTTAGGACACTTCCTGCCCGGCGTGCGCAGCCCATCACTGCCACGAGAACAGCGCCGGGCGGGAGATTAGGAGGTTAAAGTGCATTCCAAACGAGTGATGAAATGGTGTTGCGATTATTGCGGTAAACAGCACGCCCATAAAATACGTTGCTTGGGTCACGAATTGCATTGTTGGAAGAATCCTCAGCGCATTCCGTATTTTGGAGAACTGACACATGCCGATCAAATGGGCAAGGTGTTAGATTATGGATTCGACGAGTCTATCAATGGCACATGGCTTGAATGGACAGAACACGACGAAATGCCTCAGTGGTGGCCCGGTCATCTAGGTGAGTATGGTGGCGCAGGATGTATTTACGCTTACGATGGTTGGCATGTCGTGGAGGGTTATCGACAAGACCCAGCACCCAGAGGCCATGGTTGCGCGGGCGGGTCATGCGGCCAGGAAATATGGCCTGTATCGGCAGAAGGGAAAACGCTGGACAGTATGCGCACCTGGGACAGACTGGCGTTCCTTGATCTTGAGGGTGATTACTTCAACAAGCGAATGAGTGAAGCTTATGAAGATTTGCACAATTTATTGCAGACGGTTGCTAACAAATCATAGGAGGAACAATGAACTGCCTTGACTGCACAAATTTTTTGAATTGCCGTGTCGAAAGTCGTATATCAGACGCTTGTGTTCAAGAGGGCGCCGGCGTCTGGCCGGACGAGCTAACGACTGAAATAATCAAACAAATCCGCGAGCTTGTAGCGTCAAAATGCCCGCGATATCAGGAGGACAAGCATGCGCTACTGCGTGACGTGCGGAAAACAACTACCGCCAGGGACTAGTGAGTACGAAACCCACTGCGAGAGGCATAAATACTCGTTTACGAACTACTACTGCGTGCATTGCGGGACTCGAATTAACCTAAGTTCAATTGGGTGCGCAACTATCGCCTGCAAGGAGTGCAAGCGTGATGTGACGCCGACCAAGGGCCGCATACACGAGCATTAGACATGTGGATGGACAATAATCGCAGGCAAGAAACAGTTTGGTCATGAGTGGCTACTAGGAGGGGAGCATTGACAACAATAGTTTGCACACACAACGGAATTAGCACGGCTTTGGATGTTCACGACGACAGCGAAATCGAGATCAACGGGGTATGCGCACATACGCCCAATCTGGACAAACCGGAGAAGCCCAAACCGCTGAGTGAGACTATTCAGGTGGGGGATGTTGTTAAGTTTGCGTCGCGCTGTAGCAACAGTACCGTTGTTCATGTTGGCGATGGTAGTTTTGCTTATAGTTGGCGCGACGGTAGATTTATTGCAACACACCTCAAATCAGCGCTTGACGAGCCCGGTGTTACCCTCGTCTCCCGCGCCGCCGACAAGTCCAAGCACGAAAGGATAATCATCGGCAAGACGGTGCTGCGGTTTCCTGAAGGAAAGGGCGAATACGTCGCGATAGGCGTTCGGCCCATACGGGAAGATGAGCGCAACGGTTACGAAGCATCGTGGGGTCGCTGCAGCGTATACTGGCACCTCTCCGACTGCGAGATCGTGAGCGGGGCGAGGTAACTTTATACTAGAAAATGTGCGGAAGTTGAGCGAAAGCTATTGCGGATTTTTGCGGGATGAGTTATAATTATAGAGTCTACGTAGGAGTTAACAGGGATGTCGCTTTTATTTGTCTCAAAATTAAATACATGCGGCCTGAATAGCAGAGATACTAACTATCGGACTGATAGAGCGACCTCTGGTTCAAACTCCTGCGTAGACAACAGCGAGTTCCTTGAACCGGGGGTCGCTCTATTTGTTGTACCAGGTGCTATTTTTTGCACTTCAAAACCTAGTACTTTTGCGGGGGTGGTGGGCTGATGGCAAATCCATGTTTGGGTGACGGACACATACGTATTGCAAACGAATTGTGGTTCGCTTGGATGCAGGACGGGCCTAATATTGAACGCGTGAGAAAGGCTATTGTTTGGGAGTGCTGGGGATTTGCAGACAGGCGCGAAGCCAAGCTACCCGTGCCGATACAACGCGGAACTATAGCCAAGCTCACCGGTATCACAGACAAGCCTTTAATCAGTCGGCTAATTGCTAAATTGGTCAAAGAAAACAAGATACTGAAGCACTCTAACGGGCCTCTTCAAACGGCTGCATATTGGCCCAATCAAGACTATGAATCGTGGATTAAGTCCACTAGTGACGATTTGTCCTCTAGTGTAGAAAATGACACTATCCCTAGGGATGAATCGTCCCCTATCCCTAGTGGACAAAACGTCCCTACACCTAGGGATGAATCAGTCCCTATCCCTAGGGACGAATCGTCCACCATATATATGAACAAAAAGAACAATAAGCAAGAAGAGCAAGCAATAGCTGTCGATGATGACCCTGCATCACTGCTCGCTAGCTCGCGTATTATTTATTGCAAATATGTGCTGAATGGCAACAAACTCAAACACCGTGAACTCGATAGATTCAGCGCTATGTTTGAGGAACTGCCTGGGCAGTTCAATTGCTCTGCCCAAGCTATTTACAATGCGATTTTCGACTGGTTTCACGGACACTTACCGAATGATGACCTTACCGATTCTGAAACTACGCCACACTCCCAATGGCAGGACGAGAAACAGGGCGAACGCTTGGGTGTAACTCTGCTACGACTCAAGGTCGAGGATGCATTAAAACATCAGCGGCTATGGTCGGAGAGGATTGCGGCATGAGTGCAATCGACAAGATTCCGCCAAGCAGCCTCAAAGCCGAGCAATCAACGCTAGGCTCAATGATGATCGAGTTGGATGCTGCCCTAAGGGCCATGGAGATATTGCAGGCATCCGACTTCTATCGACCTGCACACCAAGATGTGTTTGAGGCGATTGTGGCGCTGGTAACTCGCGACGAGCCGACCGACTTGATTATGACCCAGGAAGAACTTCGCAAGCGCGGCAAGCTCGATGATATCGGCGGGACTGAATACTTGATGGCTCTTGTCGATACGGTTCCGACGGCGGCGAACATTGAGCATTACGCCAAGATCGTGCTGGGAAAATCGAAACAAAGGCGAGTCATTTCTGCCTGCACAGAGGTTGCGGGGGCAGTTTGGAGTGACGAGGAATGCGATGCTGTCGACGTGCTTGTGGATAAGGCATTGTCGCTAAGTCCACAAACCGACAAGTGCGAAGTCACCATCGTAGAAGCCACAAACAAGGCATGGGATAAGATCGTTAGCTATCAATCCGGCAATCGCAAAATGGGGATCAGTTGGGGTATTCAACGGCTCGACAGACTGAGTTACGGGGTGTCCGACATAGACTATGTGCTCATCGGCGGTCGCCCGTCTGAGGGAAAAACGGTGCTGCTGATTCAGCTTGCGCTTAACGCGGCCCAAGCGGGTATTCCAGTGCAGTTTTTCAGCCTCGAAATGACTGAAGAACAGATTTGCGAACGAATGATATTTACGCTGTCGAGAGTAGACGCGGGGCCGGTAAAAGCCGGAGAGCCTATGAGTGGTGACGATTGGAATAGAGCGGCGGACGTGTCGAGCGTTTTATACAACCTGCCGATATATTTCCCTAAAGAAGATACTCTAGCCGGAATCACCGCCAAGGCTAGACGTGCGGCATTGCAAAAAAAGGCCGGACTGGTGATAGTTGATTTTCTACAGCTTGTAAAAACAAACCGAAGATTCAGCAATCGCAACGAGGAAATGACAGTGATTTCCTCTGGCATGAAAGCCATTACTCGGGCTATTAACGCGCCAGTTGTAGCCGCAACACAGCTCAGTAGAGGAAACAAAACCGAGAAGCGCGAGCCGTGTATGCATGATCTGCGCGAAGGCGGGAACCAAGAGGGTGATGTCGACAAGCTCATTCTGATTCACAATCCTCCGCCGGTCGATGACATTGACGACGACCTGCGCTCTGTTCCAAGAATGGCAAAGCTGATATTTGCAAAGCATCGCGGTGGGCGCACTGGAGCCATAACGACACTGTTTAACCCTGGGTGCACCAGGTTTGAAGACTGTGAGGGGCGCTATGAAGAACGCAGTGAGTGCAAAACCGATAGTGTTAAACCCAATTGGTGGGCGTGAGTTGTGCGACGACTTTACACTTTTCGCCTGCACAGCGAAGCAATACCCGACGTTTTGGAGTTGGCTGACTAATCGCGGCACAGGAATCCCGGCGGTCGCGAAGATGATTGAGAGGATGGCGGCATGAGTAAGTTCGAGATAACGACAATGGAAATTGACGGAACTATGTACCACGTCCAGACACTGCCTGGAAGAAAGCGGCCCATTCTTGTGCGAGCGGTTGGCGGTGCATGGAATACTGCTGGCCACTTTCACAATGAAGACGAAGCCGAGATGTTTTGCAAGTGGGTTACATATATCGTGAAACTGGCTTCGGGCATGCCGGAGGTGACTATACGATGATTTGCACCTGCAAACTCTGCGGGCGTGAGTTCGACGGCCCGGTCGCCAGTCACAGGCTGGCTGGTCACACTGCGCACTGCAAGCGTCGGCGGCGCGATGTGGAGCGGGCTTTATTGCTCGAACTGGCTGGTATTGCGCGGGAGGTGGTGGGCGAGCGTTACAGCAGCACCGAACCGACCGAGATATCACACCTGCGCATGATGCTCGACAAATACGATAACTGGCGGGAAGAGGTGGGGAAGTGAGCGCGATTGCTGTTTGCGAAACTCCAACACGCCCGGTATTGCGCTATCACGGCGGTAAATGGCGGCTGGCTCCCTGGGTAATTTCCCACTTCCCGCCCCACCGGGTATATGTCGAACCGTTCGGCGGCGCGGCGTCCGTTCTGATGCGGAAACCGCGATCGTATGCGGAGGTCTACAACGACCTGGACGGCGAGGTAGTCAATGTTTTTCGCGTTCTGCGGGATCCGGTGTTGTCGTCGGAACTGGAAACGTTGCTTTGCCTAACCCCGTTTTCCAGAGTTGAGTTTGAGTCGGCATATGAAGTTGCCACAGAGCAGCTTTCGGAGGTTGAACGAGCACGGCGCACGATCGTCAAGGCGTTTATGGGCTTCGGGAGTAATGCCATCCACGCGGGCAAGCCGCGGGGAATGCGCACAAGGGCGTCGACTTGGGGTCACGATACAGGCTTTAGGGCTAATTCACATCGATCAGGAACCACGCCTGCGCATGATTGGTCGCGATATCCTGTCCATATACACGTGTTTCGTGATCGACTGGCTGGAGTAGTGCTCGAGCATCGAAAGGCGATTGAGTGCATCTTGCAGCACGATCGCGCAGATACGTTGCATTATGCGGATCCGCCATATGTGATGTCAACACGGTCGGATCCGCAAAAGGACTATTTGCACGAACTGACCGACGACGATCACCGCGACTTGGCGGAGTTACTGCACTCAGTCACAGGGATGGTTGTGCTGTCGGGTTATCGATCGTCGCTTTATGACGAGCTATACGGCACGTGGGAGAGATACGACATAAAAGCATTTGCTGATGGAGCTCGAGAACGAACGGAATGCCTATGGTTATCACCACGGGCGATGGATGCAAAGGGGAGGTTGTTTTGAAAACACATTTAACCTGGACAACCGCGCAATACCGCGACGGCAACAAATATCACGCGACCGTGACTGAGCGACACGGTATCACGTTTGAATGGAGGCTTACATGATTTACATTGGTATCGACCCTGGCAATAACGGCGCGATAGCGATGATTCGCAATGGAGAGGTGAATGTATATCAACTCCATAGCGAGACATTGCGCTCTGATGCAATTGACGCCTTTGAAAACATACTAAAAGCTTCAGATGGGCGTGCCGTGGTTTGCATGGAAAAGGTCGGAAGCATGCCCCGCCAAGGTGTAGCTTCCACATTCAAGTTCGGCGTGGCATATGGAATCCTGCAAGGCATGTGTGTAGCTCTTGGGCTTGGAATCCAGCATGAACCAACACCACAGACATGGAAAAAAGCTGTATTTTGCACAGCACATAAGAAGCTAAGTCGCGAAGATCAAAAGCAGTTGGCACGCGATAGAGCGCGGACTTTATACCCTGCGGTTGCCGACCAGTTGAAATTGAAAAAGGATGCGGACAAAGCCGAGGCTATATTACTGGCGCATTACGCATCGCAGCAGAGAATATCCGCCTAAAAAGGCGAGGAGGGTAAAGAGAAAATGAGAATTGACGAGCAATTGAATCACAAAGCATACCAACTCGCGAGAACTGAAGATTTGGTTTTCGCACCGTTCAACCCAACAAAGAGGACGGAATTATCAAACCTGTCAACCCTTATCGAAAGCATTGCCGCCATTGGGGTGATTACCCCGTTGGCAGTCGATCCGCACAATGTGGTGGCTGACGGAAATCGCCGACTTGCGGCTGCGCGGTTCCTTGGCTTGGGTGTTGTCCCTATGGTGCGCACACCGCTTGCTGCTGTGGATTTCCAGCGTGTTCACGAGGGCGCAGTCAGGAAACGCAGTGGGAACGAAGCGCTGGACGCATTTTTACTTGACCCGCGAGTATTGTCCGACAAATCGCGAAAACTCCATGAGTGTGCAAGGCGGATGGTTGGCACAAATCTCCTGCGCGACCTGCAAATATGGGGCGGGTCGATTGCGACATATAACCAAGCGATGCGCGTGGTTAGGTATTGCGCCCGTGAAGAGACATCCGAGAATGTGCAAATGTGCTTGCAGTGGATCATGAAACACAAAATGACGCTGCTTGCGAGGTTGTGGGTGAGCGACTGGCACAAGTCACCGTTGAAATTGTGGGGGCATATTGTGGGCGACAAGCCACTGCCGCCACTGCGCAAAAGGCATTTGGAAGACGATTAACGACAAGGGGGACGAATAAATGGGTGTCAAACTGACTATGCGTGACTACGTCGAGGTAATGGTTGTTTTTATAGCGATAGCATGCATTCTGGGTGGCGTAAGCTTTGTTGCAAATGGCCCCAATAACCCGCCCAAGCCCGTGATGCGGTTTGAACTTGTGGACGAATCGCACCACGTGATATACAGCTACGAGACGCACGATAACCTCGTGCTATCGCAATCACCGGGGCTGACGCTGCGGACGTGGAAAGAGGTGGAGAAGTGAAATACAAGCCAGTTCCTATATCGCTAACAGGAAAACTGCTGTGCTTGATTGGTCGACATAAATGGGTCATGTCTACGTTGTATATCCCGTCGCTGCAAATCAAAGAGACCGGATGGATATGTGGACGGTGTGGCAAGACTGAAAAAATCCACACGCTTGAAGATTTGCGAGAGGTGGAGAAGTGAAAACCAAACGCGTAATTCTAAAAACTTCATCAACCGGTGGTGGTGACGGATACATCGACGTTGGTGGCTGGAGCAATAAAGGTTATACCCGCGTGGAAATAAAACAGATTTGGCCCCTTGCCATTAACTCGGCGGACAAAAATAAGTACATTGGATTCTGGCACGTTCCTGCACAGGCGATAAGAGCGTTGCGCAAAGTCATCCAAGAGCGCGAGAATGAGCTTGTCGAAGCTGGCTATCTAAAGCCGGAGGTGACCCGTTGAAAAAATCAGTCTTTGCGGCAGAGTTCGAGGAGAGGACGGGCGAAACACTGCAAATGACATGGATAAATGTAGTGCATGATACGCCAGACGAATGGTGTTTCGCCACAAACACACACGTCGGATTTAGATTTTTCGACCGCATAACAAAAGGCATTTTTACCCGCGCTCACCTAGAGGCGGCTGTCGAGGCGGTAGGGGAGAAACAATGAAACCAACGCTTGATGTCGATAGGTCGCCGCAGAAATCAGGTGAGGTATTAGTGCTGATACCTGCAGGTATGCAGAAAACGAAAATTGCCGACCTTGTGAAAACGTTGAACTCGCAATACCCGCATTCAGCGATACGGGTTGCTGAGATGGAGAAAGGTAAAACCAATGACTCCCGGTGATATCGTATACACACCAGCGGATGAATGCACTCGTCTACGCGATGGATACATAATCCATCACACAGCCATGCGATGGACAGTAAAATGCGTCGATGCAGATATGCGCACCGTTGGTCTAATACATTGTGGCACAGATGCGGTGGAGCGGATTGAGCGCTACGAA
>Ga0265297_10010611_pt1 | contig 11526 bp, 12 predicted proteins | sample Munlanlwell13791_FD_192502 | JGI IMG/M metagenome (GOLD analysis project Ga0265297, IMG submission 192502) | Leachate microbial communities from a municipal landfill in Southern Ontario, Canada - Leachate well 137-91 | ecosystem: Engineered > Solid waste > Landfill > Unclassified | place...
GTATTAAGGCTTGCCCTAATGAGGCTATCAGCATGGCCAAGAAGGGGATTATTTTTGATTATTCAAAATGTATTGCTTGTTTTTGCTGCCAGGAAGTTTGTCCTAATGCAGCAATTAAAGTAAAGAAGAGTTTGTTTGCGAAAATGATTGGGTTGTAATTTTAATACTGTTTCGCGTCTGCCTTGTCTATGTTTCTCGCTTATTAATATTGAGCGGGTCCTGTCTGCCGATCCACCTCGTTCCGCCGCTTGCTTCGCAAAGCGGCGAGACAAGACAAACGCGAAACACGATAAGAAAGGAATTATGAACATTCGCACAATTGAATGGAAGAGGGATGCGATAAAGATTATTGACCAGACTAAGCTGCCGGCAAAGCTTGAGTATCTATATATTAAAGATTTAAAAACACTTTGGCAGGCGATTAGGGAATTGAAGGTTAGGGGTGCGCCGGCATTGGGCGCGGCAGCAGCGCTGGGTGTTTATCTGGGAATTAAAGATTCAAAGGCTAAAAATTTTACTGAGTTGCGCAGGGAGTTAGATAAAGTAATTAAATATTTGGCAGCTTCGCGTCCGACGGCAATTAATCTTTTTTGGGGCTTGAAAGAAATGCTGAAAGCAGCAGAGAAAGTAAAACTTAAGCCGCTGGCCGAAGTAAAGAAAGCGCTTTTTCAGCAGGCAATGAAAATTATTGAAAATGACAAAGCCTCTTGCCGTAAAATCGGCTTTTTTGGCTCGAAATTATTTAAAAATAATGATACGGTATTAACTGTTTGTAATGCCGGAATCTTGGCGACCATTGATTACGGCACGGCATTAGGCGTAATTTATCGCGCAAACGAAGAGGGGAAGAAGATCAAAGTTTTTGCCTGTGAAACAAGGCCTCTCTTGCAGGGTGCGCGCCTGACTACATGGGAATTAAAGAAAAAAGGCATAGATGTAACACTTATCTGCGATAATATGGCAGCAACTCTAATGCAGCAGGGAAAAATTGACAGGGTGATTGCCGGCGCAGACAGAATTGCCGCGAATGGCGATGTTGCCAATAAAATCGGTACTTACAGCCTGGCGGTTCTGGCAGCGTATCACAAGGTACCTTTTTATATTGCTGCTCCGGCATCTACTTTTGATTTGAAAATTAAAAGCGGTAAGGATATTCCGATTGAACAGCGAAGCAGAGAGGAAATCACCAGCTTATTTTCTAAGAATCCTATCGCCCCTTCAGGAGTAAAAGTTTATAATCCAGCTTTTGATGTTACTCCACACGATTTGATCACCGCGATTATTACCGACAGAGGGGTTATCCAGCCGCCCTATAAAACCAATATAAAGAAATGCATATAGGCAGATTAGGCGAGTTTGGTTTAATTGAACGGATAAGAAAATCAATTAAAGTTGATTCTTCTGTAATCGTAGGCTCAGGCGATGATTGCGCGGTTATGAAATTTGATAAAAAATATTTCCAGCTTTTTACCTGTGATATGCTGGTGGAAGGAGTAGATTTTACCAAACAGGCTGATTTGGCGCTGGTCGGCAGAAAGGCTCTGGCAGTATCACTTAGCGATATTGCTGCCTGCGGAGGGTTAGCGCGCTACGCAGTAATTTCTTTGGGCTTGCCAAAAAATTATTCTCTTCAGCAGGCAGATAAACTGATTAAAGGAATGGCCAGCCTGGCGGGTAGATATAAAGTTAATATTGTCGGCGGTGATATCAGTGTTTCTCCGAAGCTGGTAATTGATGTAAGCATGCTCGGGTTGGTTGAAAAAAAATTTCTCGTAAGAAGATCAGGCGCGCAAACAGGCGATATTATTTTTACAACCGGCCCGCTCGGCGGGTCAATTAAGGGTAAGCATTTTAAATTTACACCGCGGCTCAAAGAGGCAAGGATATTAGTTGAAAATTTTAAAATTAGTTCCATGATTGATATTTCTGACGGGCTTGCGCAGGATTTAGGCCATATTTTATCGGCAAGCGGCAGGGGGGCGGTACTTTATCAAGCATTAATCCCGATAAGCAAAGAAGCTGAAAATCTTGAAGATGCGCTTTATTCCGGGGAAGATTTTGAATTACTTTTTACCTTGAGCCGGATAGAGGCGAAAAAATTGCTCCTGAAGCATAAAACAATTTTTTATCCACTGGGTGAGATTACGGCTAAAAATGGAAGCCTTAAATTAATTACAGGAAATGGCAAAGAGAAAAATATTGAAAAAAAAGGATTCAGGCATTTCTAAGATACGCCTGGTTTCAACATCGCCGGATGATACTTTAAAAATCGGCAGGATAATTGCCGGTTGTTTAAGCAAGGGTGACATTATTTGTTTATTCGGCGATCTTGGTTCAGGTAAAACTGTTTTAACTAAAGGTATTGCCCGTGGCTTAGGGATTAAAGTTGAAGAAATTATCAGCCCGACCTTTGTTCTAATCCAGAGGCATTTGCAAAGCAAATTTCCGGTATACCACTTTGACCTTTACCGGATGAATGCCCCGAAAGAGATTATCAATTTAGGTTATGAAGAATATTTCTTCGGTGACGGGGTCAGCGTAATAGAATGGGCAGAGAGGTTGAAATATCTATTGCCTAAAGATTGTTTAAGGGTTAAATTACAGGTTAAGGGCAAGGATAAGAGGCTGCTTGAATTCAGCGCAAGCGGCGCTCGGCATAAAGAATTATTAAGGTTGATAAAGGGTAAAATATGAAGATTCTGGCAATTGATACCACAACGCAGGTGCTTTGTATCGGCACATTCGACAACGGTAAAATCTGCGGTTATAATCTGCAATTAGGCAAATTACAGTCAGAGCTGCTTTTGCCGGTAATTAAAAGAATTTCTGATGCTCTGAAATGGCGCTTAGAGGAGATTGATTATTTTGCCTGCGGTTTAGGCCCGGGATCTTTCACCGGTATCCGCGTAGGTTTAGGCGCGGTTAAAGGCTTAAGCTGGAGTTTGCATAAACCGATTATCGGCGTATCTACGCTGGATGTTTTAGCTAAAAATGCCTCTGAATTTTCCGGTGTTGTCGTGCCGGTTATTGATGCTAAAAGAAGCCTGATTTATTGCAGTGTTTATAAAAATCTCAAAGGCAGCTTAAAAAAAACTTTGCCAGATGCGCTGCTTGATAAAACATCCCTTTTTAAAAAAGTAAAGCCGGGCAGTATTTTTTTAGGAGATGCCCTGGGGCTTTATAAGCATGATATAATAGAGAATGTTCCTGGCGCAGTTTGCCTTGAGCGTGATTATTGGCAGCTCAAGCCGCACAACCTGATTTCTGCGGTGTTGGAAAAGCTGGAAAAAAAAGAAATAAGCGATACTTTTAAAATTAAACCAATTTATTTATATCCCGATGAATGCCAAATTAAAAAATAATATCGGATACCGTCCAACCTGGGCTGAGATTAACTTAAACAGGCTGCAGGATAATTTTAACTGGATTAAAAAAATAATTCCTGCACAGGCAAAAGTGATGGCTTGCGTTAAGGCAGATGCTTATGGCCATGGCTTGGTTCCGGTAGCAAAAAAATTAGCCGGCTGTGGGGTTGATTACCTCAGTGTTGCTTCTATTGATGAGGGGATTAGTTTGCGGCAGGCAGGGATAAAATTACCGATTCTGGTTTTGGGGATGATCCTTGAAAAAGATATACCCCCGCTTATAAAATACAATCTTTCCCAGACTGTCTGTACCGAAGAACTGGCAAATAAATTAAATGACGCAGGCAGGAAGAGCAATAAAGTGATTAATATTCACATCAAAATAGATACCGGCATGGGCAGGCTGGGCGTTCTTTTTAAAGACGCCCTGATCATGATTAAAAGAATCAATAAGCTTAAATTTGTGAGAATTGAAGGGGTTTTTACCCATCTTTCTTTAGCTGATGTTAACCGTGATTTCAGCCTTTTACAGATTAAGTTGTTCAATCAGCTGATTTCTAAATTAAGAAAAATCCGCATACGCATTCCTTATATTCATGCTGCCAATAGCCTGGGGGTAATTTGTTATAAAGAAAGCCATTTTAATATGGTCCGGCCCGGCCTGATCCTGTATGGGCTTTCGCCGGACGAAGGCCTGCAGGTTAACCTGAAACCGGTCCTGAGTTTAAAAACCAGGATTGTCTATCTTAAAAAAGTCCCTGCGGGTTTCGGAATCAGTTACGGCTATACTTACGTTACGCAAAAAGATACCTTGATTATCAACCTGCCCATTGGTTACGGCGACGGTTATCCGCGCAATCTTTCCAATCTTGCGCCGGTTCTCATCAAAGGCAAGCGTTTAAAAATTGCCGGCAGGATTTGCATGGATCAGGTTATGGTGGATGTGGGGAAATTGCCGGTAAAAATCGGCGACGAAGCAGTATTAATCGGTGCTCAGGGCAAAGAAAATATTACTGCAGAAGAATTAGCGCGGCTTTCTGCGACCATACCTTATGAAATCACCTGTGGTTTGGGAAGCCGTATCCCGCGCATTTATATTTAAGGCAGGCGGGCAATTAAATAGAAGCTAAAGGTAAGAAAAATCAGGTGGCTCATTGAAGCGGCAAATATCGGCGGTAATACCCCGGCTTTTCCCAAGGCAATACTCACCGCATTAAAAACATAATAAAGGAATCCTGCCACAATTGATATTCCCAGTGAAGACATTCCGGTAGCACGCTTACGCATCATCAGGGCAAAAGGAATACCGATCATAATCATTACCAGGCTCATCAGGGGTGAAGTATATTTCTGATAAAGATCAACTTTTAAATTCCTGATTACTCCGGTTGCCCCGCTTTTAGATAATTTCCAGAGGTAGTCTTCCAGTTGAGCAATAGTCATGGAATCAGGGCTTTGGCGCTGGGTAAAGAATTCCTGCGGTGTTTCCGGGATTACCATCATTTCTTCAGCGAAATACTGCGGCTCGTCCTTAATCTGCCCGTTAATATCAAAATTATAAGTAATGCAATGGTAAAATGTCCATACCCCGTCTTTAAAGGTGCCGCTATTGGCAACGATTTTTTTAGTGATATTCTGGTGTTCGTCATGCTCAAGGATGGTAATGCCTTCCATGGATTTTTCAGCCAAAGAAAATTTACTTACAAAGAATAAACGGTTTTTCATGCCGTACATTGACAGATTAGTGATTACCTGGGCTTGTTCTTTATCCTGTGATTTTTTCCAGCTGTCCAGCTGCTCAATGAATTTTTTCTGCGCTGCCATAGATAAAGGGACAAGCCTGTCTCCCATCCAGAAAACCAATAGGCTCAAGAGAGAGCCGAAAATAATTACGGTTTTGGAAATTTGCATGATGCTTAGGCCTGAAGCGCGCATAGCGATTAATTCATTGTCGCGGTTAAATTTTCCAAAGGCATAAAGGGTTGCCAGCAATCCGGCAAAAGGCGCTACCTGAATAAAAATTACCGGTTGGTACGCGACATAATAATTCAGCAGGGCGCTGAACGCCATTTTTTGCTTCAGGATATCTTCCAGGCGCGAGAAAATATCAATCACTACATAAAGCATAAGAAAGGTCAATAAACAGGTGAAGAAAGTGCTGAGCACGGATTTTAAAATATAGCGGTCTAAGATACGCATAAGCGGTAAGTTAGGAATACTCCCAGCAGCCCGAGAATAGCATTAGGCAGCCACATTGCAGCCCAGGGCGCGATAAAGCCCTGCAGGCTTAAGGTTTCTGAGCTGATGAGAAGAATATAATAAATTCCTACGATAAGGAAAGCAATCCCGAAATTAATTGATTTTTCCCTGCGCCGGGTAATAATTGCTAATGATGATCCGAGGAGGATAAAGACAAAGCAGGAAAATGCCAAGGCAACTTTAGAATGGACCTCTGTAATCAGGGGGGTAGGGTCAATGCCTTCTTTTTTTAGTTTCTCCACTTCCTGCAGCAGCTCTTTAATAGTCATATCCTTAGGTTTCTTGCGGATTTCTTCCTGCGCTTGAGCCTTTGCCAGATTCAGTGACATAAAATAAGTTTTAAAATTCAATTTATAAAAATTCTTCGGGTTTTCCGGGTCAGGCTCATCAGAAGTGCCGTCAACCAATTTAAGCTTGACCATGCTTTTTTCGGGGATGGCAATAAATTCTCCGCGTTTGGCTACGATTGTGCGCGTAGGCTTTCCTTCCTGAGGCTCGTAAATGCGCACATTAATCATTTTATTGTCTTCAATGCGGTAGATAAAAAGGATATATTTCTGGAAAGAATTAATAAATACCCCGGGCTCAAGCGCGGCAGTAGGGTTTTTTACGCCTACCTCCAACAGGGTCTTGCGCGAAGCAAAATGCGCATAAGGGATTACCCGGTCATTAAAAATAACCAAGACAAGGCTTAAAACTAATCCTACTACCAATTGGGGAATAATCAGCCGGAAAATATTTATTCCGCTTGCGCGAATAGCAATAATTTCATTATCGCTGGAGAGCCTGCCCAAAGATAATAAAGTAGCAGCCAGCGCTGAAATCGGCAGGGTATAGGTAAGCAGGAAGGGCACCATAAATAAAAAGAGCTTTGAAACGCTGATGATATCCACGCCTTTATTAATGATCAGGTTGGTAATCTGCACAAGGTTGCCTAAGATCATGATAAAGGTCAGCACTGCCAGGCCCATAACCAGCGGCGTAATAAATTCTTTTAAAAAATAGTTCCTTAAAATTCTCATTTTTTAATTAGCTAAAGTTAAAGTAAAGACAATGTGCGCACCGGCATTTTTTAGAACGCCTGCTGCTTCGGATGTGGTTGCGCCGGTAGTAAGGACATCGTCGACAAGCAGTATGTTTTTCCCGCGCACAGATACCTTGGGATTAATACTGAAGCTCCCCGCGACATTGGCAAAGCGTTCTTCATCTTTTAAATCTACCTGGGTGCGGGTTGAGCGTTTTCTAAATAAAGCCGCAGGAGATAAATTCAGGTTAAACTCTTCGGCAATATGCGTGCTTAAGATTTCCGCCTGGTTAAATTCCCTTTCCCGCAGCCGGGCATTATGCAACGGCACAGGCACGATTAAATCCGCGCAGGAAAGAGGCAAATTGTATTCTTTGATAAAATCAATCATGATTTTACTTAAGTGTTTTCCCAGATAAGGCTTGTTTTTATATTTAAATTCATGAATTAATTCTTTGATTACTCCTGTATATGCGCAGGGGCTGAAAGCGCGGTCAAAACTTAAAGGTTGCGCAATGCATTTCGCGCAGATATTGCCTTTACTTGTCCGGGGATCCAAGCGCCTTCCGCAATGCCGGCAGAAAGGAGGCGTATTTCTCTCTATCCTTTCCCAGCACTTACCGCAGATAAATTCTTCAGCGGAATTTGCCCTTAGCCTGTCTTTACATCCCAGGCATTTTTTGGGATAAATTATATCTATCAGCCCATTCATCAGATGCCGCAACATAGGGATATAATAACAATGAAAAGAGAATTTGTCAAAATAATTGAAAGATCAGCGCTTTGGTGGTAAAATACCTTTTATGCAAGAAGAAATAAAGAGCCTGAAAGAAAAATTATTCATTTTGCTTGAAAAGCAAGCCCTGAAGCGGGGTGAGTTTGTTTTGTCCAGCGGTAAAACCAGCAAATACTATCTTGACGGCCGCATTATTACCCTCACTCCTGAAGGCGCTTATTTAGCCGGGAGCATTATTCTGCATTCTATTACCGGAGAAAATATCGCTGCTATCGGCGGGCCCACGCTGGGCGCTGATCCGATTACCGGCGCGGTTGCTGTTTTGAGCCATATTAATAAAACTCCGCTTAAGACATTTATCGTCAGAAAAGCAATGAAAGAACATGGCATGCAGCGCCAGGTTGAAGGCCCGGAGTTGAAAAAAGGAGAGCGGGTAATTTTAGTTGATGATGTTGCTACTACCGGCAAGGCATTAATTGAAGCTAAGACAGCCTTGGATGCCTTAGGCGTAGAAATAGTGCGCGCTATGGTGATTGTTGACCGGCTTGAAGGCGCAGGGGAAAATTTAAGCAAGGCAGGCCTGAAACTCAGCTCCATATTTACTATTAAAGACTTTGGCCTATGATCATTGTTATTGGCGCAGGCCCTGCCGGGATGATGGCAGCAATCAGGGCTGGGGAACTGGGCCAGGAAGTTATTTTAATTGAAAAAAATTCTTCTCCCGGAAGAAAGCTGCTTTTAAGCGGCAAAGGCCGCTGTAATCTCACCAATGCCTGCAGCCTGGATTTATTTTTAGAAAGATTTTCCCATCGCGCCGAATTTTTAAGGGATGCTTTTAAAATTTTTTTTAATCAGGATTTAATTGATTTTTTTACAAAACGCGGCCTTGCCTTAAAAGTGGAAAGGCAGCAGCGGGTTTTTCCGCAAACAGACAGGTCTGCGAGTATCGTTGATATTCTGGAAAAAGAATTAAAGAAAAATAAAGTAGAGGTTATTTTTCAAACTGCGCTTAAGGATATCCTTATCAAATCAGGCAAGGTACAGGGTGTTTTACTCTCCGGGGGCAGGGCAATTCAGGCGGATAAATTGATTTTAGCCACCGGAGGCATATCTTTTGCGTTTACCGGTTCCAGCGGCGAAACGTTTGAATTGGTGAAAAAATCAGGCCATCGTATTGTTGTTTTTAAGCCGGGTTTAGTCCCTCTGGTTACTAAAGAGCATTATCCGGCATTATTGGAAGGCCTGGCCCTGGAAAACATCCGCCTGAAATTCAGCGCTGGAAAAAAACAGATTATTTCCGAAGTCGGTGATTTGATTTTTACAAAATTCGGTATTTCCGGTCCTTTAGTTTTATCATTGAGCGGACGGATAGTGGATATGCTGGAAGATAATAAAAGCGTTCATCTGGCAATAGATTTAAAACCGGCCTTATCCGTGGAGCAGCTTGATGCCCGGCTATTGCGCGAATTTAAATTAAATGCGAAAAAGTCTTTTAAAAATACGTTGAAAACATTATTGCCGCTAAGGCTGATAGATGTATTTATGGAAATTGCAAGAATTGACCCTCTGAAAGTAACTTGCCAGATTACGCAAAAGGAGCGTAAGACGATATTGTCGTTACTTAAAGGGCTGGAATTGGATATTGTCAGGCCGCTGGCGATTGAAGAAGCGATGGTTACCCGCGGAGGCGTTGATTTAAGAGAAATTAATCCGCGCACTATGGAATCGCGCCTGGTTAAGGGGCTCTATTTTGCCGGCGAGATGATTGATGTTGATGCTGATACCGGAGGATTTAATTTACAAGCTGCTTTTTCAACAGGATATTTAGCCGGAGAAAGCGCGGCCAAGGGATGATATGAGGAAAATCTATTTAGCTTCTGATTCTAAGGCGAGGAAAAAACTTCTGGATATCTTCGGCTTGAAATTTAAGGTATGGCCTGCGCAGGTCAAGGAAGAGGATAAAGCCCGTGGTATTTCCTATGCCCGGCTGGCAAAGAAAAACGCCATGAAAAAAGCTGAATTTGTTGCGGCTAAAGTTAAGACCGGCCTTATTATTGCCGCGGATACTATTGTTGTGCAGGGAAACAAAATTTACGGTAAGCCTAAAAATTTACAGGATGCCCGCAAGATGCTGAAGAAACTTTCTTCTAAACCGCAGCTGCTTTATACAGGTGTGGCTGTAATTGATAAGGATAGCCGCAAAGCCGTAGTTGATTGTGAAAAAACTAAAATTTATATGGATAAATTAAGCGCTAAAGATATAGACGCTTATTTTGCGCACACGTCGCCGCTGGACAAGGCAGGCAGTTTTGATATCCAGGGCAGGGGCGCTTTTTTTATCCGCAGGATTGAAGGCTGTTTTTATAATATTGTAGGCCTGCCTGTAAGGAAGCTTTATCAGATGTTGAAGGCATTAAAAATCAAAGGTCTATGGTCTATGGTCTTTGGTCTATGGTCTATGGTTTTCTTTTCCGGCTGCATGACAGAGTATAACCTTGTTACCAAGGAAGAAGAAGTATATATGTATAGCACAGACAAAGAAGTGCAGATGGGCAGGTCAATTGCTGCACAGGTAGAAGCTGAATATAAACCGGTGGAAGATCCTTTAGTACAGAAGCGCGTTGAAGATATCGGGAAAAAAATAGCCGCGGTCTGTGACAGAAAAGAAATAGATTATCATTTTTTAGTTTTGGATGAAAATGACGTAAATGCAGTTTCTCTCCCCGGAGGGTATGTCTATATTTTTAAGGGCCTGATTGATAAGGTGAGCAGCGATGATGAGCTGGCAGGTGTTATTGGCCATGAAGTAGGGCATATCGTTGCCCGGCACAGTATTAAAAGATTGCAGGGTTCGATGGGCTATTCTTTGCTGCGTGTATTGATTGCTCAGGCTTCTTCTGATGCCCGCGTCGGCAATGCCGCGGATTTGGCTTTTACTGACCTGATGATGGGGTATAGCCGGGAGGATGAGCTGCTTGCTGATCAGCTAGGCGCACGTTATGGAAAACTCGCCGGCTATGATCCTCAAGGCATGATTACTTTCTTAAAGAAATTGCAGGCGATTAATAAAAAAAGGCCTGAACAGCCCTATAGTTATTTTAAGACCCACCCTTATACACCGGATAGGATCCGCGTAGTCAGGCAGGAATTGGGCGGAAAAATGAATTTTAATGAATATATCAATATTGAACAAAAGCCGCATGAATAATATCCTTAAGAAAATCCGCGTGACGCGCCTGCCAGCCCGCCAGAAATAAAAGCAAAAATTTTCTTGATTTATCGGCTATATATGATAATATAGTTATGAACATATGTTCATAACAAGAGGAGTGTTCCATGCGGCCGAAGAAAACAAGATGGGTAAAGTGTGTGCCAGGGGAGAGGTGTTTTAAGCCCTTATGCAGGCCCCTTAACAAATTAGAAGGGGTCTATTTAAGCTTAGATGAATTTGAGGCAGTGCGCCTTGCCTGCCTTGAGGGGCTAAAACAAATTGATGCCGCAAAGCTGATGAAGGTCTCCCGGCCGACTTTTTCGCGGATTTTGACGTCTGCTCAGAAAAAAATTGCCGACGGGCTGGTAAATATTAAGGCAATCCGCATTGAAGGCGGATGTTGTAAGGTTGGAGGAAGGCAAAAGAAATGAAAGAATGGAAGAAGTTATTATATGTAATAGCTATATTTCTGGCATGCTTTTACCTGCCGGTAGAAAACCTGCGTTTTAGTAACGCGATTTTTGAAGCATTGGCGCTTGTTAAGTGGTATGCCCGGGAACATGTGCTTTTGTGCCTTGTTCCGGCGTTTTTTATAGCAGGGGCTATTTCAGTGTTCGTCAGTCAGGCGTCGGTGATGAAATATTTCGGGGCAAAGGCAAATAAATTTCTTTCTTACGGTGTTGCTTCCGTATCAGGGACTATTTTGGCGGTTTGCTCCTGCACTGTCCTGCCTTTATTCTCCGGTATATATAAGAGAGGGGCAGGCCTTGGGCCTGCGATTGCTTTCTTATATTCAGGTCCTGCTATCAATGTCTTAGCCATTATTTTAACAGCGCGCATCCTTGGTTGGCAGCTTGGCCTAGCCCGGGCCGTTGGCGCAATAATTTTTAGCATTGTCATCGGATTGCTTATGCATTTAATTTTTCTTAAA
>Ga0265297_10010612_pt1 | contig 11526 bp, 11 predicted proteins | sample Munlanlwell13791_FD_192502 | JGI IMG/M metagenome (GOLD analysis project Ga0265297, IMG submission 192502) | Leachate microbial communities from a municipal landfill in Southern Ontario, Canada - Leachate well 137-91 | ecosystem: Engineered > Solid waste > Landfill > Unclassified | place...
TGGGCAGGCATATCCCCCTCGGACGCTCCTGCTGCCTGACCCCCTTCATCCCATGGGCTGAGCTCTACGCCCGCCCCCTGGCCTTGAGGAAGTGCTCCTGCTGGCTTAAGGCGCTGAAGGGCCGCCGGACGGCCCTTTAAGGGAAGAGCCCCGAAGGCAGGACAGCGCCCGCCGAAAAGAAGAAGGCCCCTCGCGCAGGGCGAGGGGCCTTCTTCCCCTGTCAGGGACGGCTTAGGAGCACTCGGAGAAGCCGCAGTCCTTGCAGGACGGCCCCGAGCAGCCTGACTCGTAGGCCACGTTGGCCGAATAGCACTTGGGGCAGTGCGTCATCCTCGTGAACTCGATGAGGGCGTCGATGGACTTCTGCTGGTCCGAGTCGCCCTCGTCGAGCCAGCCCGTCCTCTTGAGGTGCTCGCGCAGGGCCACGCTCACCGCGTGCGGGATGGAGTCTATGCGCTTCTCGCCGAAGCCCATGGGTTTGTCGCCCTTGACCGCGTTGAGGTGCTTGAGCACGCGGATCGGCTCCCCGCCCTCGGCCATGTACTTCGAGAGCATGATGCCTAGGACCGAGGTGAGCCCCGAGATCTCGGTGCCCAGCGGCGGGATGTTCAGGAAGACCTGGTAGGGCCCCCGCTCGTCGTAGTTGATGTGGATGTGGAGCGGGCCGTAGCCGGTCTGCATGAGGTAGTACTCGGACTTCGCCCCGTGGGCGCTGCCCGGCTCGCGGCGGTTCTTGCGGGCCGGAGCCGTCGTCCCCATGGGGGTCGTCCCCAGGTTGAGGACCTGCTGGCTTTTGGACCCGTCGCGGTACACCGTGATGCCCTTGCAGCCCAGCTCGAAGGCCATCATGAAGGCCCGCCGCACGTCGTCGGTGGTCGCCGAGTTCGGCAGGTTGATCGTCTTCGAGACGCCGTTGTCCGTGAATTTCTGGAAGGACGATTGGACCTGGATGTGGAAGTCCACGGTCACGTCGTGCGCCGTCGGGAAGAGGCGCTGGATCTTCTGCGGGATCTCGGTGATGCCCCGGACCGACTTATGGTTGTCCGAGACCTTCTGCCACAGCTCGGTCTTCGAGAGGCCCCAGAAGTCGTTCTCTTCGGCGATGTGGCGGAACAGCGGGTTCACTTCGAAGAAGACGTCCTTCTTGTCCGGGGTCTGCCCGTGCTTGAGGGAGTCGAGGGCCTTCGCGTTGTAGCGCGTGTAGGCGATCGCGAAGAAGGGCTCGATGCCCGAGCCCTGCAGACCGGCCGTGATCGCGATGGTCCCGGTCGGGGCGATCGTCGTGCGCGCACAGTTGCGCGGGGTCCGGGCGTCGCCGCGGAAGTGGGGGCCCGACGGGTCGAAGATCGAGTCCTTCCAGTGCGGGAACATCCCGCGCTCGCGGGCGAGCTTCTCGGAGCACTCGAGGCCCTTCTCGTTGATGAACCGCATGACCTTCTCGGCGAACTCCAGGGCCGCGGGCGAGTCGAACGGCATGCCCACCTTGGCGAGCGTCTCGGCCCAGCCCATCACGCCCAGGCCGATGCGGCGGTTGCCCTTGGCCATGGCCTCGATCTCGGGCAGGGGGTAGTTGTTGATCTCGATGACGTCGTCGAGGAACCGGATGGCCGTGTGGACGGCCTCCTCGAGGCGCGCGAAGTCGAAGGTCCCCTCCATCAGGGTCCCGGTCACGAAGTTGGACAGGTTGATCGAGCCGAGGTTGCAGGGCTCCCACGGCAGCAGCGGCTGCTCGCCGCAGGGGTTGGTGCTCTCGATCTGCCCGAGGGCGGGCGTGGGGTTGGAGGAGGAGGTGTTGATGCGGTCGATGACCACGTAGCCCGGGTCGCCGGTCTTCCAGGCGAGTTCGACCATGAGGTCGAACACGTCCCTGGCCTTGACCTTGCCCGTGGGCTCGTGGGTGCGGGGGTTGATGAGGTCGTACTCCTTGTCGTCCTTCACCGCCTCCATGAACTTGGCGTCGATGCCGACGGAGATGTTGAAGTTCTCCATCACGCCCGCCTGGGTCTTCATGGCGATGAAGTCCTTGATCTCGGGGTGGGTGTAGTGGAGGATCCCCATGTTGGCGCCGCGCCGGGTCCCGCCCTGCTTGACCACGTCGGTCATCTTGTCGAAGATCTGCATGAACGACAGCGCGCCGCTGGCCACGCCCTGGGTCTTCTTGACGTGGTCGCCCTTCGGGCGCAGCCGGCTGAAGGAGAAGCCCGTGCCCCCGCCCGACTTCTGGATGAGGGACTGGGCCGTGACGGCCTTGGTGATGCCCTCCATGGAGTCCGGCACCGGCAGCACGTAGCAGGCGGACAGCTGCTGCAGCTCGCGGCCCGCGTTCATCAGGGTCGGGGAGTTCGGCAGGAAGTCCCAGGAGCCCATCATCTGCGAGAAGCGGCTTTGCCAGGTGGCCACCAGGCGCCCGGCCTCGGGCACCTTCTCCGCCACCGTTTCGAGGTTGCGGATCAGGCGCATGAAGTTCTTGTCGCGGTCGCCGACCTCCGCGATGTTCTCATGGAAGAGCGTCATGGTCAGCGGCTTCGCCCCCGGGGTCGGGGCCGCGCTCGAATGGACGGTGCGCCGGACCCCTTCGAAGACGCCCCACTTCTCGGCGGAGGGATGGAGAAGGACCTCCGACAAAGCGATGTTGCGGGCTACCCCTTCGAGCCAGGTCTCGACGTTGGGTGTGTCCCTAAGATACTTGTCCTTAATGACCTTCAGCTGGTTCTCGGTCAGACGGACTTTCAAGAGCTTGTGAGGTTGAGCTTCTTTTTCGGGGGCTTTATTATGCTTCACGGGTGTCGTCTCCTGCTCCGTTTTGCGCTCCGCGGAAGGAAAAACCCACCTCCCTCCCCGCTCGGCTAAGATGTCGGGTTTCCCGTCGAAAACGCTTTTGGGGAACCCGGCCACAGTGTAACACCAAACTTCGGATTATGTCAACAGTCTCCGTCGAGGAATAGGCCTTTTGGCCCGCGATATGAAATCGATGCCTTTTGAAATCAAGGTTTTAGGGGTAAATCAAATGGTGCTAAATGGTAAAACATGGAATCAGCTTCGTCGCTGTCCCGTCGGGAAAACGGAGTTTTCCGACCGGGGCGCCCGAGCCCGGACCGGCCGGGGAGGCCGTATGAACGGGCGTTCCCGACGAGAAACAGCCCCGGGATGTCTTCCGACGGCCGGAGGTCGCCCAAAGCTGAAAATAACCCTAATCCAATAGCGGTACTCATAGTCACCAGAAATGAATAGATGGATTCTCAAAAACAGGGGTATTTGAGTGGGTGCTGCGGCGTGTCAAATATTATTGATTTCGCTTTAAATATAAGCAGATTCCTGAGCCGAGACCTTCCCCTGTAGACTTCTTCCGACGGAAGAATGGAAGGAACTCCGAACGAGCCGGGGTTTCAATGACGCGCGGCCAGCCGGCTGCTGCGTGGGATCGGCGATACTGAACGGTCTCCACGGAAGGGTTGAGAGGCCGGCCCCGGGTTATCCACAGTACGCATATCGAGCTTGGAATCAAATTGAGCATGTAAGATAAGCGCTTCTTGCTGTCCACTGATGGCGCCATCATCGGGAATCAAAAAGCAGAGTATTTTCAAATGGTTCTTTTGAGTGACCTCCACATGTCTCGCAGATCGGCGGATGTCGTGCAGCCGTAGGGGATTTGGGCCGCGATATCGCACGGTCGTTCCTCGTAGCGTCGTCGGGGACGCGGCTCAGACTGCCGCGGGAACGGCTGAAGGAAGCCCTGGATAAAGGAAAAGACGAGGCGGGCTGGGTGGAGGCACGGGCGGCGGCGTTGACGGGAGGGAAACAACATGATTGCAGGGCCTCGGGACTTTTTACTATACTGTTGGAACGATGTACGCGATCATTGAGACGGGCGGCAAGCAGTATTGGGTAATCCCCGGCGAGACCATCAAGGTCGAGCGGCTCGAAGCCAAGGAAGGCGACAAGCTCAAGCTCAAGGCCTTGTGGGCCGCCGAAGAGGGGGGCGACGGCAAGAAAGAGCCTTCGTCCACCCTGAAGGGCACGGTGACGGCGGAAGTCGTCCGGCACTTGAGGGGCCCCAAGATCATCGTCTTCAAGAAGAAGGCGAAGGCCCGGTACGTCCGGAAGATCGGGCACCGACAGAATCTGACCGAGATCCGGATCAACGAGATTTCGCTCAACTAGGCGGTTCTATGGCGCATACTAAAGCACAAGGCTCCTCAAGCAACGGACGCGACAGCCACGGTCAACGGCTCGGCATCAAGAACTACGGCGGCCAGGTCGTGAAGGCCGGGATGGTCCTGGTCCGCCAGCGCGGCACCAAGTTCCAGCCGGGGCTGAACGTCGGGATCGGGAAGGACGATACCCTCTTCGCCAAGGCCGCCGGCGTCGTGGCTTTCGAGTGGGCCAACCAGCGCAAGCAGCGCGTCAGCGTCCATCCGGCGAAGTAGCCTCCGCTCGCCGGCCCTGGGCCGGCCGGCGCCGATCGCACCTCCCGTAGCCGTGGGCCGGGAGGTGCGCGTCTTTACGGCATCCCCCGGCGCGTCTTCGAGGTCTTCCTAGGATGAGGTTCGTAGACAAGGTCCGGATCGTGGTGAAGGCGGGAACGGGCGGCAACGGCTGCCTCTCCTTCCTTAGGGAAAAGTATCGCCCTCACGGCGGGCCCGACGGCGGCGACGGCGGCCGCGGCGGGAGCGTCTTCCTGGAGGCCGATCCGGAGTTGTACACCCTGCTCGACTTCGTCTACCGGCCGCACCTCACGGCCCGGGACGGCAACCACGGCAAGGGGAAGGACAAGACGGGCGCCACGGCCGAGGACCTCACGGTCCGGGTCCCCGTGGGGACCGTGGTATATAAGGACGGACGCATCCTGGCGGACCTTTCGGAGCCGGGGGGGCGCGTGCTCGCGGCCGCCGGCGGGCGGGGGGGGCGCGGGAACGCCTCGTTCAAGAGCCAGCGCAACACTTCCCCCCGCCTCTACGAGAAGGGACAGCCCGGCGAGGAAAACGAGCTCCAGCTCGAGCTTAAGCTGATCGCCGACGTCGGCCTGGCCGGCTTCCCGAACGCGGGGAAGTCCACGCTCCTGGCGCGCGTATCCAACGCCCGCCCCAAGATCGCGGACTACCCGTTCACCACCCTGGCCCCGCACCTGGGGCTGGTCCAGCATAAGGAGCGCAGCTTCCTCATGGCCGACGTCCCCGGGCTCATAGAGGGCGCCCACCAGGGCAAGGGCCTTGGCGGGGACTTCCTGCGCCATGTCGAGCGGACGCGGCTGATCGTCCACCTCATCGACCCCATGGGCTACGACCGCGTCCCGGCGGAGGAAGGGATCCGGGTCATCGAGGGGGAGCTCAAGAGCTACAGCCGGACCCTGGGGCGCAAGCCCAGGCTCCTGGTCCTCAGCAAGGCGGACCTGCCCGAGGCCGAGGAGGCTTTGCGCAGGATCCGCGCGCGCTACCGCAGCCGCAAGGTCTACCGCATCTCGGCCGCCACGGGAGAGGGGGTCTCCGAGCTGCTCGACGTCGTGCTCCAGGAACTCCGTCGGCTTCCGCTGGAGCGGCTCGCGACCCCGAGGCCCGGCGAGTCCACGGTCAAGGTCGCCCCGGGCTTCCACATCCTCCGCACGGGCCCGGGAGCCTTCCAGGTCAGCGGCCGTTATGTCGAGAGGGTCGTTTCCATGACGGACTTTACTTTGCTGGAGCCCCTGCACCGGCTGCAGAAGGCCTTCCGGCGGATCGGGTTGGACCGCGCGCTGAAGGCGGCCGGGGTCCGCGAAGGGGATCGTGTGACGGTCGGCGAACTGGAGTTCGACTGGTCGGACGCCCCGCTGAGGCGCCCGCCCAAGCTCTCTCCGACGTTTTGGGACCGATGACCACCGTGGGAACAGCGGGTTTGTACGAGGCCGAGCTGGAGGACCCGAAGGACATCCATCGGGCGTACGCCTTCTGCCGGAGGGTGGCCCAGGAGCGCCCCGAGGGCCTTTGGGCCCCGCGCCTGATACCGGGGACCTCGCGGCGCCATCTTTCGGCCGCGGCCGCCTTCCTGCGCGTCGCGGCGCCGCCGGCGGACGTCGCCGCGGAGGCCCGGCGGCGGACCTTCCTCGAGGACTGGCGCCGGCAGCTGGCCGCCTCGGACCGCGAGCCCCCGCGCCACCCCGTGCTCGCCGCCGTGGTCGCGACGCTGCGGGAGCTCGACCTGCCGAGAGAGCCCTTCGACGACCTCCTGGGAGCCTTCCTGCAGGACGGCCGGAGGACGCGCTACGCGACGTACAAGGAGCTCCAGGGCTTCCTGCGCCGGTACGCCGAGCCCGTGGGCCGGATCGCGCTGATGATCCGCGGCTGCCGGGACGCGCGGCGGCTCGAGCTTTCGGACCGCCTCTGCTCGGCGCTGCAGATGACGCGCTGGATGCGGGACGTCGCGTCGGACCTCCAGAAGGACCACGTCTACTTCACGGGGGAGGACTTCCTGGAGGCCGGCTACACCGAGGCGGACCTGCGCATGGGGGTGGTCAACGAGGGGTTCCGCACCCTCATGAAGCAGCAGTGGAAGCGCGCCCGCTCTCTCTTCGAGGAGAGCCAGCCGCTCGCCGAGGCGCTCGGCTGGCCCCTCTCCTGGGACGTCAAGCTCGCCTGGCTGTCCGGGAACGCGATGCTCCGGAGCATCCAGCGGCTGGGCTTCGACACCCTGCACCAGCGTCCGGCCCGCAGGAGATGGGACTGGCCGCGTCTGATGACCGGGGCCGCCCTGTGGCGGAGGTCTTAGGGAGCTCCATGTACGACACCCGGCCTCCCGAGAGCGGCTCGAACTTCCGCCTAGGATTCCTGTTCCTGCCCCGGCGCAAGCGCGAGGCCCTGAGCGCCGTCTACGCATTCTGCCGGCACGTCGACGATATCGTGGACTCCGGGGAGCTCCCAGCCGAGGAGGCGGCCCGACGGCTCTCCGTCTGGCGCGAGGACATCGAGCGGCTCTACGCCGGCGGGTCCCAGGAGCCGCCGGCCCACCCCCTGGCCCGGAACCTCAAACCCTTCGTGGAGGAGTTCCGCCTGCCCAAAGAGGGCTTCCTCGAGGTCCTGCGCGGCGTCGGCATGGACCTCGATGGGAAGCGCTACGAGGATTTTAACGAGCTCGCGCGGTACCTTTTCGGCGTCGCGGGGGCGGTGGGCCTGCTGTGCGTGGAGATCTTCGGCCACCGGGCCACCCCGCCCGACATGCTGCGCGAGTACGCGACGGCCATGGGGAACGCCTTCCAGCTCACGAACATCCTGCGCGACGTGGGCGTGGACCTCGAGCGCGGCCGACTGTACCTGCCGCTGGCCGACATCCGGGAGGCGGGCTGCTCGGTCGAGGAGATCCTCCGGCGCGAGCACACACCGGCCTTCGAAAGGCTGATGGAGGCCGAGTACCGCCGGGCCAAGGGCTTCTACGCCCGGGCCCGCGAGGTGCTGCACCCCGACGACCGCCGCAGCATGGCCGCCGCCGAGGTCATGGCCTGCATCTACGAAGGCCTGCTCGAGAGGATCCGCGCCGAGCGCTACCGCGTCCTCTTCGGCCGGGTCCGCCTGCCGGCCTGGCGCAAGGCCTGGCTGGCCGCGCGCGGCTGGGCCCGGAGCAGGTTCGGGACGGGGCCCGGGGTTTCTGTCGTATAATGGAGCGGACGCCGCACACATAGAGGAGACGATGATCATCCCCGACTGCCAGATACGTAAGCGGTGCCTCGAGCAGGGCATGGTCGAGCCGTTCGTGGACGGGCTGCGCGCGGAGGGCAGGATCTCCTACGGGCTGTCGTCCTACGGCTACGACATCCGCGTCTCGGACGAATACAAGATCTTCACCAACGTCCTGGCCGGCCTCGTGGACCCCAAGGACTTCGACGAGCGCTCCTTCGTGGACTTCAAGGGTCCGACCTGCATCGTGCCGCCGAACTCCTTCGCCCTGGCGCGCTCGGTCGAGAAGTTCCGCATCCCGAGGGATATCCTGGCCATCTGCGTCGGGAAATCCACCTACGCCCGCTGCGGCATCATCGTCAACGTGACGCCCCTGGAGCCCGGCTGGGAGGGGATCCTGACCCTCGAGATCAGCAATACGACTCCCTTGCCGGCCAAGATCTACTCCAACGAGGGCATCGCCCAGCTCATCTTTTTCCGCAGCGACGAGGTCTGTCAGACGAGCTATGCCGACCGGAAAGGAAAATACCAGAACCAGGTCGGGGTCGTGCTGCCGCGCATCCTGGCTGGCCGCTAGCCTGCTGGCGGCCGCGCCGGGGACGGCCTGGACGGCGCCGCCCGCACCCGGGGACCCCCAGGGGCCTTCGGCCGTCACCCCCGGTGCGCCGGTGAGAGCGACGGTGATCGACGACCCGGACAGCCCCTGACCGAGATGCGCCGCCGGCGCATCCTGGCCGCGGACGCGACCCGGTGGACGCCGGAGCAGTACGCCGGGCTCCTGCGCATGCGCGAGGCCGAGGCCATGGGGGGTTTCGACCTCCTTCGGGACAAGCTGGGCACCCTGCGGGGCTATGCGACCGAGTCTCCGCGCAGAGCCGGCTACCGGTCGCTCTGGCTGACCGATGAGGGCTACCAGAAGTTCATCTTCCTGCTTTCCCAGGACGCCCTCGCCTACTTCCAGTCCCGCGGGGCCGAGGCTAAGTTCGTCTTCAAGCTCAAGGGAGTCAACGGCAGGCGCCTGTTCGACGGCGGGACCGGCCTCCTGACCCAGGACGGGGTCGAGCTCTACCACCGCGTCCGCCGCAAGCTCCCCGCCTTCTGGAGATATCCGGACGGGGCCGTCAACGGGAACGTACGCCCTCCCAAGGAACTGGGGCGGTCCGCCTCGGCGGCCTTCCCGCCGGCGCCGGCCCAGGCCCCGCGGGGAGGGGGCGATGATTCGAAGGCCCTACAGAAGGTGGTGTCTTTGATGCAGTCGGGCTACGTGGAGATCACTCATGCCGAGGCGCAGGCCTTGATGGGGGAGACGAAGCTCTCCGAGGCGGACCTGCTCAGGCAGAGCTCCCTGCAGCTCATCGCGACCAAGGCCAAGGTCTACTACCTGCTCTCGCCGTCCGACCCGCTGACGGCCATCGTGGCGCGCAGCCGCGCGGCCGCGGTCCCGTAGTCGCCGCCCTCGGCCGCATGAGGGCGGCCCGTTTCATCAGGGCGTTGACCTTTTCGCTTCTTGTCTGAGTTCTTGGTATTTGCTGTTGAGCAGTTTTTCGCTCCAGCACGTCATGGAGGAGCGCAGCAGCAGGCCGTTGGTCTCCGACTGCGGCACCCGGACGACCACGTCAGGGTCCAGGGGGTTGGCTTTCCGCAGCCGGGCGAGGGTCCCGAGCCCGATCCAGATGGGCCAGCCGCAGGCGAGCCTCAGGCGCCACAGCGAGACGGGCATCGAGAGCGTGTACCGCCAGCCCGCGTCCAGATGCTCGAGCGCCGCGTCGAGCCACCGATGGTATTCCGCGCGGACGCCCGGGAAGGCGGAGGGCTCGAGCAGCGCGCGCGGATCACGGACCGGCAGGTAGCAGCGTCCGATGCGCAGGTCGCGCGGCACGTCGCGCAGGACGTTGACGAGCTGGAGTCCCTTGCCGAGGCGCACCCCGAGCGGGACCAGGGACTCCACGTCCCGGGCCCGGAGCGCCGGCAGGCGGGCCGCGCAGATGCGGGTCCAGAATTCCCCGACGCAGCCCGCGACCATGTAGGTGTAGCGGTCGAGCTCGGCGTCGTCCGAGAGGGCGACGATGCTCCCGGCGTCGCCCCCGGCGAAACGTTCCAGGTCGAAGATCTGGCCGCCGATGATGGTGTCGAGCAGCTTGTCGATCAGCGCCCGGTCGCCGGACTCGAGGGAGGCCTTCAGGGCCAGGCACTCGTCGAGACGCTCGAGGAGCTTCCGCTCGGCCGGCAGGGCCTGCCCGGCGGCCAGCTCCCGCACGGAGGCGGTCCGGCCCTCGCGCATGCCGCGCAGCAGCTCGAGCCGCCGCTCCCGGGGGACGACCTTCGTGTCCGCGACCGTGTCGCTGGCGCGGGCCAGCAGGTAGGCCAGCGAGATCTGGGGTCGGAGCTCCTTGGGGAGAACGCGCAGGGAGAGATAGAAGGAACGGGAGACTCCCCGCAGCAGGGGGTCGAGGGAGGCCCAGCGGTCCATGGACGCTAGGATAGCTATTCTGGCGGCGGCTAGGCTAGGCGACGGGGCGTTGTGCTATCCTTACAGGGTCCCGAAGGCCGGCGGCGGCGCTCGGGAAAGGAGGCCGCATGAAGACCGCGCAGGGCGTAGAAGCCGAGCTCATCGCCAAGGAACGGGCGGCCCTGGACCGCTGGGGCAAGGGCGACCCCGGCGGGTTCATCGAGCTGACCGCTCCGGAGGTCGTCTATTTCGACCCGTATTTGGAGAAGCGTTTGGACGGGCGGGAAGCCTTGAAAAGCTATTACGCATCCCTAGCGGGGAAGATCAAGATCGACCGATGCGAGTTGCTGGATCCGAAGGTCCAGGTCCACGGCGACGTCGCGGTGCTGACCTTCAATTACGTCTCGTGGAGCACGATCGGTGACAAGACGGCGGAATCGCGCTGGAACTGCACCGAGGTCTATTCCCGTATGGGCGTCGAGTGGAGGATCATCCAGACGCACTGGTCCTTCACGCGGCCGGGCTGAGCGCGCGGCACAGACGGGATGAGTGGCCCCGGGGCCAGCTGAATAAAAATAAGCAGAATTCATCACCTGACGAGCGCGGGATCGATAGGGCCTGATTTCGGCGACGGCCCTGGGACGTGATGCCGCGGCGGTAGGGCCGTTGTCGTCGGACGCGTGATGGCACGCCGAAGGGTATTTACTCGACGAGGAACTATTTGTTATATTTGTATCCTATATGCCCCAGAAGACGACACAGATAGACTCAAAGTACGCCCTGCAGCGCAGGCGCTGGATCATCCTCGACGCCAAAGGCCAGGTTCTCGGCCGGCTGGCGACCAAGGCGGCCGTCCTGCTCCGGGGTAAGCACAAATCCTTTTTCACCCCCTCCGTGGATTGCGGGGATTTCGTTGTGGTGACCAACGCCGGAAAGGTGGTGGTCACCGGTCAGAAGGAGACGCAGAAGACCTACTTCCGCCACTCGGGCTACGCCCGAGGCGCGCGGGTCATCCCGTACAGGCTTCAGATGGAACGGGACCCCCGGAAGGTGGTCTATCTGGCCGTCAAGCGCATGCTGCCCCCTAACCATTTGCGGCAGCACCAGATGAGACGGTTGAAGATATACGCGGGCGACACTCATCCGCACGCGGCCCAGAAGGTGGAGGCTCTCAGTGTCCGATAATACCCAGCCGGTCAGCAAATCCCAGGCCTCCCGGGCGGCCCTCTGGGCCACCGGGCGGAGGAAGACCTCCATCGCGCAGGTCCGCCTCATCCCCAACGGGCAGGGCAAGATCGTCATCAATGCCAAGCCCATCGAGCAGTTCTTCGGCGGCCACAAGCGCCACGCCGCGGACGCCACGATGCCCCTGGTCAAAGTCGAGCAGGGCAAGGGCTTCGACGTCACGGTGAAGGTGCTCGGCGGCGGCATCACCGG
>Ga0265297_10010613_pt1 | contig 11525 bp, 6 predicted proteins | sample Munlanlwell13791_FD_192502 | JGI IMG/M metagenome (GOLD analysis project Ga0265297, IMG submission 192502) | Leachate microbial communities from a municipal landfill in Southern Ontario, Canada - Leachate well 137-91 | ecosystem: Engineered > Solid waste > Landfill > Unclassified | place...
TGGGCGATAGCAAACAACTACAAATTCGATTATCCGATGAATCTAATTCCCAACAAAACTCTATCCGGGAGTAAATCGTTGAGTGCGGATGCCGACATTATTACAGTTAAAGGAAACACAATTTCTACCAAAACAACAGGAAATTTTCAAGTTTTTAATGCTTCTGGTGTACTTTTATATCGAAAAGAAAATGTTTCAAGTATTAACGCAAAGTTATCACGTGGAATATATATTGTCGATTTTAAGGGGAATGATGGTATTCATGCCAAAGAGAAGATTGTGATTTAACATACAAAATCGATCACTTCTTTATCATCATTCTTAAAATGTTACTTTACCAAAAATACTATTTATCTCAATGAGATCCTTTAAAAACAAACTGATTCTATTATTTTGTATATCTCCTTTAATTTCATACGCTTTAGGTAATAGGGATGGCAAATCAAATAACCAATCTCTTACAAATTGGGTTGACCCTTTTATTGGCGCAGAGATTGGAAATACACTGCCAGGGCCACAGCTACCCTTCGGGTTAGTGCGCCTTGGGCCAGACATTGCCACGCCCAATAATACAACTGGATATCGGTCTGACAAACCAATAAGGGGATTTAGTCATAATCACTTGAGCGGTACCGGAGGAGGTGCCCGATATGGGAATGTAATGATAATACCTGGTATTGGAGCTATAAATTTAAATCCAATGCCTACAAAATATAATGAATATGCAAAACCTGGTTTCTATACAGTAACGCTACATGATAAAGCGGGAGACGTTCAGTGTGAGCTAACTGCCAGCAATAGGGTGGGAATGCATCGTTATACTTTTTTCAAATTGAAAAGTGATGAAACATTACTATTAAATTATTCTCAGCAAGATACAATTCACGCCAATATCTTGTTAGATGCATCTTCTATCATAAATATGGTGGAAGCTGAACAGACTGAAAATATTGATGGAAACATTAGGATAGTCTCCGATTCTCAGATAGAGGGTTTTGCTGCATTTAAAGGTGGTTGGGGAGGTGAAAATCCCTATAAAGTTTATTTTGTAGCAACTTTTGACAGACCGTTTTACTCATACGGGACATGGAAAAATGATATTATATTTAAAAATGTTTCGAGTCAAAGTGGAACTAACATAGGTGCATTCGCAGGATTCGTTCTAAAGCAAAAAGAGGAGATTCAAATTAAAGTTGCAATTTCTTACGTAAGTTTAGAGAATGCGCAAACTAATATAAAAGAGGTTTCGGGATGGTATTTTGACAAAGTTAGAAATTGTGCAAACAAAGTATGGAACGACTATCTGAACTTAATAGAGGTGGAAGGCGGCAGTCCCGAAATGAAAACTGTATTCTATACGGCTTTATATCATACCTTCTCGATGCCCTCTTACATGGGTATAGATGACGAAAATCCAAAATGGAAATCGGGTAAGCCCCATTTTTGGGATTTTTACACCTTATGGGATACTTACCGCACAGTTATGCCCCTTTACACATTAATCAAACCCGAGAAGCAATCTGCCATCGTACAATGTCTGCTAGATATTTATAAACATAAAGGTTGGTTGCCTGATGCTTGGACCGCTGGTGACTATGCTTATGTGCAGGGAGGAACAAGTGCCGATGTCGTGATTGCCGATGCTGTGCTCAAAGGGTTGAAGGGTTTTGATATTAAGGAAGCATATGAAGCCATAAAAAAAAATACTGATTCAATGTCGGATAATCCTTATAAATATGGACGCTATCAAGCTGAATACAGTAAATTAGGGTACTTATCTTCAAACATTAAAAACGGTAGTTCGCGAACCTTAGAATACGCTTATGATGATTATTGCATAGCTCAGGTTGCAAGGGTCTTAGGTAAAAGTGATGACTATCACAAGTATTTGAAACAATCCTACAATTCGCTGAATTTGTTCAATCCTGATACAAAATTTTTCTGGTCAAAAGACACAACTGGGAAATGGGTACCGGGTTTCTCTCCCACTTTCAGAAGACCTGATTATTGGAACGGACCGTATTTCTACGAAGGCACTCCATGGAATTACAGCACCTATTTTCCTCATGACATGAAATTACTTATTTCAAAACATGGTGAAAACTCAAATTTCGTCGCTTTTTTGGATACATTATTTAACGGTAAGCATTATGAAATGGGAAATGAACCTGGTTTTTTAACTCCATATCTGTATCATTACGCAGGGAGACCTGATAAATCATTAAAGCAGGTTCGTGAACTATTAGGCGATTATAAAGTTGGGCGATTGGGATTGCCTGGTCAGGATGATTCAGGAGCTATGTCTGCATGGTATATTTTCGGTTCAATGGGCTTCTTCCCTGTTGCTGGACAGGATGTATATTTAATAGGTAGTCCATTATTTTCAAAATCTACCGTGAAACTAGATTCCGGCAAAACATTTACAATTATTGCCAAAAACACGAATAATCAAAATTTATATGTGCAATCAGCTAAACTTAATGGTAAAAAATGGGATAAATGTTGGTTTAGACACAAAGATATTATTAACGGTGGTGAACTTGTATTGGAAATGGGAACAATACCATCAGAATGGGGAACGAACGTACCACCGCCATCTATATCTGACTTAAAATAATTTAAAAACTAAAAAAAAAGATAGAAGAAACTATTCGAAACAACTAATTAAATTAAAATATATGAAAAACATTAAATCAACATGGCTAATTATTAAAACAATTGGCATCAACAAATTATTGCAACTGAATTCATACAACAGAACTCAAATGCTAATCCGATTTGTTTTAGTATTAAATTGCATGTTTATTTTATCCTTAACGGAAAATAATTTATTTGCAAGTCAATCAAATAATGCACCGAAGTCAGTTCAAGTAACCGCATTAAGTACTTGGACAACTCCTCTTAATACGAATTGGCTTTTTGTCACCGACACCCTAGAACAAGGCATGACAGGTGGTTGGTATAGAGAAAATTTCGATGATTCTGGCTGGAAAACGTTAAAATCAGGTTTGTCATGGGAAAAGCAAAATATATTTCATCGAGGCTGGGGTTGGTACAGGCAAAAAATTACTATTCCAACGGGTTATGAAGGAATACCTCTTGTCTTAAAATTAGGTAATACGAAATCTGATGATGATGTTTTTGTGAACGGTGTACGTGTGGGAGGCATTAAAAGCGAGTATAAATACACTAATATGATGGAAAGAACATATACGGTACCCTCTTCTCTTTTGCATTATGGTCAAACAAATACTATTGCTGTTCGTGTATGGGGTGGGAATCTTTCTTTTATAGGAAGTAACAGCGGTCTCGCATCTGGAACATTTAGCGCAGAACTTAATCCTTACAGTCTTTTAGCTGGAGATGTTGATCAAGCTGAATCAACTTACCAGCATATTAATTTATTCGATTTTAGCGACCGTCAAAAAGGAAAACCATTTAATTTGAAATTCCGATTTCCAAAATCAACGTTTGACCAGGGAGCTGCTAAATTGAAATATTCAATAAAGGACTATTATAGCGCTTTAATAGCTACAAGTACCGTGTCTATATCATCGGCTCCTGATGGTAGCTGCTATGCAATAGTGCCCGTTGATTCTTCTACAGCACGATCAATTTATTTAAAAGGACGTTTTGTTGCAATTCAAACAATTTTAAACAGTTCAAGTGCAATATTATCTACGATAACAGAATCGATAGATTATCTGTCATTTGCAAAACGCGACACTTTACCTTTACCAACTTTGGGCGATAAATTTGAAGAGACTACTTATGGCACTCTTAAACTAATAGATGAAATCGATTGTTCTACTGCATTTTCAAATGAAGATCATGGTTATTTGCAAAGTAGCCTCAATAATAAAACACAATGGTATAATACGCCTGGTTGTGGTGTATCAGTATATGTTAATGATATACTCGGAAAAAAAGCGAGGGAACTTAACAATGGTTGGTTTGCCTATAAAATTGGACGCGGAAAACTTTCTCCTCGGAAAACATATTTGTTGAGAATTGAATATCCTGAAGACAAACCACGCTATTGTCCTATTGAAATTCAGATCGGGCAAAATTACATGGATGCAGGCTGGCGTAGCGGTGTTGGTATCGCGAACGATCCGTATGATAACTGGCCATTAAGTAATTCATGGCAATATTATGATGTTATCGTTCCACTTGATGATGAAACTCTGGGTGCTGGTGGGACTGGTAGTGCTTCTGCTGAAAATGGCTTTTGGGTGTATTTTATGAACAAATTGAATGGTACTTACTTCTCTATGTATCAGGGTGGACCTGCTATCGCAAGTATGAAACTATATGAAATTGATCCTCAGACAAATGCTCCGGTTATAAACAAACCTTCAGCAGGATTACCACAAAGAACGCTCATGTTCGACTGGGAAAGACAGGCTGACCAAGAACCTGCTGACCTTGTAAATTATGCAAAATTGATGGGTTATAATGCCATTTCACCAATAATTCTTAAATGGGCTACAACAAATTACAGTAACCCGATATTGGGATATACATCCTGTAATATTGATAGGCAAAATTACTGGACTAGAAAAGAGTTTATTGATCCATATACTGCAAAACGAGGAGAAGCTCCAGTGCCAGGCAAAGAATCGGTATTTAATAGATACCTTGCCGCCACCAAAGAATCAGGGATTAATTTCGTTCCAAGGGTAGAATATGGAGGATCTGCTGCTCTTTCTTGGTCAGCCCATGCTACAGCCATTGATGGTACGCCATCTGTCCCTAATAGATTTAATGCTTGGTGTTCTGACCTATTAGATCCTTTGACATTCACTGATATGAAAAATCTTGTTGAACATCTTTTTAAACCATATGTTAATGAAAATCCTCAATTAACAGGGATGTTATGGAGAATTCGTTGTGATATGATGCCTATCAGCTATAGCGATACAGATGTAGCATTATATAACAGTGAAATGGGTACATCGGTAACTCGTTCTATTTTAGCGTCAAAATCTAGTGAGAAAAATAAGTATGCAGACTGGTGGCATCTAAAACGGCGAGACTTTCACGCGAAACTTGTTGATTTATTGAAGAGCTACCGCTCGGATTTAAAATTATATTATTACAATTGGGATGAAGATAAATTTAGTATGATTTTATCGGGTTTGAATAAAGCAAAATTTTATGCTGGCTTAACTGGTAAAAGTACATACCAGACTGATAGAACTAATCGTAATAATATTACAACTAATCAATATATAAATGTAATTAATTCGGGTGATTTTTCTGCAAATCTAGGTATCAATTCTCCTGACTACGGGTTAAGACCATCGCTTTATAGTAGCGTTTCCGGAATAGAATTGTTTGCACCTGCCAATATCCTTCATCTATCAAATAACTCCGGTTATTTAAATTATTTCAAAACGGCCGATGGGGTTTCTGTTAGCAATTGTGTTTCTTACGATGAAATACATGCAAGAAGTATCAACCCTAAATTCGAAGGACACTCTATGACCCCTGGAGGATCAGTTTACAGTATGGCGCTGGAATTAATGGATTACTTTCATGCTGACGCTCGGACATTAACATTCACAGCATACACTTATGGTAGGGGATTTGCAAATGCTCACAGACGTTTTGCACAGGCTTTTCTTGCGCTACCGGCTATACAAGGAACTATTATTGATAGCTCAGATGTGGATGTAAAAGTGAGAGCGTATAAGACTAGTACTGAAACTTATATTGGAGTTGCAAACAAAGCTTATACACTCAAAACAATTACTGTAAAAATTCCAATTACTAGTGGACAAGAAAATATGACTGTTAAGAATCTTGTAACTGGCAATAATGTAGCATTTACTATCGCTGATAATCAACTGCAGTTTGAAGTAAATAGTGGTCCTGTGGAGCTGAATTCTTACTTGTTAAATGCATCAACAGGGCTAAAACCCACTGAAAATTCACCATCAATAGTTCTTTTCCCAAATCCAGTAGAAGAAAATCTAAATATTAAATTGGATAACAGTTCGACTGGCAATATTAATGTGACAATATTTGACATGTTTGGAAAAGTGATTCTGAAGAAGGTGTATACTCATACGAATCAAATAAATATGAATGCTGCGAAATTACTTAAGGGAACATTTATATGTAGAGTTGCAACTTCGAATCAAACAGTGAATCTGAAATTTGTAAAGTAGCTAAATTCAAAATTTTGAAAACCTAAGTGCAAGAGTATAATTCGATTAACAAATGAGGCAAATCTTATTAATTTTCATTTCAATACTATTTTTTTTCAATACGATTGGGCAAACAATTGGCGATAATTTAAACGTAAAGTTAACTACAGCATCATTTTCTAATAATACATCTAACATTAACAGTAAAATATATTTTTCTACCAATGTTGAAAAACAGATTAGTTTTCCTGATACTGATGTTAAGTTGTGGAATAGAGATAGAACGATTAATACCAATGGGGTTTTTGCGAGTAGCAATACCCCGGTAGCTCTTTCTCTAATACCGGTAGGAGATTCTAAACCGAATAAAAAATTACATATTTTGACTTTGGGGGATAGCAATGGAACATTTAGTTATGGATGGCCACAGCAGCTCAAAGATGAGATACCATATGTCGATGTGTTAAACATTAGTAGAGCGGGTAAAACAATTGGATTTAATAATAATGGTGATAGTACATTAAATCAACTTGCTACACTTGAAAACGATCTGTTGAAAGCAAATATTTATATTGGTTTAGAAGAATACGATTATATTGTTATAGGTTTAGGAACAAATGACGCTAAATACGATTTTAGAAATAATCAAAATAAGGTCTACACAAATCTTGAATTATTAATAAAAAGAATTCGATCTTGTAGATACAAATCTCTAAATTCGGCGAAAATCGTTATCAAATCACCTACCCCCTATGGAACTAAAAGTCAGTCTCAAAAAAAATATATGGGTGGTAATAATAGAGTAAAGGAAATGAATACAAGGTTTAAAGAAATAGCCCAAAAATACAATTGTATTTTTGTCGATACGTTTACACCTTTGTGCAATGATATAGAAGTTCTTTCCAATGATGGGTTGCATTTAAACGAAGTAGGACAGAAAAAAATTGCAGATTTAATTGCAATCGAAATCAAAAAAGCACATTAATAGAGGATATAAAAAGTAAATATAAAACGAGCATGAACACACATGTTCACCATCAAGTTATGACGCTTGGTTTAACATGAAAGAAAATGAAAATCATTTTAGCGAATTATATAAGACCATAAAAAAATATTGTATGAAACCGTTCTCAAAAAATATACTCTTACTACTAACTTTATTAGTTAGTATTACTGGATTCAGTCAGTTGAAAGTGAAGCCGGGAAATCATAACATTACCTACATGGGACGAATTGCGGTAGCTGAGGACTCAGCTTCAATGTTCTGGCCAGGTTCTTCAGCGACCATCCGGTTCCGGGGAGCAAGCGTTAGTGTCATAATGAAATCACTTCGGAATCGGGGCTATTTTTATGCGATTGTCGATAATGATGCTTCGAAAGCTTTTAGATTCAGTACTGATAGCATAAAAAAATCAATTTCTATTGCAGATAGTTTAACTGCTGATGAACATACATTGATGCTTTACAAACTGTCAAATTGTACTTCTGAAGATAGAATATATGGTTTTGAAATTGAATGTAATCCACTTCTATTAATTCCCCTAAAATTACCTTCCCGAAAAATCGAATTTTTTGGCAATTCTATTACTGCCGGTCATGGTGTAGACAGGCCTGAAGGAATGAGTGATTCAGGTAAACCTGAACATTTTAACAATTACTATACCTATGCGGCTTTAACAGCGAGACATTTCAATGCACAGTATTCATGCATTGCCCGTAGTGGCATTGGAATTATGTTGAGCTGGTTTCCTGAGATCATGCCGGAGGTATATAATCGGTTAAATCCAGCTGACTCAACCTCCAAATGGAGTTTTGAAAAATACTGTCCGGATATAGTGGTTATAAATCTCTTTCAGAATGATAGTTATCTATCAATCCATCCTGAACATGCCCAATTTAAAGCCCGATTTGGAAACAATAAACCTACAGAAGAATTTATCGTTAAGTCATATCAGGATTTTGTATCAACCATCAGATCGAAATATCCCAAGGCTCAGATAATTTGTGCTTTAGGCAGTATGGATGCAACAAGTGAAGGCTCAAAATGGCCAGAATATATTCAACAGGCTGTGACCGGACTAAAAGATAAAAAAATCCACACTATTTTTTTTCCGTTCAAAAAAACTTCCGGACATCCCACAAGAAACGAACAAGAAACTATGGCCAATAAGCTAATTCAGTTTATTGAAAAAGAAATAAACTGGAGATAAATTTCTGAGTCTTTTTAGAAAACCAGAACACATTTTAATCACTTTATTTTAAAACAGCTTAATCGATACTAATCAATTCATTAAAAAACATGAGTACAAAACATAAATTTCTCTACAAAGTAATTATTTCTTTCATTTTTCTATTGTTACCAACAGGTCTCTTCTCGCAGAGATTTAATATTTTGGATTTTGGGGCTAAATCGAATTTAAATGTTCTTAGTACTGAAGCAATTCAGGCGGCAATAGATAGTTGTAGTGCTGTTGGAGAGGGAACTGTAATTGTACCTGCCGGAACTTATTATTCAGGTACTTTATTCATAAAAAACAGGGTAAATATACATTTAATGTCAGGTGCATTTTTGATTGGTAGCACAGATCCGAATGACTATCCTCCACTGGATATTAAATTTAAAACTATGTTCTCGCCGGTAATATCAGATGAAAACTTGAAAGATGCAAAAAAAAGATACAAAGCCTTTTTATTCGCGGAAAATGTAGAGAATATATCAATTACCGGCGAAGGTACAATTAATGGAAATGGCAATGCTTCATCATTTCAGTTAGGGAATGATGGTTCGTCCAAAGAAAGCACTCAAAGACCAATTCTGATTTTAGCTGTAAACTGTCGGAAAGTTAAACTCGAAAATGTTAAATTAAAAAATTCGGCATATTGGATGCAAAGTTATCTGGGGTGTGATGATGTACACTTAAAAAGTATCTCTGTTTATAATCACTGCAACTATAACAATGATGGGATCGATATTGACAGTAAGAATGTCCTGATCGAAAACTGCATTATTGATTCAGACGATGATGGTATTTGTTTAAAAAGTCATGACAAAGAGCGTTTTTGCGAGAATATAATAATTAGAAATTGTACAGTTAGGTCAAATTGTAATGCCATTAAGTTAGGAACAGCTTCAGTGGGTGGTTTTAAAAATATTCTGATTGAGAATATAATTATCAAAAGTGCTTCTGAAAGCGGTATCAGAGACTGGCAAAAAATTTGGAATTTTATTGACAAACCCAATACCGGTCTTTGTGGAATATCCATTGAGAATGTCGATGGTGGAATTTCTGAGAATATCAAGGTGAATAATATATATATGACTGATATGCAAGCACCTCTTTTTGTGAAGTTGGGGAACAGATGTTTGTGTAACACAGGCAAATTAAAAAATATCGAAATTAGTAATCTTACCGCAAAAACTCACAGTAAAATAACTGGAAGTATTACCGGATATCCCGGTAACTATATCGAAAACATTACTTTAAAGAATATATCTATCAATTCACCTGGAGGAGGTACAAAAAAGGATAGTAAAATCGATTTACCGGAAAATGAAACGCTATATCCAGAGGTTAATATGTTTGGAGAGGTTTTACCCTCAAGCGGCTTGTTCGTTCGACATGCAAAAGGAATTATAATACAGAATATAAGTTTTCAAAATCGAAATGTTGATTTTAGACCCTCAATGGTATTTAATGATGTCAAACAAGGTTATGTCTACCAAGTGAATCAAATTAAACCATCTGGAAATGTTACTTTAATAAAACAAAAAAAATGCAAGAATATATATCTTAAATAAAAGTAAATTATTAGTTAATATCTCATTCGCATTTAATTATAATATAGATTCTTGAACAATTACTGATATTAAATTCGTGTTAAATCGTCTACAGAGCTTTGGCAATGAAAATATTTAACTATTAAAACCCAACTACAATTTTTATTTGTATAAACCGATTATTTCACATTATGAAAACACTATATCAAATCTTTATTTCGCTCATTTGTGTGTTCTGTTTTGCTTCGTGCGAAACAACCCTTGTAACTAAGCCGGTACAACCTTTAAAAAAGGACGTTTTTAGTGGCTATGTTCAGAAAGGGCCATTTGTCAACGGCTCATCAGTCACTATCTCTGAATTGGACACGGCACTCAATCAAACCGGACGCAGTTACTTTACAACTATTATTGATAATTCAGGGAGTTTTGAACAGAAAAAAATAGAGTTGATATCCAGCTTTGTTCAACTGAAAGCCGATGGATATTACTTTAATGAAGTGACCGGACAATTGTCTTCTGGTCAATTGACTTTGTACGCAGTAGCTGACATTTCAAGTGTGATTTCAGCAAATATAAATGTATTGACTCATTTGGAAAAAAGCAGAGTGGAATATCTGGTTTCGCAAAAAGGATTGACATTCAAAGAAGCCAAGAGACAAGCTCAAACTGAAGTGCTGAATGTTTTCAGCATCAAACTGGCAGCCGATTCTACTTCAGAAAGTTTAAACTTGAGCACGGATGGCGAAAACAACGCCGTTTTGTTAGCCGTTTCGTGCATCCTACAAGGCCAGCTAAGTGCCGCCGAAATGTCACAACTGATGGCTAACATCAGTACAGACATCACAACAGATGGAAAATTAGACAGTCTTTCGCTTGGTTCACGGTTGCTTGACAATGCCAGATTTACAAATTTAGCCACTGTACGTGCTAACCTCGTGGTCAAATATGCCGAATTGGGATTGAGTCAGAGTGTTATTCCTCAGTTTGAAAAATACGTGAAACAGTTTATGGACAGCACAACCTTTAAGCCCAAATTACTAATTACCTATCCTGATGCTGGAAACTATGGTGCCAATGTATTAAATACTAAAGACTCTGTTTTTTTATTATCTCAGACTTATCAGTCTACAATGCATCACTACTCGATGAAAGCTGATTTACCAATTGGCACTACATTAAAAATAATTATGAAAAAAGGAGTTTGGGTTTATGGGGCTTTACCGGCTCCAATAAATTGGACGGTCAGTACTTACAATACTCCAACGCAAACCCAGGTATTTAATGTGGTTGAAAGCGGTAAACCAAACGATATAGATCTAATGTTTATTAGTGCTGGCATTGTTACCATTGAATTTTACGAAAATGGGGCAACCACTCCAACCCGAATTAAGCAGATCGCGATTCAGTGATTTTCGTTAGGTTAAATAATCATTTATCCCAAGTGGAGTAGGCTTGGCCGCAAAACTATAAAATACAATAATTTAACTATATATGAATAGAATTAATTAACTAAGCTTTATGGTAATACTACATTTCGTAATATTTATAATGAAATTTAAAAAAAAGCATTTTTTTTCAAGCATATCAACTAT
>Ga0265297_10010614_pt1 | contig 11522 bp, 10 predicted proteins | sample Munlanlwell13791_FD_192502 | JGI IMG/M metagenome (GOLD analysis project Ga0265297, IMG submission 192502) | Leachate microbial communities from a municipal landfill in Southern Ontario, Canada - Leachate well 137-91 | ecosystem: Engineered > Solid waste > Landfill > Unclassified | place...
CTAGTGTAGTGTAACAGTTATATCTTTACAATAACGGTTTTACTGATAGTATCGGGGACATGTGGAATCCAGCCGACGCCCTGCCTATGACCGTCGAACAAAAGCTCAGGCTGGAAGCTTGGGTTCGTGCCCCCACGACGCCGCAATATGTGGTGTTGCGCTCGCGCATCTGTCTGTGGGCTCACGAAGGTTGGGCCAATCATCGCATCGCCACCGAACTCGGCACTTCCCGCCCCACCGTCTTGTTGTGGAGGCAACGCTTTGCCGCAGGTGGCCCCGCCGCCTTGGAGCAGGACAGCTCCCGCGGCCAGAGTGCCCAGCGGTTGGACGACTCGCAAATCAAGGCGATCGTGGAAGCGACTCTGCACACGACGCCGCGCGACGCCACGCACTGGAGCACCCGCACGTTGGCCCAGGCCAGTGGCGTCAGCCACATGACGGTGGCGCGCATTTGGGATGCGCATGGGCTGCAACCTCATCGGGTTCGCACCTTCAAGCTGTCCCGCGATCCGGCCTTTGTCGAGAAGTTGACGGACGTGGTTGGACTGTATTTGAACCCGCCGGACAAGGCCTTGGTGTTGTGTGTGGATGAGAAAAGCCAGATTCAAGCGTTGGATCGGACGCAGCCCGGACTGCCGATGAAAAGGGGCCGTTGCGGCACGATGACGCATGATTATCTGCGTCATGGCACCACCACGCTCTTCGCCGCTCTGAATGTGCTGGAGGGCAAAGTCATCGGGGGGTGTTTTGAGCGCCACCGCCACGAAGAGTTTCTGAAGTTTCTGCGGCAGATTGACCGGCAGACGCCGTCGGCGTTGGCGTTGCATCTGATCGTCGATAACTACGGCACCCATAAACACCCGCAGGTGCGGCACTGGCTGGCCCAACACCCGCGCTTTCACCTTCATTTCACGCCGACGAGCTCTTCTTGGCTAAACTTGGTGGAACGCTGGTTTGCCGAGATCACCCGCAAACGGATTCGGCGTGGCAGTTTCCACAGTGTGGCTGAGTTGAACTCCATGATCGAGGACTACATCCGCCACAACAATCAACATCCAAAGCCCTTCCTTTGGACAAAACGAGTTGACGAGATCTTGGAGAAAGTCCGCCATTGTAAAGCCGCGGCTGTTACACAACACTAGAATTTGAAGCGTAGCGGCCCAAATCACGGTGTTTCGGCGCCGGGCGTTAATTTCCAAGAAGAATCGTCCGTCGGGGTTGACCTTCCACGACCGCTCTGTTAGCATCCGCGCGCCTTTTATGAAACTCTCTTATTATATTGCATTCATCGCCGCTGCCGCGCTGGTCGCAGGTTGCGGCGACAAGGGAAGCAAAGTCCAGCAACCCGCCAAAGGTCCGGCTGTGACCGTTAGCGGCACCAACACGGTCGCCAAGAGCACCGTCACCCCTGCCCCCCCGCCGCCCGTGACGACGCCGAAGCCTGTCACAACTCTTTTCCCAGCCGAAACCCCCAATAAGACCGCGCCCACCGTATCGGTGCCCAGTGCCGCTGCTCAGCCGGCTCCAACGACGGTCAAGCCTGTGACTGAGGCCAAGACAACGCAGGGCCAGATGGCCGCGAAAGTAGTCATGGTGAACAAGGAAATGAAGTTTGTTGTGCTTGAGTTCACCACCAGTGCCATCCCCACTGCAGGCAGTCAGTTGTCGCTTTATCGCGGCACGGAGCGTGTTGCCACCGTCAAGGCCAGCGAACCCATGAAGCCGCCGCTCGTCACCGCCGACATCCTTGATGGCGACCCCCGCAAGGGTGACGAAATTAAGTGATGTATCACAGGCCACCGTGATTCTGGTTGGCCCAGTCGCGAATTTCTTCCGCTCACAAGGTCCACTGAGCACTTACGAGTTTCCGGTGGTGGTGGAACGGGTGACCCGCGGACTCTCCCTGAGCCCCATCGAAGCTCATCGGGCCATTCGCAGCCTGCTGTCGGAGGCGATTACTGATGACCTCAAGATCAATTTCCTTCTGGCGCTCCACCGCAAAGGTGAAACCGCCGAGGAAATCGCTACTTTCGCGCTGACGTTGCGCGATCTGGCCGTCAGCCCGCATGTGGGCCCCGCCGACGTGGGCGGCACACTGCTCGACGTCTGCGGCAGCGGCGGCGACAAGCTTCATACCTTCAATATCTCCACCGCCGTTGCCTTCGTCGTCGCGGGAGCCGGCATACCGGTCGCCAAGCACGGCAATCGCGCCATCACCAGCCAGAGCGGTTCGGCGGATGTGCTTGAGGCCCTGGGTGTGGTCATTGACCTGCCGCCGTCCGCCGCCGCGCGCTGTCTGAAAGAAATCGGCATTGCGTTCTTCTTTGCGCCGCACTACCACCGTGCATTCAAGACCATCACCGGCATCCGCAAGCGCCTGGCGGCACTGGGCGAATCGTCCGTATTCAACATCCTCGGCCCGCTCCTGTGCCCCGCCAAACCCAACGTCCAACTCATCGGCATCTATGACCCGGCGCTGGTTCCGCGCCTGGCCGAGGCGCTGCGGCTGATGGGCGTGCGACGCGGAATGGTGGCCAGCGGACGAACGGAAGACGGGCGCAGCATGGATGAGTTCTCCACGCTCGGTCCGACATGCGTCGCAGAGCTTTCGGAAAAGGGAAAGATCGAGGAATACGAATTCGACGCCGCCGGCATGGGCCTGCCGCGCGCAACGCTGGCTGATGTGGCCGGTGGCACGCGCGAGGAAAACGCCGATTTGGCCCGCCGCATCCTTAACGGCACTGAGCACGGTTTCCCACGCGACATCGTGCTGCTCAATGCCGCCGCTGCGCTCCGCGCCTCGGGCATCGTCCGGGATTACGAGCAGGGGTTGAAGCTGGCGGCGCAGACGATTGACATTGGACAGGCGGCGGAGAAGCTGGAACGGTTGGCCATCTTCACTCGAAACGCGAAGTGACCCGGCCGGTCGCGTCTCCGGCCGAATAAGATTGGTGCGGGAGAGGAGACTTGAACTCCTACGCCTTTCGGCACATGCCCCTCAAACATGCGTGTCTGCCATTCCACCACTCCCGCACACGAAAGCCGGAGAAATCGAGCGCGCCGAAACTACCGTGACAGCCGCGCGCGTGCAACTCATTTGTTGGACAACGAAGTCGCCACCGGCGAAAGGTCCTCGTAAACGGCCTCTATTGAAACAAAAGCGGCTCCATTTTCGACCTTTACCGCCGCGCTCGCGCTGCGCAAGCCGGCCAGCGCGTCCAGCGCCATATCGATGCGCGGCAACCACATCGCCAGCGCACCAGGCGGTTCGCTGCCATTGATAAGCCGGTAGAGCGAGTAAGCCGACAGCGTATTGCGTACCGCCTGGGTGGTGGCTGCCACCTGCCATTGCAGCCGGTTGCTGTCGGTGTTCGCTTCGCGCCAGGGTTTCTCCCTGAACATCGGCAACAGCAGTTCGGCGCTGCTGGCCGCGAACAAGACGTTCTCGCCAAAACCCATCACAGGCCAATACCCAATCTCGTTCTTCAGCGATTTGGATTCGGAAGTCAGGCGGTCCACGAGGGTGCCTTGGACATCGGCCGAATCGAGCGCAAACTGCAGGCCCGTGCTGCCGTTGATCTGCTGCAATCCGTCCTGAACTCCCGTCCGCGCCTGTTTCTCATTATAGCACTCCAACGCCAGCGCCCATTGAGGCGCCGGCAATGGCACATGCACCGCGATCGGCCGCCATGGCAACGACGCGACCGCGAAGTGATCGCCCATCCATGGCGCCGAGGAGCGCAGCCGCGACATTTGGCGTTGCACGGCCTGAGCGGTGGCAGGATCGAAGCAGGCCGCATGCGCCACCACCACAGCGAACCAATCATTGAGCCGCCCGCAGATCGTCAACATCGGATTGGACGGCAATTGTTTCAGCAAGCCGCTGCTGGTGATCAGACCCGTCGGATTCAGCGGCGGTGGTGCGGCAAGCGGTGCATGCGTGTGGATGCCAATCGTCCCGAGATTGGTGGTGTCAATCGTCCACGCGAACAAACCGTTTGGCCGCTGCCAGAGACCGTGTTGACTGCGGTAGGATTCATCGCCCATCCGATCTCCAAATTCCTTCTGGAATTCCGCCGCCATGCCTTCCAGCGGTTTCGGTTTCTCGTTCCAACCCCGCGCCTTCGGGATGCCGCGATCCAGATGCCGCTCCAACGTGTCTTCCGTCTCTGAGAATGCCACCACGATGATGCCGCGGACTTTGGTGTATTTCACCACGAGCTTTTCCGGCCAGTCCTTGACCGTAACGCGCACCACCTCTGCGTCCCCGTGACGCGAGCTTGTCATCACAAAACCGGCGCGTCCGCCACGTTGGATGATGTCGGCCCACATCTCCAGCCGCTTGGCCCGCCGGCCGATGGGTGCAAAGATGAATAGGTTGTGCCGGCCCGGCTTCTGCGGATCATCCACGTAACCGGCCAGCACTCGATCACCAATGAGATCGAGAATCCATCGCTCGCCATCGCTCAGTTCGCTCTTATCGAAACCGTGCTGCTGTGCGAACTTCTTCAGTTCGGGCCGCCCCATGAACACCCGGAACCAGTTCGAGGTGCGCAGCCGGAGCCAGTCGGTTTCCAGCGACCGTTGATAGACGACAACTTCCGCCTTGGATGGCAGACAACCAAGCAGATCATTATCGCTCACCACTTTGGCCGGCTTCAGCAACCAATAAACCCCGCCCGCCACCAGAAAGATGGCGACAAAGCCGAGGACGCCGAGAAACCGTTTTACGGCAGCTGAACTGCGCCGATGAGATCGCGAATGTCTGTGATGTTGTGGCATTGGAGATAGTCCCGGATACCCGCGATGACCGCGAGCACCGTTTGCGGTTCGTAGAAGTTCGCTGTGCCCACAGCCACCGCGTTGGCCCCGGCCAGCAGAAACTCGATGGCGTCCGCCGCGCTCTGAATGCCGCCCATGCCGATGATCGGAATCTTCACCGCGCGCCGCGCGTCCCAGACGAGTTTGATCGCGATGGGCTTGATGCACGGTCCCGTCAGCCCGCCCGTGACGTTGGCGAGCTTCGGCCGGCGCGACTCGATGTCAATCGCCATTGCAGGAAAACTGTTCGTGATCGAGAGCGCGTCGCTGCCTTCCGCTTCCGCTGCGAGCGCATACGGAACGATGCTCGTCACGTTGGGGCTGAGTTTGGTGATCAGCGGCAGCGTCGTCGCCCTTCGGCACGCAGCCACCACACGCGCCAGCAGCTTCGGGTCGGTGCCAAACTGCGCGCCGCCTTCCTTGATGTTCGGACAGGAGACGTTCAACTCCAGCGCACCGACACCGCCGAGGTCGCCAAATCGCCGCGCCACCTCCGCGTATTCCTCCACCGTCGTGCCCCAGATGTTGATGATCGCCGGCACGCGCAGCGACTTCAGGAACGGCCAATACTTCTCGATGAACCCTTCCACGCCCGGCCCTTGCAGGCCGATGGCGTTGAGCATGCCGCTCGTCACCTCCGCCGTGCGTGGTGTCGGGTTGCCGCGAACCGGCGTGAGGCGAATGCCTTTAACGACGACGGCGCCGAGTTGATTCAGGTCGAGCAGCCTTGCGTATTCCGCGCCGTAGCCAAACGTCCCCGACGCAACCATGACCGGGTTTTGCAGTGTCAGCTTGCCGATGGAGACGGAAATATTCATTTCGCCACCTCCCACAATACTTCCCGCGAGTCAAATACGGGCCCCTCAGTGCAGGTCCGCTGATATTCCCATCCCGACGCCGTCTTCACCGGAATCACGCACGCCAGACAGACGCCGACGCCGCAGCACATGTGCTCGTCCATCGAGATATCCGCCGGCACCTTGAACTCGTCGGCGATCCGGGTCACCGCCTTGAGCATCGCTGTCGGTCCGCACACGAACAGTTTCCGTTTTCCGCTGCCCTGCTTGAGTTCGGCCATCAGCAGTTGCGTGACCATCCCCTTCTCGCCGTAGCTGCCGTCCTCTGTCGTCACGCGCACGTCCCAGCCCAATTTACGAAATTCTGCTTCACACAAAATGTCCACGCGCCGACGGCCGCCCACGAATACGATGCCCTTTTGCGGCGAACGTTCCGCCAGCAGATACATCGCCGCCGTCCCATAACCACCCGCCACCAGTAACGGCGTCTCGCCGCCGACTGCCGGCACGGTAAAACCGTGTCCCAGCGGCCCGATGGCGCTCAGTTCCTCGCCCGCACGCATCCGTGCCAGCGTGTCGGTTCCTTTGCCAACGGTCTTGTAAAGCACCGAGACCGTCTCACCGTTCGCCTGGAAAATGCTGAATGGCCGCCGCAGCAGCGCGTCGCGCATCGGCAGGACGCGCAGATGCAGGAATTGCCCCGGCTGCGTCGCTCGCGCGATCTCCGGCGCGCGCAACACCAACCGGAAGTAGGCGTCGGTGTCGCGCTCGTTTGAAATGATCTGGACTGTTCGCTCAACCATCGAGGCCAAGCATGTTCGCCGCGTGCCAGCCTGTCAACTCTGCGTCCTCCTTGACATGTAAAGCGTCGGTTCTGCGGAAAGAAAACGAGGCGGCGCGCCAAGCCGTGCTCGTCTTGCATGAATTGCCCCGGCTCAGCGCAAACGACCACGTTATCTACCGCGCCGGGCATGAAAGCGGCTTGGTCTATGTGCAGATTTGCAGTAGAATTGTGCATGATGAACGCCGTGCCTATGCCCCAACATTCTCAATCTCTCGGGGAGGAGATCGCAAACAGCGTAAGCCACGGCGCCGGTTTCGTGGCTGCCCTGGTTGGGATGCCGTTTCTCTTGCTGGCTGCGTTTCGACGCGGGGACACCGGGATTATTGTAGGGGTTAGCGTCTTCGCCACCACAGTGGCGCTGCTATATCTGGTGTCAACCCTCTATCACGCCCTGCGCATGAACATGGCCAAGCGCGTGTTCCGTGTGCTTGATCATCAAGCCATCTTCCTTCTGATTGCAGGAACCTACACGGCGTTCACACTCGGTATCCTTCGAGGCTGGTTGGGCTGGATTCTGTTTGGAATCGTCTGGAGTCTGGCAATCGGCGGTATTGTGCTGAAAGTGATGGGAGGACTGCGTTACCCGGTTTTCTTCACATGCCTTTACGTAAGCATGGGCTGGCTTGTGCTGGCGGCAGTTCACCCGTTGTCGGTTTTGGTTCCGAAAGCCGCTTTGCTTTGGCTGCTGGCGGGAGGCGTCGCTTACACCGCAGGCATCGCGTTCTATGCAGCGAAACGAATTCGCTACGCCCACTTCATCTGGCACTTGTTCGTTCTCGCCGGCACGGTCTGTCACTTCTTTGCCGTGCTGTTGTGCATAGCATAAGGACGCTGTCGGGCGCCAAGAGCGCCAAAGAGCTGGCACGGAAACTGGTTGATGCACTGAGGAACGGGCGAAACAATCGTTGGTGCGGATGGTTCTCAGTCTGGCTTGAATAGTCCATGGCGCTCGCCTAGAGTCCGCGCACTGAACAACTCTTGGAGGAACCGGCAATGTCAGAATATTTCATCGGCATAGACAGCGGCACACAGTCCACAAAAGCCATCGTGGTGGATGCACGCGATGGCAAGGTCGTCGGCGCGGCGGCAAAATCCTACGGTCTCATTCCAAAACTGCCCGCCGGCTGCAAAGAGCAACATCCGAAGGCATGGATCGACGCCGTCATCGCCAGCGTGCGCGGCGCGCTCAAGGCCGCGAAGGTCAAGGCCGCCGATGTGCGCGGCATCGGCGTCAGCGGCCAGCAGCACGGTTTTGTCCCGCTCGACAAGACCGGCAACGTCATCCGTCCCGCCAAGCTCTGGTGCGACACTTCCACCGCGCCCCAATGCGCCGAGATCATCGGCAAGCTGGGCGGTCTCCCGAAGGTCATCGAGGCCATCGGCAACGGCGTGCCCGCCGGTTTCACCGCGTCGAAAATTCTCTGGCTGAAGCAGAATGAGCCGCAGAACTACGCCAGGCTCGCGACCGTGCTGCTGCCCCACGACTACATCAATTTCTGGCTCACGGGCGCGAAGACCATGGAATTCGGCGACGCCAGCGGCACCGCGCTCATGAACGTGCGGTCGCGCCAATGGAGCGACGCGATCATCAACGCGATTGACCCGGAACTGAAATCGAAACTGCCGGCCATCCAGCAGAGCGACCAGCCCGCCGGCAAGCTGCGCGCCGAAGCGGCAAAGCAGCTTGGTTTGACAACCGACGTGCTCGTCAGCGCCGGCGGTGGCGACAACATGATGGGTGCCATCGGCACCGGCAACACGCGGCCCGGCATCGTCACGGCAAGCTTCGGCACGAGCGGCACGATTTACGCGTGCAGCGACAAACCGGTGGTGGACCCGCAAGGCGAGATCGCCGCGTTCTGCGACTCGACCGGCCAATGGCTGCCGCTGCTTTGCACCATGAACGTCACCGTGGCGACCGAAATGATCCGCAAGGATTTCGGCTGGTCGGTCAAGCAGTTCGACACCGAAGTCGGCAAAGCGCCCGTCGGCGCGGGCGGGCTGGTGCTTCTGCCGTATTTCGAGGGCGAGCGCACGCCGAACGTCCCCGACGGCACGGGCGTCTATTTTGGCGTCAATGAGCGAACGCTGACAGCCGGCGCATTTGCGCGCGCGGCAATGGAAGGCGCAACACTCGGCATGAACTACGGCCTCAACCGTCTGCGCAGCCTGGGCATCGCCCCGACGCAAATTCGCGCCACGGGTGGAGGCTCCAATTCCGCCGTCTGGCGGCAGATCATGGCCGACATCTTCAACGCCGAAGTCGTTTGCACGCAGACTGCGGAGGGCGCGGCCTACGGCGGCGCGCTCCAGGCGATGTGGTGCTGCGCGCGCCAACGCGGCATCAAGGTGGAGATTTCGGAGATCACGGAGAAGTTCGTGAAGCTCAACCGCAAGACACTGGCACGTCCGAAACCGAAGAACGTGGAGTTGTATCGCAAGCTGCAAGAGTTGCAGAACCAGCTCAGCCGCGACCTGCGCCCATCGTTTGCGAAACATCGGGCATTGGTAAGCCAAAAATAATCCGCCGCTTCGAACTCTCAACTTCTCATTCCCGACTCATAATTTTGTGCACTTCTATCGGTCCAAATACGTCCTGCCCATCGCATCGCCGCTGATCGAAGACGGCGTCGTTGGCGTTGAAGACAACCGCATTGCCGCCGTCGGGCCGCGGAGTGACTTCGACGGGCCATTCACCGATCTCGGCGAGCGCGTGCTGCTGCCGGGATTCGTCAATGCACATTGCCACCTCGACTATACGAACATGGCCGGCAAACTGCCGTTTCACGGCTGCTTTGCCGACTGGATCGCGGACATGGTGGTGCTAAAACGCAAGTGGTGGACATCGGATTATGCGGCGTCGGCAAAGGCGGGGCTGGAAGCGTTGGTGCGCTCCGGCACGACAACGGTGTGCGACATCGCCGCGTCGCCGTCAAATCTCGAAAGGGTCGCGAATGCGCCGGTGCGCGTGTTGTCGTGTCTGGAACTGATTGACGTGGCTGGCAAGGCCGCCGCCGAGAAATTCTGGGACCTCTGCGCCGGACTCTCACCGCATGCGCCATTCACCGTATCAGATGAGCTCTATCGGAAGGCTCACAGCTTCTGCCGTCAGCAGGGAAAGATATTCACGACACACGTCGCCGAATCGAGCGAGGAAGCTGCAATGTTCGAACGGAGAACCGGCCCCCTCTACGAACTGCTCGCGGTGTTGGGCCGGTCACCGGATGACTGCGGGCGTGGCAGCAGCGTGGCGTGGCTCGATGCTTGCGGCGCGCTCAACGGCACGCTGGCGGTCCATGCAAACTGTCTGAGCGATGACGATGTGGCGCGGCTGGCGCGGGCGGGCGCCACGGTGGCGCATTGTCCGAGCAGCCATCAGTTCTACAGTCATCCGCCGTTTCCGTTCGAGCGACTGCGCGCGGCTGGCGTACCGGTTTGTTTGGGCACCGACAGCGCGGCGAGCGGAACCACGCTGGACTTGCGGTCGGAGATGCGCGATTTTCTGGCAGCGTTTCCCTCGGTGCGCCCGGCTGAAGCGCTGGCGATGGCGACGATGATGGCGGCAAAAGCGTTGAATCGGCCCGGCGTGAGTGGCACACTCACGGTCGGCAGCTGCGCCGATATCATCGCGGTGCCGCTGGCGGGCGCGACAACCGACGTGGCCGAAGCAGTGATCGTCGGACGCGACGCGGTGAAATGGATGATGGTTGACGGAAAGGTGGCACACAATGAGCTGTAACATGCGGGTTCTTGTTCTCCTTCTGGCGGGCGGGGCGTTCGTCATGTCAACTTCCGCGCAGGTGGTTTCCCCACCAACGCCGCGCGGCTTCGTCACCCGAAACGTGGGCGACAGCCAGAACATCAATGCCAACGTCTCGGTGCTTCAACAGCCGTCGCCGCCCAGCCCGGCGCTGATCAAGACGCTCCGCATGCGCATCGACGGGTTGATTCGCCAGAGGCGATATGATGAGGCGGAAGCGGCGGCGATGGATTTGCTGCAGCGGGCTCCCAATGACGAGTCGGCCATCGCATATTTGCAGGTGATCCAAAATGCACGGCTCGCGATAGAGGCTCCTCTGCAGAAGATGATCGTGCCGAAGATCGAATTCCGCGAGGCGACGTTGTCGGACGTGCTGAGCTTCCTCCACAAGATAAGCGGCGAACTGTCACCAGACAAGAAGCCGGTCAGCTTCGTGTTTCACGCGCCATCGGGAACAACGATCCCAACGGTAACGCTGAGTCTGCACCAGGCACCGATGCTTGACGTGTTGCGCTACATCACCACCACCACCGGGCTGGCGTATAAGGTGGAGCCGCACGCCGTGATCATCTACAAACCCCAACCGCAGCCTCCGCCCCCACCCGTCGCACCGACGACGCCCTGACGGGAATGCAACTCGACGCTTTTGCCGCAATCGCGCTCGACGACTTGCGCGCCTCCGGGCTTCTGCGCCAACTACGCTCCATCGGCGGGCCGCAAGGTTCTCGCATCGTCGTGGACGGTCGCGAAGTGGCAAACTTTTCCTCCAACGATTACCTCGGCCTCGCCAACGATCCACTGCTGCGCGAGGCGGCGACACGCGCCATCGAACGCTACGGCGTCGGCGCAGGTGCATCACGGCTTGTCTGCGGCAACCTCGCGCCTTACGCGGAACTCGAAAAGCAGTTGGCGGTGTTCAAGGGGAAGGAAGCTGCCGTTGTCTTCGGTTCCGGTTACGCCGCCAACGTCGGCACCATTTGCGCGCTTGTCGGCAAAGGCGACACGATCATTCTCGACAAACTCGACCATGCCAGCATCGTGGACGGCGCGCGTCAAAGCGGGGCGACGATCCGCGTGTATCCTCACCGTGACCTGGGCAAGCTGGAAAAGCTGCTGAAAGCTGCGAGCGAGGGCATCTTCCCCGCTGCGAACCGCAAAGCGGGCAAGATGCCCGCGCTCCCAGGAAACGGCCGCGTCCTCATTGTCACCGAGACGGTATTCTCCATGGACGGCGACATCGCTCCGTTGCGGGAGATCGTCGCACTGAAGGATCGTTACGGCGCGTGGCTGATGATTGATG
>Ga0265297_10010615_pt1 | contig 11522 bp, 8 predicted proteins | sample Munlanlwell13791_FD_192502 | JGI IMG/M metagenome (GOLD analysis project Ga0265297, IMG submission 192502) | Leachate microbial communities from a municipal landfill in Southern Ontario, Canada - Leachate well 137-91 | ecosystem: Engineered > Solid waste > Landfill > Unclassified | place...
TTCGAGTGAAAAACGGCTGGCTTCAACCGGGATGATGATCTCGCTGGCGGCGCGAATGGCGTTAATGGTTAAAATCCCTAAGTTCGGCGGGCAGTCAATTAAAATGTAATCATAGCAGGCCTTAAAATCTTTTAAAATATCCCAAAGCCGGGATTCGCGGCCAATCTCTCCGCTTAACTCTTGTTCAATAGTGCTTAAGACCATCGAAGACGGTGCAAGATCAAAATTTACGTCTATATTTTGGATAATTCCTTCAAGTGAACTCTTTTTATGGGAGATCTTGGATAAAACATTGTAAATGGTAAGATCTGCTTTTACGTTTAATCCGCTGGTTGCATGGGCCTGGGGGTCAAGGTCGATAAGCAAGACCTTGCGGTTATTAGTTGCTAGTGCCGCCGCTAAGTTTATTGAAGTGGTAGTTTTACCGCAGCCTCCCTTTTGGTTAGCAATTGAGATTATGCGCATTTTATTCTCTCCTCCTTGTGTAGAGACACACACTCGCGTAAAACATTATATAGCGCGGGGTGTTATTTGATGACCCTTATATTATCGAGATAAACTATTCCTGATTTTTCCCGGGCATTCCATTCTTCAACGCTAAAAGCCAAAGATTTCATCTGGTGCCAGTCGACAAGCTTAGCGAACTTGGCGAAATCTATTTGATGGTCTCTCCACTTATTTGAAACATCTTTTATATAAACTTCGGATTTTTCATCGAAGCGGTTGACGAATTCGACTCTTAAGAAAATTGTATCGCGGGGATTTGTCTTTCTGGAGGAAAATGCCAGAGCTTTATATTTGGAAAGGTTTAGTTGTTTAAGGTTTATGGTGAAGGTTTCTTTTTTAGCCGGGTCAAAGTTAAAATTTATTTTTGCCGCGTCATGGTGCAGGAATAAAGCCAATTGGGAGCTATTCGATTTAGCCCCGCGGTTAAAAACGGCGAAACTACCTACTCCTAATAATAATACAGCGGATAATGCCATTGCGGTATACATTATCCTAGGAGACAGTGATAGATTTCGTTTTTTCTTGGAAGATTTTAAAGAGGCATCCAGGTAAATATTAGCCAGATGTTCGTAGATCTCTTTTTTATTCACTACCCACCTAAGTTATAAAATTTAAAATAAAATCGATCCCTACCTTGATGAAAATGCTATGAGGTAAGTATTCGCTTGAAGATACTTTATAACACAAATCCCTATTTATGTCAAGGGTTTAAGGGGTGTGATAAATATTCTGGCGGGGTAGTTTTAATTATCTTGTAGAAGTTGGATAAATGCAGGCGGTAAAGCCTGTCGAATGAGCCATCGAAGTCTTCGCCGTACCACCAGAACCAGTCGCTTCCTTCTAGTATTTGCATCTGTTTTAAAGCTTGGGCGCTGGGGTTTTTTGTTTTACTAAATGCTTTGCGTGCGTCATTGAGCCATTCCCAGGCTTTAACTTTATGGGGGTTACCGATCCATTTGCCGAACTCGCCGTAAATCCAGCTTCCTGCGCTTAAACGCTTAATCTGGTTTTTCGCTGGATTGACCTTTAAATATTCGCTGACGGTTGTAGTTTTTACAAAATCACACTCTGAAAGCCGGCTGTAAAATAATTCCAGAAAATCATGGCCGTCGTTACGGTAATATTCCCAGGCATTTTCTCCGTCCATGGCAATGGTAACCAAAGTGTCTTTGTTTTTAAAAGCTTTGTGGATGTTTTCCATATGGTGCATAAAATCATTTACAGCATCGGCCTCTTTCATTTTATGGTAGTTAAAGCCGATTAGGTCTGAAAGGTTGCGGTCGCGGAAGACTATATTTAATGCGCCGGATTTTCTTTTTAATAAGTGCGGCTGGTAAAGAAGTTTGCTATCCCGCTTTTTTGATTTTAACGATTTAAATAAAATTGCTTCGTCGGTTACAATCCAATTAATTCCGGTTTCTATGATATACGGCAGGATGTGTTCGCTTACCGCCTCTTCCGAAGGCCACATTCCATTCGGCGGATGGCCAAACCTTTGCTTAAAAAATTCCACGGCGCTGTCGATTTGGAGCTTGGCGTCAAGCGGATAACTGAATTCTTCTTTCGGCAAAACTGTTTTTTTATTTGCTTCCTTGGCGATATTGGTCGAGCAAAGTAAAGGCAGTATCGGATGGTAATATGGTGTTACGCTTATTTCAATCTGGCCGCTAGCAGAAAAACTGCGGTAGGCCGGAATGATCCCTTTTAAAATTTCAAGTTGGGCATCAATAACTGATTTCTTATCCTGCTCGCTAAATAACCTTTCTTTTAGAAGTAATTTTTTTAGCGAAGGCATTGATTGTCGGAATGACGGGTCAATCCAACTGAGGTCAAAATAAAGCTGAAGGTCGAGAAAATCCTGATTAGAAAAAACCTGGGAGTTCCTTTTTTTGGCATAAAGCTGGTAATAGCGCGGGAAGGTATTGATGACTTTTTCGGGGTTTATCGAGAAAAAGTTTTCCAGGATGAAGGTTTTATCTTCCTGGTTTAATTCAGAGGCAGGCTTGGCAGATAACTCTAAGAATTTATCCTTGACCTTGCCGTTATTGTAATCCTCAATCTGCTCGAATAAAGACGGTACAACGTTAAAGGTTTGCTTGATTTTGGGGTATTTGGCCAGGATTTGGACCATATCGAGGTAATCCTTGACCCCATGCAGCCTGACCCAAGGAAGACCGCTCTCCTGCGTCAGGATGTCCTTGTAGTAGGGTTGGTGCATATGAAATATAAATGCAAGGTATATCATTATTAGGTAGGGACGGTTCTCAACTCAAAGGAGAAGTGTCCCCTAAAAAGGGACAGTTTAGCTTTGGTTTGAGAACCGTCCCTGGTTATTATTAAAAAACCCTCAGGGGATTGCTCCCCTGAGGGTTTAGCTATTGCATTAAGTTATTAGAATACTACCTTCATTGATCCGATCAACTGAGTGGCATTTCTATTATCCACGGTAAGTCCGTTTCCGGGAAGGAAATAACCGCCAGTTAACCCAAACTGAACATCTTCAGTGTAATCATAGGTAATATTGGCATCAAGAGCGCTTCCGATATGCTTCTTGCCTGTGTAGCTGCCTGAATAATAGGAAGAACCATTATCGTAAGTATTAGGAACCGTAAATGAGTTTGTTGATTTTTTAGCTGCATCATAGTATCCGTAAACTAAGGATACAGTAACATCCTCTTTAGGTTTTACGCTGGCTTGAAGATTATAAGCAATGAGGTTTGAGAAAGGAATGAGTGTATAAACAATATTGTTGAGTTTCTGATCGTAAAACATCGGATCCCAACCGTCATTCTTGTCATCAGACGACTTGTTTCCTGAAAGATAGGTGATTGAACCGCCTATTTTAGGGGTCATCTTTAATTTGGACATGGTGTAATTAGCCATACCTTGGAATGCCCAGGCATTATGTTTTTCCTGGTTAGCCGTGGCTCTGTTCTTTCCGAACTGATAAGCGGCTTCTGCAGACAAGTTCAAGTCCTCAACCGGGGTCGCGGAAACTAAACCGCCAATCGTGCTAAGTTGGTCTGTCCTGCTGGTTACGCCAGCTCCTGCTGGTTGGTTGTTATCTCTCTTTAACCAGTAATATCCCGAAACATTAAGCTTGTTATTTACGGCATATGTTGCGTTGACGCCTGTCAAACTGATTGTGTTTCTATCAACTGAATTATCTTGTTTAACCTGAGCATAAACTAAATCCACAACTAAAGGATCATAGTTTAAGGTTGCCCGTATTGCATCAAAGGCTTTTCTTTCAGTTAAGTCAGAAGGAATGCTTATTCCGGAAGCGCGTACTTTAGCATTTCCTATGATTAAACTGTTACCGAATTTAATTTCCTGACGGCCTATGGTTAAGGTTAGAGGCGAATACAGGAATTCTTTCAATGTAACATAAGCTAAATCAAGATCAATACTGTTAGTATTAGTGTCGGTGTTTAATCCGCTTACGCCATGATCATTTTGTCCGTTCCAGATTCTTTCATTGATTAATCTTACTGTTGCCATAACATTATCGGTAAGATCGGCATCAACGCGAACTCTGGTCTGGGTCATCAAGAAAGTCTGTTTCAAATCGCTGGAATCATCATTATTTCTAGATAAGTTGAAATGACTTCTTGCTACTCCACTGGCTATGATGTCTCCTGATACCTTTACATTCTGTACTTCTGCGTAGGCAGGGCCAAATGCCAGCCCGACTACTAAAGCAAGCGCTAATAATACCATCAAGCGTTTACCCATTTTTTTACTCCTCCTTTTTTGTTAACTAGTTATGGATATATGGTTAACTAGGCGAATGAACTTATTGCCTAGGATGATTTCACATAACTCATTAAAGTTATTCTACATATAACTCTATATTTGTCAAGAGTTTTTTTAGTCTGACGGGTGTTTTTGATTTTTTAGTAAAATTTTGCGATTTCTAGCCTAAAGGTAAACTTTACCTTACCCCCTTCTTGGCCAGGAATTTCTTAACTTCCGAATAAACTTTATCGATTTGGGCCTGGGTCAATCCGCTGTCCAAGCCTACCTTTATAAGCTCAGCCGGAGTGATAATGTCTTCCGGTTGATGGCTGTCATTGTTTAAAATAAGTTTAGCCCCGAATTTTATTGCCTGCCTGACTACATGATCGTTGGTTTGGCTGTGGCCGCGGCGGCTGGTGATTTCTAAAAATATTCCCCGTCTTGCGGCAAGCTTGGTATCGTCATCAGAAATAAGCCCGGGGTGGGCCAGGATATCGATATCTGCTAATAAGGCAAGGTGGTTAGTCTTTTGACTGACCGGTTCAACCGGAGTTTCGCCGTGGGCAATAATAATTTTGATCCCTTCTTTTCTGGCTAGTTTAGCTAGAGGTTTGAACTGTTCAGGCGGGACATGGGTAAGTTCGATTCCCGGCAGTACCTTAATATGGGACTTGTGTGGCCAGCGCTTGCAAAAACCTACGATTGCCTTACCAACTTGTCTTATGTTGCTGTAGTCAGCGTGGTCGGTGATAGCAATAACTTCATATCCCTTGTCTTGATAACGCACCGTTACTTCCGAAGGAAGCAACGCCCCGTCGCTTAAGAATGTGTGTGCATGCAAGTTATACATGAAATTAATTATACAACTAAAGGCTTAATATTCAAGAAAAATCCGGGACGTTTCTAACTTTACTAAAATCAGAAGCGTCCCGGATTACTTCGGAATATTAATGCCCCTGGCAGGAATCGAACCTGCCGCACGCAGTTTAGGAAACTGCTGCTCTATCCTTATGAGCTACAGGGGCAAATGCAAAAAAATGGGGTCAGACCCCATTTTCCTAAGTTTTACACCTGAAAATGGGGTCTGACCCCATTTTTTACTCTCCTTCGAATTTAAGCAGGGAAAAAATCGGATAGTCTTTGAGTTTGTCTTTTCCCTTTAAATCCACCAATTCAATTACAAAACCAATTCCAGCGATTTTACCACCCAGCTGTTCGACTAGATCAATTACCGCTTTGACTGTACCTCCGGTTGCCAATAGGTCATCGATTACCAGAATTTTTTCGCCACTGGAAATTGCATCTTTATGGATCTCTAAAGTATCCGTGCCGTACTCAAGCTCATAAGTAGTGGAGATAGTTTTGTAAGGGAGTTTTCCTTTTTTACGTACCGGCACAAAACCGGCTCCGATATTATGGGCGACAGCCGCGGCAAAAATAAACCCCCTTGCTTCAACGCCAACGACTTTATCAAAGCCCTTGTTTTGAAATTCCCTGGAAAGCATGTCTACAGACATTTTAAAGGCGTCCTTATTCTGGGCCAGCGTGGTTACATCACGAAAAAGAATTCCGGGCTTGGGGAAGTCCGGGATATTTCTTACGGATTTTTCCAATAGGGCATTGTTCATTTTGCTTTTCCTCATTAATGGTCGATAGGCTAAATTACAATTCCTTTTCCTGTACAGCCACGAATTTCCTTAATTTTTTTAAAGCTGATTCTTCGATCTGGCGGATCCTTTCGCGGGAAACTTTTAATTTTTTAGCCACCACCGCCAGGGTTTGTGGCCTGGCGTCGGTTAAGCCGAAACGTAAATCAAGGATTTGTCTTTCTCTTTCGGACATCGTGCCTAGCAGGTTATCCACCCTTTCCCGGTCAAGCATCTTCTCGACTCCGGCATCCGGCGGAGAAGAGTTCTTGTCTTCGACTAAATCGGATATCTGGTTGTCGCTGTCTTCGCCAAGCGGGGCTTCTAACGAGGAGGTGGTACTGGCCATCCAAAAATTAATTTGCTCAACTTTATCCGGAGTAAGCTTTAATTTTTTAGCGATATCTTCGTCAGAAGGTACGCATTTCTTTTTTTGGGCTAAAGATTCCCTGGTTTTTTTCCACTTGGTAATCAGGTCGTTCATGTAGACAGGAACCCGGATCATTTTGCTTTGCTCGCTGATTGAGCGGGTAATTCCCTGTTTGATCCACCAGGCGGCGTAAGTAGAAAAACGAAATCCTTTGCGGTGGTCGAACTTTTCCACGGCTTTAATCAGGCCTAGGTTGCCCTCTTCGATTAAATCAAGGAAGGGAGTGCCCATGTGCATGTAATGTTTAGCGATATGGATAACCAGGCGCAGGTTTGCCCGGATCATCTCCTTACGCGCCATCTCATCTCCCTTACGCACTTTCCTGCCTAACTCGACTTCTTGTTTTTGGGTGAGTAAAGGTATGGTTCTAACTTCTTTGAGGTATGTTTTTAATGCTTCCATATTTACCTTAGGTTAATGGCCCTATAATCCGAGACGCTTCTGGTTTTCGCAAAACTAGAAACGTCCCGGATTACGGATTATTTTTTCTTTTTATTCTTTAATACTGCCTGGGCAGCGGCTAGTTTTGCAATCGGGACCCTAAACGGCGAACAGCTGACATAGTCCATACCTATATTATGGCAGAACTCAACTGATTTAGGTTCACCGCCGTGCTCTCCGCAGATGCCAACTTCCAGCTTCTTGTTGGTTGAGCGGCCGCGCTGAATGCCCATTTTAATCAGCTCTCCGATGCCTTCCTGGTCAATGCTCTGGAACGGATCTTCCGGCAAGATACCCTTCTTGATATATTCCGGGACGAATCCTCCGATGTCGTCTCTTGAGAAACCAAAACCCATCTGAGTCATATCATTGGTTCCGAATGAAAAGAACTGGGCAACTGTGGCCAATTTATCGGCGACAATTGCTGCGCGGGGGATTTCGATCATCGTGCCGAACATATGCTTGATCTTTTTTAATCCATATTTTGCCAATACTTCTTTATATATTTTTTGGGCAATAGCTAGCTGGTCACCCAATTCTTTCACATCGCAGACAACCGGAATCATGATTTCCGGATAAGGATCTTTTCCCTCTTTTGCCAACTCGGCAGCAGATTCTAAGATTGCCCGGATCTGCATGGCGCTTACTTCGGGGTAAGTTATTCCTAAGCGTACACCGCGGTGGCCCATCATCGGGTTTGATTCATGCAGGCCCTCTGCTCTTTTAGCTAGTTCTTGCATGTCGATGTTTAAGTCTTTGGCTAACTGCTCAAGTTTAGCAGTTTCACGGGGCACGAATTCATGCAAAGGTGGGTCAAGCAGGCGGATAACTACAGGAAATCCGTCCATTGCCTCGATCGTCCCTTTAATATCTTTTTTGGCAAAAGGAAATAATTCATCTAATGCCTTTTGTCTTTCTTCAACTGTTTTAGACATGATCATTTTACGTAGGAAGAACAATGGCTGGTCCGAACCTTTGCCATAGAACATATGCTCGGTCCTGAACAGGCCGATGCCTTCGGCTCCGAACTGCAGGGCTTTTTTGGCATCATCCGGCGTATCAGCGTTGGCGCGAACGCCAAGTTTTCTTACCGCGTCGCACATCTTTAAAAATGCAGAAAGCACCATGTTTTCTTCAGAAGCATCCATCATTGGAAGCCTTCCTTCATAAACATTGCCTTTAGTTCCGTTTAAAGTTATCCAATCGCCTTCTTTGAGGGTTTTATCGCCCATCTGGATCACTTTTTTATCGATATTAACGTGCATTGCGCTGCAGCCGACGATACAGCATTTGCCCCAACCGCGGGCAACTAAAGCTGCGTGTGAGGTCATCCCGCCGCGGGCGGTAAGAATTGCCTGGGCTACGCGCATACCCTCGACATCTTCAGGGTTAGTTTCTTCGCGGACCAGGATAACCTTCTTGCCTGTTTTTGCCCATTCTACGGCATCATGTGATGAAAAAACAATCTGGCCGTTGGCTCCACCGGGGCCAGCAGGCAGACCTTTAACCAGAGGTTTAACTGTCAATTCGGTTTTAGGATCAATAATGGGATGCAGTAATTCATCAAGCTGGGAAGGAGTAACCCGGGTTACCGCAATCTCCTTAGTGATCATTTTTTCTTTGACCATATCTACTGCCATGCGCACTGCTGCCGGGCCGTTGCGTTTTCCGATCCGGCACTGAAGCATGAACAGCCTCCCTTTTTCGATGGTAAATTCAATATCCTGCATATCATGATAGTGTTTTTCCAGCCGATTCTGGATTTCATAAAGTTCTTTGTAAATTTTCGGCATCGTTTTTTCGAGCGTTAATAGTTCTTTATTGTGGCTTGAGGTGGAATATTCATTAATCGGAGCAGGCGTGCGGATGCCGGCGACTACGTCTTCGCCCTGGGCATTGATTAGATACTCTCCGTAAAAATTATTTTCACCGTTGCCGGGGTTACGGGTAAAAGCAACTCCGGTGGCTGAATCGTCGCCCATGTTTCCAAAGACCATGGTCTGGACGTTTACTGCGGTGCCCCATTCATCCGGAATGCCTTCAATCCGGCGGTAGCTGATGGCTCTTTTCCCGTTCCAGGAAGAAAATACAGCTCCGATGCCGCCCCATAACTGTTCTATGGGTTCATCCGGGAATTCCTTACCCAGGATTTCTTTAATTTTAGCTTTAAACTGCCCGCAGAGATCTTTTAAGTCATCGACTCTTAAATCAGTATCGCTGGCATAACCTTTAGATTTTTTTAAATCTGCCATCAGTTTTTCTAACTGTTTGCGTATACCTTCTTCGCCTTTTGGCTCAATGCCGGCGGCTTTCTCCATAACTACGTCGGAGTACATCATAATCAGCCTGCGGTAAGCATCATAAACAAACCGGCTGTTTCCGCCGCTTTGCTTGATTAGGCCGGGGATAGTTTTTTCGGTTAAGCCTACATTTAAAACTGTTTCCATCATACCGGGCATTGATTTTCTGGCGCCGGAACGGACGGAGAATAACAACGGATTGATCGGATCGCCGAATTTCCTGCCCATCAGCTTTTCGACTTTCTCAATAGCCTTGGAAACCTGCTCCTTTAATTCTTTGGGGTATTTCTTTCTATTCTGATAATAATATGTGCAGACCTCTGTTGTGCAGGTAAAACCGGGCGGAACAGGAAGCAGTAAATCTTTGTTCCCCGCCATCTCTGCCAGGTTGGCGCCTTTGCCACCCAAGAGGTTCTTCATACTTTCATTGCCTTCACCTTTTCCTCCACCGAAACTGTAAACATATTTCTTTGCCATTACTTTTAAACCCTTCCTTTCTTGTTATTGGTTAATAACCGAAACTGTTTCGCAGCTAATCGGGAAATGGGGACTAAGCTAACCCTATTTCCCGATTGGATCGGAAACTGTTTCGAATTTATTAAGAAGATATTCTTTTAACTTATCGATTCCAATGCGTTCTTGCAACATTGTGTCACGGTCGCGGACGGTCACCTGCTTGTCTTCCAGGGTTTGCACGTCTACGGTTACGCAATAAAGCGTTCCCACTTCATCCTGCCGGCGGTATAGTTTTCCGATAGAGCCGGTATCATCATAAACCGAAACAATAGATCTTTTTAAGTCTTGAGTAATTTTCTTAGCCAGTTCGACTATCTCCGGCCGGTTGCGCAGCAGGGGTAATATCGCTGCCTTTATCGGGACCAGTTCTTTATTTAACTTTAAAACCACCCGGGTATCGTCTTTTACTTTTTCTTCGTGGTAAGCATCGATTAAAAATGCCAAAACTCCCCTGTCCACTCCACCGGAGGGTTCGATAATATAAGGATAGAATCTTTCTTTGGCCGCGTCGTCAAAATATTGGAGGTCTTTTCCGCTATATTGGGCGTGTTGTTTTAAGTCATAGTCTGCGCGGTTAGCCACTCCTTCTAGTTCCGACCAGCCGAAAGGAAAGTTATATTCGATGTCCATGCAGGCATGGGCGTAATGAGCCAGTTCATCTTTCCCGTGCTGGCGTTTCCTTAAATTTTCTGCTTTCATTCCTAAGCCCAGATACCAATTGAAACGGGTTTCCACCCATTCGGCATGCGCTCTTTCAGCATCTTGGGGCCTGACAAAATATTCAATCTCCATCTGTTCGAATTCGCGGGTCCTAAAAGTAAAATTTCCGGGGGTGATTTCATTACGGAATGATTTTCCGATCTGGGCCATACCAAAAGGTAACTTTGGATGCCTTGAATCCATAAGGTTAAGGAAATTTACGAACATTCCCTGGGCGGTTTCCGGCCTAAGATGGATAACATTGGAGTCATCTTCTACCGGCCCCTGGTGGGTTTTAAACATCAAGTTAAAAGGGCGGGATTCGGTTAGTTCGCCTGCGCATTCCGGACAGCGGTACCTGTCTTTTAGGTCCTCAGTTTTAAAACGTTTTTTGCAATTTTTACAGTCGCTCTTTAGGTCGAAAAAGTTGCTGACGTGGCCGCTGGCCTCCCAAACATTCGGGTGCATAAGGATAGCCGCATCCATGCCGTAGATATCGTTTCTTTCATAAACGCAGGCCTTCCACCAGGCGCGCTTGAGGTTGTTTTTTAATTCGACTCCGTAAGGGCCGTAATCCCAAGTATTGGCTAAACCGCCGTAGATTTCGCTTCCCGGAAAAATAAACCCTCGGCGTTTACAAAGCGAAACTATTTTTTCCATTAAATCCATATTTAACTTTCGGGATTAGTAGGTTTTAGATAATTCGTGAGAATACCATTCGTAGGTCTCACCGCTGATAATACCCTGTTCAAAAACTATTTTTAAGCTGTCCGCAAAAACCTTCATTCCAAAGGCAGCCCCTGTCTGCATCGTGTTGGTCAATTGAAACAATTCGTCTTTACGAATGATCCTCTTTACCGCATCGGTTGCTACCAGGATCTCGGTAACCAAAACCCTTTGAGTCTTATCGCTGCGCGGGATCAGCATTTGGGTAACTATTCCTCTTAAGCAGTGGGATAGCTGGGCCAGAGTCTGCTTCCTGTTTTCAAGAGGTAAAATATTTGCTAATCTGTCGATGGCCTGGATTGTATCCGGCGCATGGAAAGAAGCAATCACCAGGTATCCTGCTTCGGCGGCAATCAGGGCAGTTTTTACGGTTTCGGCGTCATCAAGTTCTCCGACTACTATAATATTAGGGTCTTGGCGCAAAGAGCTTTTAATTGCTACCGAAAATGAAACGGTATCGGTGCCGACCTCTCTTTGCTTGATAACGCATTTATCATTGATATGGACATATTCAATCGG
>Ga0265297_10010617_pt1 | contig 11519 bp, 8 predicted proteins | sample Munlanlwell13791_FD_192502 | JGI IMG/M metagenome (GOLD analysis project Ga0265297, IMG submission 192502) | Leachate microbial communities from a municipal landfill in Southern Ontario, Canada - Leachate well 137-91 | ecosystem: Engineered > Solid waste > Landfill > Unclassified | place...
CTTCTTCTCTTATCATAATTACGGAGACAGCACTGATAAGATAAAAAACAGGATAAAATACATTGTGAGCACAATGGAAGAAAAGGGATTCTTCGGTATTCCCCTTATCTGCACTGAATACTGTTTTTTCTATGAAGGCGGAGGCCACTGGAAAAGATTAGGCGAATCCGACTGTGAGTACTATAAGCAGCAGCTGTATCAGGATATGACAAGCTCTAAAGGAGCAGCATATGTATTTGCAGCAATGATAACATTTCAGAACAGTCCTGTACAAATTGCCACCCTGTACCGTACCGATCAAGCTGGTTTATGGAATCCCATATTTAATGCGTTCGGAGTACCACAGAAACCATATTATGCGCTTCTTGCTTTTAGAGATGTAAAGAGGATGAAAAATCAGCTGGAAGTAACTCCTTCTGAAGAAAACGGCATATATGCCATTGCAGCAGGAGACAGCTCAGAGTTAGTAATATCCATAAGCCACTACACTGCTATAGACACTGTTTATGATATTGAGGTTTTAGGGCTTGATGATGCACAGTATGATATGGAATATCGTATTACAGATGAATGGAATAATTACGAGCTCAGTAAACTTGCGAAGTTAACTAAAAAAGAAACAGGCTGTTTTGATAAGATAAGCCTTTTTATGAGAAGAGGTTCGATACATACGATACATTTAAAGAAGGTAAATTAAACTTAACCTTTTCTGTATTCTCTTACTATTTCGATCATGTTTATATAATTCTGGGTAGGAACGTAATCCGGAACGGAATTGCCTGTTCCAAAAGCTATACCATTTTTGTCTCCGACTTTCGAAAGCACATCAGTAATATATTCCTTCAACTCGGCTTTATCCATTCTGCATAAAACATCGGCATCAACTCCTCCGAAGTTACCTATCTGGTCGCCATACTTTTCAACCCATACAGGAAACGGGGCTATCTGGTCCTCATTTGAATGCTTTGCGTTTATTTTCGCTACATTTATAATCTCATCCATGACATTGAATATATTACCGCAGGAATGTAGAAGGAATGGAAGCTTGTAGCTGTGGGCAAGGCTCACTATATCAGCATATCCTGGAACTATATGCATCTTGACATCTTCAGCTGAAAGCATGGTATTGGACTTATATCCAAGATCATCACCCATTCTTGCCACAGCGCACATATCAGAATACTTATCCAAAAATCCTTTCCATATCTTAACAAAAAGCTTTCTCATGCCTAAAAACACATCCCTGTAAAGATCTGGATCTTCGTATGACATTATGCAAAGGTCCATATATCCTGTCAGATCCTGAACACACTCAAATATACCGTAACCCGGACCGCCTACCATTTTCATGCCATTAGGTAGTGACTGTTTTAAAGCTCTGTATGACTCATCAGCGCTTTTAAAGAACAACTCAGGTATCTCATCCCATGGATACCTGTTGAAATCTTCTCTTGTTGATATTGCAGGAGTAATATGCTTGTCTAAAGCTCCTCCTCCTGGGAATACGGCTCTTATTGCTACTTCAAATGATACAGTATCATATCCCATTGTTTTATAGAACTCACATAACCATTTGAAATATTCCAGCTTGTCATCATAGTTGCCGTTAATTAAATCTGCAAATTTCTTATTCAGTATTCTTTCCATATGTACGGTACTGATACTGTGCTCGTACAAAGGCAGTCTTTTTGTCTTTTTGTTGTATGCCGCATCCGTTAGGTTCATATAGTCCGGTAAAAATTTCATAATGCTTCACGTATTATCCTTTGCTGTTCTTTTCAATATTATATCAAACAATACTTAGGATATAACAATGTATTTTATGCCGATGCGTCAAAGATCACTAATATATCATGATATAATGAAGGAGAAATATTAATTTATGAGGTGCGTAATGACGACACTGAAAATGACAGTTAACACATACAGTAAAAAGGGACGAATAAGCCCGCTTCTGTATGGAAGTTTTGCCGAGCATCTTGGAAGATGCATCTATGACGGCATATATTTAAAGAACAATCCCGATGTCCCTAATACTGACGGAATAAGGAATGACATAATAGAAGCCCTTAAGGCAATTAAGCTTCCAGTTTTAAGATGGCCTGGCGGGTGTTTTGCTGATGAGTACCACTGGAGAGACGGAATAGGCGACAAATCCAAAAGGAAAAAGATGATTAACACCCACTGGGGCGGGCTAGTTGAGGATAACAGTTTTGGAACCCACGAGTTTTTACAGCTATGCGAGCTTATAGGATGCGAACCATACATTGCAGGGAATCTGGGAAGCGGTACTGTTCAGGAAATGTCCGAATGGATAGAATACATAAACTCCTCTGAGCCTTCATCAGTCGTCCAGGAAAGAATAGCTAATGGACGTAAAGAACCCTGGAATCTGAAGTATTTCGGTGTAGGCAATGAGAACTGGGCCTGTGGAGGAAACATGAGGCCGCAGTATTATGCAGATCTATACAGGCGGTATGCTGTATACTGCAGAAACTATGGCCCAAACAGGCTGTATAAAATAGCATGCGGTCCAAATTCAGATGATTACGACTGGACAGACAAGATAATGGAGTCTATAACCAAAGACTGTTCAGCAATTTCTCTTCATCACTATTCCTGGATGACCAGCCAGAGAGCAACCGAGTTATCGAAGGACAACTATATAAAAGTAATAGCAAAATCCAGAAAGATGGATGAGCTTATTGAAAGACACGGGAATATAATGGCTAAGTATGATCCTGAGCATAAGTTAAAACTGGTTGTAGATGAATGGGGTACATGGTACAAGACCGAAGAAGGTACTAATCCGAGATTTCTTCATCAGCAGAGCACCATGACAGATGCCATAGTTGCAGCAGGAACACTGGACATATTCAACAGCTGGTGCAACATTGTCAGTATGGCTAATATAGCCCAGACAGTGAATGTTCTGCAGGCAGTAATACTGACAAGCGGGAAGCAGTTAATTAAAACTCCCACTTATCATGTATTTGATATATATAAAGAGCACCAGAACAATATGCTTTTGGAAAGTTACTGTGAGAACAAGAGGCTTGACAGCGATGAACAGGTTAATGCGATATCCCATTCCGCATCAATCAAGGAGGACGGGGCAGTATTCATTACACTTTCGAATGCAAGCTTAGACAAGGAATATGAGATGGATATAGAGCTGTTTGGAAACCATTATGAAAATGCCGAAGCAAATATTCTTGCTTCAGATAATTATCTTTCCCATAACAGTTATGAAGAACCTGAAAAGATAAAAAAAGAAGCATATTCCCAGTATAAACTAAGTGATAACAGGCTTTTCATAAAGCTTCCAGCCTGCTCTGTTATAGGCATGGTTTTGAAATAGATAAAATTTTTCCAGCATACATATATGCTTTTTCTTGATTATGAGGTCTTGTTGTGGTAGATTGTCGTGTGGAAAGCAGGTAGCAGTTATGAGTAAAGCTGTAATATTCGGAGCAGGCAACATAGGAAGGGGCCTTACCGGAAGGATTTTTTTTGAAGCTGACTATAAGGTTACATTCATTGATGTTAATGAAAAACTGGTTAAGATGCTTAACGCATCTAAATCCTACCCTATATATGTCACAATGGGCAACGAATATGATCATAGGACAATAAAGAATGTAAATGCAGTTGACGGTAATGATATATCTGCAGTTGTAAATGCTTCGAAAGATGCATCCATTATAGCGACAGCTGTAGGCGTGAATGCACTGAAATACATAATACCGGCTATAAGCGAGATCATAAAGCAAAGATACAGAGATTATATAGAAGGATATCTGAATTTTATCCTATGTGAAAATATGATTGATGTCCATCTATATGTACGGGAAATGCTTAAAGAAAAGCTTTCCGAAAATGAATATGCATATGCTGAAGAGCATATCGGCTTCTGCCAGTCCTCAATTGGCTGCATGGTCCCTGCTCCGCCTAAAGAGCTTGTCGAACAGAACCCTTTAGCGGTCGCAGTTGAAGATTACAACAAGATATATACCGATAAAGACGGTGTAAGAGGAGAATTGCCTGATATTGATAATATAATCGCATATTCACCTTTTTCATTCTATATAAACAGAAAACTATACATGCATAATATGAGCCACTGCATATGCGCATATCTTGGATTCCATAAAGGTTACACATATATCTGGGAATCCATTCTTGACCAGGAAATACGTAATAAGGTGGAAAGAGCTCTTGAAGAAACCGCTTCTGCCCTTTCTTTAAATTACGGTGTGGAAATAAAGAACCTTAATGACCATGCTGAGGACCTTGTAAAAAGATATGCGAACAAGCTTTTAGCAGATACAGTTGCAAGAGTCGGCGCAGATCCAAAAAGAAAACTCGGAAAGAATGACCGCTTGATAGGTGCGGCTAGATTCTGCTTAGATAACAGTATAATGCCTTCAACGATTATTGATACAATACCATTGGCATTTTTATTTAATGCGGAAAACGATCCCTCTTCAGCAGAGGTCAGCTCATTCTTCACAGAACATGGGCTTGCTGAGTCCTTAAAGAAATACTGCCAGCTTAATGAAACCGAGCCTCTGTTCGGGAAAATAATTGCTGCAGACAAAAAAAATAAAAGAGAGTAAAAATGAACAGACTTCAAAGCCTTTATGATGAGACTACCGGAAACGGCATAAGCCCTGCTGCATATATGCCAAAGACACCTCTTACAAGCAGATTCGTATCGCCATGGGACACTTCAGGATGGTATGCAGTAAAATGCAATTTCCAAAAAAAATCATTGCTTTATTCAAACGATGATGATTATGTTAAAGAGATAGATGATTATTATGCAGGTGCCGACTATATCCAGACTTTCAATTCAAAAGCCATAAATCTGATTGATCATCCTGAACTGGACTTCTTTGTTGAGACATATGCTGATGTAACTGTTGCAATGGAAGCAGGCTGCAGACCGGAATGGTTAAAGGATTGGACAAACACTAACAGGATTATGACATCATATAAAGGGACAAAATATTACCTTTACTCAAAAGAATTCACAAAAGGCGCACATGTGAATATACCGGGGTTTGAGACAGATCATAACCATTACATAGTCATTATCCGTCCATTGTCAAACAAAGAGAAGCTTCATGAGCTGGTAAAAATAAGTTACCAGAATACACAATTACCACCATATAGGAAACGCACCTACAAAAGCCATCTTGTAGAAGTTTTCAATAAAAAAGATGATGGTGTGTTTGTTGATGAATATCAGTCTTTCGGATGCTGCAGCATTCAGACAGATAGTGAAGATATCCAGGATAAATATCTTGCTTTGGAGACTACAGATAAATGCAACAAAGCATATGTAAAGAAAACAGTAGCATTAAACCTTATATACCCTCTCATATTCGAGTGCAAACTTAATATTTCCAAACATTCGGCACTTAAAGCATTCCTTGTTGGAAGCAATGGCAACAGCATTGGTGCCATATTCAATAACGATGGCTATATATATGACTCTGAGAAAAAAACAAAGATATGTCATTTCCAGGAAGAAACCGATATAACTTTGAAAATTAAAGCGGATACTCTGAATAAGACATATGAGATATGGGTAAACCATATCAGGCAGACAGAAAACATACCTTTAAATATTACAGATATCGATCATATGTTTTTCCAAATAGAAAGCAACAAGAGCTTATCACATGCACATATTGATAACATATATCTGTATGATGATACAGAAGTTTATGCAGTGAATGAGGCCTTTGAAAATGATACCCTTAATAACTGGAACACAAACAGCCAGCTTGTAATTGAGCCATATCCGTTCGAAAAGGATAGAAGTTTGGCTCTTGTCGGTAAAATAGGAGCATCATATGCCACATATGCACTCAGCCCTGTAGATGACAAGACATCAGATATATTATCTATAGAGACAAAAGTAAAGGTTACTGATGAATCATTCGCTCTTGTTCCTCAGATTGCGGATAAAGATGGCAAAGCCGCTTTAAATATTGCTTTGTATAAAAACAATCTTTATGCCTCAGACGGGCAGGACTGGAAAAGGATATATGAAGGACTTACACCATGGATGTATTACCCCTGCAATAACTGGTTTAATATTAAAGTGACAGCAGACATAAGGAAAAATACGTATGATCTTTATGTTGACGGAGCTAAAAGAGCAGTCAGTTTTAAATTCATGAATAAGATAAACAATATCGGACAGATTGCTTTTTCCTGCGAGAAATCTTCAAAGATATATATAAACCGGGTAAGGATTTATGACTGTGCAGATTTCTCCAGAAGAGTTTTGCCTAATGCCAAGGTGTTCGATGTAATGAAAACCCCATATAATGCTGCAGGTAACGGCAAGACATCAGACACTGCAAAAATACAGAAAGCAATAGATGATGCTGCATACACAGGAGGAACAGTATTCATACATGACGGTACTTTCCTTACAGGCAGCTTAATCTTAAAGCCTGATATGACTCTTTTCATTGACAGAAGCGCAACCGTGCTTGGAACACAGGATCACAGCCAGTACAAACTGGTATCACCAGGAATTTCCCTATGTGCGATAAGACAACTTGGAAGAGGCTTAGTATATGGTGAGAATGTATCCAATGTAAGAGTAACAGGCGGAGGCACTTTGGATGGTAATGGAACATATCGTTATAAAATGAATGACCCTTTACACAACAGAGAAGCCGATGCAAGACCTGACATAGTTTATATTACATACTCAAAGGATATAACTATAGAAAATGTGGATATGAAAAGTTCAGCATTCTGGACAGTAGTCCCGCTATCTTCAGGAAACATAACCATTAGGAATCTGAATCTGGACTGCATGAACACTCCAAACCGTGACGGAATTGACCCTGTTGACTGCCATGACATGACTATTTATAACTGCAATATAATGGCAGGAGATGACGGATTATGCTTTAAGAGTTCGGATAATGTCGGCTGCTATAACATAGACGCTTTTGACCTTATGATACAGAGCCTTGCAAGCGGTATAAAATTCGGAACAGATACATACTACTGTCTTAAAAATGCAAGAATAAGAGACTGTGCGATTAAGAATGTAAACAGATGCGGAGTATCTTTAGAAACGGTTGACGGTGCCGCAGTTGAGGATGTCATATTTGAAAGACTGGATATGACTGATGTAGGAGCTCCTTTGTATATTACTGTTGGTGCAAGAAACAGGCTGCCAAGAGGCAGTCAGCCTATAAGAAGAAGCTATATCAAGAATGTTACGTTTAAAGACATCCGCTTTGAGCAGCCTTATCCGTTCAGCTTTACAAGAGAGATACGCGAAAATATGGTTATAGGCCAGTCTAAAGACCAGCTTATAGAAAACGTTCATTTCGAGAACTTTGACTTAAAACTACCGGGAGGAATGAAATCCAAACCAAAGCCTCCTGTAGTAATTAATGACAAGTATCCTGAATACGACCGCCATGGATTATCCTCAGGTCATGCGTTTACAATAAAATATGCAAAGAATATCACCTTCAAAAATATTAAAATCACTCTTGAGAAGAAGGATGCAAGAGAAGAGACAGCATATTTTGATTATGAGGAATAGGTAATAATTAAAGCAATTCGACTCCAGTCCTGATTATCTCAGAAACTAACCCGGTTTTTTCTTCATACTCTTTCATAGTGAACGGTTGTGGCTGTAAATCCAGTTTATAACCTAAAGCTTGCATTAAAAGAAAAGTCAACCCATCAATGCGAGTCATTTTTTCAAATGCTGATGAAAAGATAGCAATATCAACATCACTGTCTGCCATATATGTACCTTTCGAATATGAGCCAAATAAAATAGCCTTCTCAACAGGAATCTGTGCTCTTACTTTATTTATATATTCATTTGTTATTTCAAGTATGTTCTGAGGGATTTCAACCATATGAAGGCCTCCTTTGTTGTCATTAATAATTCATCTGCTTCATTTCTTGATAATACAGTTGATAATTTCTCTTTGTAAACCGGATACCTAGCAGATATATAAAATGCTAATAATTTTACAAATAGGGAAGTATACTTTTCATTGTAAAAATGAAAAGTCTCATTTAATACATTCTCTTTAAACGTATCTGCATTACATAAATTATTAAATATAAGAGCAATATTATGAGATTTCACAGGTTCTTCATTAGTATAAAGGACATATAATCCCTTAACAATTTTCTCAATAGCTTGTTGACACATAAATGCTGAATAAAGATATCTTCCAGAATCGAACATTGCAATAGCGGTATCTAAATCATACTGTGCATATTCTTCCCAATAACAATATTTTTCTTTATTATTCAACTAGATACCTCCTACTTATTAATAATCCGAATAAATGGATAGTATTATTATATCATATTATAACTCAATCTTTATTACCTCAACTTTTGATAAATCGGGTATCTTATTAATTTCAATATTAATACTATCCTCTTTGAATGAGTAATCCAAATCCTTACCTGAACTCATCAGATATACTCTCTTTGGCTTTCTAACACCTTTTAATTCAACAGTTTTCTGCAAGTCAGGAAGCATGAAGAGATACCTTGCGTTATCTTTTGCAGTGGCATAAACATTTGCTGATTCACCTGCTAAAAGAGGATAGCTTCCAATCACACTTTCTTTGTGTATACTCATCCAGTCTGCAAGTTCATTAAGCCCTTTGATTGCAGTTTCAGGAAATTGCCCGTCTGCCATCGGACCTATATTTAAAAGGTAATTCCCTCCCCAGTTCTTAGTTTTTATAAGCTCTGCAAGGATATCCGCAGTAGGTCTGTATACCGGGTTATTCGTATATGCCCAAGCCTGTCTTTTACTCCATATTGTGCAGTATTCCCACCAGCCCTTTGGTTTCTGCTCTGCAAATTTAACCTCGCAGTTTCTAAAATCCCCATATCCATGCATCCTTATAGTCACTACCACACCCGGTTGCAGTTTATATATCTCCTCCAGAGGATATGCCTCGCCTTTCATAGCTCCGCCGTCAAACCACAGTATATCTATCTTTCCGTAATTGGTTAAAAGCTCATGAAGCTGGTTGCGGTGCTGAATACCATGTATCTTCTTCTGTTTTGTCATCTCTTCTTCTGACGGCATTTCCCTTTCAATAAAGTTTTCATCAACAAAAGGCAAATCCGGATTCTTTTCCTTTACCTTGTAATGCATAAAGGACATATGGTCTTTATTAAAATGCCAGTCTGTAGGGGTAAAATAGAAACCTACTTTTAAGCCGTGTTTTCTGCAAGCGTCAGCAAACTCTCTTACTAAATCACGCCCGTTTAAGAAGTCTTTTGTAGAGAAATCCCCATATTTACTTGGCCATAACTTAAATCCGTCACAGTGCATAGTGGTTAAAACTGCATACTGGAATCCTGCTTTTTTAGCCATTTCCATCCCCTTGTCGGCATCATAATTCTTTGCATTAAAATCCTTTGCCAAAGAAAAGTATTTTGAAGGTCTCATCTTGAAGTTATCATCAATTACTTCCTGTTCTTCCATCTTTTCTATTTCTTCAATAGTTGTGCCTTTAGGATAATACTTCCCTCTTGAGAGCATTCCCCATGAGACATCCATCCTGCCATCCACAGAGGATATACTCCAGTGGAGGAACATACCTAATCCTGCATTTTTAAACCACTGGGCATCAGTATGATCTGAACCTAAGTCATCCAGTATTTCAGGATGTATGAGTTTCAATGAATTATGCTGGCCTTCTACATCCAGTTCCATCTCGGTGCCAAACCACTCTTTTTTGTTAATCATCTTACCCCTCCAGATTTAGTTATTTTAAATTTTATATGCATATACATTATACACAATATGCTTCCTATTTTATCTATGAGTCCTGTAGTATTCAAAACCTTCCAGTGCTGTCTTTATGTTCTCAAAAGGCACCCCAGGAGTGCAGGAACTGGAAAAAGATAAAAAGAGTCCTGTTTTAGGACCATTTTCTACTAAAAACTTTATCTGTTTTGATACATCAGCAGGTGCTCCTAAAGGAAGTTCCCTTGTTACTGATACTCCTGCCTGTATGACCATGCTTTTTTTGTCTTTCGCACGCAAACTGCATATTTTTATATAGTCCATTCCGTCTTCATACTGGAATCCCTGAAAACCGTTTACTCCAGCTTCCAAAAGATATGGTACCATTTCCATAAGATTTCCATCACAGTGCCATAAAAGAGTGAAATCTGCTTTAACTGCTGGGGATATGGATTCTATGAAAGCCGGATACCATGCTCGCTCCAAAGAATGCCAGTCTACTAAAAGGCCTCTTGAGCTTGCCATATCATGGTCCAGTCTGTGGTACTTTGGAAGACCTGCTGTTATAAACGCATCCACCACTGCTTGATTGTTCTTTTTTGCATAAACTCCCTGAAGAGTGAAATACTTATCTATCACTTCCGGATAAAGAGCATATGCCATGAAATAGTTCTCATAACCATATGCGGCATAAGAAAGATATGGGAATATTATATTCCCATAACCTGCTTTCAAGATATCATCTCCTAAAAGCTGCTGAGTTCTGGATTCTGCATTTATGACTGACTGGGCACAGGATGCAGGATTGAATTCTTCAATGGATTTTATAAGCTGAGGTATCTTGTACCTTTCTATATGCTCAATCACAGATTCAGGGGAATCAATCAATATTCCATCAAGAACAATACTTGTATTCTGCGAAATATTCTCATGCCCTTTGTCTCCTATGCGAAGAGGGTTTTCTGCAAGATACTGGTCTACCATGCTTACTCCAGCATTCTGAAGCATCTTCACATACACTCCGTGAGGATCTTTTTTGTAATCACCTGGTGAAGCTTTGGCAATTCGCTCTATTACTGAGTGTTCCATAATATGTAAAAGCCCGGTAGGTATACCGGACGTTTCTTTTCTGTTTATACAGTCATATGCCCTCTTTGCATTAGTTCCGAAATTTCTCATATACCTGCCCCTAAAACATTCTCTATGTTTTAATACTATGCCTGCTTAAAGGGGCAGTCAAGAGATTTATACCAGACTCTTTATAGCTTCTAAAAACGATTGGATTATTGCCTTTCTTTTCTTTTCATCGCACCTGTATCCTGGAAGATGTATACCTAAAGAAAATATAGCTTCTTCGTATATGAATGGAATTGCAAATGTCTCTATCTCATTGTTATATCTTGTCTTTTGAAATACTTCACAGTCAGAAAGTTTGAACTTCTCGACAAATGATTTAACTTCGGATAAATCCTTTGCTCCTTCTGGATACCCGTTAACATTAAGTATATCCAACAGCTGCTTTTCATCAGCCATATAAGCAAGACATATCCCGCTTATGAGGCTGAAAAGGTTATTGCCTGAGTCCTTGCTTCTGACAGGATTATCAGAGGCTATTTCCGCTATCTGAACCCTTTTTCCGTTAAGAAGAACAGCTAAAATAACAGTCTCTTCCGTCTTCTCTTTTATAGTTTTCATTACAGGCATAAAGACTTTCTCTACAATACCTCTGTAAGAG
>Ga0265297_10010618_pt1 | contig 11518 bp, 9 predicted proteins | sample Munlanlwell13791_FD_192502 | JGI IMG/M metagenome (GOLD analysis project Ga0265297, IMG submission 192502) | Leachate microbial communities from a municipal landfill in Southern Ontario, Canada - Leachate well 137-91 | ecosystem: Engineered > Solid waste > Landfill > Unclassified | place...
TCGTATAAGTATAGTCTTTCACGGTAATGCCCTTTTCCACCGTCGCCGACTGGATGTAGAACTGCATCCAGGGGGCGATGGTGGTGCCGATGAGGCCGACGACAATCACCACATAGGAGCTGTCGAAAGAAAAGCTGGGGATTACCAATTCCTTGGCTACCATGCCCCAGTCGGGATGAGCCAGGTAACCGGAAAAGATATAGGAGAAATAAACGAGGCAGGCGGCCAAAAAGACCCGTTCCACCACCTTGTACGACCAGCGGAGCACCAGCCACCAGATGAACAGAGCCGCCAGGGGCAACGACAGGTACTTGCTCATCCCGAACAGTTCCATGCTGGCCGCCACCCCGGCAAATTCACTCATGATGTTGCCCAGGTTGCCCAAGAGCAGTCCCGCCATGGCGTAAAAGGTGATCCTGACGCCGAAGCGCTCCCGGATCAGGTCCGCCAGCCCCTTGCCGGTGACCGCGCCCATCCGGGTACACATCTCCTGAATAACCACCAGGGCCACGATCATGGGGAGGAAGAGCCAGAGAATTTTGTACCCGAGCGCGGCGCCGGCCACGGAATAGGTAGTAATGCCGCCGGCATCGTTGTCCACGTTGGAGGTGATGATGCCCGGCCCCATAATCGCCAGAAAGAGGAAGAGACGCCGGAAAACTGGATTCTTCAAGGACCACCTCACTTCATGGCGCGCTTGCTGACAAATAAATTCGCGAAGGTTTCCAGGCTGCCGCGGTCGGGAATGAGCATCTCCAGGACATCATCCACCGTGATGATGCCCAGCATCGTGAGGTGGTCATCGACTACCGGAATCGCCAGCAGATTGTACTTGTTGACGATATCCGCGACTTCCCGGTCGGAATCCTCGGGGGAGACCGAAAAAATCCGGGTCTGCATGAGGTCCTCAAGCTTCGTCTCGGGTTCGCCCATGATGAGGTCCCGCAGGGACATGACCCCGATCAGGGTCTCATCTTCCTTCACGATATACAGATAATAAATGGTCTCGGCTTCCGCCGCGAGGGTGCGCAATTGCCTGATGGCCTCCGCGGCCGTGATCTCCGGTGAGAGCCCGATATATTCGGTGGTCATCAAAGCCCCGGCGGTGCCCTCTTCGTAAACCATGAGCTCCCGCACTTCCTGGGCCTCTTCCGGTTCCATCAGATTCAACAGCTCATCGGATTTCTCTTCCGGCAGTTCCCCCAACAGATCGGCGGCTTCGTCCGGAGCCATTTCTTCCAAAAGGTCGGAGGCCTGCTGGCTGTCCATGTGTTCCAGGATTTCGATCTGGGTATCCAGTTCCATTTCGGCGAAGGCCTCGGCCGCCACTTCCACGTCCAGGTCTTCGATGAAGTCGGCCCGCTTCTTATAGTCCAGGTCCTCGATGATCTCGGCCAGGTCGGCGGGATGGAGCTGGTCCAGTTGCTGCTTCTCGCCCCTAAGCCTGAGGTTGGCGGTCTTCTCTTCCAGATGCTGAATAAATTCCCACCAGACAAAGTGGTTTTCCATCCGGCGGAACAGAAACTCCACCCCGAGCCGCCGGGCCAGGCCCCGCAAGCCGATATCCACCGCGGTGGGGACCATATAGCGTTGTTCGCCCCGCTGGATCCAGACCAGCTTGATGTCATTGACCCGCACCACTTTGGACCCCTTCAGGTCGATGATCTGCTTGTCCATGATCCATTTGCCCATGTAGATCTCGTCGGGGTGGGTGGCCACCGTGATTTCTTCGGTCATCTTTCCGCGCAGGCTCAGATGGTCGTCGTCGATCCGGGCCAGTTGTTCTATGGGAATGAGGCGCGGCACCCCCTTGGCATATTTGATGCCGGTAACCCTCGGAGTTTCTCCCTCCCAGCGAATGGCCAGATCCCGCAACTCTCCCACTTGCAGGCCCTGGTGGTCTCGGATGGGTTTTCTCCGGATCTGACTGAAAAAATATTCGCCCAATACCCGGACTTTATCCATGGGTCTTCCTCCCTCGAGGCCGGCAGGCAACAAAAAAGGCCTTTCCATGTTGGTGGAAGGCCCTCGACAGGACTTGATTCATCCGACCTCCCTCACTTGTGGAGCTTCGGCACTGCATAACGTAGAGTCGATTTACTCAGCCACATTAAGTAGAACCTTAATCCGGTAATACCTGTTCGGCCCGTTGGCGTCTCTCGACGTTTCCGGGCAGTGGCCTGTTTTTATGCAGGAGCCTCACCTAACTGAGGTAAAACTAATGTAAGCCAGGAAAAACTTTCTGTCAACCGGGGAATCCCGAGGCGGGGCAACAGGAGGAAAGGCGGGCAATGATCTGCCCCAAAGGCTCCGGAGGGCCGGCCACGCCGCGGCCCCCTAGTTGTGCAATCAGGCCATTTACCTTAATATTTAAGCATGAAGCAAAAATTCCCGGAGTTCCCATGTCCTTAACAGGTTCTGCATATCGGCTGATGCTGGCTATATTCCTGGTTGGGTGTCTGATGGGGGCCGGACCGGCTCGAGGCCAGGCAGTCCCAACGGTACAGCCCGAGAGGGAGGCGGTCTCGCCCCAAGCCCTGACCCGCGGTTTTACCAAGGGGATGACCCGCCTGGAGGAGGACAACCAGGAGTGGGACGCCCGGTTGGTGGCCGCGGCTGAGCAGGTGGCCCGCGCCAGGGAGGAACTGGACGGTCTCCAGGTTGCGGTGGCCTCCCTGAAGGCGGGCCTCATCTTGGAGAAGCCGGCGCTGGTCCAGGTGCAGGAATACCTGGCTACGTATGGCGACCAGGCGAGAGCCGTACAGCAGGGTCTCAAGGACCTGGACCGGGAGATCGAGGCCATCAGGAATAGCCGGGAGGCTCAGATTGAAGCGCAAAACGCTTTAAGGATGCAGCTCAGCATCATCCAGACCAAAGATCCCCAGGCGGTGACCCCGGCGTTGCAAGAATCCTACCTGGGTTATCTGAACCGGGCCGGAACCCAGGATGGCTTGATGACCCGGGTGCTCGAGCAGTTGCAGGCGCGGCGCCAGTTCCTGGAGACCGAAAAGGCCCTCCTGGACGATCTTCTGCCCCGGTTGCAGAAACTGGAAGAGGCCTGGAAGGCCGAACTTCTGAAGCGTCCGGTCCAGGCGGTGCCCTTCTGGGAACAGATGGCCCGGGTGTGGCAGAACCTGGCCGCCCTCCCGGCCCGGGGCTGGGAGTGGCTGGGCAACCTAATGGCGTCCGGCCGCCTGAGCGCCTTTATCTGGGGGCGCCTGGCCCCCCTCTTGGGTCTGCTGGGGTTCATCATCCTGCTGGGGTGGAGCACTCGGAGGCTTAACGGCCTGGTGGCCGGACGCTTCAACCGCTGGCGCACCCAGACTGACGACTTGCACCTGCTTTCCCTGTATGTCCTGGGCCGGATCATGATCGCCAACCTGTTCGGACTGGGCCTGGTTCTGTGGGTGGGCCTGTTCTTTTGGACCTTTAGCCTGATGGGCTCCGCCCCGGCGCAGCTCATCCTCGCCCTCCTGGCCACGCTCTGGGCCCTGCGCTTGACCTGGCAGTGGATCCAGGCGTTTTTTGCCGGTAAGGCGGCGGGGGGCGTCCTTGTCCTGGATCAACGCACTGCCAGGTTTTACCGGCGCTCTCTGAAGCTCTTTCTGCTCTACTTGTTGGCGGGTTTTTTTGGGCTGCAGAACGCCGCCCTAATGGATTTTCCCGAAGGCAGCCGCTTATTCGTGGCCCATTTCTTCCTACTGGGGGTGCTGGCCTGGATCTGGTGGCTCTGCCGCCGCCATTATCTGAACCGTCTTCTGCCGGAACTCTCGAACCCCACCTGGCTGCACCAGCCGGTGATCAGCCTGGTCTTGCGGGGTCTGGTCCTCTTCCTGCTGGTGGTCATCGTGCTGGCCGACCTCCTGGGATTCCAGAATCTCTCCCTTTACCTGGCCCAGGCGGCCGCCTGGACCCTGTTGGCCATGGCGATCCTGTGGTTCCTGTGGCTGATGGGCGAGGTCATCCTGCGCCACCTCTTGCATCCGGAAGCAGGGCGGGCCACTGTCCGCTATCCGGCCAAGGTCGAGCTGATCCGGAAAATCTATGCCCTCAGCCGCTGGGCCTTATCCCTGGTGATCGGATTAGCCGTGGTCCTGTGGTCCCTCAACGCCTGGGGGATCAAACCCGGACAGGTGGCCTGGGCCTTCCGGTGGGTCACCTGGGGGCCCACCCTGGGACCAGTGAAGCTGACTCCCCTCAATGTCGGAGGCGCCATTCTCGTCCTTTACCTGGGGTCCTTTGTGTCCCGGTTGGGGCGCAGCCTGGCCGCGGCCCGCATCTTCCCCCACACCGCCCTGGACACGGGAGTGCAATACACCATCTCCACCACCCTGCACTACGTTATCCTGATCCTGGCGGGGTTGATCGCCCTGAACCTCCTGGGATTCCCCCTGACCAACCTGGCCCTGGTGGCCGGGGCCCTGGGCGTGGGCATCGGCTTCGGCCTCCAGAACATCGTCAATAACTTCCTGAGCGGCCTCATTCTTCTGTTTGAGCGGCCCATCAAGGTGGGGGACATGCTGGTGATTGACGGCCAATGGGGCCGGGTGAAGGAGATCAGGGTCCGCAGCACCATCTTCGAGACCTTTGACCGCTATGTCCTGGTGATTCCCAACTCCGAACTGGTCTCCAGCAAGGTCCTCAACTGGACCCACTATGGGTCGGGCATTAACCGCCTGACCTTGAAGGTGGGGGTCTCCTACGATTCCGACGTGCGCCGGGTGACGCAATTGCTCCTGGAGATTTGCCGGGCCAATCCCCGGGTGGTGCCGGAACCGCCACCCCAGGTCTATTTCGCGGTTTACGGCGACAGTTCCCTGGATTTCACCATCTGGGTGTTCCTGCACACCCCGGCCGACCGCGTCCCCGCCACCCATGAGCTGAACAGCGCCATCTTCGAGGCCTTTCGGGAACACGGTATTGAGATACCCGTTCCTCAGCGGGACCTGCGGATCAAGGAATGGCCCGGGCCGCCGGCGAAGCCGGAGGAAGGGTAGGGGTAGCTATCAGCGGTCAGCTTTCAGCTAAGCGAGTTGGAAAGTGGCTTGAATCAACCGGGTGGGCTTATTCGGTCTCGGCGGCGATATCTTGAGGTTTGATCTTGTAGGATCTGACTTCAATGATCTTGGGACGGGGACGGCGGCGGACTTCCGGGGCCTGGTCCGGTGAGGAGGCGATTGGCTTAGCCACCTTTTTCCCCGGTTGGGCGTCTTTACCCGGCGCGGCCGGGGCGGCTTTGGCGGCGGGGAGGCCGCTTTGCCCGGTATAGCTCCCCATGACGTTGTTCACGAAGACTTGGGTCTCCTGGTAGGGGGGGATGGTGCCGCACCGGGCCACGCTTTCCGGTCCGGCGTTATAGGCGGCCACGGCCAGGGGCACGTTGTGCTGGAAGCGGTCCAGACAGCGCCGCAGGTACCCCACGCCCCCGGCGATATTCTGCTCCGGGTCGAAGGGGTCTTTTACCCCCATGAGCGCAGCGGTGCCGGGCATGAGCTGCATTAACCCCTGGGCCCCCTTGGGGGACACCGCGGCGGGATTGAACCCCGATTCATGGCGCATCACCGCCCGCACCAGGGTCGGGTCCACGCCGTACATTTGGGAATATTTGCCGATCAGGGCCTCGACCCGGGGGTCCCGGGGCGTCAGGCGCCCTTGCCAGGCGGCCGGGGCGGATGATTGCCCATACACCCGGGGCCAGACCCGGGTCCGATTATTGAAGATATAGACTTGCACTTCCTGGCCCAGGAGGTCGTAGAGCGTATCCTCCGACCCTGAGCTCTTCTTGGCCTGCTTGGCCTCACCGCCCTGGATGACCAGACTGCCGTCGCGAGTCAGGATCTTGGGCGCCGCCAGGGCCGACCCCACCAGGGCCAAGCCGGCCGTCAGCCCGGCCAGGATGAATAAAATTCTCCTCATAGCTTATGTCTATGCGATATTTTGAGGTTTTTGTCAAGTATGAAGGGCGCCATCCCCTGATTTTTGGCGGCTTTCCCGTCCTGACGACGCGGTTTTGGGGGTGTTGTCTGGAAAAGTTTAGTGGCCTGGGTGTGCCGCCTCTGCCGGCATAGTGTGTCGAAGATGGCGGGCGGGGACCCCCGCCCTACCACCCTTTTCAAGATCCCCCGGGAATCGAAGGCTTTTGATAATGGGCCTAAATATTCTTAATAGCTGGCTCAGAAATCTTAACTTGCCAATTATAAAGATTATTTGTCAAACAAAGGAAGGTGTTATACTGTTGAACCATTAATTTCCGGCAACCTTCGGCCATGGATGGTCCTGTATGTTTTCCCCAACCGCGGACGAACTCCAGGAAAAAGCAAATACCGCGGCCCGGGAGTCGCCGCCGGCGGCCCGGCCGGTAGCCCGGCCCCTGGTGCCGGTGACCCTGGCCCTGATGGCGGGGATTGCCGCCCCGGCCTGGGGCCTCTCCCTGCCGGGAATCGTCCTGGCCGCGGGGCTGGTCCTCCTCTGGTCCGTGTTGGCCCTCCTCTGGTGGCGGCGGCGTCCGGTGCTCCTCCTGCCGCTCCTGTTTTTCTGGCTCCTGGGAGCAGCTTCCTATCAGCAGGCCATCCAGCCGTGGTTCCCCCCGGGGCACGTGGCGCAATTGCCCGAAAACCGCAACCTGACGTTGTGGGGCCATCTATCCCGCCCCGGCCGGCTGGGAGAGGGCCGGGTCCAGCTCTTTATGGAAGCCAAGGCCTGGCGCAGTCCCTGGGGCTGGCGCCCCGTGGCCGGCCAGGTCCTGGTGCTGGCCCCGGCGCTCCCGCCCCCGCCGGTGGGCGCCGGCCTGCTGGTCAGCGGCCGCCTGCGCCCTCCCGGGAGGCTGAACAACCCCGGGGCCTTCGATCGCCCCCGCTATCTGGCCGCGGACGGGATTTTCCGGGAGATACGGCTGGCGGACCCTAGGCACCTGATCTTCCTGGCCGCCACCGACGCCTATCCCTGGGGGGAAAGGCTCCGGGGCGGCATCCGGCATCAGTTGCGGGAGCTGGACCCTACCTGCCGCGCCATCTTTCTGGCCATGCTCCTGGGGGACCAGGGCGAGATCACCCAGGAGATGCGCAAAAATTTCGCCCGCACCGGCACCAGCCACCTGCTGGTCATCAACGGGCTGCACTTAGGCATGGTGGCCCTGGTTACCTTTTTTCTCTGCTTCTTGCTCCTGCGGCAGTTTCCCTGGCTACTTCTCAGAATCAACGCTTATAAAATCGCCACCCTGGTGTCCGCTATCCCGGTGGTGGCCTATGCCTGGGTGGCGGGAGGGTCTCCCTCTACCCAACGCGCCGAAGTCATGGTGTTGGCCTACCTGCTCCTGGTCTTCCTGGGGCGGCCCGGCGAAGTCTGGAGCGCCCTGGCCCTGGCGGCCCTGGTCATTCTGAGCCTCAGCCCCCTGCGCCTGTTTGCTATCTCCTTTCAGCTCTCCTTTGTGGCGGTGGCCGCCTTGATCTACCTGGTGCCGCGGCTGGTCAGGGTCTTACCCAGGCCTGGCTGGCCCACTCAAGGTTGGATGGGCTGGACGCTTTTTCATGCCAAAAAATGGATGGCGGTCTCCCTGGTGGCCACCCTGGCCACCGCGCCCCTGGTGGCCGCCTACTTCCAGATAGTCTCCCTCCTGGGCTTTCTGATCAATCTGGTGGCCATTCCCCTGTTTCTGATCGTGGCTCTCCCCCTGGGGGAGGCCGCGGTATTCGCCCAGGCCCTGTCCCTGCCCGCAGTGGCCCAGGCCCTGCTATCCGTAGGCAAGTTCCCTTTGTGGCTGGGCTACCAGGCCGTCGCCTGGGGGGCCCGGGTGCCCGGCAGCGCCATCATCATACCCACCCCCACCTGGTTAGAAATCGGCCTCTACTATCTCATCCTGTTCCTGATCTTCGCGCCCCGGCGCACCTACCTGACCTGGGCCGGAGCCGGTCTGGGGGGGATAGTCTTGGTGTGCGCCGCGGCTTTGCCCCTGGCCACGGTCCCCCGGGCCCTGGAAGTGACCTGCCTGGACGCCTACGGGGGCCTGAGGGCGCTGGCGGTGAGCCCGGAGAACCGCCGCATGGCGGTGTCCGCGGCGGCGCCCACCTGGACCGGACATCCCGCCCCGGATTGGGGGCCGTTGCCGGGATATTGCCATTGGCGGCAATTCCGCCGCCTGGACCTGGTGCTGGCCCTGAACCTGAGCGAAGATAACGCCGGGGAATTGCGCCAGCTGGCGGAGCAGTTTCGGGTGGAGTCATATTGGTCCGGCCGGAGGGGTCGGGAGGGGCCGCAGTTTTGGGACCTCCGCAATTATCTGGGAGCTCGCGGGGCAGTGCCCCGGTCCCTGGAGCGAGAGCAGGCCCCGGCCGCCCTGGGCAGCGTAGCCTTGAAGTTCGTGAAGCTCGGCCCGGACGCGGGGCCGGCCCTGGAGCTCGACTACCAGGGCCGCCGGGTGCTGTTGCTCCCGCCGGGGCGGAAACTGGCAGGCTACGATTTGCCGCAGAATACCGGGCCTCTGGAGGCGCTGGTCCTTCCCGCCGAACTGGCCGATCCCCGGGGCCGCAATCTGCTCCTGGGCAGCTTCAAGACCCGGCAAGTAGTGATCTATGGGGATAGCCGCGCTATGGGGGTCACCCGGACCATCTGGCCCGTACCCTGCCGGTACACCCGGGAGGGCGCGGTAAGCCTCTATCTGGCCGCCTCCGGGGTCACTGTCCGCCAGTGGCGGCCATAATGCGGGTTCTGGGTTATAGGAAATGGGTTTTGGGAGGAATAATGACGAAGCGCCGATTTGAGCCCCTTGCAGAACTTATCTCTCTCTGCGCCCTCGGCGTCTCTGCGGTTAACCTGAACGAGAAAATTCACCGCAGAGACGCAGAGGGCGTAGAGAAAAACTTTGCAAAACGGTGTTGATCCAATTAAATCTCAAGTGGATAACCTCGCCGGGTATTAGCCCAAATGTTTGGCAGCGAGAATGGTTAGGACTTTGCTGATCTGCTGCTGGACTTCGAGGGAACCGCATTTGGGGCAGGCCACCTGGCCGGTGTCGCGCTCCTTGAGGCTCATGAAGCGGGTAAACTCTTCCTCGCACTTGGCGCACTTAAACTCATAGGTGGGCATTACTTTTCCTCCTTAGCCGGGTAAAAGGTTGGGTATCATCATCATAAGAACTCCCGGGTGGCCTGGCAAGAGGCCGGGGCAGCGCAAATCCGCTCCTTCACGCCCTCGCCGGACCGGGCAGGAGCGGCATCCCGGCTACCAGACTCCGGGCCACGAGGAGGTTGTACCACTCATCGGCCTGGTGCCGCTTCGGGGTCTCCATGATCGCGGCCTCGGGCCTCAGCCAGGGGTGGGAGAACAGGTGCCGCAGGCCGGCCAGGCCGATGGCCCCCCGGCCCAGGTGCCAGTGGCGGTCCCGCCGGGAATTGCAGGGCTGCCGGGAATCGTTGAGGTGGATGAGCTTCAGGGCGTCCAGGCCCGGGCCCCGAGCGATGTCTGCCAGCAGCCGGGCCACACCCTCGGGACTGGCCAGGTCAAAGCCCGCGCCGAAGGCGTGGGCCGTGTCCAGGCAGAGACCCAGCCGGACGCGGCTCAAGGTGATAATGCGCTCCAGGTGCTCAAAACGCCACCCCAGTTCCCGGCCCTGGCCGGCGGTATTCTCCAGCAGCACCAACGGCGCCGGTCCGACGGCGGCCACGGCTTGGGCCAGGGCCTGGGCCACCCGCCGAAAGCTGACCTCGCTTAAATCCCCATGGCCGGGATGCGCCACTAGGTAGTCCGCGGCCAGGTCCCGGGCCAGAGACAACTCCCTGGATAACCTCTCACAGGATAACGCATAGAGCGCGGGGTCCGGAGAGGCGAGATTGGGCAGGTAGCCGAGATGCACCACCAGGGGCCCCAGCCCGGCCTGACTCCGCGCCCGGGTAAACTCCCGAATCTCCGCGTCGGCCACCGGCCGCCACTTCCAGCCCCGGGGGTTCTGGACAAAGATCTGGAGGGCCTGGCAGCCCAGGACCTGGGCTTGGGAAACGGCCCGCCGCAGGGACCCGGCGATGGAGAGATGAAATCCTAAGCGCATAAAAGTCTCTGGGGCGAAAAGGTGAAAGGGATGAAAACGGATATTGCCCGGTGACCTTTCATCACCCCGCCATACCTTTTCTATCATAACAAAAAGCTTTTCCTGGCCTCCTTTCTCCTTCGGCCGGCTTCCCTTCCCGGATAACGGATGAAAAGCGTCCGGCTTTCTGATATAACCGAGCCATGGCCGGCCCCGGGCTTTTCCGCTCCCATATCCTGGAACATTATGTGGCCCGTGAGTTTGTCAAACTCATGGCCCTCAGCCTCTTGACCTTTGTCTCCCTCTTTGTCATCGTCGATTTCTTCGAAAAGATCGACCGCCTGGTCCGGGCCCATTTGGGCGCGGGCAAACTCCTGGAATACCTCATCCTCAAGCTGCCCTTCGCGGTTAGCCAGGTCCTCCCCGCCGCGGTGTTGCTGGGGGTCATACTGACTTTCGGCCTCATGTCGCGGTCCCACGAAACCCTGGCCATCCGGACCTCGGGCCTGAATATCCTGTCCCTGGTCCGGCCCATGATCCTCTATGCCGGCCTGGTGGCCATGCTCCTGCTGTCCCTAAATCTCTACCTGGTTCCATGGAGCCAGGGCCGGCTCAGCCTGTTCTGGCAGACCGAGGTGGAAAAGAAGCCGCCCCGCAACCTCCATAACCTGGAACACTTCTGGTACAAGGGCGACCAGGCCATCTATAACATTGTCATGTTCCGCAAGGATATCCAGACCCTGGAAGGGGTAAAAATTTATCTGTTCGACCGCCAGTTTCATCTGGTGCAGATCGTGGCCGCGGCCCGGGCCCAATGGCAGGAGGGCCAATGGCGCTTCTTCGACGGCTATGTCCAGACCTTTGAAGCCGCGGGTGTGGTCGTGGGAGAAAAATTCGAGGAGCGCAACCTGGTGCTCACGGAGCAGCCCAAGGACTTCGCCGACCTGGAAAAAAAGGTGACGGAGATGGATGTCAATGAGCTGTACCGCTATATGGAACGCCTGGAACGGGACGGCTATAAATCCACTCCTTACCGGGTGGACCTCTACCAGCGTTTTTCCCTGGCCGCAACCCCGCTGATCCTGGTGATTTTGGGTCTGGCCCTGGCCTTGCGCCATGAACAGATTCATATCACCTCCATGGTGGCCGCGGGGCTGGGGCTTATGTTCGGCTACTGGCTGTTCTTTGGGTTTTGCGCCTCGTTCGGCCAGGCCGGCAGCTTCCCCCCTATTCTCGCGGTCATCGCGCCCCACCTGGTCTTCGGGGGCCTGGCCATCATCCTGCTGCGCCAGGTGACCAGGTAACCGCGCCGCGGCCATCTCCCACTTTTCATCCGGCCGCGGTCCGGCCGTCCCTCCCGCTGTGATTTTTCCGGGGTTTTCCAGCCGCGGCGAAAACCGCGGCCCGGTTCCGCCGCGCCGGCGGTTTGCCGTTAAATTCAATGATATTATCAGTGGTTACACGTTTAAGGGGAGGGGAGGACCGCTTTGGCGGCGACGC
>Ga0265297_10010619_pt1 | contig 11518 bp, 12 predicted proteins | sample Munlanlwell13791_FD_192502 | JGI IMG/M metagenome (GOLD analysis project Ga0265297, IMG submission 192502) | Leachate microbial communities from a municipal landfill in Southern Ontario, Canada - Leachate well 137-91 | ecosystem: Engineered > Solid waste > Landfill > Unclassified | place...
TTGCCATCAGCTGCTATACCTAAATAGTATGATCTGTTATTCGTGCCATAGTTATATTTATTTATGACATTTGCCTGATTTGTTAAGCTCTCTAAGTTGACCCATGCCTCCATTGATATATCGCCAGTTATATCCAGTCCAGTCTGATTTGCGTCTGTGATATAAGCATATTGAGAGCTACTTGCTTCTAAATCTAAAGAATGAGTGTTTGCCATTAATCAACATACCCCCTTACCTCAAGTGTTACTAATCCTGTACCTATTGTTCTAAAGGTAATTTCACTTCCTGCCTCAATTGAGATAGGTGTATTGAGGTTATTTACCATTCCGCCGTTGTCTGCAAAATAGTAAGTTCCTGCTCTAACCAAAGTACTTCCTGCATACAGGGCACATTGTGCCTCAGTTTGGGCACTTATAGTCATATCTGTAATATAGTGTGCGCTTCCTGCTACTCCTGCTTTTACTGTACCAAGTGCTGTGCCGGATTGTGATATAACGGTAGCAAAAGCATCTGGATGTCTGCCGTATGTTAATATTCCATTCGTGTCGCCCCTCATCCTATCCCAAGACGCGCCGTTATAAACACCATTAAACACTCCAACTGCAAATGCCGAAATAGACGTTCCAATTCCGTCTTCATGGGCAAGGGTTGTGTTTATAAATTCATTACCAAATTTATCAACTAAAGCCACCGTTCCAGCCGTAATAGTTCCAGAAGCTAGTGCCGTTACCGTTCCTTTGTCTAAATTGGAAAGTGAAGCAATAGTACCCCCATCGGCTCTTGTGTGTTGTATTTCTGCACCACTGTCTGTGGTCGATTTTATATTTGTCTGTGTCCCCTCAGTTATTGTTACTGCCATTTTATTATCTTATTTTTGTGCCAACCATATCTTCAGGATATGTCAAGGTTAAAAGTAACCCCATTGGCTGTCCTTTATATATGGTAAAGCTGTCATAATAGGTTGTTTCCGTTCTTCCAGCCGGTTTCAATACCGTTGTTTTTACCTGTTTTAAACCCAATGTCGGTTTTGTTGTTTGGATATTTAAAATAGGTTTTTTACTATTTAACTCCATACAAGTGTTACAACCGGCGTTCCTGTCGCCTGATATACAATTCCGTTTCTCATGTTAAAACCGCACTCTAAAGAATGTGGATATCTGGTTAACGGCAATCCAAGGCTAAGCACCTGTGATGTAGCCGTTGTTCCGGTAGCTGCCGAAGCGTCGTGAATATTTACAGTACCCACATATGTACCGCCCCAAACAATACGTCTAAGCGTAGCTGCACGATCTACGGCGGCCGCTGTACCTACCCCTCCTGAAATGTATGTTTTGTTTTCTCCTGGTATAATATCTGCCAAATTCTACACCTCCCCAATAAAAAAAGGACTCAAAATCGAGTCCTTCTAAACCTCTTTTGGCGGCCACGTTTGCCGTCTTACTTAATAATTTCGTTCTGTAGTCTTTCCAGAAACGGAATCCACTGTTCTTTAACTATAGTATCTATTGAGTAATTTTGCAATATATGATTGCGGGAATCCTTAGCAATTTGTTTAGCTTTTGTAGGATTTTTAAGCTTTGTATAAAGAGTTTCCATTTTTTCATAAAGTGAATTTACGTCTGCCGGATATACATATCCTTGCAAATTTCTCCACCAGGCTTTGCCGGTATTACAAATTTCTCCGGTTTTTCCGTCAATCACAAGCTCGGGTTGAGAATGGCAATTGTTTACAATTACAGGGGTTCCGCAAGCTTGGGCTTCAACTATCAAAAGTCCAAACCCCTCAGTCTGTGAAGGGTGAAGCTGCACGTCAAATGCGTTTATTTCGCGGGCAATAGCATGACTGTCAGACTTAAATGAAGCAACATACTGGTCATAGTAAAGTACCCTATTTGCAACTCCAAGCTGTCTTGCATATTCAACAATGGGAAATCCGCCTCCTGGGTTAATCTGTTGTGTATGGACAAAAAGATATGCCTCTTCATGGTTTTTTGCAAAAAGGGAAAAAGCTTCAAGTGCTTCCTGATAGCCTTTTCTTGGCGGATTTTCTTTATTTGCCCCTATCATGCCAAACACAAACGCATTTTCCGGTATCTTAAGAGCAAAACGCGCCTCTTTTTTATCCATAGGCTTAAATATATTAGTGTCAATCCCTTCCGGTATTAAGGTTGAGGCAAAACCTTCTTTTTCAAGTGCTTTTTGACCAAAGCTGGAAAAGGTTAATATTTTGTATGCAAACTTAAGGTTGTTAAGCACCCCAGGAGGTATCGGTTCCTGGTCAATTGGTACATAGGGAATAAAATGTATATTTTTGTTTTGTAACTCCTGTAAGGCTTGTGGTTGCAGTGTCCATATGTCAAGCATTGCAAAAGCAACGTGGGCACCAAAATCAACTGAATGGTTTACCAAAGCGTCTGATCCATACATATCAGCCATTCTGGGATAAATCTTAATGCCGTCAATTGTTGTGGGGTAGCTTTCAACTCCATGGTTGGCAATTTCAGCAAAAGTCCACCCATCTTTTAAAAGTCTGGTTAAAATATCGCGCGTTTCGGTAGCATAGCCTGAGCAAACATAATGGGCATTACTTAACCATGTGAATTTCAACTCTCTTTTGTTAATTTGTTTAGCCACTCGGCAATCTCCTCTCTAAAAATTAGGTTGGTATTCATTTTGTTTGGCGTGTTTCCTCCACCAGCGTGCCATACTACAACCTGCTTATCTTGTGAGTTAAGTTCGTCATTTGCGGGTAAAATTAATTTGTTTTCTTTTAACACCATGTCTATTTCATAACCTTTGGTTACAAGCCCATGAAATTTATCGCTGTTGTCTAAAAATTTTACGCCATACATACCGTAAAAAATCATTATATTTAATAAGTCCTGCTCTTTGTATTGATAAGCGTCAAAATGGGGTGAGGTGCAAAGCGCCCACCAATGTTCAACAAATTGTGGTGATTTCATAACCACAAAGCCACAGTTTTGGTAACTAAATGGGTGAATATTCCAAACACTCACCTGCTGTCCGGTTTTTTCAAGATATTTTTTATGGTCACGCGGGTTAGTGTTGTTTACCGTGGCAACATCAAATTCGCCTTCCCATGTGTGAGAAATATCCCCTGTAATAATTGAATCTGCGTCTATTTTAATTACCGTTTTATAATCCTTTAAAAGATCGCGCGCAATGGCTGGGGTTGCCCTATAAAAAAACTCCGGATCTTGAGGCAATACCCTTGCCAAATCGTTTGGCCCAAAAAGTCTTAATTCCAACTCCGGATGAAAATGATTAAGCGAAGCCTTAAATTTTTCAAAATAAGGCATGTTGTTATCGTCAGCTATGCTAAAGGCTACGATATCTTTCATTTTTCCCTTCTTTCGTACGGTTCACTAATCAACACATCTGTAGTCATAGCCATGGTTGCAACACTAATTGCGTTTTCAAGTGAAAGGCGTGTTACTTTTACAGGATCAATTATTCCGGCTTTTATAAGGTCTTTTTTCTTTCCATCCATTACATCTATCCCAAATGGATATTTAAATGGTGTTATTTTACCCAATACCTCGGCGTAATCATAACCTGCATTTTCAACCAAACGTTTAAACGGTGTTTTAAATGCTTCTTTTAATATATTAGATCCAGTTGTGTCATCCCAAATATCAAGACCGGCCATATAAAGCAGTGTTATTTCTCCGCCTGCAACGATTCCTTCTTCAACGGCTGCGCGTGTTGCGTGTACAGCGTCATCTACCCTTTCTTTTCTATCTGACAATTCCGGATCGCTTGCGGCTCCCACGTAAATTACCGCTGCTGTTCCCGAAAGCCGTGCAATACGTCCCTTTTTAACTTCTTTTTCATACGGCGACTTTGTATATTCAAGAGCCTTTTTTAACTGTACAACCCTATTTTTAATTACTCCGCTATCGCCTTTCCCTCCAATAATCTTTGAGTTTTCCGAATCACAAACAAATTTATCTGCCCTGCCTAATTCTTCTTTTGTAACGCTATCAAGGGTGCGGCCAGACTCCATTGACACAACGGCACCGCCGGTAAGTACGGCTATATCTTCAAGTTCATGTATTTGGCGCTCTCCATATGAGGGTGCCTGTACTGCAACTGTATGCAGGTTTCCCTTAAGCTTGTTTAATACAAGAGTCGCCAATGCCTGTTCTTGCACCTCACCCACAACAACAAGGTTTCGTATGCCCTCCTTTATCATATTTTCCAAAAACGGCACTATCTGGTGGTCATGGTTTATTTTTATATCGGTCAAAAGAATATATGGTTCATCTATTGAAACCTCGCCTGTTTCCGGTTTTGTAACAAAATATGGAGAATAATATCCGCGGTCAAATTCAACGCCTTGTTTGTACTCAACAAAAGTGTCTAGAGTTTTACTTTCTTCAATTGTAATTAGGCCATCGCTTCCAACCTTGTGTATCACGCGGGCCACCAATTTACCTATTTCTTTGTTTGCTGCTGAAATGATGGCGACTTGTGTTTTTTCTTCCAGCGTTTTAATTGGCTCTGAAAGTTCCTTTATCATAAAGGCCAATTTTTGGGCCATGTTGTCCATTTCTGACTTTAAAATCATGGGGTTTGCTCCTGCTGTTATTATTTCAATACTTTTATTTATAATCGCCTGGGCCAAAACCGTCGAAGTTGTTGTACCATCTCCGGCTTTAACTGAGGTTTGAAGTGCTGCCTCTTTGATTAACTGTGCGCCCATATCTTCAAATTCATCCGTTAGCTCAATCCTTTTGGCAACTCCCACACCGTCATGTATCACGGTAGGTGGTAATCCAGGGTTATTAATTGCCACGTTTCTTCCCTTTGGGCCAAGGGTAGTACCAACGGCCTCGGCTACAATATTCATACCCTTTAACAAGCGGGAATGGGCTTGCTTTTTAAACTTCAAGTTAACCGTAAATTTTTGTGCCATTAGTCTATGGTTGCCAACAATTCATCAAATTTAACAAGCAAATATGTTTTACCCTCATATTTTATTTCTTGGTTTGTCCACTTTTTATAGATTACCGTTGTTCCCACAATTTCAGCCCCAAACGCAATATCATATGCAGACTTGTCCAACCATTCTTTTGTTGGAGTACCAATGGAAACTATTTTTCCTTTACTCGGTTTGTCCTTGCTGCTCTCCGGAACGTAAACGCCACCAGCTGAAACGCTTTCCTCCTCAATAGGTTCAATAAGTAAATATCCAGGAAGCGGTTTAATCATTTTTTTCTCCTTTTGGCTGTAAATATGGTTTTATAGGGCACAGACCATTTTTTTCTTATACCTGTGTACATATCAGTAAAAGTAAAATTTCTGTAATAATTTGGCGGTAAATCAAGATACTTTGTTTCAAATCCAAGATCATCTAAAATTAAAGGTAAAACATCGGGAAAGCCCCCATTTTCCTGAAAATGAGCTTCGCCGATAATAAAATCAATTCTGTCGGAAACTGCTGCAAAAGAATCGCTTGCAAATATAACATATTCCGCTTCTTCAACATCTATTTTCATTACATCAACGTGTTCAATTTTATTTTCATTCATAAAATCCTCTAGTGATTTACCTGTAACCATAATAGCGTCAACTGTCGTGTCTTTGGGGAAAATGGTTTGTGGTATGCTGCCGCCGTTATTGCTGTACATGGGAAGAGGTGTTGAATAAGCACCAATGGCAACGTTAAATTTTTCCACCTGTGGGAATCGCGTGGTGTTTGTTTCTAGTGCCCTAAACAGTTGTGGGTTTGGCTCAATTGAATATATCTTTTTAGCATATGGCTGAAAGTATGTGGTTGCCATGCCAATGTTTGCACCTATGTCCAGATAAACAGCGTCTTTTTTGCGCCTTCCTGCTTTGTAATACTCCGTTTTAAAAAGTTCCGATATTTGAGTCTTTAATTCTTTTTCTAAAGCTTCCGGATAGCTGTATTTATACTCTTTGCCCTCAAAGTTAAAGGTATCTTGTTTCATTTCTTTTGTCCCACTAAAAGGTTTGCCGTACTTGGTACAGGGCTTACTGTATATCCGTTATTTTCAAGTGCCTGGTATAGCTGATTCGGGTGTCTCCCAGCCCAATCGTGATATTCAAGAAAAACAGTATCAATTTTGGGTGAAACAAGCCTAAACCCCTCACTTGCAACAATTTCATATTCGCTTCCCTCGCAATCAAGCTTCATAAAATCAACGTGTTCAATGTTATTGTCTTTGAAAAATTTATCTAATGGAATGGCGTGTACTTGTTCCGGTTCTTCCTGTTTTGCGTCAACGGCGGTGTGGAGTGAATACATGGTTTTATTAGGGTTATGGAAAAGGGGTAGATTTTGCTCTTTGATGTGTATTGCATATTTATGCGCTTTTACGTTATCAAGCCCATTAAATGCAATCATGTGGGTTAAAACATCAAAATGCTCAGCTGACGGTTCAATAGCATGAACCACCTTTGCAAATTGTGAAAAGTAATAAACGGTAACTCCAATGTTTGCCCCTATATCAAGAATGGTTAAGTTCCTTTTGTTTTCTAAAAAGGGGGCATATACATTATCGCGGTATACCTCGTTCATTTGGTGTCCCAAAAAATACCTTTCAATTGGTGGTTTGAAGAAAATAGCGTTTAGCATAGCGTGAGGGATCGCTAGCTATCCAATAGTTATTATATCAACTTCTTTGCTTTTTGCAAACAAGAAGGGGCAGACTCGCAACCTGCCCCAACTTGTCCCTCGGGTTTGCCGTCCCCACGTAGTCTAGTCAATTAATATGCTTGGTAGTCCCGTCGGAGACCGCAAACGGCTTACTCAACTTGAGTTAAGTTTGCCATACGAGCGTTATTCTCATTGTTGTAGGTAGGTTTTACCCACACATTAATAGCGCTTGTTCCGGTTAGCGTCGCTGCTGGTCTGATAGCATGAACGCCAGTATCTACAAAATCCGCAACTGTCCCCCCGTTATAGGTAATAGCTCCGGTACCTGCGGTTTGTCCCAAAAGTACCACATCGCTAGCCGCGTTAACTCTGGTGGGCAATCCCAACAAAGCATTGGTTCCTGGCACAAACCCAATAGCGGGAGTGCCGTTTCCAACTGCGGTTCCGTAACTCAAAGTACCCGAAACAACTTGTGCAAATACTTTAGTTCCTGCAACTGTCCCTCCATTTGAAGCTTTAGCAAAAGTTAAAGACTCTTGCTGTTCTGCACCAAATTGGTCATAGCCATTAACAACTAAGGTTCCGGTCATGTTGGCGTGAGATCCTGCTAATGCAAATTGGATATTTCTCGGCCAATCCGGAATGGCGTTTACAATGGACATGGCAACAACAGCAGATGTCCCTGCGGTTCCCGCAGAAGCCCACCATGCCGAATCTATTGCCGGCCTAAATGAAAACACCTCATAGCGGTCAATTTCATCTGGTGTAATAGCAAACTCACCACCAGAAAACCTTAAAGCTGGTTGATTTCTTTTAAATCCTGACATAATTTAATTAATACCTCACCTCCCTTTCTTATTTGATCTTGATAATATATATCTACGCATTAGTATCTTTTGTCTTGGTGTTAACCGTGCAATTCTAGCCAATTCATACCAGTTAAACTCCTTATATACCCTTCTTCTTGCTTTGTTCTTGCGTCTTGGCATGTTTTAGCCTTTCAACTATTTGCTGTCCTCTTAAATAGGCTAAATACTGTTTTCCAAAATAATCTTCAACGGTCACGTTTTGTTTTGTTTTAGCCACATGTTTTACATAGCTAGCTAAAGCTTGTGCGCGCTCACCCACTTTACTGTTTGATTCGCGTTCGCGCCTTGCTCTAATAACCTCATTTTTTTTAATGGTTTCTTCTACCACGCGCTTGTTGTGGTTTGCGTCAAAATCTGGATCCGGATCTGTCGGCACGTAACCCCAGTCAGATTTGTTTATATTTGTCATGCGGAAAGGAAAGGAGTCGAACCTTTCTTATTCCCATCTTTCCATTTGCTGGCTTGATTTAGGGTATCGGCAACGTTTATTTGTTTACCTTGCTTTTCCCTTCATCGAGGCTCAAGCCAGCCAAAGCGCCGTTAGTCAGTCTTTCGTGTTTCGCGACCGTTTGCGGCTGGTGCAAGACATAGTACGTTTGCGTACCAAACCATTACTGCTTCATAAAGGGTTGATCCTTTAACGCGTAATAAGTTTCCGTCTGTGCCAGCAAGCCAATCTATGTCATCAATTTGAGCTATTGCCCACGTGTCAAGGTTAATAACCAATACCTCTCCATCGGGTACTTCATAATCCAAAAAGACTCCAACGTTGCCTGCTCCTGCTGCAAATTCAAGTCCACTCCACCCACCAAGCAAATCTGTTGCGTTTACAGTTCTTCTCATAGCCGTTAATATGTCGCCATATTTTCGATAGAGAGAAACGTTTACGAATATTGCATATTTATCTCCAGTTTGTGAATACTCACGAGCCCTCAGATAAGATTCCTCCATGCGCGCTAGCGTAAGAGCTTCTGAAGCGCTACCAAACTGTGGTGTCCAACCAATCGTGGTTCTAGCAAGACCTGCATATGAAGCAGTACCGGAAGCCAAAGCATCTCTGAATCCCTCAATTTCTGAGGTTCCAGCGCCTTCTCCAGATCCGTCCATAATAAATACAGCGTCGCTTGCTACAATCGCGGGGTTCCCTGTTACAACAACAGATGTCCCAGTTACAGAAGCAACCGTACCAAGGTCTGCCCCAGCAGTACCAATACCCAAAATCATGTCTGGGTGAATATACTTAACTGGGCTAATATCGCCGTTTATTGTGCCGTACCAGTCAATTGAACGTCCATCGTCAAGATTTGAGTCTGGATATTCCAAAGCTGCCGTGCCTTCGCCGACCGAACCGCCTGTGGTTCTCACCTGAGAAACAATGCCTACACCGTCGCTATACAGTTGCCTGTTAACGTGCCGGCCATAGTCCGAGACCATGCTATTCGTTTGAAAAGCTAAGTCCGATTCTACTGCGCCCTGGCTGTTTCTGGACGCTCGGATTACCATATCGGAAATCTCGAACGCACCAGTAACTCGTTTTGGTGATACAGTTCCTCTTGAAGTTCTTGCACCGGATGAAGAAACTACACTGTTTCCGTCATCGGCAAGGTTTGCAACCCCACCGTGTCGGCTTGTGCGTACAGGAAATAGAAATTCATCATTGATGAATTGCTGACCTGCGTCTCTTTTCATCTGGTCAAGCAAAATTGTCTGCTTTGGGAAGTTGTCCTGAATATAAGGAAGCAATACTTCTTTTAAAGCAGATGTATAGTCAGATAAAAGTTGTGCCATTTAATAATCACCACCTTTCCCACTAATCGGGCATTGCTGTAAAGCTAATGTTATTCCCGATTGTCGCTGTAACCCTACTCATTCTGTCCCCTTTGGAAATGCTCACGTAAAACCGCACCAAGATTTTCTTTGGTAACTTTTGGTGGTTTATATTCTTTTCCACCTGCTGTTGATTTTTCGTCTGTATACATTGGTGTTTTTTTAATGCTTGCTAATTTTTTCTCTTTTAGTTCATCAATTTCTTTTTCAAACATGAGCTTGTATGCCTTAGACGGATCTTTGGGGTTACTGGGGTCTGCCATGAACTTTAATAGTTTTTCTTCGGTTACTGTGGGCCACCCTTGACGTTTACCGTCTCTTATTGCCCTTTTAACGCTTGAGAGCATACGCTCACCGCTTCTTCTGGTTTCGTATACCTGCTCAAACATTTTTTCAGCTTCCTCTTTGGTTAAAAGTCCAAACTCGCGGGCTTCTGCAATTACCTGTTCTTTAAGCTTTTCCCTATCTGTTGGTTCAACTTGCGGTTTGGTTGTTTCTTCAAGCTCTTTAACTTTCTTTTTAAGCTCTCCAATGCGTTCTCCGCGCTTGCCCCAAGACTCAACAACCTCTTCCCACTCCTGCCCCTGTTTGGCCTCAAAATCACCTATCTTTTTGGCCTTACCAACCAGTTGTTCCAATTCTTCCGTCGTAAACTCAGACTCGCCAAGTTTTATCTTTTGTGCTTCTTCTTGGTTATTTTCTTGTTCCTCGGTTTCTTCTTTTTTATTTTCTTTATCTTCAAAAAATGTCATTATAATCACCTCCCTCCGCCGCCCCTATTTGGGAGCGATAGTTTCGGTCATCAAAAAAGACGGCCGTTTGGCCGTCCTTCTTATCTCGACGTTTATGGCTAGGCTTATTCCCTAGCTAAACCAATAATATATTAAAAAAACAAAAATTACAAATTTATTAAATTCATCTTGGAGATATTTTTGCTATGTTACTTTGTAAAACCAACCGCCAATCTTTAGTGTCCTGAGAAATTTTCCAATTTTCTAGCCATTTCCTTTTTTCTTTCTGTTCTTTGCCATAGAAATTGCTATGGCTACCGCCTGTGATTGTTTTTTGCCTTCTTTAATTAATTTTTTAATCTTTCCGGATAAATACTGTTTATTCACTCCTGCCACCTCCTTGCAAGTCTTTTGCTGTTTCAGCAATAGCAACTTTTGTTTCCTGTATGCGCTCATCCTGCTCTGGTTGTGGCCGTATACCTGCGTCACGTATTACCTCTGCCATTGCCACCTTCATTGCATCCATTTGCGGATTTGTCATCATACCTTCCTGGGTAAATTCTTCCACGTTTTTAGCAACTTCACTTGCGGCCCCAAACTGATATATTTCAAATAATTGGTTTATGTATTCAACTACTACAGCTGGCGGTACCATGTTAAGTTGTGCCAGTTGCAAAAGATAATCCCCAAGCTCTTTGGCGGCTGCTTTCTGGCCCTCTCTTGTGTAGGCTGGGCCGGATTGTATTTCAATATCCACCTTTGTTGATTTTGATATTGGTACAACATCCTCTGGAGTTTCCACGTTTACCGCTTCACGCCTTTCTTTTCCGCTTGATCCAATAATGTCAAAATATTGCGGTTCACCACGCTCAAGATAATAAACGGACTGTGGGGACACAAAATAGTCATCAGCAATTACCAAAAACTTTTCAGCAATTCTTTTTAGCGACTTTTTTAACTGTTGATTTGGCACTACAAGGTTTGCATATTCGCTCTCTTTTAAGCTTTCAATGGCAGCTGCCGCCTTAACGCCTGACGGAATTTTACCTAGTGTGGTCGTGGATACGCCCTGCTCTTCAATAAACGTGTTGAGCATACCCATATAATTAAAAAAGAATGGAGGTATACTTTGCAGCTGCATTTGCTGTGGTGGTACGTTTGAGTATTCAGCAATAAGCCCTCCGGCTTGATTTGTAATTTTAAACTGCTCTCCCTGTCTTTTAAGCCACACCCCAACACCCATTGTGTGTGCGTATCTTTCAACTCTTGAAGCAATCATGTCAAGGCTTTTGTTGCTTGGTATAAAACGCTCAATTTGTGGCACTTGGTATAGCGGCCCCTCTTCAAAGCGAAAATCGGCATATGGGTAGCTGTCCATGTCCAAATATTCATCTTTTAGCCAAATATTACCGGCAGAAAAAACATGCCTCATTATCGGATCGCCC
>Ga0265297_10010620_pt1 | contig 11518 bp, 10 predicted proteins | sample Munlanlwell13791_FD_192502 | JGI IMG/M metagenome (GOLD analysis project Ga0265297, IMG submission 192502) | Leachate microbial communities from a municipal landfill in Southern Ontario, Canada - Leachate well 137-91 | ecosystem: Engineered > Solid waste > Landfill > Unclassified | place...
GGGGAAGATGCCGCGCAGCAGCAAGGTGCCGGTGGTGGGAGTGATGCTGATGGACGCGAAATCAAAGCGGCCCGTATGGGGATAATCCGTTTCATTGGCCAGGCCCAGGAATAACGGGATGTTGAGATTTTGGGCTTGGGCCGGCGAGAGGCCGGTCAGGCCTGTGACCCGGAGCAGATCGCGCTCATTCATGGGGAAGTAAACATAGAGGGGGTCAATCTGATTGACCGACGCCAGCAGGGTAAACTCTCCCGCGCCCACCAGGTTGCCTTCGTCCACCAGGTGTCTATCGATGCGGCCGTCAAAGGGCGCGGTCACCTGGGTATAGTCCAGATTCAACTGGGCCAGTTTCTGAGCCGCCTGCGCGGCCAGCATCCCGGCCCGGTAAGCGTCCCGTTGGAACCTCCAGTTGTCCAGGTCGGTTTGGGCCGCGGCTTTTTGTTGGACCAACCTCGTATAACGCGCGGTTTCGATAACCGCGTGATCGTAATTGGCTTTTTGCTGTAGAACTTGGGCCTCGGCTTGCTGCAACTGGTCTTGATAGGTATTCTGCTGAATCAGGAAGAGCAACTGGCCCTTTTTCACCAAGTCGCCGTCTTTAAAAAGGATTTTTTCTAAAAAACCTTGCACCCGGGCCTTGAGTTGCACCGTTTTGATCGCCTGGGTGTTGCCGGTGAAGGTCAGGTAATCCACTACCGGCTGGCGGCTGGGCTGAGCTACCACGACTCGGGGCGGCGGCGGCGGGGCATAGACATTCCGTTCGCCGCAGGCGAGGATGACCAGAGCCAGCGCGCCGCCAAGCGCGGCCCAACCCACCGGTTTCCTCATCATGATTGACCTTGGTCGATTACCTGTCATGAGCCGATCTCTCCCTTACGATGCCTGACCTGCCGCCTATTACCAATCCGGGGGCCGGATGAGACCCTTTTGACGCTCCTCTGCCGGCGTGGGCGGCGGCTGGCTGGCCGGCGTGAGCAACTTGCCCCAGTTGGTACGCTGCTCCATTTCCTCCCGGGTCGAAAGCGGCACAAAATCCTGGCCTTCCCGGATTTGCCAACCCCCGCCCAGGGCCCGATAAACACCCACCAGAAACAGGGAGATGTTGCCCATGGAGCTGGCCAGACTATCCTCCGCACTCAGGAGCGCCTGCTGCGCGGTCAGAACGGTGGTGAAGTCGGTAATCCCTTCCCGGTATTGGATCAAGGCCAGGTTGAGTGAACTCTGGGCGGCCGCGACGCTCTCCTTCAGAGCCGCGGCCTGCTCCTGGGTGCGCAGGAACCCCGTCAGATTGTCCTCCACATCCTGCTGGGCGCTGAGCACGGTGTTCTGGTAGGTTACGAGCAGGGCCTGGAACTGGGCGTCCTGGAACCGGACGTTGTTGGTAATCTGCCCATAGTTGAAGATATTCCACGTTAAGGACGGGCCCATGGAGCCGCTGCGGTCTCGCCAATTGAACAGGCCGGCCAGATGGGATTTCCCCACATCACTGGCCAGGAACCCGAAGTTCCCCAACAAGGATAGCGCCGGGTAGAGTTCGGCCTTGGCCACGCCGATTTGGGCGCATTGGGCCATGGCATTGTATTCCGCGGCGCGGATATCCGGCCGCCGGCGCATCAAATCCACTGGGATGCCCACCACCACCTTGGCGGGGGGCTCCGGGATCTGCGCGGTTTTGCCTTCCAGTTGGTTGGTCAAAAGACTCGGCGGCCGGCCTAAGAGGACACAAAGGGCATCTTTGGTCTGGCGCAGTTGGATTTTCAGGGGCGGTATCGTCGCCTCGGTGCTGGTCAGGATAGTTTTGGCCTGATCCACGTCCCGCTGGGAAGTAGTGCCCCCGATAAAGCGCGCCTGGGCGATCTCCAGACTTTCCCGCTGGGTCTCGACGTTGCGCCGGGCAATATCTAACCGTCTTTCCACGGTCCTGATGGTGATATAAAAATTCGCCACGTTGGCGGTGAGACTCACCAGGGTGCTGTCATAATTGGCTATGCTGGCCATCAAACCCGCGTCGGCGGACTCGACGGCCCGGCGGAATTTGCCCCAGAAGTCGATTTCCCAACTGGCCGACAGGCCGATTTGGGATTGAGCCAGACTGAGGCCGCCGAAAGACGAGCCCACGTTTGAGGAGCCCAGGAACGCGGTCCCGGCGCTGATGCGCTCCTTTTGGTACGAGCCGGTGACTTGTTGGGTTTGGGGATAGAGTTGACCGGTGGCGATGCCCAGTTGGGCCCGGGCCGCCAGCACCCGCACGCCGGCCACCCGCAGGTTCAGGTTTTCCCGGTAGGCGGTCTCAATGAGCCGGTCCAGGGTGGGGTCGTTGAAGGCTTTCCACCAGGTCCGGTATTCCTGATGGCCGCTTTCCACCCGGGGGTCTTTGGTTTCCAACCAATTTTGATTCACCTCAACCGACGGCTGCTGATAATCCGGACCTACCTTGGCGCAGCCGCTCAACAGACCGGCCACAAGGACCATAGCCCCGAAAACCCACCCCACTGTCCGGAAGATGAGTTGCGTCGGCGTCTTGGGCCTCCATCAGTGATCTAAGTCCATCAATCGCGCACCTGAAGCACGATCTTGCCTCGCACATGCCCGGTCTGGCTCAATTCGTGAGCCCGGGCCGCGTCTGCCAGGGGCAGCACGGTGGTGACCGCGGGCTTTAGGTCGCCAGCGTCGATCAGGGCGGCGATTTGGGTGAGTTGGGCGACATCGGCGTGAACGCTGACCCCTTGGCCACGAACATCGTGTTCACGGGCGGCGGCAGGCGAAGAAACACCCAGGGTGGCGACGAGAATTCCTCCTTTTTTCAGAACCTTCCAGGAGCGCTGCTGGGTATCGCCGCCAATCGTATCCAGCACCACGTCCACTTCGCGCCCCACCTCTTCAAACCGCGTCGTGCGATAGTCGATCACTTCATCGGCCCCCAGCTCCCTCAGGAAGCTCTCATTGCCGGCGGAGGCCGTGCCGATCACCTTGGCCCCTTTCCACTTGGCCAACTGGACCGCAAAGTGCCCCACCCCGCCGGCCGCGGCATGAATGAGCACGGTGTGCCAGGGGGACAGGTCCGCCACCTCAAACAGTGATTGCCAGGCGGTCAGCGCCGCCAGGGGCACGGCTGCGGCCTGGATATGATCGATTGACCCGGGCTTCCGCGCCAGATCCCCGGTCCGTGCCGCCACATACTCGGCATAAGCGCCGTTGCGCCCAAAGTCCAACATGCCGTAGACCGCATCACCGCTCTTGAAAGCGGTAACGTCAGGACCCACTGCCTCGACGATCCCGGAGACATCCCAGCCCGGGATCAAAGGGAGGCGGTGATGCAGCCACTCTTTGAGATGGCCGGCCCGCACTTTCCAATCAATGGGGTTGACGCCGGCGGCGTGGACCCGAAGCAGGACTTCGCCCGTACTTGCCTGCGGGCGGGGCGCTTTCTCCATAACCAGGACATCAGGGGCACCATAGGAGTGGAACCGAACTGCTTGCATAGTTGCCATGCTACACTCCCTTGAAAATCAGGATCGCTTCAGTATCCGCCGCCACTTCAACCTGAGGCGCTTTCGGTCGCCATAAGTGGTTGGGAATGACTCAGCTTATTTGAGGTAGGATGTTGAAAAAGATAATCATTGAGTTAAGGGTTTCAACCGAATGCATTAAATTCATAAATAGTTTCTTAATTGCTCATGGCTTCGGCGTTTGAATATTCCTGGAGACTCCCAACCTTGACAAGAAAAATTAGGGTGTCTATTTTATTATTTAAGGTTTACTCAGAAATTCCCCCTGGTTAGTTTTGGTTTGCTTTTTGTCCAGCGTGAATCCCCATTTCCTCTTTGGCAAGGATCAAAACATGGACCGTCGCAAGTTTATTAAGGACCTCACGGCTCTGGGAGTGGCCGCGGGGGTGGCGCGGTTTTCCGGGGTGGTGCCCCAAAGCTGGGCGGCCCCGGCCAAAGGCCAGATGCCCTACCGTCAATTGGGCAGCACGGGTGAGAAGGTCTCCATTGTTGGTCTGGGCGGTTTTCACCTCGGCCGGCCGGAAGAGCAGGAGAGCATCCGCATCATTCGCACCGCCATCGACAACGGCATTAACTTCATGGACAACTCTTGGGATTACAACGGCGGCGCCAGCGAAATCCGTATGGGCAAAGCCCTGAGAGACGGCTACCGCCAAAAGGTTTTCCTCATGACCAAAATCGATGGACATACCGGGGCGGCCGCCACCCAGCAGCTCAATGAGTCCCTCCAGCGCCTCCAAACCGACAGCATCGATTTGCTGCAATTCCATGAAATCATTCGCATGACCGATCCGGAGCGCATCTTTGCCCCTAAAGGCGCCTACGAGGCCATGCTCGCCGCCAAAAAAGCCGGGAAAATCCGCTATATCGGCTTCACCGGGCACAAGAGCCCCGCCATCCATCTGAAGATGCTGGAGCTCTGTTTCGCCCACAACTTCACCCCGGCCACCGTGCAAATGCCGTTAAATCTCATGGACGCCCACTATGACAGCTTCCAAAAGCAGGTGCTGCCCGTGCTCGTAAAACACGGCATCGGCCCTCTGGCGATGAAATCCATGGGAGACCACATCCTCCTGGAGAGCAACACCGTAACCCCCATGGAATGCCTGCACTATGACATGAATCTGCCGGTAGCCGTGGTGATTACCGGCTGCGACTCCATGCCCATATTGGAGCAGGCCCTGACTGCGGCCCGCACCTTCCGGCCCTTGAGCACCGAAGAAGTCGCGGCCCTGTTGGCCAAGACTGCCAAAGCTGCGGCGCAGGGCAGATATGAACTTTACAAGACCTCGGATCGATTCGACAGTACGGTTCGCAATCCCCAATGGCTGGGTTAGAAGCGCCGGCCGGGGATCCGATCCGCGCCAAGGGAGGAAACAACCATGAGTAAAGTGGCGGTCGTGATTACCGACATGTTCGAAGATGCGGAATATGCCCAGCCGGCCGAAGCCTTTAAGAAAGCCGGCCATGAACTGATCCATGTCGGTTTAAAAGGCGGAGTAACCGTGAAGGGCGAGAGGCAAGGCACGCCGGTTAAGGTTGACAAAGCCGCCAAGGAGGTCAGGGTAGGTGACTTCGACGCCCTCTTAATTCCCGGCGGTTATTCACCGGATCAATTGCGGATCGATGAACATGTGGTGCGGTTTGTCAAAGAGTTCGTAGACAGCGGTAAGCCGGTATGCCTGATCTGCCATGCCCCGCAACTTCTCATCACCGCCCAGGTCCTCAAAGGGCGCAAAATTACGGGTTGGAAGTCCCTGATCCAGGATATCAAAAATGCGGGGGCCGAATTTATTGATCAGGAGGTGGTTGAGGACGGTAACCTGATTTCCAGCCGCAGCCCTGCAGATCTCCCGGCTTTCATCCGGGCCTGCTCCAAGAGATTGAAGTAAGCCCCTGCCGATCCGGACCAGGTGCGGCTTAAATAATCTCCTTCGGCGAGGCAGGCCATGAAAGCCCGGGTTTGGTTACTCTGGACCATCCTGATTCTTGAGGCCGGTTGGGCTCCGGCCTACCATGAGAGCGGGCCATCTCCCGTGGAGCTAACCCCTTAGGTTTCCTTTTCAGCTTTTGAGCCGGTATCCACCACCACCACCGTGATCCCGTGCCCCTTGCGGATCAATTGCTCTACAATAGTCCTTGCCCCCAGCCAGCGTTTCCAGGCCGGCAGCGGACCCGGTTTGCCGATCACGATGTGTCCTACCCGGTATTCCCTGGCGAAATGCAAAATGGTCTCTGCCACGTCCTCGCCCTTGTAAGGGAAGACCTGGGCGCCTAGTTGCTTGGCCAGCGTTAGGGTATCAGAAAGCTGGCGCTGGGTGGCGGCGTCGATGGCGGTGGGTTCTTCCTGGGGCGTCTGCACATAGACCGCATACCAGTTCCGGTTCAGACGGCCGGCCAGCCGGGAGCCGTAGCGCAGCAGGGCCGCGCTGTTGGGACCCCGGGAACTCAGGCACACCATGACCTGATCCGGGGCGGTATCGAGATCCTCTTCAGGTTCACCCCGGCGTTTGAGGTCGATCTGGGAGGCCAGTTCCCGCAGGGTCAATTCCCGCAGTTGGTTGAGGTTGGCCCGTTTAAAAAAGTGCTCCAGGGCGGTGGAGACTCGCTCATGCGGATAAATCTTGCCCTCCCGCAGCCGCTGCTGCAAGTCCTCCGGGGCCAGATCCACATTGACAATCTCATCGGCTTCGGCCAGCACGGAGTCGGGGACGCGCTCATAGACCTTCACCCCGATCTGGGTCTCCACAGTGTCATAGAGGCTTTCGAGGTGTTGGACGTTGAGGGTGCTAATGACGTGAATGCCGGCCGCCAGGAGATCCTGCACGTCTTCATAGCGTTTGGCGTTCTTGCTGCCCGGGACATTGGTGTGGGCCAGTTCGTCCACCAGGGCGACTTCAGGCCGGCGGGCCAGGACCGCGTCCAGGTCCATCTCCTCGATGGTGATGCCGCGGTACTGCACCTGGCGGCGGGGCACGACTTCCAGGCCTTCGATGAGTTGGGCGGTCTCCTCCCGTCCATGGGTCTCGACCAGTCCCGCCACCACATCAACGCCCTCTTTTTGCAGACGGTGCCCTTCCTTGAGCATCTGCCAGGTCTTGCCGACCCCCGCGCCGTACCCCAGATAGACCTTCAGTTTACCGCGCTGGGAGCGGCGGATCAGGCGCAGGAAGCTAAGGGCTTTGTCATCGGGCATGGGTCCCACTCGCCAGTGCGTCCAGGGCCAGGTTGACCTTGAGGACATTGGCCCCCGGTTCACCCAGGAAACCCAGGTCCGGGCCATCAATACAGGTCTCCAGCAATGTCTTGACCCGGTCCGGGCTCAGACCCCGGGCCGTTGCCACCCGAGCCGCCTGGAGCTCGGCATTCTTCAGGCTGATATGCGGGTCCAGGCCGCTGCCGGAGGCGGTCACGGCATCGCCGGGGATGGGAGTGTCGGGGCTCAGAAGGTTCTCGGCCCGATACGCGGTGGCACGCTCCCTGATCTGATCGATGAGCTTCTGGGACAACGGCCCCAAGTTGCTGCCCCCGGAGCTCGTGCCATCATAGCCGGTGTTGCCGGCGGCCGAGGGCCGCGGGTGGAAGTACTGCGGGCTGTTGAAATTTTGGGCGATGAGGGCGCTGCCGACCATCTGTCCCCCGCGTGCCACCAACGAGCCGTTGGCCTGACTGGGAAAAGCGATTTGGGCAATGCCCCACACCACCAGGGGGTAAACCCCGCATAACAAGATGAGCAGGGCCGCCGTGACCAGGGCCGACGCTTTGACTTCCCGTAACAGTTCCTGAGCATTCATTATTCGTTTCCTCTTAAACCAGACGAAAGGCGACGATCATCAAGTCGATGAGCTTGATCCCGATGAACGGCGCCACCACCCCGCCCAGGCCATAGATCAGCAAGTTGCGCCGCAGGATCGCCACCGCGCCCAGGGGCCGGAACTTGATGCCCTTTAAGGCCAGGGGTACCAGGGCAATGATGATCAGGGCGTTGAAGATGACCGCGCTGAGGATGGCGCTCTCCGGTGAGGCCAGTTTCATGATGTTGAATGGGGCGATCTGCGGAAAGGTGACCATCAGCATGGCGGGGATAATGGCAAAGTATTTGGCCACGTCGTTGGCCACGCTGAAGGTGGTCAGGGCCCCCCGGGTCATGAGCAATTGCTTGCCGATTTCCACAACCTCGATGAGCTTGGTCGGGTTCGAATCCAGGTCCACCATGTTGCCGGCCTCTTTGGCCGCCTGGGTGCCGGTATTCATCGCCACCCCCACATCTGCCTGGGCCAGCGCCGGCGCGTCGTTAGTCCCGTCCCCGGTCATGGCCACCAGATGCCCGGCCGCCTGTTGGCGCCGGATCAGGGCCAGTTTGTCTTCGGGCTTGGCCTGGGCCAGGAAATCGTCCACGCCCGCCTCTTTGGCGATGGCCGCGGCGGTCAGCGGATTGTCGCCGGTGATCATAATGGTGCGGATGCCCATGGCCCGGAAGCGTTCAAAGCGGTCCGGCAGACCGCCCTTGACGATATCTTTGAGGTAAATAGTACCGAAGACTTGCTTGTCGCTGGCGACCACCAGGGGGGTCCCCCCTAGGAAGCCGACTCGCTCGATCTCGCCTGCCACTTCCGGCGGCAAGGGCTCACCGACAAATTCCTGCACCGCCTCCGCGGCCCCTTTCCGATAGTGCTCTCCATTCAGATCGACGCCGCTCATCCGGGTCTTGGCGCTGAAAGGCACAAAATGCGCCTCGGGAAATTCACGCAAATCCCTACCCCGCAGGCCATATTCCTTGGCCAGCACCACGATACTGCGGCCTTCGGGGGTTTCGTCGGCCAGGGAGGCCAGTTGCGCCACGTTGGCCAGGTCTTTCACGTCGATTCCCGGGGCCGGCAGGAACTCCACCGCCTGGCGGTTGCCCAGGGTGATGGTGCCGGTCTTGTCCAGCAGGAGCACGTCCACGTCGCCCGCGGCCTCGGCAGCCCGGCCGCTCATGGCCAGGACGTTTTTCTGCACCAGCCGGTCAATGCCGGCAATGCCGATGGCGCTCAAAAGCCCCCCGATGGTCGTGGGAATCAAACAGACCAGCAAGGCCGCCAGCACCGGCACCGAGAACGACACCGCCGCATAAGCCCCGAAGGGTTTCAACGTCACGATGACCACGAGAAAGATGATGGTCAGGGCGGCCAGCAGGATGGTCAAGGCAATTTCGTTGGGGGTCTTCTGACGGCTGGCGCCCTCGATGAGGGAGATCATATGGTCCATGAAACTCTCCCCCGGATTAGCGGTGACCTGCACCACGATTTCGTCGGAAAGCACCCGGGTGCCGCCGGTGACCGCGCTGCGGTCGCCGCCGGCCTCGCGGATGACCGGCGCGGATTCGCCGGTAATGGCCGACTCATCCACGGTCGCAGCCCCCCGGATGACTTCGCCGTCAGCCGGGATCACCTCTCCGGCTTTGACGATGAAGACATCGTCCTTGCGCAGGGATTCTGCCGCGACGCTCTCGATGACGCCGTTGGGGAGACGGCGATTCGCCATGGTTTGGGTGCGGGCGCGGCGCAAAGTGGCGGCCTGGGCCTTGCCCCGCCCTTCGGCCATGGCCTCGGCAAAATTGGCGAACAAGACCGTGAACCAGAGCCACAGGGCGATCTGCACGAAGAACCCGAAGGCCCCGCCGTGTAAGGGAGTATAGAAGAGCTTGGCCGTGGTGACCAGAGCCCCCACCAGGGCCACAAACATGACCGGATTCCGGACCATCAGGCGCGGGTCCAGCTTGCGAAAGGAATCCCCAATTGCGGGGATCAGGATGGTCTTATCAAATAACGAGTGAGCTTTTGCCGCCATGATCGGAATCCTCAGAACAGTTTATGGGAGTTAATCATCAGGAAGTGCTCAACGATGGGTCCGAGACTGAGCGCGGGGAAGAAAGTCAGCGCCCCCACGATCACCACCGTGCCGATGAGCAAGAACGTAAAGGTGGGGCCGGAGACCGGGAAACTCCCGGCGCTCTGGGGCACGGTTTTCTTGCGCACCAGGCTCCCGGCCAGGGCCAGCACCGGCACGATGAGCAGGAAGCGCCCGATCAGCGTGGCCAGCCCCAGGGTCAGGTTATACCAGGGAGTATTGCCCGAGAGGCCCGCAAAGGCGCTGCCATTGTTGCCGATGGTTGAGGTATAGGCATAGAGCATTTCGCTGAAGCCATGGGGACCGGCATTGTTCAAACCCTTCAACCCCCACTGGCTGGCGGCGGCCAGGCCGGTAAACCCTAACAGAAATACGATGGGCACCAGAATGGCCAGGGCCGCGACCTGGATATCAAAGGACTCGATCTTTTTCCCCAGGTATTCCGGGGTTCGACCTACCATAAGGCCAGCCAGGAAAATCGCCAGCACCACAAAGACCAACATGCCGAAGAGCCCCGCGCCCACGCCGCCGAAGACGACTTCACCCAACTGGATATTAAACAGCGGGACCAGCCCGCCCAACGGCGTGAAGGAGTCGTGCATGGAGTTGACCGCGCCGCACGAGGCATCCGTGGTCACCGTGGCAAAAAGCGCGGAATTAAAGATGCCGAAACGCACTTCCTTGCCTTCCAAATTGCCGCTGGTTTGTTCGATACCCAGAGCGGCCAACCGGGGGTTGCCGTGCGCCTCGGCATACCAGCAGACCAGGACCCCCACCAGGAACAGGAGAAACATGGCAGACCATACCGACCAGCCGTGTTTCTGGTGGCCCACCATCCGCCCCAAATAATAGGTTAAGCCCGTCGGAATCAGGAAGATGGACAAAATCTGGATAAAGTTCGACAAGGGCGTGGGATTTTCAAACGGATGCGAGGCATTGGCGTTGAAAAAACCGCCGCCGTTGGTGCCCAGCATCTTGATAGCCACCTGGGAGGCCACGGGACCCTGGGGAATTGTCTGGGTCTCGACCTTGACGTCCTCCATCACCGGGTGGCCTTGGTCGTCTTTAACTTCCTGGCCGCCGGCGTCCTTTTTGGCGACCTGGGCAGTATAAGGATCGAGCACCTTCACGGTTTGGTAAGGTTTGAAGTTCTGGATCATACCCTGGGATACCAAAAATAGGGAATAGACCAGACACAGAGGCAGTAATAAATAAAGACAGGTGCGGGTCAGATCGGTCCAGAAATTTCCCAGGGTCGCTGCCTTATCCCGGGCGATGCCCCGCACCAGGGCCGCGGCAACCGCAATGCCGACGGCGGAAGAAATAAAGTTGTGAAAAGCCAGCCCCACCATCTGGGAAAGATAAGACATGGTGCTTTCCCCACCGTAGTTCTGCCAGTTGGTGTTGGTGGTGAAACTGGCCGCGGTATTGAAGGCAAGATCGCCAGTTACACCGCTGAGGCCTTGAGGATTGAGGGGCAGCACCCCTTGCAGCCGCAGGATGAGGTAAGTCAACAGGAGGGTGATCAGGCTGAAGATCAGGACGGAAATGGCATAGCCTTTCCAATCCTGCTCCTTGGCCGGATCAATCCCGGAAAAACGATAAATCAGGCGCTCCACCGGCTTTAAAGCCGGGTCGAGCCAGGTGCGACCGTTGACATCGAGCACCTGCACCAGGTACAGGCCCACGGGCTTGGTGAGGGCCAACAGCATGATGCTGAAGAAGGCCAACTGAATCCAGCCATTGACATTCATAAGGGTTCCCCCGATTAGAACTTCTCAGGCCGCAGCAGGACCACGAAGAGATAGATAATCAGAGCCACGGCCACCAGGCCGACGATCAGGTTTTCCATATCTTGCCCTCCTTGGCCAGAAAGCCGACATAGGCCAGGCAGGCCGCAAAGAAGATGAGAGGGATGGCTATCCAGACAACGTCCATAAAGACAAATCTCCCTGTAATTTAGATAAGTTCCGAGCCGAACTCTTTTTCCGCTTTTACCGTTACGGTGAATTTGGTGCCTTGGCCCGGCTGGCTGGTGACTTCGATGGAGCCGTCATGCACCTCCACGATTTCCTTGGCGATGGTGAGACCTAGCCCCGAGCTGATATGCTCCTGCC
>Ga0265297_10010621_pt1 | contig 11517 bp, 10 predicted proteins | sample Munlanlwell13791_FD_192502 | JGI IMG/M metagenome (GOLD analysis project Ga0265297, IMG submission 192502) | Leachate microbial communities from a municipal landfill in Southern Ontario, Canada - Leachate well 137-91 | ecosystem: Engineered > Solid waste > Landfill > Unclassified | place...
AGCATTATGAAGGAAAAGGAACGGGAGCGCTGGGTTTATATGGTTACGCTCATCGTAGGTGTCTTTCTGATTATTCTGACCTTTGCCTTTTCCAAACTGATCAAATGAGTTATTTGCAAAGACGGGGAAAGCAGGCCTTACGAACCGAAGGGACAAAAAAGAGGGACAGGATCCATGTATCACAAATTTTTCGGATTTAAAGAATCACCGTTCAACCTGACGCCGAACTCGCGTTTCTTTTTCGAAAGTGCCCGGCACGCCGAGGCCCTCAGCACGCTGGTTTACGCGATCGAGGCCAGGAAGGGTTTTGTGGTGATCACCGGAGAAATCGGTTCCGGCAAGACGACCGTGTGCCGCACCCTGCTCAACAAACTCGACTCACGGACCAAGACCGCCTTGATCACCAACACGCATATCAGCGGAAAAGACCTCTTGACCTCCATCCTGGATGATTTTGAATTTGAATATCTTCCCGGGACAAAATCGAGACTGCTCGCGCAGCTGAATATGTACCTCATCGAACAGCTGAGAAAAGACAACAATGTCGTCTTGATTATCGACGAAGCGCAGAATTTGAAACCCTCGGTCCTGGAGGAGGTGCGGATGCTTTCCAACCTGGAGACGGAAAGTGAAAAGCTCATTCAGATCATTTTTCTGGGACAACCGGAGTTGAAAAAGAAATTGGCCCTGGCGCGATTGGAGCAATTGACCCAGCGGATAGCCTTCTTTTATCATCTGACGCCTTTAAGCGAAGCGGAGACCAGGGATTATATCCGGCACCGCCTCAAGATCGCCAGCGAATCCGACCGGGCCTATTTTTCCGACGGGGCATTGGATATCATCTGCCGGTATTCCAAAGGTATTCCGCGTTTGATCAATCAGATCTGCGACAGCGCCCTTTTAAACGGTTTCATTTATGAGAAAAATTTTATTGAAGAGGGCCTGATGCGCGAAGTCGTTCATGAATCGCCGATCACCCAGATCGTCGATCCTTGTCATTTAAGCGGCGCAGGGGCCGAGCACGCGTAAGGGGATATCCCCACGCCCGGGGAGGCGAAGCGGGCCGGCGCAAAAGAATTTAGCCGGATAAAGAAAGAGGAAGAGAATGAGTAAAATGGTCACCGCCTTGAGCAAGCTAAAAGAATTCCGGGAGAAAGAACAGCCGGTGGTCTTCCCGGGCAGTCAAATCGCGATGGAAACTTCTTTGCCGGCAACCAAGATAACGAATCCGCCGGTAGCCGAGGTGGCGATCCCGGCGATGGCGAAGGCGAAGGCATCGGACCCGTTTATGGCGGCGGAGAAGGAATCGCGCGGGCTAAGCGGTGCGGCCGAAAATTCAGCGGGCTCTTCTCCCCGGTATTTTTTTCTTCAAGCCGGCGCGGGCTTATTGCTGGTCGTGATCGGGATATTTTCGGTTTCGATGAATTTCCGGACGATGGCGGTTTTGAGCCAATCGCAGGGCACATCCGTTTCGCTCTCCCAGAGGCTGGATAAAGAGACGGAAAGGACCTCGGCCTTGGAGGGTTCGCTGCGCCAAGACCGGGAGGCGAGAGAGGCGCGGGACAAAAAGACCGACGGGCAATTGAACGACCTGCGCGCCGCTCTGCAAAAGAAAGAAAAGAATATCGCGGACATGACGGTCGATTTTAATGTCCTGAATCTTTCGGTCAAGGACTTGGCGGGCGGCAACCAGAGGTTAGCGGAGCAAGCCATTGAGCTGGAGGCGGAAGTCCAGTCGCTCAAGAAAGATATCAGGGAATTCAAAAAGTTGGAGTTGATCGTCAACGGGCGCTAGGCCCGGAAAATCGATAAAGGCCAGACGGGAATTCATATGAGTAAAATAGCCGAAGCGTTAAAAAAAGTCCAGGGGATACAAGGGATGAAGGAGCGAGAGCCCGACGGCATGCTTCCTTTAGAGGACGACTTTCCCATCCAGGATATGCCGATTAGCCCGATCCCGAAGGTCAGCGGGGGTTTTGTCTTTCCGCTGGGGATCAAGAATTTTGCCGTCATTTTTATCGTGTCGCTGGTGGGTTTTGCGTCAGTGATGATCAGTTTCGGCGCTGTCTCGGCGCTGAGAAAGTCCAACGCCATCTCCGCGTCGATTGTGCGGAGCCTGGCTGAACAGCAATCGGAGATCAATCACCTGAAAGTCTTGCTTTCCGAAACCGAAATCCGCAAGTCGGCGGGCATCCAGGCCCTGGAGCAGCAAATAAAAGATTTGAAAATTTCTCTGGAAAGAAGCGAAAAGAATGTCTTTGACGTCAAGAATAAACAGAATCTGATGCGCGTATCCTTAAAGGGGCTGACGGACACCAAGGAGGAATGGACAAAGCAGTTCAATACCCTAAGTCAGGAACTGCGGGCGACGATCAAAAAGAGCGAGAGCTATTCCGACGGAACGATCCAGGAACTGCTGAATCAGTATAAGGAATTGCGCCAAGAGCTGAAAGAGGCCATCAAGAGCAACGAGAAAGACTTAGGCCGGATCCAGGCGGAGTATGAAAAATTAGCGGTTTGGTTAAACTATCTTAACGGCAAAGTAAAAAGATAAGAGTCGCGTGAGCGTCGGGGCGGCCCGCCGGGCCGCCCCCCGATCATTAACTGTTTTCACGAAAGGAAGACCACATGGGAAAAATAACGGATGCCCTGCGAAAAGCGGCGGAAGAGCGCATCGAACGATTAGATAAGATCAGCCGGGTCAAGGAGCGCGAGCAATTGATCGTCCGGAAAATAGGCGATTCCAAGGTGGATCCGCGGGTCATTGCTTATTTTGATTCCAAGGCATTGATTACCGAGCAGTACAAGATTCTCAGGACGAACCTTCTTTCCATCAATAAGGGAAAACCGCCCAAGGTGATCGTGGTCACCAGTTCGCTGCATTCGGAAGGAAAAACGATTACGGCGGTTAATTTGGCGGTGGTCCTGGCACAGTCGACGAAAAGGCCCAAGGTCTTATTGATCGACGCGGATCTGCGCCGGGGCAAGGTGGCGAAATATTTAGGCGTTCACTCGACAGTCGGCCTGGCGGATATCTTGACCGGGGCGGCCCAGCCCGCAGACGCCTTATTTAATATTGATATTGATAACCTGACCTTCATCGCCGCCGGCTCCAGCCCGGAGAATCCGGCCGAGCTCCTGGATTCGGAAAATATGAAGGGATTTATTTCGGCCATGAAGATGAAGTTTGATCATGTGGTCATCGATACCCCGCCCATTATCTCGGTCACGGATGCCGGGCTCATCGCCGGACAGGCTGACGGAGTCTTAATGGTCATTCAGGCCGGACGGACCCAGCGGGGGATTATCCAGCGGGCCACGGAACTCTTGAACCAGGCCCATTCCAACATCCTGGGACATGTCTTGACGAACATTGAATATCATCTGCCGGAGTATATTTATCGATATTTGTAACTTGATGTTACAAATATCGATAGCTTATAGTAAATAGTAAATTGTAAATAGGGGTATAAAAACATGTTCAAATTTGAAACATTAGATATATGGAAAAAATCTATGGAATTTGGAAGAGTTATTTACCGATTGTCAAAAAAAATACCTAAAAGTGAACAGTTTGGATTAACTTCTCAATTAATTAGAGCGGGTATGTCAATTTCCCTTAATATAGCTGAAGGATCCAGTCGGAAATCGAAGATAGATTTTAATCGCTTTATCCAGATGGCGTTAGGATCTTTAAACGAGGTTGTCACTTGTCTATATTTTGCCAAAAGTGAGAACTATTTTACGGATAATGACTTTAATAATGCCTACACCCAAAGTGAAGAAATATCAAAGATGTTGTATGGTTTTCAGAAATACCTTGAACGCTAAAAATAAGTAGTGAATGGCCGATAGTTAATAGTGAATAGATAACTTCACTTTAATACAATTGGCACTCTGCTGAGATGTTTTTTAGCAGTTCTGATACCGATGTATTGTTGACGTTTTTATTGGTTTCTATTAACTATTCACAATTAACTATTCACTTTTAATCGAAAGGATTTTTTTATGTCTTCCAAGTTTCTCGTTACCGGCGGGGCTGGGTTTATCGGGTCGAACATTGCCGAACATTTAGTGAAGGCCGGCCATTTTGTCCGGGTGCTGGATAATTTTTCATCCGGCAAGGAGGAGAATCTGGCGTTCACGAAGGGCCTGGGCAAAGATAAATTTGAGCTCATTCGCGGGGATATCCGCGATAAGGATATTGGTGATCAAGCCTGCCACGGCATGGAGTATGTCTTGCATCAGGCGGCGCTGCGTTCCGTCCCGAAATCGATGAAAGAACCGGAGTCGTATAATGACGTGAACATCAATGGGATCCTTTTTATGCTGCAGGCCGCCTCCCGGCAGAAGGTCAAGAGATTTGTTTTCGCTTCGTCCAGCTCGGTGTATGGCGATACGGACCGTTTCCCGGAGAGTGAGGACCAGCTGCCTTTGTTGATTTCTCCGTACGCTTTAAGCAAACTGACCGGCGAATATTACTGCCGTATCTTTTCGGAACATTTTGGGTTGGAGACGGTGGCCTTACGGTATTTTAATGTGTTCGGCCCCAAGCAGGCCCTGGATGATGAGTACGCGGTGGTGATCCCGAAGTTCATCCATTGCATCCTAAACGATGAGCCGCCGCCGATTTTCGGAACCGGAAAACAGTCCCGGGATTTTACCTATATTGAAAATGTTATTTCCGCTAACATCCTCGCCGCAATTGCCCCGGGGATCAAGCATGAGGTCTTGAATGTCGCGGTCGGCAAGGATCAAACAGTCCTTGAATTAGTTTCCACGCTCAACAAGATCATCGGGAAAAATATCCAGCCCAAATTCCTTCCTGTCCGTACGGGCGATGTCTTCCGCACGAGTGCGAATGTTTCCAAAATCCAAGAAAAGATCGGTTACAAACCGCTGGTCAACTTTGCAGAGGGTTTAAAGAAGACGGTGGAGTATTGGAAGACCAAATGAAACTTGATTTCCCTAACCTTCTCCCCCCGTTAGCCGGGGAAGGTTAGCGGAGCGCGGGAAAGCGGCGAATCGGTCTCAAGGCGAAATAGGATCATAAGTATGACGATAAACGAAACATCTCAAGATGCGTGCCCGGTTGTTGTCTGTGTCGCCGACAATAATTATGTCCAGGCGCTGTGCGCCGCTATTCATTCCGGATTAATAAATTTAAAGCGATACCCCAAGATATTGCTTTTTCTTATCCATGAAGACATCAGTGACTTTAACCGCAATATGATCCTCAAATCTATCCCGCCACAGAAGGCGGATGTCCAATGGCTGCCTTTGCCCCCGGGAATGCTTACGAAATTAAAGAAGCTGAAAGTCGATGGCTGGTTGGCGCATGCGATATATTTCAGAATTTATCTCCCGGAATTGTTGCCGGCTCAGATAGAAAAGGCCATTTATTTGGATAGCGATTTACTCATTCAGGGAGATTTAGGAGAATTGTGGGATATGGATATGGAAGGGAAAGCGGTATCCGCGGTCCCCAACTTAGATTGGCGTGTTTCTTCTGTTCGGGGATTGAAGAATTATAAGGAATTGGGATTGTCTGCGGATAGCAAGTATTTCAATAGCGGAGTGATAGTCTTTAACCTGGCCCGTTGGCGTCAGGGAAATATCTCCGATAAGGTCGTTCAATCTATTGAGCACACTAAAGGAGAATCCCTGTGGCCGGATCAGGATGCCCTGAATACCATTCTCGCGAATGACTGGAAGGAGCTTGACCGGTTGTGGAATTATGAGGCGCTGATGAATCCCTACGACGAAGAGGCCATAAGCCAATGTCATATCCTGCATTTTACCGGCCCGTGTAAGCCATGGCACGACCAATATTCTCATCCGACAAAAGAATTATTCTTTCATTATCTGGATATGACCGCCTGGTCAGGATGGCGGCCGCGGAAGTTATGGAAACGGGGCTATTGGTTTTTAGATATGACGCGTCCCTATCGTCATTCTTTAGGCCTCAGCAAATCACACATTCTCCAGATTATCATTATTTTAAAATCATTTCTCTTAAAGGTTAAAGGCAGATTGGGCCTTCCCCCAAAACTCAAGAACAGATCGGAACTGCCGGTATTGCTCAATGCGTTAGGCTTGAAAGGGACGGGCGTGGAAATAGGTGTTTACCAGGGTTCGTATTCGGAGGCCATCCTCCGAAAAAGCTCGCTGTCCAAACTGTATTCAATCGACCCCTGGAAAATATTCCCGAGTGAGGAGTATGCCGATATATTGAATTCCGATGAAAACGAATTGTATGAAGCTTATCTGACGGCGATTCGGAAATTATCGCGTTTTAAGAATAGAAGTAAGATCCTGAAAACGACATCCGAAAAAGCCGTGATGCTCTTTAAGGATGAAGAGTTGGATTTTGTTTACATAGACGCGCAACATGCCTATGGGCCTTGCCAAAGAGACATCCGGCTTTGGTGGCCTAAAGTCCGCCGCGGCGGCGTCTTCGCCGGGCATGATTATCTTTCCGGGAAACTGCCGGAGGGAGATTTTGGCGTCAAGGATGCCGTTGATGAATTTGTAAAAGAGCACCAGTTGACTTTATTTATTACGCAAGAGCAATGGCCCACGTGGTATATCCTGAAAGATGAAACGGTGCCGCTCCTTTAAGAGGGCGCTCAACCGAAAAAAAGTTATAAGGGTTAAGATGAAAAATATTAAAAAGAGGGCGTTCAATTTTGTCATGATTTTTTTCGCCGCAGGGCAGCGGGTCAAAAAGCTGCTGCGGCGGGATAAAGGATTCAAGCTGGGATTCCTGGTCGAGGAATTTTTCCATAAGGATTTGCGCGGTTTTGGCGGATATGGGATGACCATAAAAAATCTGACGGATTATTTTAACGCCGCGGGCCGTTCCCCCAAGGCGGATGTTTTGATGTCCAGTCAATTTGCGCATCACCGCTTTGGCATTAAAAGGTATCACAACGCCGATGTCCTCTTCCGGGAAGGTCACACCCGAAAATATGTCATCAATTTTTTCAAATATTCCCGGATGGTCAATCAACGGAATATTGATCTCATCATCACGATCGGTTGGTACCGTTCCTACGAATATTGTGCCTATGCGCTTTCCGCGACCCCGATTGTTGTCTGGATCCATGATCCGAGGGGGAAAGAAGAATGGGATAAAATCATGACGGTCCCCTTAGAGCTGAAAGTTATCGGTGATGATTATAAATCGGGAGACTTGAGCAAGGTTGTTAACGGAAAAATTAATTCTTTTCAAAATTTTCTTCAACAAAGCCGAAAGTCCAATCGCAAGATATTTTTCGCGACAACAACGCCTTGCTTGATCGAAAGGGCGCGAAGATCCTATGGCCTGGATAATATCGAGGCCTTTGTCCTGCCGATCTGTATCGACTTGCCCGATATCCAAAAGCCGGCTTATTCCGAAAAACCTTCATTGCTGTTTTTGGCCCGGTTAGAGCCTTATAAGCGCCCATGGATTTATTTTGAATTGGCGAAACGATTTCCGCAGGTTGATTTTCTTGTGGCGGGGATCGCGCATTTTCCGGAGGTGGTCAATCCTATCCTGGAGAAATATCAGAATATTCCCAACCTTAAATTCCTCGGCCTCATTGAAGGGGCCGAAAAGCATAAAGCTTTAAACAGTGTCTGGGCCCTGGTGAATACGAGCATACATGAAGGCCAGCCGGTTTCTTTCCTTGAGGCATTCTCTTATTATAAACCGGTCATCAGCTGTCATGATCCAGATGAGATCGTTAGTAAATATGGCTGGTTTACCGGCCAAAGCATTGGCGAAGGGTTGGATGATCAGACTCTGGATTCCTTTTCCCTGGCGATCAGGGAATGTTTGAACAATTCCAAAGTGCGAGAGGAAAAAGGATTTCAGGCGAGAAAATATGTGGAAGAGCATAATACGTACGCAAAGTTTGGAGAAATTGTTCAAAAGTTTGTCCTTGGCGAGTTAACAAAATGATAAAATCAGGATCGATTGATTCAAGAATATGACCGCTACCATTAAACAGAAAACAGTGAGTGGCTTCAAATGGGTGGCCTTTAGCCGCTACGCCCAGAAAGGTGTTTCTGTCGTAACATTTATTATCCTTGCCCGGTTATTGGAGCCCAGGATTTTCGGTCTTTTCGCCATGGCGTTCATTCTGATCGATGGATTAGGATTATTTAAGAATTTAGGTGTGGATGCGGCTCTCGTGCAAAGAAATAAGGATATTGAAAAAGCCGCTCACACGGCTTTCTGGATGATGCCGTTTATGGGATTATTCATTTTTGTTATCCTGTATGTCCTGGCCCCGTTTGCCGCTGTGGCGCTTAAGGAAGAATCTTTGACCCCGATTATTCGCGTCTTGGGGATCATTTTTGTCCTCGGGGCGATGGAGAATATCCCCGTGGCCCTGCTCACCAAGGAGCTTCATTTCAAAGACCTCGCTGTGCGCGAGCTGGTTTCCGCTGTTTTATTTTCCGTGAGCGCCCTTTTATTCGCGGTCTTACAATTGGGGATCTGGAGTTTAGTTTATGCCTATCTGCTTAAAAGAATTTCTATGTTTTATTTTTCCTGGAGTTTATCCAAGTATCGGCCCCAATTCGTTTTTGATAAGCAAATAGCAAAGGACCTTTTGCATTTCGGCAAATTTATATTTGGCGCTTCGGCGGTAGGATTTTTGATCGCCAACACCGATAATTTTTTGGTGGGCCGGATCATGGGAGCGACCACCCTGGGGTATTACGCTCTCGCTTATAATATTTCAACATTAACGACCCAGCATCTTTCCGGCTTGGTCAACCAGGTTATGTTCCCGGCCTATTCAAAGATTCAAGATACCCGGCTGGAAAGCAAACGATTCACCTTAAAAATCATGAGCGGGTTGGCGATGTTTTCGTTTCCGTTTGGTGTCAGCTTGATCCTTTTTGCCGAGGAGATGGTGAGAATCGTTTATGGCGCAAGATGGCTGCCGCTGGTGCCTCCGCTTAAAGCTTTAGCGCTATGCAGTATGTTGTTACCTTTATCTTCGTTGGCCGGTGCGACCTTTTCCGCGGGGGGGAAGCCGAAATGGATTTTTTATATGGACTTGTTTATTATCGGCGGGATGATTATTCTTATCCCTTTTTGGGGGAGTCTATTAGGTCTTTTGGGAGTCGGATTAGCGGTGACCTTCTCCAAGATTTCCGTCCTTCCGGTTGTCTTGCGACTTTTAGATAGATCAATCGGATTGAAATCCGCGGAGATATTCCATGAACTAAAACCAATTCTCATTGCGTCTTTCTTTATGGCGGTCTCGGGGTATATTTTGCAGATGTTGATGGCGAATCTGATGGGGGGATACAGTGTCTTTCTTTATGGGACCCTGAGCGCGATTATTTACATCGCAAGTCTTTATTGGCTGGATAAGCCATTAATCCATCGAATTCTGGATAAGGTATTTAACCGTTCATAATTTTTGAAAATAAAGGTCAGGTTGAGGAACGACGGGAAAAAGTGTTATGGATATTTGTCTTTTCAATAGATTATTCAAGCGCTTCCACGGAGGCATCGAAACTTATACCTATCGTCTGGCTGGTGCTCTGGCCGGGCGAGGGCACACGGTCCACATCATATGCGAGAGAGGGCCGCTGGAGTATGATTTCGGAGAGTTTAAAGACGCGATTCATGTCCATGTGTTCGATTATCAGCCGAGAATTTTTAAGGGGTACTGGAGGATTAATCAACTGATCCCATTAGCGGCCATTGATTATCACCTTCATATGAAGCGGATAGTCAATCAATTGGCGCAACAGTGGCATTTCGATGTCATGGAGATTCCGGATTTCGAAGGGTTCCGGCCGATCGGGAGGAAAATTTGTCCCGTGGTTGTGCGGCTGCACGGGTTCCACGGCATGTTAGAGAAATTTACGGGCCCATATTGGAAAAGGATGCCCAGCCAGATTTGGGTTAAGCAGTGGATTCGCCTTTGGGCCGATTCCGCCGAAGGGATATCCGGAGTAACGGAAAGTTATCTAACGATATTTAAGAATATTTTCAAGATCTCCAATAAACGGATTTCGGTTTGTTTCTTAAGCGTGGACCCGAAGTTGTTTTGTCCCCGCCCGGACATAAGCCGAGAAAAGGAAACGGTGCTTTTTGTCGGCCGTATGGAAAAGACAAAAGGGATCGATGCCCTTTTGGCGGCGGTTCCTTTGATTGCCGAAAGGTTTCCGCAGGTGAGCTTTGTTCTCATCGGAAGGGATAAGAAATACAAGGATACCGGGCAGATGTACGGGGAATATATTAAGGAAAATTTCTCAAAATATAATTTAAAATTTTTAGGGCAGCGCCCCCCGCAGGAAGTGGCGGATTATTATCGAAGAGCCACTCTCGCGGTCTTCCCGTCTTTGTTTGAGCCCGGAGGAACCGTGGCGATAGAAGCGGTTTCTTGCGGTTGTCCGGTCATTGTTAGCGCGGTGGGAGGATTTAAAGAGTATTTTGAAAATATGGTTAATGCGGTTGTTGTCCCTCCGGATGATCATGCGGCCTTGGCGGAAGGGGTCATAAAACTTATCCAGGATGAGAAATCGAGGGAAGATCTTCGGCGGAATGCCGGCCGTTTATTGGAAGACAAATTCGATTTTGAGAAAATTATCGATCAGACAGTGGCGATTTATCAGAAAGCGATGGATGAATTTAAAGGGGAGGGGCGCGGGAATGAAGATCGGCGTTGATGTCCGGGCGTTATATTTGCCGAATATGAAAGGCATCGGCATTTATCTAAAAAACCTGTTATCGGCCATATCCGAGATAGATAGCGGCAGCGAATTTCATTTATATTATGATGGAAGACAGCAGGTGGTAAAAAGAAAACCTGCCCCGGAAAGATTCATCGAGAAAGAACTGATTATTCCCAAAGGGGATACCTTCTATTTCTGGGAGCAATTCAAATTACCGTCCCAATTAAGGAAAGAAAAATTGGACGTTTTTCATTCTCCGGCCAACACGACCTTCCTGATGAAAAGTTGTCCGGTAGTGGTCACGGTGCATGATACGACCGTTCAGGAGATTGCGCATGGCAGTTTCGTGAAGGAATTGTATTTTAAGAAAGTTCAGCCTTTTTTGTTGAGGAAAGCGGAAAAAATCATTGCTCCGTCAAATTCTTCAAAAAACAATATCGTAAATATTCTGAAGGTTGATCCCGAGAAGGTCGTGGTTATTTACCAGGGTTTAAATCAGCGTTTCAGAGTCATAAATGACCCGGAAGCTGTTGAAGGAACGAAAACCAAATTGGGGATTGCAGGGCCGTATATCTTATTTACGGGAGGAGAAAGTGTCTGGAAAAATATAAGCCGGCTGATTGAGGCTTATGCTATGTTAAAAAGGAGAAATAAGATTTCTGAGAAACTCATTGTTACCGGTATCCGTTCCCAAGAGATACTGGCCAAGCATATGCGGGAAATTGAAAGATTAAAGATAACCAGTGACGTTTCGGTCCTGGGCTACCTGAATGAGGATGATTTAGTTTCTCTCTATAATGGCGCAAGAGTTTTTGTGTATCCTTCGCT
>Ga0265297_10010622_pt1 | contig 11514 bp, 11 predicted proteins | sample Munlanlwell13791_FD_192502 | JGI IMG/M metagenome (GOLD analysis project Ga0265297, IMG submission 192502) | Leachate microbial communities from a municipal landfill in Southern Ontario, Canada - Leachate well 137-91 | ecosystem: Engineered > Solid waste > Landfill > Unclassified | place...
AGACCTAGTCAGAAATTTGAAAATAAGATAATTAATCAAGAAAAAATATGGGAAAAATTTTAGGGATCGACTTAGGTACGACTAACTCATGTATGGCGATTATTGAAGGCGGCGAGCCAAAGGTGTTGGAAAACGCCGAGGGCGGCCGGACTACGCCGTCGATTGTGGCGATTAACAAAACCGGCGAGCGGCTGGCGGGTCAACTGGCCAAACGTCAGGCCGTGACTAATCCGGAGAACACTTTGTTTTCCATCAAACGGTTGATTGGCCGGCGCTGGGACGACGCAGAAGTTCAGCGTGACGCCAAAACCATGCCTTACAAAATCGTCAAATCGGGCGATGGCGTAAAGATCAAAATGGCTGACAAAGAATACAGCCCGCAGGAGATTTCGGCGATGATTCTGCAAAAATTAAAAGCGGACGCCGAAAGCCGGCTGGGCGAAAAAATTGACGAAGCGGTAATCACGGTGCCGGCGTATTTTGACGATTCTCAGCGCCAGGCGACCAAGGATGCCGGAGAAATCGCCGGGCTTAAAGTCCGCCGAATTATCAACGAACCAACGGCCGCGGCCCTGGCTTATGGTTTTGAAAAGAAGAAAGGCCAGCAGATTGCCGTTTACGATTTAGGCGGCGGAACTTTTGACATCTCTATTTTGGATGTGTCGGCTGATACGGTGGAAGTCAAATCCACTAACGGTGATACTCATTTAGGCGGCGATGACTTCGATCAAGTCTTGATCCATTGGATTATTGACGAATTCAAAAAAGATCAGGGGATTGATTTAGGCAAGGACACTTTGGCTTTGCAGCGAATTAAGGAATCGGCCGAGAAAGCGAAGATTGAACTTTCCACCGCCCAAGAAACGGAAATTAATCAGCCGTTTATCACTACCGACGCCGGCGGGCCAAAACATTTGGTAATGAAATTGACCCGGGCTAAACTGGAAGAATTGGTCGGTGATTTGGTCGAAAAAACTTTGGAACCTTGCCGTAAAGCGCTTAAAGACGCCGGGCTGACCGTTAAAGAAGTGGAAGAAGTGGTGATGGTCGGCGGCATGACCCGCATGCCGTTGGTGCTAAAGAAGGTGGAAGAATTTTTTGGTAAGAAGCCAAACATTTCCGTCAACCCGGATGAAGTGGTCGCCGTTGGTGCGGCGGTTCAGGCTGGGGTGCTGCAGGGAGACGTTAAAGACGTTTTATTGCTTGATGTTACACCTTTAACTTTAGGCATTGAAACCTTGGGCAGCGTGGCGACACCTTTAATTGAACGAAACACCACGATTCCAACTTCCAAGTCTCAGGTTTTTTCGACTGCGGCCGATAATCAGCCGAGCGTGGAAATTCATATTCTTCAAGGTGAACGGCCAATGGCCTCAGATAATAAAACCCTGGGCCGGTTTATTCTGGATGGTATTCCGCCGGCGCCGCGAGGTATTCCGCAGGTTGAAGTTATTTTCGACATCGACGCCAATGGCATTTTAAATGTCACGGCGAAAGATAAGGGTACCGGCAAAGAACAAAAGATTACTATTACCGCCTCATCCGGTCTTTCCAAAGATGAAATTGAAAAAATGAAACGGGAAGCGGAGTCTCATTCCGAAGAAGATAAAAAGAAAAAAGAATTGATTGAAGCCCGGAATATCGCCGACAGCTTAATCTATACTTCAGAAAAAGCTTTGCGCGATGCCGGTGATAAAGTGCCGGAAACCGATAAGAAAGAAGCCGAAGCGAAAGTTGAAGAATTAAAGAAAGTTAAAGACGGTGAAAACCTGGAAGCGATTAAACAGGCGACTCAGGCCTTGAATCAAATCGCCCAAAAGATTGGTCAAGCGATGTACCAGCAGCAGGCCAACCAGCCGGCTGACAAACAATCAAGTGAGCCAGTGGGCGAGAAGAAAGCCGAAGAAGGCGAAGTGGTTGAAGGTGAAGTGGAAGACGAGAAAGAGAAATAGGAAATAAGTAATAAGAAGTAAGTAAATTAAGTAATAAGTGATAAGCAGCGGCCGCCTTAAGCTTTTCACGAGGCGGCCGCCTAGTGTCATTAAAGTGTCATCCCGGATGATGTCAATCTTAAACTAATAGAGATCCGGGATCTCCTAAGTCAGATGCAGATCCCGGATATCCATTTATCTGTGACGGACTCGTCCGGGATGACATAATAGGGATGACAGAGCAACTTCAATTCAATTTACTAAAACTAACTCAACTTTATGGCCAATCAACCCCAAGAAATAAAAATCCAAGACAATTTTCCCGGCGGCGAATATGCCAATGCGATGCAGATCAGCCACAACAAAGAGGAGTTTTTGCTGACTTTTTTAAATATTGTACCGCCAAGCGGCCGAGTTTGTGGTAAAATAATTACTAACCCTGGTCACCTTAAACGGATGATTGCCGCTTTGCAGGAAAATCTAAAAAGATATGAACAAAGTTTCGGTACGGTCGAACAGGCAGAAAGTCCAAAAGGCGATATCGGTTTTAAAGCCGAATAAATAAAAATCCCAAGCACGAAATCCTAAATCCGAAACAATATCAAATTACCAAAATTCAAATAACCAAAACGTTTCGGATTTCTAGATTCGGATTTCGAATTTAACCAAACTATGGCTGAAGACTATTATAAAATCTTAGGCGTGAGCAAAACCGCTAGCCCGGACGAAATTAAAAAAGCGTTTCGTAAATTGGCGCATCAACATCATCCGGATAAGTCCGGCGGTGATGAAAAGAAATTCAAGGAGATCAACGCGGCTTATCAGGTTTTGAGTAATCCGGAAAAGCGCCAGCAGTATGACCAGTTCGGCTCTACTTTTGAACAAGCCCGGTCGCAGGGCGGGTATGGCAGTCGTGACGGTTTTTCCGATTTCGCTTCGGCTTTTCGCAACGGCCAGTCGAGTCAGAATTTTTCTTTTGACTTTGGCGACATTGGTGACGTCTTCGGTGATCTATTCGGCGGCCAGTCAAATCGTTCGCGCGGCGGCCGGCGAACCAAACGCGGTTCGGACGTGGAAATTAATTTAACGATTTCTTTTAAGGAAGCGGTTTTTGGCGTTGAACAATCGATCACTTTAACTAAAGATGAATTGTGCGCGGTTTGCGGCGGTACCGGCGCCGAGCCGGGTTCAAGAATGACGACTTGTTCAACCTGTAAAGGCACGGGCCAGGTGGTGCGCAGCATCGGTTTTGGCATTGGTTTTCCCAGCGTTTGCTCGGAGTGCGGCGGCGTGGGCCAGAAGATTGAAAAAGAATGCCGCCATTGCCGGGGCACCGGAATTGAGAAAAAAGATAAAAATTTAACGGTAAAAATTCCGGCCGGCATTGATGACGGTCAGGGGATTAAACTGGCCGGCAAAGGCCAGGCCGGCGGCCGCGGCGGCCAACCTGGTGATTTATATATTCGTATTCGAGTGACGCCTGACAAAGAATTTAAGCGCCAGGGCTATGATATTTTAACCAAAAAAGAAATCTCTGTGGCTCAAGCGGCGCTGGGTGGCAAGGTGGAAGTTAATACCGTTGACGGTTCGCTAGTTTTAAAAATTCCCGAAGGCACGCAAAGCGGCAAAGTTTTTCGTTTGAGAGACAGAGGAGTGCCGAATCTGCACGGCCGCGGCCGGGGCGATCAATTAGTGGAAGTCATAGTCAGAACGCCGACTCGGTTAAGCCACCGGCAGAGACAGCTTTTGGCAGAGTTGCGGGATTTGGAGTAGTAGAATAATAATAAATCAAGAAAACAAGAAATCAAAAAATCATACGGCCTTCGGCCTAATCAAAAAATCATTGTTTTATTGATTTCTTGATTTATTGACTATGCTATACTAAAGCCATATGACAACTGACATTGCAACCACTACGGTAATGGACCTGGTCAACAGTTTTTCGGCCAAAACTGCGGAATTGGCCAACCAGGTGAGCTCTCAGGCCACGGCCGGCGGCCATGACATTTGGTTCACTTTTTTGGGTCTTGACTGGTCCAAGCCGACCTGGGATCTGGTAATTTTATTATTTTTTGGACTCTCGGTTTTAATCTATAGTTTCACGCTTGGCCGCGACCGGATTGTGGCGATTTTAATCAGCACTTATTTATCTTTGGCCGTGGCGACCAATTTGCCTTATGCCGGTAAGCTCAACGAATTAATCAGCCGGACCGGCGTGTTTGCCTTTCAGACCGCCGCGTTTTTAGTTGCCTTTGTTTTGCTTTTCGTCTTCCTTTCCCGCAGCAGTTTAATCCAGGGCTTAACAAATTTAGGCGGCAGTTTTTGGCAGGTGATTTTATTTTCGCTGTTACAAGTTGGTTTGCTGACCAGTGTGATTCTTTCGTTTTTACCGGCCGCCGCCTTAGGTCAATTATCCGGTTTCACCCACGTGGTTTTTTTAAGCGAGCTTGGCCGGTTTTGTTGGATTGTTTTACCTATTATCGCCTTAGTCTTCATCCGCGGCCGATCCAGGTTAGAATAATTCTGAACAGAAACGCAACGCAAAAGTCTATTAAAGCGCCCCCTCTTAGGATAAGAGGGGCTAGGCCTGCCCGCCAATGCCGCCCCAGTTTTTAATAGAAAATAAATTGATTTTATTAAACTTAATATTTTTGATGAGTAAATAAAGATAGGCGTAGGCAGGCGGGGGAGTTACGAACGAAGAACCGCTTTAGTCATAACCCCCTTAATCCCCCTTATCTTAAGGGGGAAAGTCAACCTCTCCGGCTTGACGTTATTCAGGATGTTTAGTAATCTAAGATTTGTCGCTATTTTGATTTCATTTTTACCGCCATATGCCGCTATCGTCTAACGGTCAGGACGCCAGGTTCTCATCCTGGTAATCGGGGTTCGATTCCCCGTGGCGGTAAAAATGAAATGAAGATTAATTGGTAACAGCGGTTTTTACCTGCCGAAGTAAAGCGTAGACAGGCGATTCTCCCACGGACTACCAAAAAAACAGCAGATTTTTGTCTGGTGTTTTTTTGTTTAAATCATTATATCATAGAAAAAATGGTGGAGTAGTATAAAAAAGCAGCTAAAAGTACCTTAAAAAGTAAGTAAAAATAGGATTGTTTAATTATTTGGCTGATTTTAGCTGTTATGGTATAATAAAAATATCAAGCTAAGCCATATTAAAGGTCTTAAGTCATAACTCAAATAATAATTAATAAAAAATTATCAATTATGGGAATACTTAATAAAAAATCATTATCAATTGTGCTGGTTTTCACTTTTGTAGTTACGCTTGGTCTCACCGGCCCAACTGTCGCGCTCGCTGCCGCCACGGCGCCATCTCTTGGCGCTGCCACCAGTTTTTCGGTTCTGACTGCATTGTCAGCCTCAAGTGCTAACACGACCACCCTTTCTGGTGACCTAGGCTTTAGTCCGGGTGAGGCAGTTTCAAAAACTGGAACTTGGGTAGTAGGTGGCGCAGAATATTATGGTACTGGTGGTTTATCTGAGACCGCGCAGTCCGCTGCCCTCGGGGCTTTTAATAATCTGGCCGCTCAGACTTCCAGCGGTGTCTGGAGTCTTAATGCGAGTCCGCTGCCGGGTGTCTGGACTACTGCTACCAGTGCTACATTTTCTGGACCAACGCTCACTCTCAATGGTGACTACGATGACGTTTGGGTTTTCCAAATTGGTTCATCTCTGACATTCAGTGGCTCGGTGGTTCTAGCCGGTAATGCCCAAGCTTGTAATGTATTTTGGCAGGTTGGTGCCGACGCCACCATCGCTTCCGGCAGTAACTTTGTTGGAACGCTCATTGCATCGAATAATATCACATCAGCTTCTGGGGCAACCATCAATGGCCGACTCATATCGCTTAACGGCTATCTGCACATGGACGGCTCTAATAGTACAATTTCCGGACCGACCTGTGTTGCTGCCCCGGCCGCAACCGGTAGTCGGACAGGAGCGATTAATGTCGTTAAAAATGTCATTAATGACAATGGCAGAACCAAGACCGTCGCTGACTTCCATTTGTTTCTTAATGGCACAACGGTTTTTTCTGGTGAGACCTATGACCTTCCGGCGTCAACCGCATACACCGTGACTGAAACCGCTGATCCGCAATACACCCGGACATTCTCCGGCGATTGTGACAGTACCGGCCTTATAAATCTTAATTCAGGTGATACCAAATTTTGTATTGTTACGAATAATGATATCGGTGCACCGGTGGTCGTCCCGCCCGTGCCACCTATCATTGATGTGGTGAAAGTACCTAGCCCGCTGTCTCTGCCAGGTGGTCCTGGTCCGGTGACTTACACCTATACTCTCCGCAACATCGGAATAGTCCCGGCAACTGATGTTACAATGGTCGGTGATACCTGCAGTCCCATTACCCTTATTTCTGGCGACACTAACTCTGACGCCAAGCTTGATTTGGCTGAAACCTGGGTATACCGGTGCTCTACGACGCTGGCGGAAACTCATACCAATACTGTCGTCGCAACCGGCTGGGCCAATGGCATAAGTGCCACAGATATCGCCAGTGCTACCGTCGTTGTTGGTTTGCCGATAGTACCACCATTGATCCATATAACGAAAGTGCCAGCTCCATTGACTTTGCTCGCTGGCGGCGGAGCGGTTACTTATACCAATAAAGTTACCAATCCAGGCACAGTCGCATTAAGCAATGTCATTGTTGCCGATGATAAATGCAGCTCAGTCAAATATGTATCTGGTGATATCAATGGCGATTCAAAGCTTGATACCACCGAAACCTGGACCTATACCTGTTCTATGAATCTGGCTCAAACCACGGTAAATACTGCCACCGCTACTGGCGAAGCCAATGGTCTGATTGCGAGAGATTTCGCGATCGCTACGGTTGTTGTAGCCGCGGCGGTGCCCAAGCTGCCGAATACCGGGCTGCCATTCACCGGCAGTAGTTTAACCTGGGGTATTATTATTTTGGCTGGCATCTTTACGGCTTCAATTTTATTTGTCATAACTCGAAAAAAACAAATAATTTAGTCAGCTCAAATATCGTAAAGAATTAACGAGCAAGAGCCAGACGAGTCTGGCTCTTGCGGTTAGAATTTTTGGAAGACTTATGTCACCTAGAGTATCATTAAAATGGTTACTGTTTGTGGGTATTGCCGTAATTGCATCTTTTTTGGTTATCATTTTATTTTTGGTCCCTAATTTATCCGCTCAGGGTTCGGATGCAAAATCAGTCTCAGCTGTCAGCAGTCAGACTTCCCAAGATGTCGTTTTGCCGGGACCAATAAGTCCGGGATTGCCGGTGCGTCTCAAAATTCCAAGAATTAAAGTTGATGCGGCGATCGAACACGTCGGCCTGACGTCTGGAGGAGCAGTAGAGATACCAAAAAGTCTGGCTAATGTCGCTTGGTTCAAGCTTGGGCCACGCCCCGGGAATGATGGCAATGCCGTTATTAATGGTCATTATGGCTGGTGGAAGAATGGCACGCTTGGCGTATTCAATAATTTAGCCAAATTAAAAAAGGGGGATAAATTATATATTGAAGATGACAGGGGAGCACTTATTACTTTTATAGTCCGCGAGCTTAAGACGTATGGCCCAAATGAAACCGCCACGGCCGTGTTCGTCCCCAATGACGATAAGGCCCATCTTAATCTTGTTACTTGTACGGGAGTTTGGAATAAAATTTCCAAAAGTTATCCCAACCGGCTAGTGATATTTGCCGATAAAGAAATGTAGACTAAGTTTTTATCAATATATTCAGAAAGATAAAAAAATAGCCGCCTCATTTTGAGTTTTTAAAAATCCGGGAATTTCGTTTCTCGGTTTTTTGTAGTTTATATGTCTTCCCGGACGAGTCCGCCACAGGTAATTGGAGATCCGGGACCCACCTTTACTTTTGGATATCCCGGGTCTCCATGAGCTTAAGTTTAACATCGCCCGGGATGACAATATCAATCTTAAGTCTTGCCCAAGTCCAGTTTTTCGTCAATTCTGATTTCTTTAACAAAATCAGGCATGTGGCTGACCAAAATCATGGCGCCTTGATAGTTATTAATCGCTTTAGCGATGATTGGGATGTGGCGAAAGTTAATATGATTGGTCGGTTCGTCCAAAATCAGCAGTCCGGGTTTGGTTAAGACTAAGCGGGCGAAAGACAGCAAACCTTTTTGGCCTTCGGATAAATCCCTGACCTTATGATCCATCAGGTTGCCGGTGATTAAAAACCCGGCGGCAATGGCGCGCATGGTCTCCAAGTCAGTGGTTTGTTCCGCCGGAATAACACTCTCCAGCGAATCCAGAACGGTCTGTTCAAAATTTAGCTGGGAAAAATCTTGGCTATAGTAACCAACCCTGACGTCGCTCGTGATTTTCGCTCCGTGAGCGGTCCCGGCCACCAGAGTTTTTAAAAATGTACTTTTGCCGATGCCATTACTTCCGGCGACCAAGACGTGCATCTTTTTTCGAATAATCAGTTCAACTTTTTTTTCCTTCGGCTGATGGCCGGGGTAAGTCATCACGGCAGAGATAGTAACAACATTACCAATAACATTTTGGGCCTCAATCTCAAACTGCCGGATGGTTTTATCTTCCCGCCGGACTTCAACGATACTTTCTTCAAGTTCTTCAGTTTCTTCCCGCAATTTTTTTGCTAGTTTGCGCATCTTGCCGCCTTTGTTAGAAAAAAAGTTCACCTTATCCTTGCGGTCTTGAATAATCTTTTCCGCCCGGGCGTTTTCCATCCGCTCGCGTTCAATCCGTTTGGCAATTTCGTCGACGACGGTAAAATAGTCGCCGTTGTAACTCTCAACTTTATGAGTATAGACATCAAGGTAAATAACCCCGTCGGTAAAACAATTTAAAAAATCCGCATCATGAGAAATAACAATCACGGTTTTTTCGTACATCACTAAAAAAGAAATCAGATGATCAATGCCGGCAGCGTCCAAGTTGTTGGTCGGTTCATCCAAAAGCAAGATGTCGGGGTTCTGAATCAAGGCAAAGGCCAAAAGCAATCGGGCTTGTTGGCCGCCGCTCATTTCGCCCACGTGCCGCTCAAAAGGAATATCCAGGTTGACGGCATCCATCACTTTGCTGATCTGGCTTTTCAGGTTTCCCGGCACCGGTTCAAAAGCGGTGGCAAAATATTCTTCCAAAGTCAAACCAAAATCCGCCCGATCTAAAGTCTGGCGGCTGGCGCCGATACTGGCCGAGTTGGTGATAGAAATTTCGCCTTTTTTTGGCCTAAGCGAACCGTTGATGAGATTAAAGATTGTGCTTTTGCCCGCGCCGTTCTGTCCCATCAAAGTAATTTTTGCTCCCCGCCGAACGCTAAAACTGGCCTCATCCAAGATGGGTTTATTGTAGGAATATTCAAATGAGACTTCGTTAAATCTTAAAATTACTTCGTCGGCCATAGCCATTAGAATTATTTTGTTCAAAATTAATTAGGCCAGAATTTCGGCCTAGTAGGCTATTACTCTAACATAATTTATTGATTCTGGCAATTGGTGGGGGAAATGTGGTTGATTCTTGTCATCCTGAGCTTGTCGAAGGATCTCTTTGTTTTGACAAATTGGCTTAAAAGTGGGAAAATTGAAGTAAATAATCAACATAGCAAAAATATGAATCAGAGAAAGTGCTTATTGCTTTTAGTGCTAGCACTTTTTTTATTTTCAGGTTGTACGCCTACGCCCCTCTCGGGTAATTATTTATAAATCAAGACAGCGTAAGAATTATTAATCGCTCAATCATTGATTTCTTGATATAATTATATATAACTTATGAAACTCCTCCTCGCCTCAAACGGCCAATTTCTTATTGATTCCGGTTACGGACTTTTGGGTATACCTAAAGACCAACTAAGAATTGGCTATGTTATTACCGCTGCCAAGGCAGCGCGGAATCGGGATTATGTTAAGGCCCATGAACAGCTGATGAAAGACCGTGGGTATTTTTTTAAAGAGTTTGATATTGAAGACAAAAGCCAGCAAGAAATTTACGACTTTTTTAAAGATAAAAATATTTTGCATGTTGAGGGCGGTAATACGTTTTATCTTCTGCGGGCCATTAAGGCGAGTGGCTTTGATAAAATCATTCGGGAGTTGCTTGGTAGGGGAATAGTCTATGTTGGCACCAGCGCCGGGGCATCAATTGCCGGACCAACGATTGAAATGAGTTCGCACATACCGCCCGGTACACCGCCGGAAGAATTAATCGCTTTGAATTTAGTGCCTCTTGTCATTAAAGCCCATTACACGCCAGACAAGGCCGAGGAATTTAAAAGCTTAATGAACAAAATAAAACACCCGGTAAAATTTTTAACAAATGGCCAGGGGCTTTTGGTTCAGGATGATAAAGTTGAGTTAGTCGGAGAAGGCGAAGAGGTAAAACTATAAAACACTGTAGTTATGTATTACATCTACATCCTCAAATGCGCCGACAAAACGCTTTATACCGGAATTACCACCAATGTTACCCGAAGATTGAAAGAACACAATTCATCAAAACTCGGTGCTAAGTATACCAAATCGCGTCGGCCGGTTAAACTTATCTATTCAAAAAAATTCCTCAGTCGGGCCTCGGCGAGCAAAGAAGAAGCCAGAATCAAAAAATTATCCCGAAAAGAAAAGTTAAAGCTAATTGCTAACCATCCTTCGACAAGCTCAGGATGACACCAATAAATATGAAAAAATATATTTACATTTTTGCCTGGATAGTTTTAGGTCTTCTGTTGAGTTTGTTGGTTCATGCCATCATGGAAATGGCCTATGTCAAATACGCTATGGCTAAAGGAATAATTCTGGTTAATCATACCGCTTTTGGTTTTGGCTACTGTGTCTTGCCGATTTATCCCCAGGCGATTTTACTCATTTTAGGAATCTTGGGCGGATTATTTGCCGGCCGATTTTTTGGCAGGTAATCTATGTTGAAAAAAGATATTGTGGCCGAAAGAAATAGAACTCTTCTTGGGGCGTTTTGTTTGGCTAGAATTGACTTTTACGCCAGAAGGTGGGATACTTAAAACAAGGTTAGTCTACTAATCAAAGGCATGAGACTTTTCCCAATCATTATTATACTCATCGGCGGGGTGATTTTGACTCTTGGTGATATTTTCGCTAAAGGATGGGTGAAAGATAATAAAGCTATTTGGTACGCGGCGGCGTTGTTTTTCTATATAATTGGCCTTAATTTTCTAATTTACTCTTTCAAATTTGAGGATATCGCGGCGGCTTCAGTCATGCTGGTGATTTTCAACGTCGCGACTCTAACTATCGTTGGTTGGCTCTTTTTTAAAGAAAGGATTTCCCTTTTTGAAATTATTGGTTTGATTTTGGGAATTTCGGCCATCGTCTTGTTAGAATTAGCGGAATTAATTGAAAAGGCTAATAAAATAATAAAATAAGAATAAAAAAATATGAAAAATTTTGACAGAAATAATCGAAGTGGCGGTCCAAGAGGTGATAAGTGGCCAAAAAGACGAGATTTTGGCGACAATCGGGGACCAAGGCCGGAGATGCATCAGGCAGTCTGCAGCGAGTGCGGCCAAAAGTGCGAAGTGCCGTTTAGGCCAACCGGTGATCGGCC
>Ga0265297_10010623_pt1 | contig 11512 bp, 6 predicted proteins | sample Munlanlwell13791_FD_192502 | JGI IMG/M metagenome (GOLD analysis project Ga0265297, IMG submission 192502) | Leachate microbial communities from a municipal landfill in Southern Ontario, Canada - Leachate well 137-91 | ecosystem: Engineered > Solid waste > Landfill > Unclassified | place...
TCCTCAAAGAACACAAACTGCCGCGGGCAACCGCTTCGGCATCACCCGGGCCCGGGTATCGCAACTCATGACCATCCTTGAGAAGCTCCCGGATAACTTTATTTCTATCATGAAAACGACCGAAGATCAATCTCTGCTTAAAAGATTCTCCGGTAAGACCATGCTCCGCATCGCCGCCCTTAGCACCCCGGAACAACGCAAGCAACACATCGGGACAATTATTGATCTTTAATTTTTTCCTCTGAAAAAATTAGCATCAATCTATTATTCGACGCTTTTGCTAACTTATCACTCACCGCTTTCGCTTCTTCAACAGTAGTGCCAATTAAACCAGCATGGGCCAAGCTGTTAAAAAGGTCATTCGAGATCTTGGGAATATCATCATAATCGACAAATGCTTTTGATTGCTTTGTAAATCTATCCCAAACACAGATTGCATAATAAAAGCCATACGGCTCTTCACGCTTCCCAGATATTTCTCGAGAACAAAGTTTTACAAATATTGGACAATCGCAAATCCGTAGTTTACTAAGATCCGCGATTGTCAAATTTCGGCAATCTTTTATAAACTCAAAATCTTTCATTTTGTAAATTTCAGCTTTGGAATGACTATCTTTTGATACATAGTATTTTTTGTTTTCGTGATTAAAGCACTTATACTGGATAAACAAGATGCGATGCTCATTAATAAAATGGTAAATCAAATCCACCCCAAGACATTTCTCTATGGGCGTATTATGAACTTTCTGAATATACAGCCTGCGATCTCCAGATACCAAATAATGCTTCCCATCTGGAGTAGACTCAAGGAAGGGCGACAGCTTTTCAATTTCCCAGTCCATAATCTGTTCTTCAGTAAGATTTGTGTAATTGTGTCGATTGAAACCAAAAATATCCATCGCCGTTGCAAACGCATCGATGGTCTGGACGCCCGTCTCAATCGCAACCTTACCAGTAATGATTTCCTTCTTCTTGAAATATTCAGAAAGCGAAGCGTTCTTCTCTTTCAAATATGCGATCAATGCCTTTGTCTTCTGCGACTTATCAGCAATCAATGAAATAACATCGCGCTTTAATAATCGGCTTTCTTTCAGGTTCAGCAACCTAACAACATCCGGTAAAGTGAATGCAATTTCTTTGACACCAACACATGAGATCCTGAAATCAAAAGTAGTAATCTTTGATTTGGTTTTGATCTTTGCAATGTAGAATTTTGAACTGTTGAATTTATCTAAAGCTTCGAAGATTAGAAATGAACCTGACGTCGGCAATTTTTCTTGATTAGTCGCGAACGTAAAACGTTCGGGAAACGGCTCTCCAAACAGATAATTTGGCAGATCAAAAGATCGCCTGTAAAAATAAATTTTCATTTATCACCGCTATTTTTAGGATACGGCGAAACTGCAGTCTCGGCAGTAAACATTATTAATTTTCTGGATGCCCGCGTGATTGCCACATAAAAGTTTTTTGGACATTTAATTTTATGCGCATCCAAAACTGCAACCGTATCGAATTCCAGCCCTTTGGTTAACAATGTCGTCCCCACACATCTTCCATGTAATTTTCTTCCCTCTCGTCGTCTCTGATTTCGTTTTTCTTCCATCGATTGATAAACAGTAGTTGCTTTATACTCTGCGTCTTCAAGCGCTCCGCATAAATCCCATAATAGCTCTTTTCGGTAACATCTCATATCAGGTAATTTTTCAATGTTTTTCAGCACTCTCGAAATTAATGAGAATGAGATTTTCTGTTTCAGCTGAGCGATATCTGCGCTTATCGGAGCGATTAAATTCTTATCTTGCTTTGATCGTTTAATCTTAACGCCAGCAGAATTGAACCATTTATCCCGACTCGCAGTGCCATTAAAAAGAATGGGAACTAATTCATATAGCGTTTGATATACATTACCTATAGCAACGCCATCCAATTTATGCGATAGTTCATAGAAATCTTTGCTGTCGATAGCCTCTACAATAATGAATGCGCTATTGAACCTGCTGGTGAAATCCTTTCTTGCATTTAGATTTGCGCTATCTGGATGAATAATCAGAACATCATCTTCAGCACACAAGCTCCATATTTTTTTATTATATTCAGATTTGTAGTTATATTTATCGTTTTCATCGGCAACCATGACTTCAATAACTTTGTCGTAAAGATTCAAATCGATATCGGCCGCCTGTTCTAATGTACTTCTGATGCCTTTCAACGCTTCGCCCAAACCTTGATTCTTCTTGATCCAGCGCCATGGAGTATTTAATTCAGGGAATTGTTCAAAATCATTCATATCTTTATCAAAATTAACTAAAATGTCGCCATTGAAATCAAATATTCCCTGAAGGTGATCGCCCAAAACTCTTGTGGGCAAAATACTCGCCATCTCTTTTATGAGATTATGTTGCAGAATATTACAATCTTGATACTCATCAACAAACAATCCCGAATAAGTAGACTTGATCACATCCCTGATAGGCTGAATGCTGAATAACCATTTAGCCTTATTGATTATGAACGGATAATATTCCCGCCCATTTTCTTGTGCCGGGATATCTTTCCCGCAATAAAACGCATTTACGTATTTTTGAGCAAAACTTGTAATGGTTTCAACGCGGAATGAGTTATTAGGGATATTTTCGTTTTGAATTTTTTCCTTTAAAGACGCTACTCCGGCATGTGTATGCGTTAAGATAAGCTGTCTGCCGTTTGTATGCTTTAAACAGGTGGCGATGGCATGCGTTTTACCATACCCGGCGGGCGCAACAACAAAGCTTCTTGGCTTTGACACAAAATCTGCATAATTCATTAAGTCTCTATCCAGCATGAAATACCATCTAACTGATTTTTAATATTTTTCCCATCCATATCACCGATATGTTTAAAGATTACATCACCCAAGAACTCGCCATGATCGATTCTCTTAAACCATTCCTTGTCATTAACAAGCGAGGCATCAGCTAAAGCCTTTCTCATCTGTGATGAATCAGTATTTAAATAATCAGTTGGAAACTCTCCACTATATTTTGATTTGATTGATTCTTTTATTTGAGACTCTGACATCTTCCTATGCTGGGTAACATAATTAATTAAAGTCTTAATCCCTTCCCAAGCTAAGTCTTTAAATATCTGATGTTCTATAGCATCCCCATCGTCGCAATCGAAGATTTTAACGCCTGACTTCTTCAATTCTTCTTTGGTTGGATTTAATGACTTGTCATCTGAATCGCAAAAGACACATGTCTCCAAGCCTAATTCTTTTAATTTTTTCGCACGATCCGTAAAACTATGCCCCCCTCCGCAAACATAAATACATCCTTTGGCAGACATGGATTCCTTGTTCTGAGATTTTCGATAAGTATCCAATGCCCTACAAATACCTATTTCGGTCTTTCCTTCACATACAATCACTCTTTTTGCATAACCAGCCTCAGGGCATGCCCTGATAACATCTTGGAAATTTTTATCCGGAGATGCCGCCGTAACGTTACCATTGTTATTGCTTACAATCACTAAGTCGTCTGCATCTAATTCTGAAATGACCTCGCTGGAATGGGTTGTCAAAAAAATCTGTCCCGCATTCTCTTTCTTCAATGATCTGACCAAATGTTTAACTCTATCCGGCTCTAACCCTTGCTCAACCTCATCAATCAATACAATCCCTCCATGCTCAACAAGGATTGATTGTATTGCCATTGAAATTAATCTTTTTGTCCCTTTGCCTTTTAGTCTTAGCGGAACATCTTCATCGTGCAAACAAACCCTACCATCCCGAATTGAAACATCACGGAAATCTACAGTAGTTTTGGCCTTTGATAAATCAACCCCTAAATCTAAAGAAATCTTTTTGATCTGATCAGTAACATTATTGAAGTGATCAAAACTATTCTTATCAATTTTTTCCTTTGCTTCTCGCAAGGCTTCAATAATGATATCGTTCTTCTCATCTCCCGAAGATTGGCTTTCCTTTAATATCGAATATAACGGACTCCCCTTAGACCATGAAAAATGTTTGTCGATATAATCTGAAATCATAAAAACATTCAAGCGAGAGCGATCCCCGCCTGATATCCGGACAGGCTCTTGCCGATTATTTACAATGCACCATTCCGGCTCCAGATTTTTGTTTATTTCCAATCGAATTGTTAAAGCTTTAATATGATCGTGTTGCAATTCATCATGTATTTCGCCCCCACGATCAATGCCCCTTATGTATAAGCCGTATTTTTCTTCATTAATAAATTTTTCAGGAATATCAAGCAAGGTAACTTCGATAATAATCGGACAATTTGTATCTCCATTAAAGAAATCGCTGTCATAAACAGACAAATTCCAGCTGGGACATAAAACAAATGAAATCGCATCTAAAATGGTCGTCTTTCCTGAATCCCCACGCCCTAATAAACAGACGAAATCTTTGCCAATTTTTCCAGAAAACTTTTTTATTCCTCTAAAATTTTCTATTTTTAGTTCATGTATTCGAGACATTAACTACCTCTTCTAATTTTTGCAGAATTTCTTCTTGCACTCAGGGCATTCGACCTCATTATCGAAAAACAGACTGCACGGCACGTCAGCTCCGCAATGAGGACATTTCACAACATCCGATCCCATCGTGAAATCGTATTCCATAAATTCATCAAATAGATCATCCGGCATATTTCGCCCATGAAAGTGGCTTATCTTTTTATCGAACCGATCACAATGCCTTATTTAGGTTTATATAGTGGTCTTCTCGCTTACGCATATTTTCATTCACTCGATTTATTATAATACTCGCCACCTCATTCGATTTGTCTTTGAAAACATGTGTTATTCTTTGAATAAGTTTACAAATATTCAGATTCAAATCTTCTACAATAAAAAAATCAGCCGAGCTCTCCAATATACCTAACTGTTCTAATGATTTCAAAACATGCTCTTTACTCATGCCCAACGACTTAATATCCTCATCAAGAACGCTTGGTTTAAATATTTTACGAACCCAGTCGTTATGATAATCACGAAAATAATAATATTTTTCTCTGACTTCTTTTTTTTCAGCATTAGCATAAAACATATTCTCTATTTGCACTTTTATTGATTTAAGCAGTTTTCCTGACAAGAAAACATGCAAAAAACTGCCGAGCTTGTGATAGTAATCAAAAGACCACCATTCCCATTGCTTTTGAAGAAAACCATGTTCTAAAGAGCTCTGGCAAAAGTTTTTCGTAAAATAATTCGCAAACGACTCATGCACTAAAATCTTTGGATAAACGGCACATTTCTCCAATGCGGCGATATCAACATAAGTTTTACCAAAAATAAATTTGCAATTTCCGGTTTCCTCGATATTTTTTATCATTAAATCACCGTATCCCAATCCGCCACGAATAAGCAATCCTGTCTTTGAAATAAATTCACATATAAATAATGCCACATATTGAAGAAAAACACTTGCGCTCGCCACTTCTTCACTCTGACATTTATTCAAATCAATTGCGATAATGATTGAATCCGATACAATGTACAAGCTCAAAGCAGTCTTAAGACTCGATAAAAACTCTTCTGACTGATCCTTAAATAATTCGTGCCTAAAGATTAGTTCCTTAAAAACATAAAAAACCATCTTCTCCGATTCGGCCTTCTTCACCCAAGAGGAATAGCCTAAAACATCCAGATAAACAATTATGCACTTATCGCTATCGATTTCCACACGACTCCTTTGTTAATGCCCAACAAATTGCCAAATTGCTGATCTCGTCAACTTTTCTAAGTCTACTTCATCACCTTATCCCGGAGCGTCTGATACGAATCGACAATATCGTACTTAATATCTGCATGTCCCAAGGCTTCAAAGTGCTTTCTGGCATAGCTGATCTTCTTCTGTTCGACTTCTTTCAACTGAAGGCTTTCCATGCTTCCTTTTGTTTCCGCGATAAAATAGACGTATTTATATTTTTCTCCATCGAACACTATAGCCCAGTCAGGCGAATAATTACCAAGCGGAGTCGGTATTTGAAAACCGTTTTGCCCCCGTGGCAGTTTTGCATAAACCAAGACATCTTCGGTCTCAAGCGCTTTCGCGAAATCTCTTTCTACCTTAGAATCAGTTTTGACATAGTCATGCACATGCTTTTTGACCTTGAGAATATTGTCGGCCAGAGATCCCTTAAAATTATTGATGGTGAATACACTATCGTCATAAGATTGATCTGTCTTTGAATAGACAATGTTATTGATAAGGGTTGCCGCCTTTTCATTATTGATCAGGCTCACAACCCCATGGATAAAGCTTTCCGGATTCACTCTAAAATTATGAAAAGTGTCAACCCGCAGGCCCTGCAATATCTTGACGACAGTCCTTCTTGTGAGGTTTGTCTCTTTCGCAATTTCCGCGACCAGATCGTATTTTAATGAGCCAAGAAGCGAATCGGCCTTTTCCGTAATATTCTGTTGTTTTCTCATGCTCTCGCCTGATTTAAGGCTTGCCTCATCCATCTTGTCTTCTTGCTCGCCAGAAGTAATATGCACGAGAATCTTCTTAACCGTAAGATTCTTGTTAATCGCCTCCACGCTCTTTTTGATCAGCTCATCACTATCAAAGTCAACCTCATAAACTGTTTTGACCTTTATTTTTTTCCATAAGTCCTGAAATTCTTTCTTCGCAAAATTCTCGTTGGGAGTTAATGCCTCAACGGACACATTATTGGCATTCTCATTCTCCGCGGCTTTAAAATTGGCCGTTGTGTAAATACTGGTCATGAGGTCGGCAACTTGCGTTTCAAACCCTTTTAATTTCTCCGGCATCACTTTGTATTTTTTCTCGGCAATATCTTTAATAAGATTCTCGGTTATCTGATAGTTCTCGTTCACATACCCTTTTGTTCTTAGATCAAAAATCAAATCCATGGAGGTCTGATTATCAAAAATTAATTTTTCGCCTTTTTCATTAGTTAAAACAATATCTTTCAATACATCAACGCTGAGTTTAACCGGCCGTTCGGAAAGAGAATCGACAATCTCCTTTTGCAGTTCTCTGGCAAACGAATCATACGACTCACTGGCCACAACGGTTAATTTATTCACGTCAAAAAACTCCCCCTCGAGCACGGATGTGTCCATCCTGTCGCCGTTGGAATTAACACAGATTCTTAAACCCCGGCCAATCTCCTGCCTTTTACTTATGGTTGACTGGCTGTGCTTTAGAGTGCATATCTGAAAAATATTTGGATTATCCCAGCCTTCCCGAAGCGCCGAATGAGAAAACACAAACCGCGTCGGCTCCTGCAGGCCCAAAAGTTTCTCTTTATTCTTCATAATGAGGTCGTACGCGCTCTCATCATCACTGCCGCCCTCACTCTTTTTCTCTTTAGAATCAACAAAATTGCCTTTTTTATCGATCGAAAAATATCCTTTATGAATATCCTCAACCGGATGCTTCAAAAGGTATTTGTTATATTCCTCCTCAAAAAGGTTAAGTTGGCTTATGGCCTCCCTGTATTCCTCTTCGAAAACCTTCGCGTAATCACCCTTCTGATCGGGCTTGGAGTAATCACGGTATTTCACCACCTCATCGATAAAGAACAGCGACAATACCTTGATTCCCTTCGCAAACATAATCCGTTCTTTCTCAATATGCGACCTTATTGTCTCCCGAATCTGAATACGCCGCACATGTTCTTCATCGACATGCCCTGTGGTCTGCCCAACGGTTAGTTTAACGCCATTTGTAAATGCCACCGTATTAGTCAATCCATTAATTTCTTTGACAACAAATCCTTTATATTGCTTAAGCTCATTGGATAAATCAAACAAACCATCCTTTTCCTTGATCTGCCTGATTTTCTTCTGAATACCGCTCACCTGCTTTACTTCAAGCTCCACATAGGCAACCGGATATTTATCGGTGCTTATCTGGATCCTATCCAAAAACAAATAGCTGTTGGTTCCGCTATTGCCAACCACTTCAATGCCTTTTACGCTTATTTTTTTAACCAATTTCTGGTTATAGGCATCGATCGCATCAAGGCGGTAAATTTTATTAAAGTCCCGTCTGTGGGTAGCGGAATAACGCAAAGTGAACAACTGGTCAAATTCCCTATCAGAAAATATCTTTTCAGCTTTCTCTCCGAATCTTTGCGGTTCATCGATGATCAGGATCGGGCGCGCTCTCTTTATGATATCGATCGGTTTCTCGGATTGCAGTGTATCCAGTTTCTGGAATATTTTTCTGGATTCCTGACTGGTTGTGGCGAAAGCCTGATAATTCATAATGATCACTTCGATATTCGAGGTGTCCGCGAAGCTCTTGATATTGATAAGATTCGATTTGTTCTGGGTGTTGTAAATGGAAAAACGGATCTTTTTGCCGTATATTTCCTGAAAATGCTCCGCGGTTATTTCAAGTGATTTATGGACGCCTTCACGAATAGCCACTGACGGTACCATGATAATAAACTTATTCCAACCATAATGCTTATTCAGTTCATACATTGTTTTGGTATATACGTAGGTCTTGCCGGTACCGGTCTCCATTTCAATAGTAAAATTCAGTCCGTCCAACCGATCGACCACCTTTAAACCTTGTTCTTTTTGCAGAGTTTGAACATTCTTTAAAATATCGCTCTCGGCAATCTCTAGTTTTTTGTTAGAAAATATGCTCTCTACAACTTTTTTCTCATAAAGAGTCCCTTGGCCGTCTATTCTTCTTCCAATAACTTCTTTTCTATAACCTTTGCTCTGGCCCAGGAAACAACGGACAACAGACATTGTGGCATCGGTTTGATATGGGTGTTGTTTGAATTGTAGTTTCATACTTATATCACCGTAACCTTTGTCTCGGGAGAAAGGCTTTTAAAACGCTCTTCCACATTTATACGATCTTTATCATCCTTAAAACTTGCGTCCTTAAAAACCACTTTGAATGGTTTTAACCCCGCGATCGTGTCAACGATTTTGAAATCAATATCATTGTCAAAACACGCTACAAGCGCGTTGGTTTGAACAATAAACACCGTATTTTTGCCTATTTTCTTTGTTTCAATGGGCAGAGAAAGCTCCAACCCAAGATCAAGAATCACCTGCGTTAAGAGATCTTCCGGTGTGCGATCTTCTTTGATATTGCTCTCCACGAATGCGAGCTGTTTTTGATCTAATTTGGCCGGATGATAAAATACATCTTTCATATTACTTTCGTCGGTCTTATAAACACGGAACCCGATATCAAGCTTGCTCGCATCAACCGGCTCTTGGCCCAGCTCAGGTTGCTGATTCTTAGCTTTAATCCCTTCGACTATTTTCATGCCTGCGCGACGGATCCGCTCTTTACCGATTACAGTGAGTAAGTGTGGTTTATTCATTTCATCACAAATAGATATTGCACTTTGTATGGTTTTCTTTTCAGCTTCATTGCCCGCCTTGCTTAAATTTTCATCGAGATTTTCTGGAAGTTGAACCATTATGAATTTTCGATTTCCACCATCCTCGGCGTTAAGCTGCATTACGGCATCAGCTGCTGTTGATGATCCCGAAAAAAAATCAAGAACAATAAACGACTCCTTCTCAAAAAGCGAAATTAAAAGTTTAAGATAACCCACATTTTTAGGAGAAGAAAATGGTGATTCGGCCACTTCAAACAGATTCTTAATGTAAGTACCTGCTCCTGTAGTAGTCAGCTCCATACTGTAATTTTGTTTCTTCCCTCTCACGATAGCCTCATACTCACGATTAATTAATTGACTTTTAATTCTGATAGTATCGCTAAAATTCTTTTCGTAAACTTTGTCTGATGAGAACTCAAGCGCGCATTTTTCAAATAATTCACAAAATTTACTTTCCGTATATGTGTTCTCCACCAAGCGCCCATTGTTGTGCGAATAATATTTGATATAACCTTCATCGATTAGTTGTTGGTCAATACCATTATATTTTTCTTTTTTTACAACGATCTTCCGATCTTGAGCACGATAATATATCGAATAATTTTTATCGGAATTTGCATTTGACACATACTTGTTAAAACTATTTTCGCCAACTAAAACACGCTTACCACTACCGTGAACAAAATTACCGTCTTCGTCTTCGGTCATATCGCTTGCTTTTTTGGGAACATTTTCAATAAAGCGTGCTTTTTCTTTGTTTTTTGCATATATAGCGCAATACTCTGAGCTAACAGAGATGAAATCAGAGTTTTTCCTTCCTTTAGGATTATTTTCGACAGATAAGTTACCAACAAAATTCTCCTCTCCAAAAATCTCATCACAAATCTTCCTTAAATTATGTAATTCATTATCATCAATGCTAATAAAAATTACCCCTTCGTCACACAACAAATCCCTCGCAACAACCAATCGCTCGCACATCATACTCAACCAGTCAGAATGAAACCTTCCATTAGAATCTGTATTCCTGAAAAGTTTTCCACCCTCTTCATTTTCTACACCGATTTCCTCTTCGTACTCCTCTTTGCTTTTTGCAAAGTCATCCTTATAAATAAAATCATTCCCGGTGTTATACGGAGGATCAATGTAGATCATCTTGACCTTGCCGAGATAACTCTCCTGCAGAATCTTCAGCACTTCAAAATTATCGCCTTCAATATACAGGTTCTCCGTAGTATCAAAATTGACCGATTCCTCCCGGCATGGCCGCAATGTTTTGGTAATTGGCGTATTAGCTTTTAAAAGCGATGCTTTTTTACCGGGCCAGTCCAAACGATAACGTTCATCATCACCTTCTACAATATCCTTGGACAAAACCTGTTTCAAAAGATCGAAATCTATGGCCTTCTTAATAGCACCGCTTTCATCTTTTATTTCGGTAATAACATTCGGAAAAAGCGCGGCAAGGCGCTCGATATTTTCATCCGTTAAATCGGGGGTCCGCATTTTCATTTTATCCATCTTTATAACTCCTCTTTAATCTTCTTAAGCTGGGATTTCCTCTCCAACAATATTTTGTTAAGCTCAACCTTACGGTTAAACTGTTTTTCATTTGATATTTTGTTCTCCAAAGCCCCGATCTCGTTCTCTATTGCCTTAATCTTATTGTCGGTGTCGATAATTTCATTAAAACTGGCCTTCGCTTTTGCCTCGCTTGTTATGAATGCCTTGATGATCTTCTGATAAACCTTCTCAAGATCAATGCCGGTAAAATCAAAGCATTTATCATCATTCCATTCTGAAAAATAATAATTCTCTACGCCTCTATCCTTTAAAGTAACCGCATAAGCTACATTTTCTTTATAAATAAACCGGTAAAGTATCTGATAAGGAATTGCCTTATCGATAACCCTCAAAACATTTTTGGGTATCACTTGCTCTTTAAGCTCTATTTCAAATATTTGTATCTCGGTTACCTTGGCTGTTTTTGTAATACCAACGGTACTTTCAGCCAGTTTATACTTCCATGTAATCTTTTGAATTTTATCTATGAATTCTTTCTGTAACTTTGCCCCTAAAGCCGCCTTCTCATAAAACTTGCTCTTAGCAATAAACTTATTTACAAAAGCCGTCTTGGGCAATTTAAAATTATCGCT
>Ga0265297_10010624_pt1 | contig 11512 bp, 13 predicted proteins | sample Munlanlwell13791_FD_192502 | JGI IMG/M metagenome (GOLD analysis project Ga0265297, IMG submission 192502) | Leachate microbial communities from a municipal landfill in Southern Ontario, Canada - Leachate well 137-91 | ecosystem: Engineered > Solid waste > Landfill > Unclassified | place...
CATTGTAAAAAACATCGATTCCTTTATTTTGGGCTTCTTCGCTATATTTTTCCGGATTAAAGCTGGGGTTTTGTGCCATGGCTAAAATCTCACCGGTTTTAGGATTTTCGATAATGATTTGCCCACCAATTGCCCCATTTAATTCCACTGCTTCATTTAGAATTTTCTCAGCTTTATATTGCACCGGCATTTCAATAGTTAGATAAAGATCTTTGCCATTCTGCGGTTCAACCTGCTGATCCAAACTGATATAACGACCGAATACATCTTTTTCTGCCGAAAATGAACCAGAATCCCCCTGCAAATCTTTATCATAATATTGTTCTATCCCATAATTGCCTTTGCCATCATAATCAACATAACCCAAAACATTAGACATCAAATTCTCTTGAGGATAAAAACGCCGATCTTGAGGCACCAAATAAACACCATCCAGTTTTTGATCCAGAATTTTCTGCGCTTCGTCGTAATTAATGTTTTCTTTTATCGGCGGAATATATGCGTTATTATTATTGATTTTAGAAAAAATATCTTCTTGTTTTAAACCGGTCAAAGGAGCTATATTCTCTGCGATTTTTTGCTTATCTTCAATTTGACGCGGCACTAAACTTAGAGCAAATAATTTTTGATTACCAGCCAAAAGAAAAAGTTCTTTCTGATAAATACTGGAGGCATAAATTTTTCCTCGGTGTGCTGGTAATTCCTGCGCTAAAAAATGTTGTGATTTAGCTAAAGCCACATAATATTTGTTTTTGATCACTTGTCGATAGAACTGAGCGGATAATAAAAAAGCAAAAAATAATAAAAAAGCAACAAAAATAATATTTAGACGAGAAAAAAATATTTTTTCTTGATCAGGCATAAAATCACTCATTTGCCGTTGCGTCTATTGATTCCACCTGAACCATTCCTTTGTCTTGAGCCGATTTTTCAGTTTGTTGCAATGACTTTAATCTTTCTGCTTCATATTGCAGATTTTCATTTTCCGCTGATAGATCTTCTTGTTTCTTTTGCAAATCACTCACCATAAAAGATTTAGCGGCTGAAGAATTGGATTGGAAAAGATAAAAGATAGATAAAAGAGCGATAACCAAAATAGACAAAAGCTTAATGCTCAAAGGCCCTAAAGAAACTTGGCTTTGGGTGGTTCTTTTTAAAAGATTAGAATTAGGATTACGTGCTGTCCAAACAATTGACATAATAATTTTACTTAATTTGCAAAAAACAAATAACAAATTACAAACAATACTTAAATATTAATTTAACAAATGTTTATAATTTTGAAATTTTGATTTATAATTTGTTTGTTAATTGATATTTGTGATTTGGGATTTTTTTGTTTTTAGACCCTCCTTAATGTTTAAAAACAAAATTATATTCCCAAATCACTTAAATTTTCCACTATTTCACTTGATTTTTTTTCGGTTTCATCCCGGAGTTTATCCCATTCTTTTTCTTCCCACACTTCCAGGTGATCATATAAGCCAACCACAACAGACTTTTTATTCATTTTGCTATATCGGCGTAAATAATCAGGCAACGTTACTCTGCCTTGTTTATCTAAATCAAGCTGCATGGCGCCGGACAAAGTTAAACGAGCAAAAGAACGAGCATCTTTTTGGCTCACTGGCAAAGAGGCAATTTTTTGCGCCTTTTTTTGCCAAACATCAGCGGGATATATTTCCAGACACTGATCCACCCCACGAGTAGCTATGCAACCTTCTGCTAATTTATTGCGAAACTTAGCCGGAATGGCCAGCCTTCCCTTTTCATCCAAATTGTGTCTGAATTCACCGATAAACATTTCGCTAAATTTTTAATTTTAAATTATGAATTTTTAATTAATACAGCAGGCAATAATTATTAATCATTTTTTACCTGATAACATCTGACAAGTTTTCCACTGTTTTCTGCCACTTTTCCCCACTTTTATCCACATTTCACCACGTGGCACTAATTTTAAACCATAATTCACCATTTGCCAACCACTTGCCTGTGGATAAATGACAGTCCGCTGTCATCCTGAGGGAGGACAACGACCGAGAGGATCTCCACTCTACGTCATCCTGGCCCAATCATCATTCCCACTTCCCCCTTTTTGCCATTCCCGCTGTGATTGTCATTCCCGCTCTTTCCTTTTGCTTGCCCCGCGTCTTGTCCTTCGTAGCTCAAAGAGCGGAGAGGGAAGCCTTGGCGGAGTGGGGTCATTCCCGCGCAGGCGGGAATCCATGTATTTGATAATGAAAGATTGTCAAAAAACATATTTTTAGTTATTGAGACTGTAGATTATGGCCTATTTCATACAAGATTTGGAGCTTTTCTAGGTAATCCTGAAGTCTACAAAGACAAAACCAATCATCATTACGAAGATCCTTATCACCCCCCGGAAACATACTACTACTATCCAAGCAAAGTTATTGATCCTTTTTCTACAAAGATCTCACTTAACCAAAGTATCAATGCTGTCATGCAAGAATTAGAAAAAGAAATTGAATTTCTGAAATTTTGGGCCAGCCAATATTGTACTAATCACGACCTAAATAAGCCTAGATTTTGTGATCCTCCTTATGAATATGAATAAATCTAAAACCGGCCCAAGTGGCCGGATTTTTTATTAAAAATATTGCTTTTTACAAACAAATTAATTATTATCAATTTGTTTAGTATCTTAATTCGGAGGCCTTAAATGCTTAAACGCCTATTTGAGCAAACCAAGGATTGGTGGAAAGAAAGAAAAGAAGACAAACAATTGCTAAAAGCTGTTAAGGCTAATTTGCATAGTTGGATTAGCATATGGATGGAAAAAAACTGCAAAGGCCAAAAGATATTAGCTTTAGGCGCTATTTCCATGGCATATCCCAAAGAATGGTTTTACACCCAAACAGTTGTTGATGATAAAACTATTGATGAGGTATTATCAGAATTACCCAAACTGGAAAAAAATCTGATGAGCCAAATTAATGAATATGATAATAACCGTAGAATAGATGACTTGTACGGATATCACGATTAAAAATCTAAAACCGGCCCAAGTGGCCGGCTTTTTAAAAACAAACCCTTATCTCATTAACTAAACGATACTTATTAAATTATTTACTCTTCGAGCGACCGGAGGAAGTCGGTCCGCCCGCCATCGCTTGCCTGCCCGAATTGCTGCGCAAAACGCTGGGGGCGTTCAGGCGCTGCGGGCGAGGAAGTTTGCATTAATGTGATATTCTCGACTTCGCTCGAACAATATTTTATTGCATTTTTTTAAATTCAAAATTTTAAATTCATCATTCATCATTTTGCAACTATTCTTTATCTTCCTTAGCTAAAGCAATAATATAAAGAACAGAAGCCACCAAAACCAAAGTGATAATTAAAAGCAGAAGGATACTGATGCCGGTTTGCAATAGGCTACCGCCAAGGCTTGATACCCCAGAAGTGGGCTGTGGATTTTGGGAACTAACGCTGGTCAAATTATAACAATATTTAGGTAAATCCTCTTTATCAACGCCATCTCCGCTAACAGCGGCTGTTTCCAAATCAAATTGGCCCCATTTAACATAAGAATTCTTGTCGATACAAGTATCACTTGTACTAACATTTGCCCCTAAATAGAAGCTAAGATTTAATTGTTCTCCAGCGTTAATCGTGCCTTGAGAAATCAAAAACTTTACTGTATTTTCTTGCTTTTGCACAAAATATCTATTGGGTTCATCCAGTTGGTTGATATCATCAGCTAAAAATAGATTTCCTTCCGGACCTTGAATAGAAATTTCTTGATTTTTGTCAAAAGAATAATTAGAATCATAGCTTTCCGATATTTCCATCGCTTGTGATGAAGAAGTAAGACAATATAATTCAAAGCTGTAGTCTGCCGGTCCTGAACCATTGTCTTTAATATGAACGCGGAATGGGTCGGAATTAGAAGTAAGACTCACTCTGCCGGTTTCTTCATCGCCCAAGGCTGCTAATTTACAACCGGTTAAATCACCACTGATTTTTTCATCAGACACCCCTTCATAATCAGCATCAGCCACTGTGGCGGTTGAACCTGAAAAATCAATATTGGCATTGCCATCAACAGTGGCTTGATAGCTTATAGAAGAAGCACTGGTTTGAGCCACACAATACAAATCAAAACTATAATCCGCCGGTCCTGAACCATTGTCTTTAATATGAACGCGGAATGGGTCGGAATTGGAAGTAAGACTCACTCTGCCGGTTTCTTCATCGCCCAAGGCTGCTAATTTACAACCGGTTAAATCACCACTGATTTTTTCATCAGACACCCCTTCATAATCAGCATCAGTCACTGTGACGGTTGAACCTGAAAAATCAATATTGGCATTGCCATCAACAGTGGCTTGATAATGCACAGAAGGCGAAGCCGAACCATTAATAGCAAGTGAAACTTTAATTTTATTATCAACAACCGAACCGCTATTCTTCACTTCTTGAGGTGTGGGCGAAACCGTTTTAACGACATTACTTGTATTTTGAGTTGTTGGTGACCCGGGCACCACCAAATCAGCCAAAATAGAGAATCTGCCACTTAAAAAAACAACCCAAAGCAAAACTAAAGCTAAAGATAAAAAAGAAGCCGCGCTTAATAAAAAAACTTTTCTTTTCCTCAAAATTATAAGTTAAATTATAAAATTTGATTTAATTATAAACCTAAAAACGAAATAGGACAAAAGGTTTTATCCACAGCATAAAACTCAAATCTTTAAATTTTGACTTTAGCACTAAGCCAAGAAGACAATTTCTTTATCTCCACCCTTTCTTGCTTCATAGTATCAATTTCGCGAATGGTCACTTTTTTATCTTCTAAACTTTCAAAATCTATTGTGATACAATAAGGAGTGCCTATTTCATCTTGACGACGATAGCGGCGACCGATAGAGCCAGATTGATCATAATAAATATTACCAATTTTTTCTTTTAGAATTTGGCTGATTGATTTAGCTAAATTGACTAATTTCTCATCTTTTGTTAAAGGCAAAATCGCCGCTTTATAGGCTGCAATTTGGGGATTGATTTCTAAAACTATTTCCTTTTCCCCTTTGCCCGAACGTCCTTGCGCATATTCGCTGTAACCTTCACACAAAAGAGCCAAAATTGTTCGATCAATTCCCATTGTCGGTTCAATTACCCAAGGATAAAATTTTTCTTTTTTTGTTTCATTAAAATAAGATAAATCTTTGCCAGAAACTTGGCTATGTCTTTTTAAATCAAAATCAGTGCGGTTAGCTACCCCGGCTAACTCTGCCCAGCCGAAAGGAAATTTATATTCGATATCAACAGTTGCTTTAGAATAATGGGCTAATTCTGATTTTTTGTGAGCGCGCAATTTTAAATTTTTTTCAGATAACCCAAGGTCCAAAAAGAATTGTTTCCATTCATTAAGCCAATAATCGAACCATTTTTCGCCTTCTTTTTCGTCAGACTTAATAAAAAATTCTATTTCTCCTTGTTCAAATTCTCGGCTACGGAAAATAAAGTTTTTAGTCGTTATCTCATTTCTAAAAGCTTTACCAATTTGCCCCATGCCAAAAGGTAATTTTTGACGAGTGGTATCTAAAACATTTTTAAAATTGACAAACATACCCTGGGCTGTCTCCGGCCTTAGAAATGTTTGATGGCCGCTATCTTCCACCGGACCAAAAAAAGTTTTGAACATTGCATTAAATTTCATCGGCGCGGTTAGCTCTTTGCTTTTACAAACCGGGCAAGTATCAGCTTTAATATCTTCATCATCAATACGGAAACGTTGATGGCATTTCTTACATTCAATCATTAAATCAACAAAATTCATTTCATGACCGCTAGCTTGCCAAACTGCCCTTTGCATCAAAATCCCGGCGTCAATCCCCACCATATTATCCGGCATTTGCACAAAACGTTTCCAAAAAAATCTTTTTAAATTGTTTTTTATTTCCACCCCAATTGGACCAAAATCATAAACTCCACTGGCTCCGCCATAAATTTCCGAACTCTGAAAAATGATACCTCTTTTTTTACAAAGCTCCACCAATGGTTCCAAATTATTTAAATTTCCCATATAAAATTTGTTTAGATCCTTCACCTCACTAAATTCGGCTTAGGATGACACCTCAATTATTTTATTTATTCTAACTTGGTTTTTGAAATTACGCAAGATTTAATTAAATAATTTTTTGTTGCTTCAAAAATAAATCTAAATGGTATGTTCTTGCTCCTTCGTGGCTTAACCAATTTTTAATATCTAAAATGAATTTTTTTAATTCTAATTTTTTATAAGGCTTAACTAAAAATTCGCTTAGAGACATTTTGGTTAATTCGTCCAAAAAATCTTTTTTTAAATGAAAACTCGGCCCCTGCTTTTCATCTAATAAACCTTCTATCAATAATAAATGTCCCAAACAAAAAGCAAATAGTAATAGCAATTTCTCTTCTTCCTCATCCTTTAATTTTTTTATTGCCAACAAAAAAAGATGCATCACTTTTTGAGTTTGCATATCCTTAACAATTGTATTCACGATCTGGCTAAAAGCCATTAAAAAAAGGGTTTTATTTAATGACTGACGCAAAAAAAGTGGGCGTTTAATCACTCTGCCCCCAACTAAAATAAAACGGCTATGACCCTTTATTAATTCCAATTTACTTAAATCAAATAACTCAATAGAACCACGCAATTTGGCTTTAGGTTTAAGCGCACCACGAGCCACAATTTGCAAAATTCCTTTTTTGGTTAAAAAATCAATTAGAATATTTTCCTGATATTTACGACGGCTGATAATAAAACCATTTATTTTTTCCATAATTAATTCTAACCTATTTTCTATTTCAAACCAAATAAAAAACCGGGCTCATAGGCCCGGGTTAAACTATGCCATGTTCTTTTTTATATACGGCTATTTTATCTGCTAATTCATTAAGATAATAATCCAAATGATTCAAAATATAGGCAAAGCATTTACCACCAATTGGTATTTCTACTGAAACCTGATCGAATAATGAATCAATAGCCGACATGGCCGTGACATCTTCTTCTCTATTTACCATCACTGGTTTTTTTCGTAAAAACAACACAGATAATAGTAAAAATTTCTGGCCGTTTTTATAAAATACACAGCCAAGATGTCTAATCCGCTAATGCTATTTCTCACTGCACGCAAAATCAAAGCATTTTGCTTTCTTTCTGCCTTATAGTTATTAACCCAACTCAAAACCCTTGTGAGAAAAAACATACTATTCCTCCAACTCAATGAGCTAAACAATTTCATAATATTTCATTTTTAAAAAAAAGTAAAAAAATCAATCTTTGGCAACTTCGTAGGTTGCCAAAAATTATAAAAATTTTAATAAAACAAAAATAAAAAAAGGGTTGCCCGTAGGCAACCCAAAAGAATAAAAAATAAGCTATTATAGCTCTATTATCATTGGTTTGTTAAATTTTTCCACCTCTTTGGGATCGTCAATCTTAGGAACCCCAAGAGCATCTATCTTCATAGAGTTAGCTAAACTCCTCAATGCCTTCCGTCTGTCCAAATCACCATGGATAGGAAAAACAAAGCGAGGATTAATCATTCTAATCATATCCTCAAGGTCTTCCCTGTAGGCATGACCGGAAGGACCATAATCATCAATATCTTTATAAGTATTACCATCCTTATCAACTCGCTCCTCGCAAAAGCTATTCTCATCATTGGCTCTACAATCTCGCAAAATATAAATCAGATCACCAAAATCATCCTTAGCCTGACGAAGCACTTCATTAATATGGGTGCCGGGCAATTCCCGGGCTGAAACGATTATAATATCTCCTTCTTGTAAACTATGCTCCCCCCTGCCTGCCACTAATTTATATAATCCTGATCCAGGTTCTCCTTGGGTACCGGTGGTAATAACCACGTCTTCTCTGGAAGATCCCCAGTTCACTCCATCCCAAGCCGTCTTCAAAATATCTCCATATTTACCCCGGCTTTCTTCCTCCACCTTCTGGGCCAATTTCATCATTTGATTAAGCGATCTACCCACCACCCCCACTGATCTAGAGCAATGATGAGCCATATCAATAATATTCAGAATCCGAGGGATATTAGTGGAAAAAAGCACAATAATCAAGCGTTTATTGTCTGCAAAATTGGCTCTGTTAATAAGTTTACTAGGATTATCTTTCTCATATAGCAAATCATTAAGAGTTGTCTCATCAGGGCTGTGCCCCTTTTCAAAGGCACCGGTTGAATCAAGAAATAAGACATCAGGCTTTTTGCCCTGCCATTCGTAAGGAGGTTGCCAGCCTACTGGCAAACACTTTAGATCGCCAAGATGCACAAACAATTTCCCATCCATCTTCACCCAATAGCCCAAAGGCTGGTGAATTGAATGACAACCGCTAAGGTCAATCGCTCCGGCTTCAAAAAAACCATTGCCAAAAACAGGAATTGAGCTCTTTGGCTCTTCTATATATTCCCACTGGTTAAGCCTTTTATATAGATCGCGCATTTTCTCCAAAAAATAAAAAGCCCATTGTTGCTCTTCTGTTTCGCAGCCATTGGGCTTGCGGCTGCCATTAATAAGATCGTCAAAATATTCTTCTTTGGGCGCAAGCTGTTTCCACAAAACAATCAATTGATGAACTTGGCTATTAGAGAAACCCATAGATCTAGCCAATTCATTATAATTCATTTCCTTGCCGGATTCGCTAGAAAAATACAATTCCCGTAAGATATTCTTCCAAACACCAATAGTAAAAGGAGACCCATGGACAGGAATTCCTTTATGACCACAATACTTAAACATCTTTAAAAGTCCAGTAATATGATCTCTATGACCATGAGTGAGCAAAATATGCAAGATGTCAGGATTGATTCCTTTAAAATCTGGTGCCTGGCCCAAAGCATCATAGATGCTAATGCCAGCCCCACAATCAACCATTATTTGGCAATTATCATTTTCAATAGTGAGGCAATTAGCCATACCAACTTGGCTATGACCTCCTCTGAATACTATTCTCGCCATTTTGAGCACCACCTTTCGATGGATTTCCTTGACGGGTTGTCAAGGTACTTGACATCTCGGATATTATCACTAACAGATTAAAATGTCAAGATCTTTAACCCAAAAACACATTTTAATTATTTAGTGTTCGACTATTCCTTTATTTTATACAAAAAATAAAATGGAGAACCTTTTTGATATATTTATGGTAGCTTCTCGACTATCTGTTTTCAACAGATGCGTTCGAAGAATATTTTTTTTATTTCGCTTGCTCTTGTTTGCATCCTCATTCTTTACATTATTTAATACTTGTTGAATGACACCTAATAAATCTGTATATTTGATGTTGCCAGGGCGTCACTTTTGGCATTTAGGGCAAAAAAAGGTACTTCTTCCCCCCTGTTTTATCCTTTCTACTTTTCCGCCACAATGCCTTGGGCAATTTTGCCCTTCTCTCCTATAAACCACTTCTCGTTTAAGGTATACGCCTTTTTCACCGAATAAATCCACATAAGTATTTTCGCTCGATCCTTTAAGTTTGATACCCTCTTTTAGCACTTTTATTATACTTTTATGCAAATTTTTGATCTCATTTTCTTTAAGATCACCGGCTTTACGTCTGGGATCAATTTTTGCCCAAAATAAGGCTTCACTGGCATAAATATTGCCAATACCGGAAATTAAATTTTGTTCCATTAGCAATTGCTTAATCGGTTTGTTGGGACGTTTTTCTAAAATCTCTTTAAAAACTTTAACTGTGAAATTAACATGCAATGGTTCAATACCTAAATTTTTTATTTCTTTTAGATCTTTTATTTTGTCTGTTTGTACCAAACGGATCCAACCGAATTTACGCAAATCATTAAAATAAAGTTTGCCTTGATTTAAATTAAATATTAGGCGGGTAAATTTGTTGGGCACTTGCAATGATCCCACTTCATAATGCCCACCCGCCACCATTAATTTATTCGATTTGTCACTTTTAACATTATATTTTTTACTTTTTATGAGATCCTGAAACGAGTTCAGGACGACAGCTCGCTGTCGCTTTTGACCTAAAAATATAAGCTGTCCGGTCATTTTTAAATGAATCATTAAGCTACGATTTTTATCTAAATCCAAAACTAAGATTTTACCAAAACGACACGCATCTTTGATAACTGCTTTTAAATTCATAAATTCTTTTTCTTGACCAATAACCGGTTTTTTGTCTAAAATTTCTGCCCCTAAAATCTTCTTTCCCAAAAGAACTTTTTTTATATCTCTCTTTATTGTCTCCACTTCTGGCAGTTCGGGCACAATTAAATATTAGATTTAAATTCAATAACAAGCATACAAAATAAAGAAAAAATTTGCAAAATATTTGCATAAAGCTAATTCATAATTATAATAATAGCAGTAGATTAACAATAAGGAGTCATAATCAAAATGGCTAAAAAGATAACACCGCCCAATGATTTAACTTTATATCTGGGCAGAGCATATCAAGGGCACACTTATCATTTTGGCGGAAGTTTGACACTTTCCAAGCGATATTCGCGTTGGGCGACTTGCGGTTGCCCGATTCACTCAATCGGGGATGACTTTATAGACCTTCATCTTTCTGACGCTTTAAAAAAAATAATCGAATCTCCTTATCCACCTTGTGCTCATCCAATTAAAAGAATTCCCGGACTTATTCGCAAACTCGATGATAAAATAGAACAAGAAACTGAAGCTGACAAATTTGTAGAGCTTATGATAGATAATTAAGGAAAATTTGGAAAAAATAGCCGTGTATCTTCGTCACATAAGATTAATGAAATCTTAAAACCGGCTCATCCGCCGGTTTTTTTAATGTCATTCCCGTCCCGTAACAAGTACGAAATAAACTCCGGAAAGAGTCTATCCCCTCCTTCGTGTCATTCCCGCCCGCCTGCAGCGTTTTGCGCAGCAATTCGGGCAGGCGCAGGCGGGAATCTATGTATCTTCTATTATTTGATATTTATTAAATAATACTTGATAAATTTGCTTATTTTTTCTTAAAAAACAACCAATTATTTTTAGCAAAATTTCCTTTAGGCTTTATTAGAACATACATCCCTTTCAATTTCTTCCCTTTTAAATCAACATCAATCAAATTATCATTCCATTCTTTTACTTTATATCCGCCTTTATCCCAAATTTCCACCTTGCCTGCGCCATATTCACCTTGAGTAATTTCCCCTTCAAAATCTTTATAAGTGTAAGGGTGATCTTCAGTTTGCACTGCCAATCTCCTAATGCCGCTTTTTTGCGGCGGTTCTTTAGGCACTGCCCAACTTTTTAAAACCCAACCCTCCTGCTCTTTATAAGCAAGGCGAAAATCGAAGTGCAGGTGGCTCGCACTATGCTTTTGCACCACAAAAACTTCTTCTCCCTTACTGCTTTCGGCAAATGGTTCGGGCGTTTTTCCTTTTTTTCTTTTTTCAGAATACTTTTTTAAATTCATAATTAAAGATTATCATACCGTTTAAGCGAAGTCGAGAAACAAAATTATTGTTCGAGCGAAGTCGAGAATATC
>Ga0265297_10010625_pt1 | contig 11511 bp, 12 predicted proteins | sample Munlanlwell13791_FD_192502 | JGI IMG/M metagenome (GOLD analysis project Ga0265297, IMG submission 192502) | Leachate microbial communities from a municipal landfill in Southern Ontario, Canada - Leachate well 137-91 | ecosystem: Engineered > Solid waste > Landfill > Unclassified | place...
GTAGGATTTTCCTTGTCATCATCTCCACCCACCTGTGTTCGATAAAGTGAGAAGTTAAATACCGGGAGAAATCCTTCAGGTCTTATAAAAGCCTCTATTTGTTGACGTAATTTCCCGTAAGATCCGGTTGATTTTATTTTTGCAAATTCACGAATAATTTCTTCATCCGGAACAACAATTCTATAGTATATTTTTGCCTGCTGTTCTTTTGTGACCCCCGGCTTTTCCTGAAGCACATCAGGATTAAATATATTCGTAAGTGTAAGATAATTCGTTTCATGTCCGGACAAAAACTGACTTATTGTAATTGGATCTGATTGATTTGTTTCAGGGTCCCAAACTCTGGTTTGAGTTGTATAAGTTTGAGTTACCGGATCATATTCAAAAACATAAGATTCGCGAGCCCACTGCCAAATAAAATTATTACAATTCTCACTATAGATAATTCCACTGTCAGGATCTTTAAATGATCTTGTTTGCCTACTTTCTTCAGTTCCAAGACACGTTGGCATCGTTGAAGTACTGCCTTCAAAAACCGGCATATAGTCGCCTATCGACTCGGTATAGAAACTCTTTGCGCCCGGAGCATCCGGCCTTATACCTGTAACTTTCCATCTCAACATATCAACAACAAGCCCACTATTATCACTATGCCTGTATTCCGGTAAAATTTCAGCATCAATAAAAAACTCTATTCTAAAGTTTTCAATTTTCTGAATATTGCCGTCATCCCCGACTGTAAACAAAGGTATGCTTATGCTGTCACTTAAATCAAGAACGTTATACTGATATTGCTTTGGCGATTCCTGCGCAATGTCCTTATTTATAATCTCCGTATCAACATACGGATAAGTATGAGTTCTGTTTTCAATCGAATACTCAAACGTTAAATCTTCCTCCATTCCTTTATACATTCCGCCTTCGGTTTCATAACCCGGAAGATTTTGATTTAAATCCAAAAGTGCGCTTTCTATACCCGACTCAGCCGCATAATAAGCTTTCCCTGAATTAATAATATCGTTTGTTATTCTCACTTCTCTTATAACAAGGTTACTTAATCCAAGAGCAAGGGTCATAAGAATTCCCATTATCAAAAATGCGATTATAAGCGCGCTTCCTTTTTGTGTTTTATTTATTTTCATATACTACAAATTTGTTTGATGGTCATAAACTCTTGAAGAAATTGTTGTTTGTAAATCCAACTCAAAATTACCGGCCTGTTCGTTTGCACTACGTATTGTTGTATAAATGCTCACGGCAGGCTGAAACTGAATTGCACCACACCCTATATTATTTGGGTCAAAAGGATCAACAAGGGGTGAAGCCTCAAAAACAAAATTATTTATCTCTATATTTTTTAGAACTATCTCCGCATACCCTTTTTCAAAACCTTCAGCTCTATTCCATACAAAAGTTTCCGGATCTTTTTGTTCTTTGTAGTAATAAAGTTTCTTTTTTTCATCTTGTAAATCATCCTCAACAAGAAACACAGTCCTTTCTGTACCTTGGTTATCAACAAGAGCAATATAATTTGATTTTGAAACGCCATTAAGTTCCAAACATCCGGCCGAAGTTGCAGTTTGCCCGCCTATTGAACCGGGACAACCGTAATCAACCGTTTTAGATCTAACCTCGCTTCCAATTAAATCAAAAACATATCTCATTTCCGAATAAACAGCCCTTACGGCATTCGCTTCTCTCTGCGATCTTGCAATATCAAGATAAGCGCTGCTCACGGATGTTATAAAAATCATAAAAATCGTGATTGCAACAAGCACTTCTATAAGAGTAAATCCTTTTTGTGTTTTTGTTTTTTTCATATGTGCTTTAATTTCCGGACTTCCAGTTAGTTAAAATGGTAGGTATTCTTACAGATTTTGTAACTCCTCTTTCATCCCATTCAACAACTGCAGTAATACCGATTTTCAAAGAATTCATATCTTCCGATACAGTTTCGTCATATGGAATTGTTTTTATTTCCACCCATCTTTTAAACCCGCTAAAACTTGTACCAATTTGATGTGTATACGCCGTATAATCAGATCCTCCTCCGTAATAAAGTTTGCTAGCCTCATCATTATAAACCGCAATTTCCCACGGAGCTGCCGACCTCACGATTCCTTCACTGTTAACAACATCCAATGACTGAGTACATCGATCACCTGTAAAAAGTGAATGTTTTTTTTCAATTGTATATTTACCGTCTTCAAAAAAAGTCTCGCCAAAAAAATTGTATTCATCGCTTCCTCTCCAATTTTGATTTTGAAGCCAATTGCTGTCTCTAACGTTTCTAAATCCTTCCACAGCTTCCTGTGCAAGATTATATGCAATTATTCTGTTAACATTGTTTCTGTTTGCACGCATTGAGGAAACAAGAAGATTCGTTGCCGTTAAAATAATTAAAACAACCAGTGACATTGCAACAATCACCTCCGGTATGGAAAATCCTCTTTTTTTGTTGTGGGTATTATTCATTTTGAACAAATGTTTGTGAGTAAACGCTTCCCGTTAAAACATTAAATACAACTTCCCTCTTATTTAAATCATCATCCGAATCAGGGTAACCTACGACCACCCTAAGCTCCGGATTATCCTGCGTAACGGCAGGCTTTTTAAATTCTATATTTCCATCCGGCGGCGCGAAAAAAATCTGCATTTCATCTTCAATGTCATTTCCATAGAATGATAAATTCTTAATTATAATATCTTCATCTTGATCCAAGATCCTTAATTGCTTTGCATTTTGAATATCACATTGAGATCCCTTCTGTTTCAACCTGTCATAATTTGCTGTAAGAGGAGTTATAAACTCACCTTTTTTAACGGTGAATCCAAAACACAATGAAACCGCATCTGCAATTTCCAAGTCATCTTCAAGGTAATAACCCGCGCGTGTTTTATCACGTGCTTCAACTATGGTTGACTGTAGATAATTAACAGCTATATCTAACTTAACCTTCTTTCTTACGACACCATAACTTGAAACTCCAATCAGAATAACCATACTTATAACCGCAAGGACTATAAGTATTTCAACCAAGGTAAAACCTTTTTTTTTTGATTCTGATACTAACATTAAACAAGCTTAGTTAAATCAAATATCGGCATAAGTATTGCCAAAGCAAGCAGGGCTACAACTATACCAACAAATAAAATCATCAACGGTTCAAAAAGCGAAGTAAGTCTTTTAAGCGAATTATCTATCTCTCTATCATAATGATCCGCGATCTTTTGAGAAATCGAACCGATAGCCGCTGTTCCCTCGGCGATATTCAACATCTGAGTAACTGTTTCAGGAAAAAGGAATGGTGCATCTTCAAGATTAGCTGAAATCTTTTCACCAGACTGAACCTTTTTAATCACTTCCCATATTTTAACTCTGTAAGGAGCACTGTCTATTGAGCTGCCTATAATTTGAAGTGTCTTTAACACCGGCAATCCCGATTCAACCAATATTCCAAGCAAACTTATAAAGCGTAAAACCAAAACTTTTCTCATTAAAGCGCCTACAACCGGAATGCGAAGTTTAAAATAATCACTTTGAAATTTTCCAACCTCGGTTCCTCTGTAAACTTTGTAGAGCAGATAAATTACCAGAACGGTAATTGCCACAAGCCACCAATAACTTCCAATGAATCCGCTTATTCCTATAAGGATTTTTGTAGCCGTAGGAAACTGATCCTGCGATAGACCTCCCTCTTCCAACAAATTTATAAGAGTCGGAACTATCCACACCATCATCGCTGTAGCAACCCCAAGCAAAACAAGAAGAACTATAACCGGATATGTTGCTGCGGTAATAAGTTTTACCTGCAAAGCGTGACTCTTTTCAGTCTGATCTGAAAGTTTAAAAAGCATTTTATTTAAATTTCCGGCAGCTTCTCCAGCTCTTATTACTCCAAGTTCCGCATCTGTAAAAACATCCGGAAATCGAGCCATTGAATCCGAAAGTGAAGCTCCACTTGAAGTTGAATACGACAATGTATTTAAAATTCTTTGAAATCTTAAATTTTCGGTTTTGTTGGCAAGCACTTTTAAAGTCTGAAGCATGGGAATACCCGCATCTATCATCACCGCCATTAAGTGAAAGAAATAAGCTTTTTCTTTTAAACTAACCTTGGTGTTATCAATAAGGAAGTCATTCAGTTTTGTAAAAATTGAAGCTTTTCTATTGTCATAAACACCGTAAATTGCTGTTTCTTTTTTCTTTGCTCCCCTTTTTGAAATGCCGGAAAGAAGTGATTTTACTTTATCACTCGATTCATCCTTTTTTTGTTGATCGTCATATTGATTAGACATGAATTTGTTTTAAGTTAGACACTAAAGATAGTAAGCCTCTATGTTAAGACTCATGTTTTCAAGCCCATTCTCAAGAACCTGAACGCCCATTGTATTAACACTGAATTTTCGTCCGTCTTTTTCGAGCGCCTTTAGAAAATTAATAATATTTTTATGAGTACCCGAAACATTTGTTGTAATTGAAAGAACGCTGTAATTACCATCTTTATTATTACTTACACCAAAGCTTAAAGAATTTATTGTTGCTTCATTTTCTTCGGAATATTTTGCCAATGTACGTATAATTTCACCCTGCTGAAGATCCTCAGGGATTAAATTCAACACATCATTCTGCGTAACTTCTCCACCGCTAAAAGAATCCTTAACGGACTGCAATCTGCTAAGTTCGCTTTTAATTTTATTCAGTTGAGTTTCCTTCTGAGCAAGATCCGCCTTTAATTGATCAAATGAATCTTTCTTTGGAAAAACAAAAATGAATAATCCAACAACAGCCACAACAAGAAGAACCACTGATAGAACTCTTGAAAAGCTAAAATTGGATTGAATTGGTTTTTGTTCGATAGACATATGTTTTTATTTTTAATTATTATTTTCTTGGAACATCAACTTCCCCACTTGCGGAATTCTCCTCTGTGTATGAAGGTTTATAAGTAACATTTAGTATGAACGAAAGCACAGTTTCTTCATTTTCTGAAACACTTTTGCTGATTGAAGGAACAAAAGCTTCGGCAAAATCAGGATTTTCATTAAACGCATCTATTGTTTTTGCAACAGAATTCAAAAGCTCCCTAACATCGGCTGAAGGATATGTTCTTGCATTAAGTGTAAGTCTTCCGCCTTCGGCTCCACTGTAAGAAGTAAATTCAACAAGAGCGCGCAAGGCCACAAGGTCCTTTGGAGTTATACTAACAATTGCAGCCATAACTTCAGACCACTCAACTTCACTTGAAGAAATCACTTCAAGAGCGGAAACGGCATTTTGAGCAGAAACAATGTCATTCGACTTTAAATCTTCCAGCTGATTGTTTATTTCAGCTATTTGTTGATCGACATTTGCTATCTGGTCGTTCATAGCCTTTGCCTGCGAGGTATAGTAACCAAAACCAAGCGCGACCCCAAGAACGAATATAAATGCCAGGAAAAGAATGAACGGGAATTTTTTTGTTGAATGTTCCATAATTGCGATTTTTTATTTTTATTTTGTTTATCTGTATATTATACTATTAAATCTAAGGGAAATCAATAAAGGAAGCGATAAATGGGATCTGAAAATCGGTCAAAAAATCCGCATGAAAGAAAAAACTTCATAATGAAAAATGAGACTTTTACGTGTAACCACTGCGGAAAAGAAAACGACTCCCTTAAAGGTGGCTGCAGGAATCACTGCAAACACTGCCTTTATTCAAAACATGTTGATGATAAAATCCCCGGAGACAGAGGCAGTAAATGCGGAAATTTAATGAAACCCCTGGAACTGGACAATTCCGGATCAAAGGGTTATGTAATTATTCATAAATGCATCAAATGTGGCAAAGAAATAAGGAATAAAACGGCTCCGGACGACTCAATCGAGGCAATTATCGCACTAAGCACACATAAAGAGCTATGAATACGAAAATTTTTAAAAATATTGTTGATAATATACGGCCCAAAAGTACGGTTATTTTGGCTTTTTCCGGAGGACCTGACTCTGTATATCTGTTTCATCAGCTTTTGGAAGCCAAAAAAAAGGTTTCTTTTAAAATTATTCTGGCACACTTAAATCACAAGTTAAGAGGCAAAGAAAGCGACAAAGATGAAAAGTTTTGCCTGATTTTTGCCAAAGAAAGCAATACTCCAATTGAAATTGAGAAGAAAAATATAGCTGCCATAAAAGGAAATTTGGAAGATAACGCAAGAAAATCAAGATATGTTTTTCTGGAAAAAGTAAGACAAAAATATAAAGCCGATTTTATACTCACGGCACATCATCTTGATGACAACATGGAAACGTTTTTAATGAACTTTTTAAGAGGTTCGGGGCTAAAAGGCCTTAGCGGGATGCAGATAAAATCATTCAATATACTTAGGCCGCTTCTTGGAATAACAAAAGATGAAATACTTAAATATTTGAAGGAGAACCACATAAGCTTTTGTACGGATAAAACAAATTTTGATGATTCTTATACAAGAAATAACATAAGAAAAAACATCGTACCTCTTTTGAAAAAAATTCAACCATCTTTAAAAGACGTGTTTTTACGCAACTGGGAAACGCTTTCCGAAACACAACAATTTATAGATAGAGAAGCCGAAAAATGGATTAGAACAAACATGAGAATTCGTTACAAAGTCCCGATTGAAAAATTCAAAAATGTTGATAGATTCATGCAGGCGGTGATTATAAAAAATCTTTTTAATTTGTATCACCAAACAAACGACAATCTTTCAAAAGACATGGTCGAAAGGGCCCGGAAAATAATAAATGAAGAAAAAACCGGTAAAAATGTGCCTTTTGGCAAAAACACTTTGCTCATTATCAATTATGATTCATTTGAAATAACCCCGAAGAATAAACAAAAACAACTTACAAGAAAGAAGTTGAAAATTCCGGGGGAAACGGAATATTCGAATATTAAAATATCATTAAAGATAATTAAAAAAACTCCGAAAAATCTTTCAAAAAACATTTATCTAGATTATTCAAAATGCGATTTCCCTTTATATGTAAGGGGGAAAAAAGATGGCGATAAATTCAGGAATATAGGCATGAAGGGAACCCAAAAATTGCAGGATTTTTTTGTTAATAAAAAAATTCCCAATAATAAAAGAGGCCTTATCCCACTTATTGTAGACAAAAATGATGAAATAATAGCGGTCGGAAGCATGGCTGTGTCAGATCTTCACAAAATAACTGCCAATACCAAAAAAATCATATCTGTTAGCTTTTAACCTGCACTTGAAAACAAGCAGAAATAAAGTAAACTGTAATTACTTTGCCTAATAAATTTGTCATGGATTCAAAAATTAAACTTCCTCAAAATAAACCAAGAAACAGCTTTTTCTACCTTATAATGGCAGCCCTTATTATAACCGCTGTCGTTATTATTTTTAATCCGGGAGACGGAGCAACAAAGAAGGTAAGCATGAATACCTTCCTTGAACAGGTAAAAAATGCCGAGGTAAAAGCAATTGAGGTTAAGAATGAAAGAATAAATATTACGCTTGTTGATGACACAAAAGAGTTCGCATTCAAGGAAAAAAGTGAAACATTAAGAGAAATTCTTCAGGGAGTTCCAAGTGACATTGTTAACGATATAGATACGGAAATAGTTTCAACGGAAGGAGAAGAGCTTTGGTACGGTTTACTTATGAGTATAGTTCCATTCCTTCTTATAATAGGCTTTTTTGTATTCATGATGAGACAGGCTCAAAGCAGCAATAATCAAGCCATGTCTTTTGGTAAAAGTAAGGCAAGGCTCACAGATAAAGAGAAGAATAAAACCACGTTTAAGGATGTAGCTGGGGCAAAAGAAGCAAAAGAAGAACTTATAGAAATAGTGGATTTCCTTAAGACTCCTGCAAAATACACTCAAATGGGAGCCAAAATTCCAAAAGGAGTTCTTTTGGTGGGAGGACCGGGAACCGGAAAAACATTGCTTGCAAGAGCTGTTGCGGGAGAAGCAAACGTTCCATTCTTTAATATTTCAGGTTCTGAATTCGTGGAAATGTTCGTTGGTGTTGGAGCAAGCCGCGTAAGAGACTTGTTTAAAAAAGCCAAAAGGAACGCACCGGCTATAATTTTTATTGATGAAATTGATGCTGTGGGAAGACAACGTGGGACCGGACTTGGAGGAGGACACGATGAACGCGAACAAACTTTGAATCAGATTCTTACAGAAATGGATGGTTTTGAAAAAGACACGAATGTTATTGTAATGGCTGCCACAAACAGACCTGACGTACTTGATCCTGCTCTTATGAGACCGGGACGTTTTGACAGAAGAATCGTTGTTGATATGCCTGACATCGAAGATCGCGAAGCAATACTTGGAGTACACGCAAAAGGAAAACCTTTAACAAAACTTGTTGATTTAAGAAATATAGCCAGACAAACTTCAGGCTTTTCCGGAGCAGATCTTGAAAACCTTATGAATGAAGCTGCAATTCTTGCTGCAAGAAGAGCTAAAAAAACAATTTCGATGAAAGAGCTTCAGGAATCGATAGAGAAAGTTATGATGGGCCCTGAAAGAAAATCCAGAGTTCTTTCCAAACATGAAAAGGAAATTACCGCATATCATGAAAGCGGACACGCAATGATAGGACATATGCTTCCAAATTGTGATCCGGTACATAAGATCTCAATAATTTCACGCGGAATGGCTCTTGGAGTAACCTGGTTTTTACCTGAAGAAGACAAGCATCTCTACACAAGAAGCAAATTTGCGGATGAACTTGTAAGCCTTCTTGGAGGATATTGCGCCGAAGAACTTGTATTTGGAGAAATGACAACAGGAGCTTCAAACGACCTTGAAAGAGCAACAAGCATAGCCAGAAACATGGTCACTCAATATGGTATGAGCGAACTTGGACCGGTTATTTATGGAGAAAGAAACCATGAAGTATTCATTGGAAGAGATTTTGGACATGTTAAAAACTATTCGGAAGAAATGGCGAAAAAAATCGACGCACAGATAACCAGCTTTATAGACGTTGCTTACAAAAGAGCAAAAGAAATTTTAAGCAAAAACAGAGAACTTCTTGATAGAATTGCAAAAAGCCTTATTGAAAAAGAAACTTTAACCGGTGAAGAATTCGCATCTTTCTTCGGAGAAGTTAAAGTTCCAAAAAAAGTAATGTATTCAAAAAGCACCATAAAATAAGGAAAACTCATGAAAAAAACATTATCAAAACAGCCACCTGTGGTTTCTCAAAGCCTTTATGACGAAGATTCAATCGACGGACAATTGGCATTGGATGTTTATCAAACAAATTCTCACATTGTTATTTTAGCCCCTATAGCCGGTGTTAAAATCGAGGATATGTCGGTGGAAATAAGCGATGACGTTCTAACAATAAAAGGCCATCGCCATATGGAACACACCGTTCAGGAGGAAAATTATTTCACACAAGAATGCTTTTGGGGCGATTTTTCAAGATCTATTGTACTTCCGGCGTCCGTTGATACAAACAGCATAAGTGCTGATTTTAAAGACGGCGTACTGGAAATAAAAATACCGAAGATTGAAAAAATAAGATCAAAAGTTATCCGAATTAAAACTTCTAAAAAATAATTATGTATAAACCTATAAGAAAAGCGGTACTTCCGGCTGCCGGTTTTGGAACCCGTTTTCTGCCTGCTACAAAAGCTCAACCAAAAGAAATGTTGCCGATAGTTGATAAGCCGGTAATACAATATCTCGTAGAGGAAGCTGTTGAATCCGGAATTGAAGAAATAATAATAATAACCGGAAGCAGTAAAAGAGCTATCGAGGACCATTTTGACTATAATTTTGAGCTTGAGTACATGCTTGAAAAAAAAGGTAAAAAAGAACTACTTAAAAAAGTTCAGAATGTAAGAAATCTTGCGAAATTCGTTTATGTAAGGCAGCCAATGCCAAGAGGAGACGGAGACGCAATTATGAGAGCAAGAGATGTTGTTGGAAACGAACCATTTGCAGTACTTTTTGGAGATGACCTTGTTGATAGCAAAGTTCCAGCCTTAAAACAGCTAATCAACATTTATGAAAAAACCGGGTCAAGCGTAATAGGCCTTAATAAAGTACCAAAACATGACGTTGATAAATACGGCATAGTGGCTCCAAAGTCATCAGATGGAAGAACCCATGTAATAGACTCTCTTGTTGAGAAACCAAAGCAAGAAGATGCCCCTTCTGATTTGGCAATTATAGGAAAATACATTGTAACTCCGGAGATTTTTGAGGCTCTGGATAAAGCTTCGGCATCAAAAGACGACGAAATAAGACTTATAGACGGGTTTAGAACACTTATAAATACACAAAAAATTTACGGTTATGAAATTGAAGGCAAAAGATACGACACAGGACACACCCTTGGATTCATCAAAGCAACCCTGGATTTTGCACTTAAAAGAAAAGAGCTTTCATCAGACTTAAAAGAGTATATAAGGTCTCTTGATTTGAATTAGGTATTTGAGGTATAATTACCTGAAATAAAAAAATAAAAACAAAAAACATGTCTGAAGAACGCAACTTTCTTATTCAGGAAGCGGAGCAGCTTAAAATGGATGGACATCATGCCCAGGCCATTGCGCAGTGTGAAAAGATACTTTATTCAGACTTAAATTGCACTGAGGCATATGAAGAAATAGGGGACAACTATTTGAGTCTTCGCGAATACGATAAAGCAAAGAAAGCCTTAACGCAGGCAGTTAAAACAAATGCAAGGAGCGCAAATGCAAACTACTTGCTCGGTTTTATGTATTCTGCAATCGGTGATTTTAAGAAATCGGTTAAATATTTGGAAATAGCCGACGGATATGAAGCAAATCATCCTGAAATTTTAAGATGCCTTGGATGGTCTTTGTATCATGACGGCCAAAGACAGCGCGGAATAGTCCTTTTAGAAAGAGCACTTGCTCTAAGCCCTCAGGATTCACTTATTCTTAGCGATCTTGGCGTTTGTTACTTAAACAGCAAGAAATTTGACCGTGCTTCGGTTCTTTTTAGAACAATTTTGGAAATAGAACCTAACAACGAAAAGGCAAAAGAATGCCTTAATGCTGTAAGATTCTTCAAACACGAATACACAAAGCTTAAAGAGAGAAACAACAAGCTCTCTTAAAAAGCCACAGACCTTATACGGACCTTTTTCCCTTCTTGCGTAATATACGCAAAATCGTATAATGTTTTAGCTGACTTTAGGATTTCGTGATCGCCGTGGCTTTTAGCCAAGGAGGAAAGTCCGAACACCACTGAATAGGGTAACTGGTAACGCCAGCCGTCGTTTATAGCAATATAGACAGCAGGGAAAGTGCCACAGAGACAATACTATGCACGCTTGCGTGCAGAAAGGTGAAAAGCCCCGCCAAGCGGGGAGACCCCGAGTAATCGGGATCACTAGGCAAACCCTACCTGGTGCAAGGTGGGATGGTAGTAAGGGAATTTACCTCATTCTAAGGTCCCCTTCTACCCACCGCTAGACTCATTGCGCAAGCAATCCGAGTTAGATAGATGATCACACTCTCGAAAG
>Ga0265297_10010627_pt1 | contig 11509 bp, 12 predicted proteins | sample Munlanlwell13791_FD_192502 | JGI IMG/M metagenome (GOLD analysis project Ga0265297, IMG submission 192502) | Leachate microbial communities from a municipal landfill in Southern Ontario, Canada - Leachate well 137-91 | ecosystem: Engineered > Solid waste > Landfill > Unclassified | place...
CCCTGAGTCGACCGGACCTTTTGACGCGCTGGTCGGCGATGGCCTCGTCTCGACCGACCACGCCCCCGATGCTGACGGCGACGTTTATTATGCTCTGACCGACACGGGCCGGAAATGGCTTGAGGCTGACGGTAAGGGCGGCGAGGCGACCAAAGCGCCTCCGAAGCAGCAATTCGTTCCAGCGCCTCGCCCTGGTTCGCCAGAAGCTACGCGAGAAGTCGCCGGGCCGTCGCCGTTGCCGGCTATTTCAAGCGGCTTCGACACGGAAGCGGCGACTTGGAATGAACCGCATCGCCAGCGCGGCCGGCGACATGAGGCGGATCACGAGGCGTTTCTCGCCGAGCTTGATCTGGATAATGCTCCTGTGGGCGGTTCGAAGCATATCGCCGTGACCGAAGCCATCCCGAAGCCTTGGCTGCACTATTACCGAGTCATTTCGCTCGTTAATAAGCGCTTCGCGACGCCGCGTCTTAACCCGGACGGTTCGCCGGAAATGAAAGAGCGCACGAATCGTAAGACGGGGGAGTTGAAAAATTACCCCACGTTTGATTATTCCAAGCGCTTTCTGATTTATCAGGCTAAGAAGGATGATCCGAAAGGTCCGGGGGCGCGAGTTAAGCGAGTCGTCTAATGCGCTTGCCAAATTGGCTGTGCCCATGGGAAAAGCTTCGCGAGGATAACCAAGTCCTCGCGAGCGCCCTGCTTTTGCTCCTTAGAAAGGTTGAAAATATGAACAATGCCGAAACTGCCGCTGTGCTGACTGCGCTAGCGGCTTCCGTTGACCGGGCTGTCGCCAAGCTCGGCGCAATGCACGACGATGCGGCCATGGCCGATGCTATCGCGCAGCGCGATGCAGCCCTGTCCGACCTCATGGAGATGCGGGACCAGATGGAGCAGCTTCAGGCGAGGCTTGACGCTGTCGCTCCGCCGATCTAAATTCAATCTTGTTCAAGCCATGAACACTCCCGCACTAAGCAACTTAGCCCCGTTTCGGCGGGGCTTTTCTTTGCCCACAGTTATGCTAGGCTTGCGGCGACGTGATTGATAGCCGGAGGACGTGACATGGCGGTAGTGCGCGCGACAGTTTCTAACCCGACTTACTTGCCATCGACGTTGTCCGTATCAGGCGTGATCGCAAGCGGCGCGTCTCTTTCCGAAGTGTTCGATCTCGGGCAGCATCGTCTGTGGGCGATCCAAATGCCGGCGGCGTGGACGGCCGCTGGGCTGACGTTTCAAGCGTCGCTAGACGGAATTAACTATTTCAATTTATTCGATAACAATAACGTGGAGGTGACGTGGACGGTTGCAGCCGCACAGTTTCAATACGAGTTGTTTCCGGCTAAATGGTTAGCTATTCGATGGCTTAAAATTCGGAGTGGAACGAGTGGAGCGCCTGTTAATCAGGCCGCAGAGCGTGTGCTTACCGTTGTGGCAGTGCCGTAATGGATCATAAAAAAATAAAAACGCTGGGCGGCGGTGGTGGACCTTTTGCGCAAATTGATCTAGCGAGCGGCTCACTTCCGGCATGGTTGTCGTTCTCCCGTGCAAGCGGTGCGATGCAGTATGACAACACTGGCAAATTGATATGGGGTCCGGAGAATCTATTTACTAACAGCGCACTTGCTGGCGCAGTTTCCGGGACGCCGGGCACGGCCCCGACGGCTTGGTCTTACGCATTAGGTGGGGGGACATCAGTCGTCGCTACTGATCCTAATTTTGGGGGCAATTCTATTGCAATAACTGTGGCTGCTAATCGTCAAGTTATATCAAGAGTTGTCGCAGTTAAGGCTTTTGAGACTTGGATTTTTTCAGTTTATGCGACGACAACGGGCGATATTACTTTATCAAATATTCTGCATCTGTCTGCGGCTCCAGCGGGCACCGTATGGATAACAAATATTTACGTCGATGGCGTTTTGACGGCCTCCTCGGCGATCATACCCGCTGGAACGTATCGTTTTTCAATCGTCGCTGTAGTTGCCGCAACAAGCGGTAATATTACTTTTCGCACTGGCGCTGGGTGCTCTAGCAACGTTACGGGCACTGTGAAAATATGGGCGACACAAGCCGAGCGCGTCACCTATCAAGTTTTGCCTAGGACATACCTACCGTCCGCACTGGCTGCGGCGGTTTATGGTCCTCGTTTCGACTATGATCCTGTAACGCTCGCCCCGCGAGGTCTGTTGCTTGAGGGCGCTAGAACGAATGTCGTTCTGTGGGGGCGCGATCTGACGAATGCGGCGTGGACGCTCGGCGCGACCATGACGCGCGCCAAAAATCAGACTGGCATTGACGGTGTGGCCAATTACGCGAGCAGCCTCACAGGCGGCGCAGTAGCCGCCACAAATACAATTCTACAGGCTATCGTCCTGGCTAATTCAGCGCGCTTCCACTCCGCTTACATTAAGCGACTTGTGGGGACTGGCGTCATCGAAATGACGATGGACAATGGCCTAACATGGGTAGACGTGACCGCGCAAATTTTCGCAGCGTGGAGCCGCGTGACAATCCCGACACAGACGCTCGCTAACCCCACTGTAGGCTTCAGGATTCAGACGAACGGCGACAGCATAGCTGTTGATTTTGTACAGAATGAGGACGGCGCGGTAGGCCCGTCCATGCCTATCTATGTAGATGGAACGATTGACACGCGAGCAGCGGACGTTTGCTCATTTATTGGTGCGGGGCTCGTCCCGTTCAATAGTAGCCAAGGCGCGATCATTGTGCAGGCGCAATCAGAGTTTGGTGGTGCTACAGGCCGCTTGGTCGCCGGTTCTGCCGCCGGTAACTCCTATCTATATGAAGACGTTGGCATCGTTAAGTCGGATAATGGAACGACTGTCCTAAGCAGCGGCGTTTCGTCTGTGGGTGCTTATAGTTCATTTGGTTTTGCGTGGGACAAAGTAGCGCCTAGCCGCAGACTACAGGCTACAGGAGGACTGCTAATAAGCGCTGCCGACGCGCCCAACATTGGTGCAACTACACAATGGTTAGGCTCAATAAATGGAACGTCAAATTTTTCATTTGCATGGTTTAAGAAAATTAGTGTGTATAATACACGTTTAACTGATACAGAATTCTCGCAAATAGTTGATACTTGAAAGGGTAAGGTCGACAGCGTGCCAGACATAATTGATGTTAGAGACTTTGGTGTTACGATGGATGGCGCGACCAATGATGGGCCGGCGCTGCTATCGGCAATTCAGTCCGCATTATCACTTAATAAGCGCGTCTATATACCGGGAGGAAGGTTGCGTATTTCTACGCAACAAACAATCACTTATTCTGGAAATTTATCTATCATTGGAACACCTTACACAACTATCGAACTAGACTTACTTCCACAACCGCTTAGATTCGCGGCGGCGCTTAGATTATCGACGACACTATCTCTTGATGCGGCTATCGGTGCTAAATCACTAATTTTATCGTCTGTTGATGGGTTGTCTGTGGGCGATTTAGTGTATTTGGTGACAAATACACCTGTTGATTCTGCTTACTCTTACAAGAAACAAGAGGTATCTAGTATAATTAACATTATTGGTGCAGAAATTTTTCTTTCCGATGCGCTGGCGTTACCCTTCACTGTGGCGGAAACAACGGTTTCAATCTACGCTCCAGCCACACTGCGTATTGATGAGATAGGTTTTAAGAGCATTGGATCGAATACTGTGGGGTTAAGCCTGCTACAACGTTCTCGATTGAACAATATTAGGTTGACAGGAGATAGTGGACGAACAACCGATCAATTATATATACAAGGTTGTCGTGACCTTATAGCAAGGTCGATTGATATAAATGGAGGTCGTTATCCTGTAGAAATTACAAACGCTAGTCGCCATATTTTATTTGATGGAGTGAGCGCGATTGGTTCTCACCATCCTATTGACACAAGCACTTGGTCGAATGATGTTACTATTAAGAATATGAGCGCAATAAACGTTGTAAGCGCGATCGAATCTCATCCATCTATAGACGTTAAGTATGAAGATTGTAATGTAGAGTGCAATTACCCTTCAGGTGGAATAGGGTTGCGGTGCCTTGGCGGGCATGTGAAGCGTTGCAAAGTTACCACGACTGCCCAATCTGGCGTGATGGACGATCAAGGGCCGATCATGAATGCGGCCTATCAAGCGTTATCGCAGAAATACACGCGCGTTTATGATGAGGTCGAAGCCCCACAAGCTGTGCTCTCGGCGCGGGACATGGGCGGGCTAGAAATACGCCGGAGCGTTGCGGCGAATGTCAATGTGGATGGGACAGGGAGCAGACTTGGTTACGTCGAGATAGACGACAAGACTAAGATTGTTGATCTTGCATCCGAAATGGTGCTGTCTCGCATTCCTGTCCGTTCGCACAAGCACCATGTGTGGGTCGCACCATATATTGATGGTGGTTTTTCTGTTCTAAATCCGCGCCGCACTCCAGGGCTTGGGTTTGCTCCTGAAATGCTCTTCAAGGCGACGCTGCGGGAAGACCCGAGCATCGTTGCGGGAACGACAGTAACAATTCCGGTCAAGTTGTTTACTCATTACGGCATTCAAGAAGTCTCCTTGCGTCATCTAACGATAACTGTAAAAGCAATTAGTAGCACAGACGGAACAGCAATTAAAAAATATCAGGCCATTCTGTTCACAGGCTCGCCGTCAGCGCTCACGCTGTCCACAGGGCAGTTAGCGCCGTCGTCTATTTCAGCTTTAACCGTAGATATTACCAACATGGCACGGCATTTTTATGATGAGATTGTCGCGGAAGCTGGCAATCCTGCCACAGAATATAAGAAATTTTGGGTGACGTTTGATGTCGTCGTAACATTGCCAGCGACAAACCGACGGGTGCAGTATGTTGAGCTTGAGGTGGAAGAAATTAGAACGGCCGCATCATGATAAAGCAAAAACCAGCTAAATCGGTCGTAAAACAAAAACCCACGCCTATTGTCGCCAAGCCTCCTGCACGGTCTATTCGGTCCGTTCTGTGGGAGCAGCGAAAGGGGGCGACGCGGGGCCAGCTTGTCAAAAGGTTTACGGAAGCGCTCTATGCAGACTTCGAAGAACATGGCGAGGACGCAATCGCGCAGTGCAGGATGTTCTCTCCAGATGTTTATGTTAAGGTGATTGCCGGCTTAATGCCGAAGGAAGTTCAGATATCAACCGAGAAAGAGCTGACAGACAGTGAGCTTGAGCTTGCCCTCCTACGATATATCGCCTCAGACGTTGCAAAGGTTGTCGAGGGACGACAAGGAGGACTTCCTCAAATTATTGAAGGAGAAGCAACGAAGGAAGGCGAGAAATAGGCTGGCGGACTATCGTCCTTACGCCAAGCAATTGGAGTTTCACGCGGCCGGGTTAATCCATAGAGAACGCTTGTTTTGCTCAGCGAATCAAGTCGGTAAGACGTATTCCGGTGCGGCAGAAATGGCTTTTCACCTAACTGGACGCTACCCACAGGGCTGGCCGGGGCGTAAATTCGACAAGGCTGTGCGAGCTTGGGCGGGCTCTACAGGCTACCAGGCGACACGTGACGGCGCTCAGCGCTTGCTTGTGGGCGAGCCTAAGAATGAGGAAATGTGGGGGACGGGGGCCATTCCTGGCGACGCAATCATCAACACAACGCGGGCGACAGGCGTTCCGCATGGGTTGGACGGTGTGACCGTGCGCCATGTGAGCGGCGAGATAAGCGTGCTAGGTTTTAAGAGTTATGATCAGGGCCGCGAGAAATGGCAGGGCGAGACGCTGGATGTGTGCTGGCTTGATGAAGAGCCCGATATGGATATCTACATTGAGGCGTTGACGCGAACTAATGCAACAGGTGGAATGGTTTATTTAACGTTTACGCCGCTCAAAGGGATGAGCGATGTTGTTGAAATGTTTGTTCGGGAGTGCGGAATATGAAAGCTGAAATTTTTCTCGCCGCCTTCTTTGGGCTTGGCTGCTTATTCGTCGCGATGTTTTTCTTCGAGGCAATCCTGGTCGCGGCGGGAAGATGAGTAACGCTGCAATGACAACAGATGATTGGAAAGAACTTACTAAGTTAATTGTTGAATCAATGCAGTCTTCAGATTTTTGTTATGATAATGTTTGGGCGCAACAAATCATCAATCATGGATATTGGGGAGCATGAGTAGACACATTACCCGTATGACGCTTGCCGATGCGGAGCATATTCCGCCTGAGCAGCGACAAGCAATCATTGACAGCTATCCGCCGCATGAACGCCGCGCTCGCGTCGAGGGCTTCCCGGCGCAAGGTTCGGGGGCCGTCTTTCCTTTCGAGGAAGACCCACTGCGCTGTGAGACTTTTGCTATTCCGGCGCACTTCGTCCAGATTAACGGCGTTGACTTTGGCTTTGACCATCCTTTCGCGGCTTGTCACTGCGCTTGGGACCGCGAGGACGATATTTGGTATGTGTGCCGCACTTATCGCGATAAAGGAGGCTCCGCCCCGATCCATGCGGCTGCTATGCGGCCTTGGGGCGTTTGGGTTCCTACAGCGTGGCCGCACGACGGCTTGCAGCACGACAAAGGCTCCGGCGCGCAGCTTGCCGAGCAGTATCGTGATAACGGTGTGAATATGCTCTATGAGCACGCGACACATGAGGCAGGCGGCTTCGGACTTGAGGCCGGTATTGCGGAAATGTCCGAACGGATGCAAACTGGTCGCTGGAAAGTCTTCAACGGCAACGAAGACTGGTTCGGCGAGTTTCGTCTGTATCATCGCGAGGACGGGAAGATTATCAAGATAAGGGATGATTTACTTTCTGCCTCTCGCATCGCTCTTATGATGCGACGTTTCGCTTCCGCTCCGCCCGTAAAGACGCGGCGTGAGCGCTCTGTGGGCACAGGCAACCGCCTCAACTGGATGGCGTCATAATGGCAGATGATTTTCTCGACGCTGACGAAGATTTCACCATGTCGCCACGCCGTCGGGAGGCCGACGAGCCTGACCCCGGGAAGTTGACGGCCAACCCGAAGGTTGAGGCCAAGGACGAGGATCATCATGAGGCGATGCAGCGCTGGAACCGCGGATGGGAGCACGACCGCCACAACATCCAACGCGCTTATGCCGACCTGAACTTTCTCGCCGGTTTTCAATGGCTTCAGGAACTTGAGAACCAGCGCCTTCAGGACGGCCGGCCGGTCCTTACATTCAATCGTTGCCCACAGTTTGTCCGCCAGGTTACTGGCGACATGCGACAGATGCGACCGGCGATCAGCGTTGTTCCGGTCGATAGCGGCGCAGATGAGAAAATCGCCGAAATTCGCGAAGGACTGATCCGCCACATTGAAGACGCGAGCTATGCCACGCTCGACGTTTACGTTGACGGTGCAGACAGTCAAGTCGCCTGTGGGATAGGCCATTGGGAAGTGGCAGGCGAATACGGTTCCGAAACGGATTATGAGCAAAATCTCGTGATTCGGACGATTGACGATCAAATCGGCGTCGTGTGGGACCCTGACGCACGTAAAAAGACGCGAACCGACGCCATGTTTTGCTTCGTTCCGGTCGATATGACTCGCGAAGCCTACAAGGCGACTTACCCGAAGTATCCTGTCAACGATATGGGAACTTGGGACGGGATTTATATTGACTATTGGTACGACGATGATCGCATTCGCGTTTGTCGTTATTGGTATAAGGTGAGAGCTAAGCGCAAGCTCGTAAAAATGCCTGATGGAACTATTCAGGACGTGACCGACGACGAAGATGCGCGGTTGCAATACGAAATGCAGGGCGGGATTTATTACGAGCGCGACGGCTTCGATATTTATCATCGCATGATGAATGGAACGGAATTTATTTCCGAGCCGGAGAAGTGGCCCGGACGCTTCATTCCGATCATTCCCGTTATTGGCGAGGAAGTGCGCGTGGGCGGTCGTATTGAGCGCCACGGAATTGTGCGGTTCCTTGCTGACCCACAGCGCGCTTACAACTACGCTCGTTCGACTGAGACGGAAGTTGTCGGACTTCAGCCGAAGTCGCCCTATCTCGGCACGGATGAGAATTTCAAGGACTACGCCGAGGAATGGGATACGGCGAACGTCAAAGCATGGCCCTATCTGCGCTACACGCCCGATCCGAAGAACGGGAACATCGCTCCGCAGCGCATCGCCGTCCCGCCTGTGTCGGGCGGTTTAGAGGTCTGCGTGCAGAATGCTCTCGCCGACATGCAGGGCGTTGTGGGCATTTACGCTTCGTCGCTTGGCGCGAAGTCGAACGAAGATAGCGGTATCGCCATTCGAGCGCGCGAGTCCCAAAGTGACACAGGGACGTATGTCTATATGTCTAATTTCGCTGTTGCGATCTCTCAGACCGCACGCATCCTTAACGATCTCATTCCCCATTATTACGACACGCCGCGCACGATTCGCATTCTTGGTTTGGACGGGAAATCGCATCAAGTTCAGATCAATCAGCCCCCGCCTTTTGCGTTGGAGGGCGTCACGCCGGATATGATGACGGATATCACTGTGGGCACCTACGACATTCAGATGTCTATGGGTCCGAGCTATGCGACGCAGCGCGAGGCTGCACGCACAGGGATGGCCGACTTCCTGAAGGCGTTTCCGCCAGCGGCTCCGATCCTTGGCGATATGTTCGCCGATCTACAGGACTGGCCGCAGAAAGAGGAAGTCCGCGAGCGGCTCCAGACGCTCTTGCCGCCGCCTATTCAGGCTCAGATCGCGCAGAAGGACGGGAAGCCTCCGCCGCCTCCACAGGAGCCGAACCCCATCGAAATGGCGCAGGCGCAGGCCGAAATGGCCAAGGCGCAGGGTTCGGCGCAGACGGCGCAGCTTGACGTGAAAAAGAAAGAGCTTGAGGTTGCGCAGCAGCAGCTTGTGAACATGCGCGCCGAGCTTGAGTTGATGGCGACACAGGAGAAAATCAACACTGGCCGGGCGTTCGACCCTGAGAAGCTGCAACAGTTCATTGCCGATACGGATAGCACGTTGCAGTTCCTGGCCGATCACGTCGCTGCATCTTTGGAGCCACAAGAACCAGAGGAAACGCCGACGGCTGAGCAGCCGGAAGCGGAAGAACCCGAGGAAGCCGCGAAGCCCACCAAGTCCGCCTCGCCCAAGATAAAGATCGAAGTCCCTGTGGGCGCAGCGCCGGAAGTTAACGGCGGCGAGAAACCAGAACTTGCGTCTTAATGTGAATAGTCTTAACATTAACTCGAAAGCTGGCGGTTTGCGCTGGCGACAGGAGATTTCATGAGCGGAAATTCATTGGTTGTTGAGCAGGCCCCTCCGCTGGCTCCCCCGACCGAGCACGCCGCGCAGATCGAAACCGACGCCGAATTTTTGGACTTGGATGCGGGCGACTCGTTGCTCGATTCCAAACCCGATGACGGCAAAGACACAACCGGCGATGAGCCGAAACCGGAAGTCGAAGCGAAAGAACCGCCGGAAGCGGAGACAGCGCTAAGCGATCCGGGCGACGAAACCGAGGACGAAGACGAGGATATTGCGGCGTTGCGAGCCGAGCCGGAAAAGCCGGCGAAGCTCTCAGGAAGCGCCCGCTTAAAGGCAAAGCTGGTCGAGGCTCAAGCTGAAATTGAGCGCCTACGGCAGGCTGTTCCGAAAGCGGACGAGGCTTCCGAACTTACCGCCGCAATCACTCGCGAAATCGGACCGCCGCCCAAAGAAGGCGATTTTGAGGACTATTTGGCCTTTCAAGAGGCCAAAACGGCTTACCGGACGGCTGAAATGCTGGTCGGTCGCGAACTGAAAAAGAACGCGGAAGCCGCCAAGGTAGCGCAGACGCAACAGAACAACGAAATCGTTGCGACGTTCCGTGAGCGCGCCGAGGATGTTCGAAAGATCGTCAAGGACTTTGACACTGTGGTCGCAGCCGCAACGGTCTCGCCCACAAACCAGGAAGTCGCAATGGCGATCCTGGAAAGTGAAAAAGGTCCGCACATCGCTTACTATCTGTCGAAGCATCCTGAAAAGGTTCTTGAAATCAATGACATGTCAACGCGTCGCGCGCTGGCGGAAATTGGTCGCTTGGAAGTTCGGTTGACGCCCACGCCAAAGAAGGAAAGCAAGGCTCCCGCTCCTGTTGCGCCTGTCAGAGGTAGTGCTCGAACTGAAGCCCCGGACCCTGAACGTATGTCGATGGAGCAGTTCGCGGCTTGGTACGAGAAACAAAAGTCAGCACGCGGTTAGCCCTTCTTTATTTTAACCGCTTAAATTCACCATGAAGTTTATCGGCGGCCGCTGCGTAAATCGCTGTAGCTTCTTTTGCTGTCGAAACTGTGCCTAAATAAATGCGTTTGCCGTGGCGCTGAATTTTAACAACGTATCTCCCGTAGCGTTTGTCTAGATGAATTCCACGCAACTGTGTCCCACTATCCGACCGAGTTCGGCGATTACATCCATTATCGGATGTAGTAGCTTCACGCAGCTCCTTGAATCTATTATCATCTTTATTTAAGTTCTTATGGTCAACTTCATCGGTAGGCCATTCACCTGTGACGTATAACCAAGCTAAACGATGCGCGGCGTAATTTCTTCTATTTATAATTATTCGTCGGTATCCTTTTGCGTCAAGGCTACCGGCAATTTTACCAACCATCCTTGCGTTGTCGCACGCTCGTATGTCTGTGCGGTGTTCCCAGCGGAAAATTCCCGTGGCAGGATCGTAATCAAGAATTGATCGGACGTAGTCCGCCGTGATATCTGTTTTGGACGCCATGTTCCGCCTCGAACGGTTCGTGGTTAGGGGCCGTCAGGCGCGGAAACGCTTGACGGTCCTAGCTTTATATTTTAAGCATTATCAGTCAAGGCCTTTCCATTGTTGCCGGCGTGATCGCTGGCGCGGAAAGCGATTAGTTGTAGCAGGCTGTCTAGCTAGCTCCTTTCGCTGCGCCGCGTATCAACACAACAATGGAGAAGTACAATGGCGAACTCCGTATTGACATATGGTTTAATCGCGAAGCGCGCGGTTCAGGTTCTCGAAAACAATCTCGTCATGTCCGCGCATGTCTACCGAGGCTATGAGGCGGAATACGCTCGCAACGTGAACGGCTACAAGCCGGGCGCGACGATCACGGTCCGCCGTCCGGCGGAATTTGTGGTTAATGACGGTCCTGTGGTCCAGATTCAGGACGCGCAGGAAGGTTCGGTTCAAATCACGGTGGACCGTCAGAAGAACATCGGCATGAACTTCACGTCGAAAGACTTGACGTTGGACATTACCGATTTCTCTGAACGGTTTATCGAGCCGGCCATGATCCAGATGGCGCAGATCATCGACAAGGATACGGCCAGTCTCACGGCGGATATTCCGAACTGGGTCGGAACGCCGGGCAATCTGCTGTCGAACTTCAACAGCTTCGCGGCGGCGACGCAACGGCTCGACGACACGGCCATCGGTTCTTCGCCGCGCTCGGCATTGCTGACTCCCGCTGACGCGCGTGGGCTGCAGTCGAACTTGACCGGCCCACAGTCGCTCTTTGCGCCTGATCTTGTCTCCAAGGTCTATCGTGAGGGGGCTATCCCGCCGAT
>Ga0265297_10010628_pt1 | contig 11506 bp, 7 predicted proteins | sample Munlanlwell13791_FD_192502 | JGI IMG/M metagenome (GOLD analysis project Ga0265297, IMG submission 192502) | Leachate microbial communities from a municipal landfill in Southern Ontario, Canada - Leachate well 137-91 | ecosystem: Engineered > Solid waste > Landfill > Unclassified | place...
GTTGTTACTCCAAAAGACAATGTTGTTAGTGCCGAATTTTGTCCCAAATCAATTGCTGACGAAACTAAATTTCCTGATCCATAATATAATAATTTTAACGATAAATACCCAGTTCCTCCCGGTCCTAATACCTGAGTTACTTTATTATCCAAGGCAGTACTATATGAATTAATACCCACTTGACCCGAACCATTATTTCCCCAACACCACATTGTTCCATCAGCTTTATAAATACAATTGTGCTCCCCTCCAGCAGCCAAACCCACTACATCTGTTAAAGTTCCAGTCCCTCCAGCACCACGTACTTGAACTGGTGATGATGTAGTACTTTGATAACTAATTGAATTACCTACTCCTAATTGAAACATATTGTTACTTCCCCAACACCAAACCGTGCTATCAGATTTTAAAGCACAAATATGTTTTGACCCTCCACTGATACTACTTATTCCATTCAATGTTCCTGTTCCTCCTACACCAACTACCTGAACTGGATATGCATAGTAGCTAGTACTAGTATTTCCCACTCCCAATTGACCATATTGATTGTTCCCCCAGCACCATACTGAATTATCTGTTTTAAGAGCACATGAACTACTGTTTGCACCTGACATACTACTTACTCCACTCAATGTTCCAGTCCCTCCAGCCCCCAAAGATTGTACTGGGAAGCTTTGGTTAGCTGTATTACCAATTCCCAATTGACCATATTGATTGTTTCCCCAGCACCACACCGTTCCATCAGTTTTCAAAGCACAAGCACGGCTCCCTGATAATGAAACTCCACTTACTCCACTCAATGTTCCAGCCCCTCCCGCTCCTAATACTTGCACTGGGACCTTTTGGTTAGCTGTATTACCAATTCCCAATTGACCAGAACTGTTACTTCCCCAACACCAAAGAGTGTTATCGGTTTTCAGTGCACAAGTGAAAAGTGATGATGAATGGCTAAACAACTTACTTACTTCAGTTAATACTCCAGTTCCACCTGCTCCTACTACTTGAACTGGATAACGAACACTATAAGGATAAGTATAATTAACCCCCAATTGACCAGAACTGTTATATCCCCAACACCACACCGTTCCATCAGTTTTCAAAGCACAGGTATGACTAGAACAAGCAACTATATCACTCACGTTACTCAATGTTCCTGTCCCTCCCTCCCCCAATACTTGCACTGGGACCTTTTGGTTAGCTGTATTACCAATTCCCAATTGACCATCAATATTTTTTCCCCAACACCACACTGTTCCATCGTTTTTCAACGCACAAGTATGTGCGTCGCCACCAACTATCGACATGGTATCACCAATTGTTAATTGGACTGCACCACTACCAGTTGTTTTAGAGTTTGTTAATACTCCAGCATCAAATTCATTGTCGTTTGTTTGTGTTGTTGATGTTGCTGTTGGACTAAAAGTTATTGATCCACTATCAAGTTGGATATTGGAATCTTTCGAAAAATATTTTGTCCATTCGGTTTGATAATTTGTATGATCAGGGAAGGTATTGTTATCCAATCCTCCCGACCAATCAGTTTGATTCCATGTGTAAGTTGCTGCTTCTATTTTTTGAGGCGTAAAAACCATTCCCAAAACTATCATCAAAAAAAATCCGGCAATTTTAAAAATACCAAATTTTTTGTATCCAAAAAAAGACAATTTCACTCAAATAATCTTACCTAAAAACCTACTCAAAAAATACACTCAAATTTAATTTACTTTTTATTTTTTCCAAGTTTCCAATTTTATTTCTCTGAATTTTTTTTCATTTATTTTTTTATAATTCAATTTAACCAATTCATCGGTCATATTTAACCCATGAATTTCTTGGCCATAGGGGATAACTACTATCTCATTTTCCACCGGTTTTGTTATCTTAAAATCTTTTATTTTTATTTCCGAATTATAATATTTTATTGGATCCGCAAATGATCCAATTAAATAAATATTTTGATTAGTATTTAAACTGGCTGTCAGATTTTTCCAATCTTCTCGATGCATGTTCGGATTTATTAAATAAATCAAACTAAAAATCAAAAATCCCAAAACTAATCCAGATTTAATTCTTGTACTTTTCAAATTTGCCAGTAATAAGGCTAATACTGGCACTAAATAAATAAATCGAAAATATTGTAGGAGTGGCGACTTAAATGAAAAAATAACTCCCAACATTATTGGTGTCATTAATAAAAATCCAAGCATTTTATTTTTAATCATTTTTACTGACGCTAATCCAAAAACAATTAGTGTCCATATTCCACCAACCCCATAATAAAACGTTTTTGGATACCAACTAATTTTTCCGATACAAAATTTAAGAGGAATTAATAACAAATTTTTTAAATTAACTTTTCCCAAAACCAACCCCCAATTTGTTACTTCGTTCAACATATTTCCCGAATATTTAAATTGAGTCAAAAGTAGGGGGCTAACCACTAATATCGCCAAAATTATTCCGACTAAATTTATTAAAAATAATTTTATTTTTTTGTTTACCAAAAAATATAAAAGCATTGCCCCAATAAAAAATATCGACCCATAAAAAGTTAAAAAACTCAAAAAAACCAAAATATTAAACCAGATATATTTTTTCTTAATTAAACAATAAAATGCCCCCATCAAAAACATAGTTACCAGTCCGTACATTCTCAATTCCTGTGAGAAAAAAATTATCAATGGATTTACTCCTACTAATAATGCTGCCCACAAACCTATATTTTCATTTTTTAATTCTTTTCCTATTTTATAGACCAACCAAATCACTACCAACGAAAAAATCACTGAACTTAAGCGCATAACAATTACGTTATCACCAAATATTTTTACCCAAAAATTCAAAAATAAATAATAAAGTGGCGGATGAAAATCACTTACCGAAAAATTGTTGATAATTGTATTTATAGGCATTTTTGCCACTTTTACTGAAATTGCTTCATCCAACCACATCGATTGATCAATTCCAATCAATCTAATCAAAAAACATATCCCCAAAATTATTTTAAGTTTTACTGTATTGATATTTCCCATAAATAATTACTGGCAAATCTATTTCTGCCCAAGAATACAATTGAGCCACTTCAGAAGTTTTCATATTTATACAGCCATGCGACATTGGATGACCAAAATTATTATGCCAATAAGTTCCATGTAAGCTGTAACCCACATGTTTTGCTATCTTATCATTGTAAAAAAACATAATGTAAGGTACGTTCGGCAGATAATAATATGTCCCCAATTCTTTTGAACCACCTTCCATTTTCTGTGATCGTATTTTAATCCAAATTTTAAACGTTCCTGTCGGCGTTCTATCCCAAAGTCCCGATGATATCAAAAACGAATAAACTAAATTATCTCCTTCGTAGGCGTAAAGTTTTTGTTCCGTCAAATTAATTTCAATTCTTTTATCACTACTTGTTTCACCCAATATTTTAGACTCATTATTTACACTTGCCAAAAAATTATCTGGAATCGACATTTCTTTATTATTAAAAATAGCTATTTTTTCATTAGCATCGTAATAAGTTGAAATTTTTTTTGGATCTATTTTCCCTTGTCTCGAAAATAGTTGAGGCCAAAATGGTTCCGAAACAATTACCGTCGATAACAACAAAAACAAAACCACTACTACTTTATATAGTTTCACTAATTATATTAAATCACAAACCAAAATTACTTAAAGGTGCATCACCAACCCTAACCCGAGGTAATTCTAAACTTTTCTTTTTACACAAAATATTTCCGTGAGTAGTTGTAAAGGCAATTTCATATCCTTTGTTTTTCAAAACATCTTCCGAATTACTACTTGGTTTTCCATAAGGATAGGCAAATATTTTTATATTATTAAATCCACGTTCACTTAATTGTTTATCAGCCAATCCAATTTCTTGATCTTGTTTCTCTTTAGTTCCACTAGAACTTTGGTGCGACCAAGTATGATTACCTATATACACCAAATCTTTCATATTTTCCAAATCAGTCCAAGACATATAATCTTCATTTTCTACCAGTCCTGTGGCTACAAATATCGTTGCCTTATATCCAAATTCTTTTAATATTGGATACATTTTTTCATAATTGTCTTTGTATCCGTCGTCAAAAGTTAGCATTACCGAATTTTTTGGAACTGGTGTCCCATTATCAAAAAAGTTTTTAAGATCCGCCATTCCTATTATGTTGTAGTTTTTATCTTTCAAATATTGCAGATGTTTTCTAAAAAAATCTGGAGTTACATTCAGATTTGTTTGATTTCTTTTTTTAGCCACTGCTTCATCTTGGATATGATGATACATTAATACTTTTACATAAGCGCATGGGCCATATTTTGCATCCATTTCCTCAAAACTAATTGGTTTTGGAGTTGGAGTTGGTTCAGCTATTATGGTTGGAGTTACTCTAACCTCTTCATTATCTTTTATCCCCGATTTTATTTCTCTAGAAAATATTTTAAATTTTATAGTTAATCCCAAAAATACCAATAAAATTATCCCCAAAAAAATCCATATATTTTTAAATTTTGGTTTCTTATTTCCTTTTTTCACAGTTGTTAATTATATAACGATGGGGTATTCTAAGTATATTACCCGAAACAAACCCAAACCATGATTAATCAACCCTTAGCCACCCTCCTTCGCCCCAAAAATTTAGACGAATTTATCGGTCAATCACATCTTGTTGGTCCCAACAAACCTCTCAGGTTAGCTATCGAAAATCATCAAATTTTTTCCATGATTTTTTGGGGTCCTCCAGGAGTCGGTAAAACTACTTTGGCTCGTATCATTGCCAAAGAAGCCGAAGCCGAAATTTTTGAACTTTCGGCTGTTTCTGCTGGCAAAGATGATATTCGAAAAATTATTGGTCAAAGTACTCAGTCCACTCCTAGTTTATACAAAAAGATTTTATTTTTAGACGAAATTCATCGATTCAACAAAGCTCAACAAGATTTTTTACTCCCTTATGTTGAGTCAGGCGCTCTCACTCTCATTGGTGCCACCACCGAAAATCCCTCATTTGAGGTTATTTCTCCACTTCTTTCCCGTTGTCGTGTTTTTATTTTAAGTGAACTTTCCGACGACGAAATTGCTGAAGTTATCAATCGTGCTGTCAAAGTTTTAAAAACCAAAATTTCCAAAGATGCTCGTGAATGGCTCATCAAGATGGCCAATGGTGATGCCCGTCAGGCTCTCACCATGATTGACAATTCTTTCACTCTTTATAGTTCTTTAACCAAAGAAAATCTCATCAATACTCTCCAAAACAAATTTCTTCGTTTCGACAAAAAAGGGGAGGAACACTTCAACACTATTTCTGCTTTTATCAAAAGTATGAGAGCGAGTAATGTTGATGCTTCTCTTTATTATTTAGCCCGAATGATTACTGCTGGTGAAGATCCCAAATTTATTGCCCGTCGTATGGTTATTTTTGCTAGTGAAGATATTGGTGTTGCCAATTCTTCAGCCCTCATGATGGCCAATGAAGTTTTCAAAAGTGTTGAAACTATTGGTTATCCCGAGTGTCGTGAAACTCTAGCACATGGAGTAGTTTATCTGGCCAAATCGCCCAAAGATCGGTCTGCTTATGATGCCTATATGTCCGCCCTCAAAGATGTTGAGGATTTCGGTAATCTCCCAATACCGCTTAATCTCCGCAATCCCGAAACCAAGTTGATGAAACAGGCTGGCTATGGCAAAGACTACCAAATGTATTCCAAAGAAAGTTTATTGCCCGACAAATTAAAAAATAAAAAATACTTTGTTGAGAAGAAAAAATGAAAATAAATAATTGGAAAAATAATATTAAAGATGAAACAATTGACCAATATGATTATGTAGGCTTAAATAATAATGAAGATAAAATTATTAAAAAATATTCAGAAATTATTGGATCTTTTTTAATCCAATTCAACAATTTAGAACACGAATTGAATCTCGCAATTTCCTATTATTTTATTGATGATATGGTGCACGAAGGATATTTGATATCTAAAAACTTAATGTTTAGAAATAAAATTGAATTATTTAACGATCTATATCTTACAAAGTTATCTTTTTCTGAAAAGAAAGATTTGGGTCTTAAAAAATTAAAACACCTATATAATGATTTAATTTCAATAAATACTTTTAGAAATTACGTTATTCATGCAAATTGGTTAACTTTAGATAAAGAAAATTATGTTAGAACAAAATTAGTTACAGATAATGAAGGTGGTATTGTAAAAGGTAAAAAAGTTAAAATAACTCCAAGTGTTATTAGAATAAATATTAATAAAATAAATACTATCATTAATCAAATTTGTTATATCAAAGAATATCCATTTTCTTGATAAATGCACGAGAAAATTTTTTACCAAAACTCCAAACTCAAAATCTCTTTTGCTTGGTATGATTTTTGGATTGGGGCGTTTATCGATACCAATAAAAAGAAACTTTACATTTGCCCCATCCCTACTTTGCTTTTTACTATAAATTTATAGTATGTATTTCGTTTATATTTTGGAATGTGCTGACAAAACTTTTTACACTGGCATTACTACCAATTTAGATAGACGTATCAAAGAACACAACAGTTCCAAACTCGGTGCCAAGTATACTAAGGTTCGCCGTCCTGTAAAATTAGTTTATTCAAAAGAATTTATTAATCGATCCGAGGCCTCTATTGAAGAATCAAAAATTAAAAAATTATCCAGAGATGAAAAAATCAGGCGAATTTTCTCAAAAAGTTATTAAATTAGCTCTCTCGATTCCGCCAAGTCGCGTTACCACTTATGGAATTTTGTGTGCCGCTGCCGGCGGACACCCCATGCTTTCTCGCATGATTACCCATATCTTAGGCAAATCTGACCAAGTCGATCAAATTCCTTTTCATCGCATTGTTTATTCTAATGGCAAAATTTGGTTTGATCCCGAGCACAACAAATGGCGCGATAAACTTTACCAAAAAGAGGGGATCAAAGTTGATAAAAATAACAAAATTATTAATTTTGAAAATATTATTTACACTTTTTAAAAAGTTTTTTTTCAGTTTTTCTTCAGTCTATTGTAAACTTATAAAAAAGTTATATACTGCCAGCAGATTGTTTTTTTTACAGTTTATTCCATAAATTTAGACATATGATCAATTTTAGTATCGTCAAAAAGTTTACTGCTGCAATTGCCAATTTGTCCTTATTATTGAATAGTTTTTTGCCTTTTATCCTCTCTGTCAAACCCATCTACGCTGAAGACAATATTACCCCCACCCCTACCCCAACCCAAATTGTCGAAGTTTCCCCAACACCCCAAGTAACTCCCACCGTAGTCGAAGTTAGTCCTACTCCAGAAATCACTGTTACTCCCCAAGCCACTCCCACTGCTGAAATTAGTCCTACTCCAGAAATCACTCCAGAAGTAACACCAGAGGTTACCATTACCCCAACACCTGAAATTACTGTTACTCCTGAGACAACTCCGACTCCAATAGAAGAAACAGAAGAAGTCGCCGCTCCCACTTCCACCCCCACTCCAACATCAACCTTAACTCCTTCACCAACTCCAGCAGCCGTAAAACAAATTTGTTTAACTGACCAGGATTCAATTAGAGATAGTATTGCTCTTGATTGGAATTACAACTCTGTTGACGATTTTTATGAAACTCGAGAAAGAGTTCAACTTGGTGTCAAATATATCTTTCCTCAAGAAAACAATGTTACCGTTACTTTCAAATGTCTTCCTGAAGACGAATCTTTAAGAACCAATTTAAAAATCAAAAAAGTCAAAACTTCCGATCTAAAACTCCCTGAAAATATCAATAACGTTGGTGAATATGCTTATGACATTACTACTGGAATGTTTGATGGTGATTTTAAATACGATATTACTTTACCAAAATCATCCGATTCTACGGCAGAAATTTCCTACATTGAAAAATCATTAGACCAAGCTAAGGAAAATATTTCTACTGATGAAATCAAATCGATAGACAATATCGAACAACAAACCGATTCCATCAAAGCCAAAGATGTCGACCACTTCACTATTTATTTAGTCTATATGTTTAATAGTGCCGGTGCCTCAGTCGTTGATCCATCTAAGCCGGACAGCAATCACCAAATTACTATTTGTCATGATAATAATGGATCAAAAGATTATCGTGAAATAACAGTAGATGACAACTCTATTCTAAAAGATTTATCTGGACCAAATTCTGGTCATAATAAACATTTAAATGATATTATTCCAAGTTTTAAATATGGTGATTGTCCTTCAGAATCATCTGGCTTATACAATAGTGATGATACGAGTAAACCATGTAAGAAAGAATTTGTATTTGGTTGGCACAAATATTTCAAATATGCTGATTATATTAATGTCCAAACCTATCCAGGTAAGAATTGGACACCAGATAATCAATTAATTTTAAATAATGATTGTAAAACTACCGGTAAAATTTCCATTACTAAAGAAACCAATCCTGATCATGATGGTGGAGATTTCGATTTTATTGGAGGTTTAGGTGATTTTAATCTTCACGACGATGAGACCAAAACTAGTGAAAAAACTCCAGGAATGTACACTATTTTTGAGGCACCCAAAACCGGTTGGAGATTAACCGATATCCAATGCACTGGCACTGATAGTTCCAATATTTTCAAAAATCTTACCAATCAATCAGTAACTATTAATCTTAAAACCGCCAATGATATCAGATGTACTTTTACCAATTCCAAATTAGCTTCTGTTCATGGCTACAAATGGGACGATCAAAATAATAATGGAATCCGTGATCAAGTTTGTACTTGTTGGTTTTTTGGATGTCTCAATTGGGAATATACCGAACCAACTCTTTCCGGATGGGATATTCAACTTAAAAAAGATGGATCAGTAATTTCTACCGATACTACCGATCCCAACTATGGTTTTAATAATCTCGATTCCGGTGATTATGAACTTTGTGAAGTTCCTCAATCAGGCTGGACCAACATTTGCCAGAGTTTTCATCTTAATACCGGTGAGGATAAAGAAATTAATTTTGGCAATCGAAGGTTGTCAGCTGGTGTTATTAAAGTTCAAAAAATAATTTCTCCCACCGCTACCAATTATTCTGATTTCAGTTTTTCAGTTAATAGTAATACTCCAGTAACTTTTGATAGTACTGATGGTATTAACGAAATCACCGCTAATGTCGGCACCAACTACACGATTACTGAAACCCCAAATTCAAATTATCAAGTTTCCTATGACGGTTGTGAAAATATTTCTGTAAATCCCGGTGAAACTAAAATTTGCACCATTACTAATACCAAATTAAGTACTATTACTATCATCAAAGACGCTCATCCAAATGACAATCAAGATTTTCAATTTAATGGTGGAAGTTTAGGAAATTTTTCTCTCGACGACGATGACGATGCTACTTTATCAAATACAAAAACTTTTACTGTAATTCCAGGTCATTATTCTATCAGTGAATCAACCACTGGCGGTTGGGAATTGAGTGATATTTCTTGTTCTGGTCGTGGTAATCTTTCCAATTTAACTACCGATTCAGTAACTAATCACAATGTTGCTTTTGATCTTGGTTCCGATGCTAGTGTTACTTGTACCTTCCATAATTATAAACAAGGCTCTATCGAAGGTTACAAATACAACGATTACAATAACAACGGATCTTTTGATGAAAGTTCTTGGTATGGGATTGATAATTGGAGAATAAATTTATATGACAGTCTTATGTCTGAAGAGGATGGTCTCCCAACTCCTATCCAAAGTGTTTTAACTTCTGATTATGGTAAATATAATTTTATCAATCTTTCACCAAAAACCTATTATGTCTGTGAAGAAAAAAATAACAGTTGGATTCAAACTCAACCAATTGTTGGACCTAGTATAGATAGTTTATTTTGTTATCAAATTGACCTAACCAATGGACAAAATGTTGTCAACAAAAACTTTGGTAATTTTCAAAAAGGTTCAGTCATGGGTTGTAAATATAACGATATAAATGGTAGTGGTATTAGATCTGGTAAAAATACCTGGGAAGGTATTGAAGAACCACAAATGAATGGTTGGACTATTCGTCTTTACAATTCTCGTTGGCAAAAAATTAGGGAAACAGTTACCAATCCATATTTCTATTTCAACAATATTATGACTCCTGGAGACTATTATCTCTGTGAACAAATGCAACCTGGTTGGACTCAAACAGAACCTTTGTCTGGTGAAAACTATGGTTATGTTGCCGTAGCAAATCAATCTGGTGATAATACCGAAGGTAGTTTGTGTAAAAAAATTACCATTAATCAATCAGGATTTTCTGGTTCACACTATTATAGTTTTGGTAACCAGCGTCTCGAACCAAAAGCCACTATCACCAAATCCAACAATACCACCGGTGATCTAAGTCCGGGTGATTCTGTTGAATATAAAATAAAATTAACCATTTCTGACAATGATGTTACTAATTTCAAAGTTACTGATCTTTTGAGTAATGGTTTCAAATATCGTAATGGATCTTACAAAATTATTTCCTCGCTAAGAGGGGATATTACCGAAAGTATTGCCCCGCCAACATACAACTCTCCAGGGGTTTGGCATTTAGGCGATTTACAAAAAGATGAAGAATTAACTCTTACCTATATTGCCGATATTTCCACCGATCAACAAGCTGGTAAGTATGCCGATATCGCTTGGGCAAGTGGAAAATATGCCTATGATTCGAGTAAAACAGTTTTGGCTTTAGCTGCCAACGAAACCAATTTTGCTAACACTCAAGTCTCAGTCAACAAAAATTCTCAAAATTCAGTTTCTGCTGAAGTCGAAAAAACTAACCATATTTCTGGCCAAGTTTTGGGTGCCTCTACCGAACTCCCAGGTACTGGTGCTTCTACTATTTGGTTAGTAATTAGTGGACTTATGGGAATCATTGGCCTCAGTCTTTTAAAATTTAATAAAAAATTTATGTTAACTATTTTATTAACTCTTCTTAGTTTTGGATTTTTAGTTAATCCAGTAAATGCCCAAAGTTCAAATCTTTCTATAATTTTAGAAGAGCCAAAAACTCCTAGCAACATCAAAGATATTGAACTAAAATTTGTCGCCCTCGATATTCAAGGTCGATCAATTACTGTCCAATGTCTCAAAAAAGGCCCTAATGATTCTGGTTTTAATCAATTTGGTTCTAATATCGCCCTCTCAGCCGGTGGCAATAGTTCTCATTGTTCTCTGAATTCTGCCATAAATGACAATGGTTCTTATCAGTTCCAAGTCAAAGCTATTGCTGATACCGAATCTGTTTATAGTCAAATAGTTAATTTAGATTACAAAACCTCTACTCCCGGTACTCCTACCGATTATCGCAAAGAGCAAATCAATAGTTGCGATTTTAAAATTCACTTCAAAACTGCCGATGATAGTGGTAAAACAGTTAAGGTAGAAATTTATCGATCCACCGATTCCAACTTTTCTGCCAACAATGAATCATTGGTCCATTCCATTAGTATTGGTTCCAATCAAGAAAAAGATATTAAT